>WNGQ01005100.1_pt1 | contig 22000 bp, 21 predicted proteins | sample 5407661 | NCBI WGS metagenome assembly WNGQ01 (sample SAMN13153382, study PRJNA577476) | soil metagenome | isolation source: 60 cm soil or saprolite under Garry oak tree replicate 2 | place: USA:California | collected 2016-06-15 | reverse complement strand
CTTCGAGCAGGACCAGCAACCGCGAGCCGAGACCACGGCCGAGGCGCTGGCCAAGTTGCGCCCGGCCTTTAAGAAGGACGGGATGGTCACGGCAGGCAATTCGTCTGGCCTCAATGATGGAGGGGCAGCCGTCGTGGTGATGAGTCGTACGAAAGCGGAAGAACTGGGTTTAAAGCCACTGGCCACGATTCGCAGCTATGCCTCAGCAGGGGTGGATCCGCGCATTATGGGGATGGGGCCGGTGCCTTCCAGCAGGCGCGCGCTGAAGAAGGCGGGCCTCTCGGTGGCGGACCTGGATTTGGTGGAAGCCAACGAGGCCTTTGCTGCGCAGTCAGTAGCAGTCGGGAAAGAGCTAGGTTTCGATCGCGCGAAGCTCAACGTCAACGGTGGCGCCATTGCCTTAGGGCACCCGATTGGAGCCAGCGGGACGCGGGTGCTGGTCACCCTGCTCTATGAAATGCAGCGTCGGAATGCTCACTACGGGCTGACCACCCTGTGTATCGGGGGCGGCCAGGGCGTGGCGATGATTATCGAGCGCTGAACCAAAGCATTAGCAAGCTAAGGCCTTGTGACGAAGTTCCCCATGGTTTGATAGAAGATCCGTTGTTTCGACCTTCACAAGCAAGGGGAACGACGTACATGGACCACCCTGGCCCATTTCCATGGTGTCATTGCGGAAAGGTCAGACACAGATGGTTCATGTAACGCTTGTTTAACGCTTTTTATAACGCTGCGGAGATACTATTTAAGAACAGAAGGCATGACGCTTAGAGCAGTTTCTGGAAGGAACGCTTGCAGCCCTGCTGCCGGTTATCTGGATCGCCCTGTTAGGGCTGCACCTGGGTCGCCCCTATGTACTGCGCACGTTGCGCCGCTGTGGACTGCGGCTGGGGGCTGATATCTGGTGGATGTCCTATCTGCTCATACGCGACGCCTTGTTGCTTGTCACCCTTGGACTGAGCTTCATCTTCTTCAATCCAAACCTGGTAGCGAGTCTGGCTTTTCCGATCACCGGACCACTAGCTGTGCTGTGCTTGCTGCTAGCTCTGGCAGTAAAACTCTCACGCCGGGTAGATGACGATGTGAATGCCTTCAGGCTTGCAACTGTTTTCCTGGTAGTAGGCGCTACACTCTACTATGGCCCGCTGGTCTTTGCGGTCGAGTCCGCCAGCCAGCCGTACCTGGCCGGTTTCGCCAGTGCCTTCACCAGCAATACCAATGTCACAGTCGCGCTCTGGATTATGTGGATCTCGTTGGTGGGTGTAGCGATTGTCTCAGCCTGGTTGTTTGTAAGGTCAATAGCGCATGCCGATCGAACCATGGCAAAGCGGGTGACTACAACGCCAGCTGCAACACCTGAGCCAGCGGCGGCCGTTTAGGGTCGGAGGAAGTCTTTCACTTGTAGGTTTTTTGGATGATCGCACGCAAAAGATGAAAATGATGCCTTTGCACGAGGAGGGCAAAGGCAGTCCACTCTTGGCAGCAGTGTAGGAGCGCCGACGATAGCATGGTGCTCCAGAAGGGTAAACGCATGAACGCTCCAGTCCCTCTGGAAGCTACTTTCACGGGCGTTTTTCTTGTGAAGACGACGAACGCAAGGGCAAGGGGACCATTTACAGGTCCTCTCACCATTGGATGTTCCTTTAGCGCTGATCGTACACATGTGACTATTACCCGCTTCCCACCTATCTCTGTTGGACCTATCCGAGTTCCGGTATTTGGTTTAGACACTGTCACAGCCACCAGGACGGGAGGAGGCTCCGGTTCCTCCACATCAGGCACTGGAGCGATGTCAATGCGGATCGTCTTGCTTTTCCACCACAGCCTGAACATCCGGTTTTATCCGCTTGATTCTACACTCTCCTTACTTATGCATACAGGAACACATACCTCACCTGGTGGTGCCTTGAGGGCTAGTGGTTCCCCGATGGATGCTCAAGGGATGATCACCTTTGCCGGAGTAGGGGTCTTTTCGGGTGGATACCTGGCAAGAGAGGAGGCTTCCATCGTACTAGCAGGCCAAATAGCACCGCATCCCTAATAAACAAGCTGAGCACGTATCCTCCCACAATTACCCAGACGAGTACTAACCCGACTACAATGATTGGCGGGAATAGTTTAGGAGCCAGGGGCCAACCTGGAATGCGCCAGAGACATGCATGGGTTAACTCCCACGGTACGAATTTCAACTGAATTTGCACGAATCTTAGAGCTACTTGTATCTCACACCAGAGGTGGAACTGGTGCATCCAATTTGCTATAATATATCAGGGGGGAAGTCGCTACAGGCCAGTTGATCGCTACAAGCGCTTCCAATGAATGAGGAAGTACAGGCAAGCTCTAGAAGGAGGCACGTGAAGACAGAACGAAGGGACGAGAACACCTCTGCTGCGCCTCTCACTCCTGTGAAGGATAGACAAGCAGGATCATTTCGCCGTGTCTTAAAGAATCGCTCGTTTTTACTGCTCTGGTTGGCACAGCTCCTTTCGCAGATCGTGTTTAACGCGGCCAATTATGGCGTCATTGCCATCGTGACGGCGGTCACCCACTCCACGGTGATGGTCGGCCTTGCTATCGTCTCGTTCACCCTTCCCGCCGTGCCGTTTAGCTTACTTGCAGGCGTCTATGTCGATCACCTGGACAAGCGATTCGTCCTCTGGGTAAGCAATGCCCTGCGCGCGGTATCCACAGCTCTCATCGTGTTCGCGCTGCTCTGGAACCCGCATACAATCCTTCCGATCTACTTCCTGACATTTCTTATCTCACTGGTTACACAGTTCTTTACGCCTGCAGAGGCATCTGCCATCCCATTACTCGTGAGTAAGGACGACCTGGCGCCCGCGCTCTCGCTCTTCAACATCACCCTCACCATTGCGCAGGCCCTGGGCTTTCTAGTACTCGGTGGGCTTATTACAGCACTCTTTCCGCCCTTTTCTCTCTCACTCGGCCTTGTTCAGGTACAGGTTCTATCCTTTGATATGCTCTTCGTGATTGTCACCTTCGTCTATGTCATCTGTACATTGCTGATCCTGGCGATTCCCAAACGCGCTTTGGAGCAGAAACAGAGCGACGAGCCAGATCTATTCAAATCGCTGGGAAAGCAGACGTGGAAAATCATACGACACGAAGTGAGAGAAGCCTGGTCTTACGTTCGCTCGAATCGTCAGTTGCTGCTCGCTTTACTCCGGGTCTCGTTCGTCAGTATCTTGCTGCTGGTGATAGGCGAGCTGGCGGGGCCATTTGTCGTCAATGTCTTGCATCTGCCTTTCCAGGATATGCCTTTCATTTTTGCGCCAGCAGGTATTGGTTTAGTGCTTGGTGGTCTGATCATGCCCTTGCTCATGCAGAAGTTGGGCAAGAACCGCACCATCGCCCTGGGCAGCCTGGGCACTGCTGTTGGCCTGATACTCATCCCGCTAGGTCGCTTCCTCTGGTCGCAGTTGGCTCTACCTGTCCTGGGGATCCTCTTGTTTGTTGCTGCGGTCACGTTTTTCTTAGGAATTGCGCTGGAAATGGTGAATATTCCCGCGCAGACGGTGATGCAGGAGCAAGCCCCCGAGGAGGAGCGAGGGCGTGTGTTTTCCTTCCAGTCGATGTTGTATAATGCTGGCTCTATTCCGGTCCTGCTCTTTCTCGGCGTGATCGCTGATACGCTGGGGATCGAGACCGTCATGTATCTATTGGCAGCAGCAATTCTGGCATTTAGCTGGTGGGCGGCACGCTTTAGCCATCGCTCCTTATAAAATGGCTTTGCATGCATCAGATTGGAACAATGCTGGACATTTTATTGTTCAGTTGTGTATAGTAATAATATAGAGTATAGTTGAGTGAGTAATCATCTCTCTTGCTGTTTCCTCGCACACCTCGACCGACCATTCCTGGCAGCTCACTGCTCTCCCTACGTCAGAAAAACGCAGGGATATGGGTAGAAGAAGTGGCGTGCAGCATCGATTGGCATGGTCATCTCCTCGATCGTCTCTGAACTCCTTTTGAGGAAGTATGAAACAGGTAGCCACGCCGCAAGAAACCTCGCATCACAGACGAGGGAAAGAACAGCGTCATGCTGGGATCCGGCTCGGCCCCCTCCTCTGCTGGGCCGTCGTCTTTGCCGATGTTGGTACCTCGATTTACTATGTTCCAGGCATCTTGTATGGAACAGTTGGCAACCTGGCAGGCTTCTTTGTGATGCTGACGATGTCGGTCTTCGTGCTCCTCACGCTCAAGTACGCGGAGGTCACCCATCGCTTCCCCCAGGGAGGCGGCGTGGTCACAGTGGCTGCCCAGGCCATTAATCACTGGGTGGGAGCCCTCGGTGGTATGTTCATTCTGGTCGATTACTTCCTCACGGCTGCCATCAGTTGCCTTTCGGGTATGTTGTATTTGAGCGTGGTTGTGCCTGCCTTCGTCCCTTTTACACTGGAGATGACTATCGGTGTACTGCTTCTGCTCGGGCTTCTCAACTGGTTTGGGGTGAGCGAGAGTGCTAAAGTGAGTCTGGTAGGTGCACTGATCGCATTTCTGAGCGATATCGCTCTTCTCGTCACCGTCTTTACCCACCTTTCTTTCACACAGTTCCTCGCGCTGTTCCCCCAGATGTTTGCGCATCAGAAACTGACCCTCCCTGCACTTCTGGTCGGCTTTGCTGGCTCATTTCTTGCCTTCTCGGGCCTGGAGAGTATCTCGCAGTTATCGCCGGTTATGAAGACGCCTCGCAAGAAGGTCGCCGGCATCGCCTTGTTGCTTGTGGTGTTGACTATCGGTCTGACCAGCCCGCTGCTGACCGTGTTCGCGACGCTCTTACTCCCATCGCAGGTGGTGGGGGACCCCGTACTTTCTGCGCAGGTCATCTCGCTGCTCGGTGGGCATTGGGGCAATATCGCCTTGCAGATCGAGGTGGCGATCAGTGCCAGTGCACTGCTGATCTTTGCCGCGAACACGGCCATTATTGGCTCCTATCACGTCTTCCTGGCGCTCTCACGCATGGAGTTCTTCCCGAAGTTTGTCCAGCAACGCAATAAGCTGCGGGGAACACCGCATTTCTCTATTCTCCTCGCCATCGCTATCCCTATCTGCGTGCTCATCGCGGTGCAGGGCGCTATTACGGTCCTCGGTGACTTGTACGCTTTCGGATTGTTGGGAGCCTTTACACTCACCTGTGTGGGCCTGGATATCGTGCGTCGCCGCGAACGCAAGGCGGCGCGTGCCGAACGAGTGTCCTCTCAGTCTACGGCCAGAGGTCTTCCCCAAAGTGACGATTCAGCGGTTGCGAACGAAGCACCCAAAGGCACAACTACAACGACTTCAGCATCTAGCGCCTCACTCGAAGGGACAGGTGTGCTCCGGTTACCAGAAGACAGACCTGCACCTTCTCCTTACACAGGGAAGATGGTACTCGATCCCTGGCATACCTGCAAGTTTTACCTCGGACTGCTGACAACGACCCTGGTAGTATTGGCCTGGACGACGAATCTCGTTGCAAAGCCGATGGCAACGCTCTTTGGTGGCTCTGTGACCCTGCTTGGAATGGGAATAGCCTACTTCACCTATTCACGCAAAAAGCAGCAGGGGCACGTACCGGTACCTATCACCCATATTGCAGAGCATCTACCCGGCTCTATGCTGGCTGTGTTATTGGCCGATAATACGCACAACGAAGCGGTGATACGCTCGGCAATTGACAACGCGAATGGTCAGCCTGTGACGTTTTTGTACCTTGGTCACGCTAAACCTCGCCAGGCGCCGCGTCTGTTTGAATATCATGACCCGTACTACGATGATGAACAGGCCAGAAGCACTTTTGGCAAAGCTGAACACATGGCGCAGAAGGCAAAAATTGCTCGCCGATTTATATACAGGCAGCAAGAGCCGGAGACGATTGACCGCATATGGCGGGTAGTCCATCCGCGTGATCTCGTCATCTCGCCCGAAAACACGTCACTATTCGAGGAGATCAACCCGGACCGCATCCGTTACGAAGTAACACCAGCTGGCAATGTGGCCCACCTCCTGAAAAGCTGGTGAGAAGTTCGAGTGCAAGCCCTTACCGCTCGTAGATTGCTGTGAACCATACGCGGAGGAAGATATCCCGTCCTGCTACTGTACAAGAAAGCAGTCGCCAGCCATGTTCTACGTGACGTTTCAAGTCATGTTCATACTTGCGATACGATGAACGGAACATACCGGGCCTGTAACTCTTACATTCTTGTTGTGTGGTGGTCGACTGTGACATTGCTTTACCTTTGCAAAGTGTACTATAGAATAGCGCCCCTACTGCCCAGCGAGTGAGAGGGAGGCGCCTGTAGCTATTAGTACCTAAGCGATTACTCCGGCGAGGTTGCGGCCAGTTTCTTGGCTCCGGTAATCCACTCTGTCGTCTGAACGAGCGTGGGGGCGCGTTGCCCGATCTTTTTGTCGGTAGACATTGCTTCCAGCGTCTTGTGCAGCTTCTCAGGAACGCGGTGTTGCAGTTCCCTGCAGCTATTGACGCCAGCATCCTCCAGCAAATGCGAGAAATACCCACCGACTCCATTTAAGCGCATGAGATCAGCCCGGTTGGCCAACTCCTTGATGGCAACAGGTGTCGCACCTACCTTGTGGGCAAGCTCTGCACGCTGTTTCTGTGTCTGGGTGTGCTCTAAAAACTGCGTGGTGTTCCTGATCCCTTCAGACTCAAGTTTCGTCCTCAGTTCAGGTTGTAATCCTTTGATGTCGCTAATTGTAACACTCATGAATTGATGGTCTCCTTCTGTGTGGTAAGTCAGGTTTTTCGTAGGGTCTCTGCACTCGCAGATCATCGACGTTATATTCCTGGCTCCTCGTCAAATCGACAGAGGGGATATTTAGTGGCATTACTAGGGGAGAGCACAGAAGCAGGGAAGTGCCGAAGCTGTTCCTGTTGAAGTTAAAGTGTTGAGTTGCTCTTTTTCTCAATTATAGTATAACATAATTGTATAGCATTTGTCAATGTACGGCTTATCTTAGCTATTCGTTTTTCCGTGTAAGGAAATAGATGACTATGAGGAGAAGTCTTAACCGGTTCCTAAATCATGACACCGTAGGTATCATCACCCCTGTGTGAAGCGAGGATCTTTTGAACGAGGGCGTTTAATTGCGGGTCCTGCTCACCTTGAGGGGTACTTCTGTATGCTGGTAAGCGTAATCTTTTGTTTTGACTCGCGGCGTCACGCGAGAAGCTTTTTTCATCGTATGTCGGCTTGATCTTAAAGTGCCAGTTCTGCTCGCCTTTCTCTGTTGGCAGGTATCCTGCAACGAGCATTGCTCCCTTAAATTGGGCGTGCGAGACATATACTTTCGTCTCGCGCTCATACTCGTGTTTGAGTCCGTAGCTGCTATGACGCTCGTCAGCTTTGAGAGCAGGCTGAATGGCACGCTCTATCCAGTACTGTAGGGCCTCTCTCTCTTCTTGAGAGAGCGCGTCGTACGCCTGAGGATGGTCTTTCTGCCTCGTGTTATCTAGTTCCGAGCAGAGGCGTTCATAGTCTTTTCTGCTCATGCCTCACTCTCCCATTGGGGTATCTTTCCTTGAGTACTCGTCCAGGTAGCTATCCCTAATAATAGCTGCTAATAGTATACCATTCCTGGCAGCCGATTGCTCTCCCTACATCATAAAAACGCGGGGATATGGGTAGAAGAAGTGGCGTGCAGCTAACTCAACATATCTTCCGTAAACCACACCCAGCCATTGGGATCAACGTAAATGCCGACACCGATGCGGTGCAGCGTAGTGCTGGTAAGATGAATGTAATGCCAGCCATTCGATCCCTCGTTCATCATGCTCTCCTGCACCTGGTACACATGGAGCCAGGGTGGAGTGGATGGCCCGGCCAGCCCGATATTTTCGCCGCAATCCGTGAAGCCCGTGAAACCCTCGTTCGCGATACGCGTGCATTGATTCAAGCCGTCGGGACAGGTATGACTGAAACCGCAGTGGTACATATTCCAGCTATGCAAACGCGCTCCACCTGCTAGCGTAGCATTCCAGACGAATGCATAAAGTCCGCGGACCGCCCTGTCGTGATTGATCAGATCAAATAATTGCTGTGTCAGTTGCAGTTCTTCCGCTGTTAATGGAGGTGGCTCCCCGTAGGGCGTGGGTCCATAACCGGAACCGGGAATAACAGTCGGCGTTGGCGTAGGGTGATTGATCGAAGGCGGTGAAGTAGGAGATGGAGTCGGTGTAATCAGGTGTCTGGAAATACTAATAGTAGGAGAGGGCAGCGGTTGTTGCTGGATATTCAGACTATCCCCCGTCAATGCCTGTCCTGGCGCTGCCTGGTTTTTCTGTCCTGATGCGCATCCTGCGAGCAGTACCATCAAGCAGAGACCCGTCAAATAGCAGAACTTCCTGTTCACCGCCAATTGCTCCTCCCTTTTGAGCGAAATAACGTACCCTCGCGCGTGGCACAAGAACAACTTCTGTTCGAGTGTAGCACACACGATAAATGAACGCCCAAAACACGAAGATTGGCTGGTACTTTTGGAGTGCTTGCTCCGCTTGCTCTCCACCGTCTTGCTAGAAACGGCGCGTAATCACAATCGCGCTCATATCGTCTGGTTTCGCGCGGATCGTGATTTGACGTTCTTCTCGCGAGCGCAGTTGCGATTGTTCCACCAGCATTCGTGCTGCGCCATCGCGTGACGTTTTTCGCAGCAGCGTCTCAATTTCGGCATCGGTAAGATTATCGTGAATGCCATCAGTACAGAGGAGGACACGATCTCCAACGGAGATAGGAATTTCATCGAGGTGAATGGTAGGAGGTAAAGGGCCGCCTAACGCCTGGGTAATACCCCCACGCAGTCGGAAGTAACTGAATTCTACATCTGAAAGGTCATCCACGTGCATGGCCTGGTCAATGCGCCGCGCATCGTCTTCGCTGACCATCTCGTTTTCCACCAGCCTGCCAAGCAATCCATCATCGGTCGTCAACCGTTTCAAAGGTTCGTTTTGGTGCAGCAAGTACACCCTGCTGTCACCCACATGCGCGTAGATCATGCTTATCGCATTCGTCTCCGGTTCCAGGCAGAACATCGCCATCGCTACCGTCGTCGCGAGATCATCGGTCCCCGCTTCTTTTGCCCCCTCGGTACGCACCTGTTCGTCGGCGTTTTCGATCAACTGCCGCAGCACCGCGCAGAAATCGGTGGCATGGCAATCTACCAGGCGTCCGCGTTGACGCTTATATATCTGTCGTAATGCTTGTTTCCATCCGTGAAGCGTAGCGTGCTTTGCTGTTTGCGATGCAACCTCTCCGGCTGCGCTGCCCCCTACCCCGTCAAACACTGCCGCCAGGCCGCTATTCTCCTCGATGAAGTAACTATCCTCGTTACGAAGGGGGTGCCGTTCGCAGGCGATACTATATCCAACAATTTTGAGAGGGAGAAGGTCGTCTGAGATACGTTGCTTGTGTCGATTCTTCTTATGCTGCGACATCTATGTCGGTTGCTGCCTTTCGAGATGTATTCGTGTATCAGATATTGTTACATCGTCTGGTCTATAAACTTATAACTACTTCTTCAGTTTGTCTCTGTATACGGTATGCCCTACGTAGCTCCATCCTCCAACGGGTGTATCAGAATACGCTCCCATAAGAAATATATGTGTGTGCAAGTATAGCAGAAATTATAAGAAAAAGAAAAGGGAAACGCTTAACAAAAATGCCAAAACTTCAATTGATAAGGTTTTTATTGCGATTTTCTGCATTTTCTCTGGACGCTGGCTTCTCAGTGATGTAGACTAGTGTTATTGGGCAGTGTCAGCCACTCCTTGATTGAAAAGGCTACCTGTCCCGTCCTCGTAGTAAAGTGAGCCGATGATCAGCGAACATATCGATTATAAACAGCAGATAGAGCTGCTCGTCCAGGACGAGCAAACGTTTGTGCGGCTGACCCTGAAAGGTCAGATACGCGATCAGCTCCTCCCCTGGCGGCAGGTAATAGTGCGGCCTGTGCAGATTAAGAACGAGCGCTATCTCCAATTCTCCTACTTCACGCAGAAACAGGACATTACCAAAAACTATCGCGCCAGTGAAGCCAGGGAGAAGCTCGCAGAGCTTTTGGCGCTGCCTTTTCATACCATCATCGCGCAATCGACCGCAGAGACCCTACGTGTCCAGTTCCCCAAAAAGGGGAAGCCCATCGTGCAGCGCACCTCGACGGAATCTTCCCCGCGCCGGCCAGACCTCTCGCACGATCAGCGTAAAAACCTGCTCCTGCCCGCTAATCGCCCGGATGCATTCCTCCAGGCCACCGGTATCATGGATGAGCACGGCAGAGTGCTGCCCAGTATGCAGGCCAAGTTCACCCAGATCAACGAGTTTCTCAAACTACTCGAGCACACCGGTGAACTGGATCGCTTTGATCACACTCCCGTCCAGATACTCGATTGTGGATGCGGATCGGCCTATCTGGCATTCGCCGCGTATCACTACCTCAATGACGTGCGCCACATTCCGGCGCGCCTCGTGGGCATCGATGTCAACGAGACCCTGATACAGAAGGACAATCAACAGAGTGACGAGTTAGGCTTCTCCGGCGCATGTTTTCAGCAGTCGGCCATTATCGACTATGTCCCGCAGACCGCCCCGGACATTGTGCTGGCCCTCCACGCCTGCGATACCGCAACCGACGAAGCCCTCGTCCAGGGCATCACCTCCCAATCCCGCCTGATCCTGTGCGCACCCTGCTGCCATCGCCACCTGCACGAACAACTGCGCGCCGTGCAGCCGTTTCAACCAGTATTCCACGAGGGCATTCTCAAGAAACGCCTCGCCGATATCCTCACAGACACCTTTCGCGCCCTCGCCCTGCGCATCATGGGCTACACAACCGATGTCGTCGAATTTATCGCCCCCGAACACACCGACAAAAACCTCATGATCCGCGCCGTCAAACGCCATCCCCCTGGCAATCGCACATACATCCAGGAATACCTCGCCCTGAAAACCTACTGGGGTGTCACTCCCTATATCGAGACCTTGTTAGGTGAAAGATTCACAACATTATTACAATGTCGCGATGGCTGAATCGAAAAAACTCCATCAAGAAGGAACGATTTTCACCCACCATGACGAGCAAAATCGACGCGCATCTGCGAGAAATCCGCTTTGTCCACTCGTTATTGCCTATCACATCCATGGTGCTTGAAACGGGAACCTTTGATCCCCAGGCATTGAAAAATCCAGAAGTGTTGCACGATTGGCAATGCCAGTGAGGAGGCCATTCGTCACTACATTGCCAACCAGGGCGAAAGACAGCGATTCATCCACGAGGCTGAAGACCTCGTGGTTTTCTCGCCAAGTTTTTATAAAAGTGTGATATGATGAGCAAGACGGCGTTTCCACCCTATCGAATGCGAGGGGACTCCACGCCGCCAGGAGAGTTGCGTACAATTTCGATAGCGGAGGGTAATGTTATGCAGTTCGAGGAAGCAAAAGATTGGCGTCAACTACTGGGAATGATTATTCAAGATACCCGTATTCGACAGCGTATCATTGGGGAGCTGGGCATAAAAGCCATTACGCTCCACCGTTGGGTGAATGGAGGCATAGACCCTCGACCGCAGAATTTTAAACAACTGCTGAATACCTTGCCCGAATATCGCGAACAGTTCATCGACCTGCTTGGGGATGAATACGATGAGACCCTCGCCTCCACTTTAGACGACGCGTCAAAGGTTATCCCATCCTCATTTTTTGCAACAGTACTCTCGACTCGCTCCAATACACGAAAAGAACTGCGCTTCTGGTCATTGGCAACCCTCATCATTCAGCACGCCATCGGCCAGCTAGACCCTGATCGCCTGGGCATGGCCATCACCGTTGTGCGCTGCATGAAATCGTCACGCGGCCAGAAGATTCGGAGCCTGCGCGAAACAGTCGCCTTTGGGACGCTCCCCTGGGAAGGGAATCTCGAGCAGAAAGGCATGTTCCTGGGCGCGGAATCCCTGGCAGGTTACTGCGTCACCACATGCCGGGGCGTCGAAAACAACGATATCCGCGATAAGAACAATCCTCTTCCCGCTCACCAGATAGAAGATGAGTTGAGCGCGGCAGCGTACCCGATCTTATTCTCCGGGAAAATTGCAGGCAGCATGCTCGTCTCCAGCACACAGCGCAATTATTTTCTCTCCCAATACCGCCTGACGCTCATTCACCATTACGCAAACCTGCTGGCATTGTCGCTAGAACCTGAAGATTTCTACGAATTGAATGAGATACAGCTTCAGATGATGCCGCCTCTTTCCATACAAAAGCAGTACTTTGGCGATTTCCGCAGCCGTGTGACGAAAATCCTCACCCAGAAATCAATGGCCCATACAGATGCAGAACAGGAGGTATGGGAAGAACTGGAAGAGGAACTCCTCGAGGTACAGAAAAAGGGAGCGCTTGCCGCTACAAGTTGAAGTAAACCCCTGGCATAGTTTCTGACTCTATTTCCCTCGCTGGAAGTGACCAGCCTACGAAAGGTCTGCTATGTTTGATGAATTTACCGATACACTGAACGAACGCTGGACACGCACCTGCATAGGCGGCGCTGATCTGCTGCTTTCCGGCTCGACCGTGCGCATGGCTTTCGCTTCCGCCAGGCAAGGGCATTATACCGACGCGCAAATTGATGATTACGGTCGGCTGCCCCGCGCGAAGTTTCCCTGGAAACCGCCTGTACGCATGGAAGTACGAGCGCGTTCCTCGCTGCCCGCCGCGACCCTCACCGGCACCGCAGACCAGGCAAACACGCTGCGTGGCACCAGTACCCGGATGGGGCTGGGAAGCCCAGGTCGTGCATAGTATGCGCCCGGCCGCTCTCGCCTCCACACTTCCACTGGCGCTCACAGCCGCCTTCGGCATGGTAACGGGTGAAACGCGCCCCGCCAGTCGCTGGATGCAGCGCCTGACGGGAGCGAACGAAGCCCTGTTATCCGTCGACATGGTCGAATGGCACAGCTATGTCATCGAATGGCAGTCCCACGAAGCCCTCTTCTGGGTCGATGGAGACCTGGTGTTACGCGCACCGCAGCCGCCCGCGCGCCCACTCGGCTTCGTTGCCTGGCTCGATAACCAGTACGCCATCGCCACACCACGCGGCGTCTTCCGTTTTGGCACCGTCAACAGTGGCCCGCAGTGGTTTGAGCTAGACAGCGTAAGAATTGAGCCAATGTAAGGCTCTCACCGCATTATTTATCGGCCAGTTTCAGCACCTCGTCGATGATACCATACTCGATCGCCTCGGTTGCGCTCATATAGTAATCACGCTCCGTATCATGGCGGATACGTTCGAGTGGCTGACCAGTATGATGCTGGATGATCTCGTTCATCACATCGCGCGTATGTAATATTTCACGGGCATGAATATCAATATCGGTAGCCTGCCCACCTAAACCGCCTTGAATCAGTGGCTGGTGCATGTGAATGCGCGCGTGCGGCAAAGCGCGTCGCAGGCCGCGATCTCCCGCCATCAGCAGGATAGTGCCAAAACTGGCGGCATATCCAACGCACGTGGTTCCAATTGGGCAGGGCAGGTGCCGCATGGTATCATAGATTGCCAGTCCCGCCTGTACCGAGCCGCCAGGCGAACTGATATACAGGTTGATTTCTCTCTCCGTACTCTCAGCAGCCAGGAAGAGCAGCTGGGCCACCACCAGACCACTCATATTTTCCTCGATTGGGCCATTGATCATGATGATGCGTTCGCGCAGCAGCCGTGAAAAAATGTCATAGGCGCGCTCGCCACGTCCCGTCGTCTCAATCACCGTTGGCACGAGTAAACTTGATGTCATATGCTATACTTCCTTTCGTTTATTCGATTTGAGCTTGTTGGGGATACCTATTCCCCTTGCTTTTGCCGCACAAAGTAGTAATGAACAACCCCGTGATTTTCGGCATTCAACACACCGACCAGTATCCAACCCTGTTTGCCCAGTTCATTGAGTTGAGCCGTGTCCGGCAAATCGTGTTCACGTACATCGATAGTCAATACATGATACTCCCAGCTTGGAGCGGTAGCAGCTACCTGTTCGTACACCATAGGAACAGGCGGAAACATATGTACATCCCTTTGTTCGGACGTAAGGATGCCTATATACTTCGTTGTCCAGGTTTCATTGTTCATCGTTTTTAACCTCCGTTTGTATGTGTGATCTTCTATGCCTTGAATATATCATGCTGATAGCCTATAATAATAGGGAGAAAATATGCTGATAGCATAGGTAACACAGAAACTATGCCAACAGCATAGGAAGGAAGAATATATGGCAGATTTACAAGAGATCATGGGGCGCGTAATACGGCGGGAACGCCAGGATCACCAGCTCACCATTAAAGAACTTGGGGATAAAGCGGGGCTTTCGGAAATCTACGTCGGCGAGATCGAGCGCGGGCAGAAATATCCCTCATCCAAAGTGCTGGAAAGTATTGCCCAGGCGCTCGACCTGGATATGGCCGACCTGCTCGAGTTGATGGCGGAAGAGATTCGCAATGAACGCATGCCACAGACAGCCAACGGCATCGGCTTTGTGCTACCGGCTACTCCCGGCCAGCCTCACCGCATCACCGTCAAGAAAATCGTCAACATGCTCCCCGAAGGAGAAGTGGAGAGCGTCGCCAATTTCAGCGCGTTTCTCCTCTCCAAGCATCTGAAACCTTGACTATCCGCTAGTCGTTCATGCTGTGCGAGACCCACTGGTTGCCAGGTCCTTGATAGCTGGGAGCCTCGTCAAATCTCAATCAGGCGAAGCGTCATCAGTTCCTGGTCAAAATAGCGATCGTGCAACTTCAGCGCGCGTCGTTCCAGCCCATAGGTCTCGAAACCCAGTGAAATAAAGAGGTGGCGGGCTTCTTTGCTGGTGAGCACTACGGCCAGGTTGATCTGTTCGAGGTCCGGCAAGGTCTTGGCATAGGCAATGGCAGCCTGCAACAGTGCCTTCCCTATCCCTTTCCCCCGCAACTCCTGTGGCACATACATGCCCCAGATGACGCCCTTATGGTGCCTTTTCACTTCTTCCTCCCGCCGGAAGCCGGCAATACCAACCAGCGTTGCGCCGTCGAATGCACCGAAGGTCGCGTCATCAGGGGCGCTATCCCGCCTGCGAAGTCCCTGCGCCATACCCGCGATGCCTCGTTCGAGTATCTCTTCATAGGATGAGCCAAACGAATCGGGGTTGTCACGCAACGCCCGTAACCGGATGTTCCAAAATGCCTCGGCATCTGATTCTGTCAATTTGCGTACGTCCATAAGTGTCCTCCTCTTCACCTTTGTCTCTTGCTCAATGCTGCTCCTCATCCTACCGCTTCAGAAAGCAGACGTCAAGCAAAGGCAAGAACGGCGAGAAAGCCGTAGAGAGCAAGGGGGCAATACTTCCCTGGTGAACAAACTACCGTCAGGCGAGCAGTGAGGCTATGTTCCCACAAACATGCTGGGCGATTGACTGCCCATCCCCTAAAGAAGCTTGTTCCTGCGAATAGACGGCGATGATATAGGTCTGCTGGTCCAACGTCACAATGCCGGAAGAATTCATGGCCCACAGGTTATCAGGGCCAGGTACCCACCCATCTTTCATCGCCACCGTGGCCCCGGAGGGCGCGGTATCTCCTACTCCTATCTGTTGATCAGGCTCAATATTCTCCATCAAGTTAAGCGCCAGCGCGCGGTCGGTAGCGGTCAGGATTTTGCCTTCATACAGCAGGGTCAGCAGATTCACCATAGCCTGGGGAGTGATCAGACTCCAGCCAAAGGCATCGGGGTCAGCGTTCAGGCCGTTAATACCAATGCTCTGCAGGTAACTGGTGACACCGGCTGCACCGCCAGTTTCACCGTAGTAGAGCGCCGCAGCCGAATCGTTATTGGAGTTCTCAATCATGGTCGTCAGCAGGCTCATCTCGTTGTCATCCGGCTCGCGGCCCTGGCTCTCGGTCAGGTTGAGGAGCGTCAGCATAATGGGCACTTTGATCGAGCTTCCGGTAATGAACTGGCCATCCTCGTCGTATGTATAATAACGATTGCCGGTCACGTCGTAGATCGCAGCGCCCACGTTGTCGCCCAGGCTGGCAAGATAGGCTGCCAGGTCGGGGGAGAGCGCGTCCACTGCGGCCCAGCCGACCGTATTGCTGGGCGAGGTGAAGGAAATGGCGGATGCTTGCACCCACCCGCTAGCTGTGCGCTTTGGGACAGCCCATTGTACATGATACCAGAGCATTGCCTTATCCCAGGCTGTATCGCCGAGGAGAGTGAGCGGGAAATCCTGTCCAACGTGAGCAACTGCCTGGCCCGTACCAGGCACGTCGAGGAGCGCGGTATCTCCCTGCACCCACGTGGGCAGTTGAGCGCTAATCGCAGCCGAGGGTGGGCCAAGCGTGCGCAGGTAGTCCACGCCGCTATCGAGCAGTTGAATCTGGGGCTGACCTGAGGGATCCAGGGTGTTTTGATCGAGTACCAGGCCATCGCTCCAGAACGCCTGCACCAGCATCTGATGCACGCTGCCATTCTTCATGACGGTAAAAGAAAGCGCCTCGGTGAGTGGAGGGCCGAAATCTGTCTCCCATCCATCGGGCGAGATATCGGGGCGATTGATATAGCTCCAGAGCGACATTGGGATCAGGTGACCAACGTCCTTTCCGGCGCAGACGCCTTCCTTGACGAAGACTTCCGCAAATAGAGCGGCGCTGCTGGCTGCTGTCGAAGTTGATACCATAAGATCGGGGTTGGTAGCCTTGCGCAGATCGACATAGGTCAGGGTACTACTCGCGCCGCCAATGGGCACCTGGCTGCCAACTGTGAGCAACGCCTGGAACAAGGGAAGACGAATGATTCCTGTGCTGAGGTCCTTGATGCCGGTTTCAATCAACCCCACCAGGGGGTCCACCGACCGAGGATCACCTGCTTCAGGGGTATGTTTCTGCTCAAATGATGGCATGAGCAACGCCCCTGACTCAAAGAACTGAATCCAACCCTGGTCGATGGGAAAAGCCACAGTCACCGGAGCCCCCAGGCTTTGGGCGCCACCACTATTGTTATAGTAAGCCTCAAAGAGCGGGGAGACGTTCATCGCCTGGGTGCCTGATGGCGAGAAGTCGAAGCTCGGTGCGGTAGTTTGCATATCACCGGTCCAGCGATTTCCCCCAATAGTTGTCAGCGTCTTATTCGCTGTTGGCCTCGCTTGAAAGTTCGGCGGTTGCCCGGTAATGGCGTGGTCGGAGTACGAGAGCGCGCTGCTCCCCATGATCATCAGAAGGAGAATGACCATGTTCACGCAAACAAAAAGAGCTTTCCCCCATATACTCCGTGACTGTTGCCTGATTCCTCTCCGTTCCAGCATTCTATTGCTCCTCCTCGATATCTTTAGTAACGCGCATGACCGGAGATTTGGAGACGACGTACAATACCCGGCAAGCGATTGCATGACGGGCAGGAAATCAGAAAGTCCACACACTGGCATTCCTGAACACCACTTCGGCCTGCGCATTGATACCATCGGCAACGACCCCAATTTGCCCATGGCTGAAGTTCGCATCATTTAGAGAGATGAGATACTGCCCGTTTATATAAAGGTAAATGTAGTCTTTGTATGCTACGACGGTCACCATGTTCGTCTGATTCAAGCCCGTTTTGATAGTTCTACTGGTATTGCTTACCAAAGCGGTGGTGCAGATGGTGGTGTCACTCGAGTAGCAGTAGAGATTATAAGACCCATCCCGGCCAATGCGCAGGTAATACCGCTGCGACTGCGCTTCGGTATCCCGAAAGACGATCCCGCCGTAGTTCCCCTTGATAATCGTCATCTCTACCTGGAAGGTGAAGTTGCTAAAATCAGGATTCTGAGCCAGGCACTGGTAGAAGTACCCAACTTTTATGAGGCTGGCATGGTACGCACCGCCCTTAAACTGACAACTACCGTAGGTATCGCTTGTCTCTGCCCACCCGTAGCCTTTGCTATTATCTTGCAATGGGTCGCTCAGCGCCAGCGTTCCTCCATAGGGATTATGTAATCCGATAGCATCGGCGGTGGCTATCGCTTGAGCAGTGGCTGCAACTTGACTGGCAGAGACATTGACGGTGGCCTGGGCAATAGCAGTGGCAGTTGCATGCATGTTAGCTTGCCTGGTGGCAGTGGCATTCGCGTTATTTGTGGCTGCTTGATTGGTGAGTGTGCCGGAGAGGAGAAACACACCACTTCCAAGCACAACCAGCACCAATGCAATCACCAGCATTCCTTTCCACCTTGACCGGCGGGGTAGCCCGCTGCTCTCGATTCTGCCGCTTACTGGCGGAGGGGGAGGGATGCTGTTGATAGTTGGTGCTGAGCTATCGGCGTTCAGTGTCCCCGAGGGTGGTGCAGGAGGCCTTACCGCGATGGTGAGGACGAGATCGCCTGCCGGTTCACCATAGAGCGATGGTTCGCCCTGACCTACCAGGCGTATTACCTGTCCATCATAAGCCCCGGCTGGCACAGACACGGCCACCTGCCTTCCCCCTGGAAGATTCAGTAGTCTATTGGCACCGCCGCTTGCTTCCTCAGCGCTCAGCGCGAGCGTTGTACGTATAGCGCGATTGAGTGATCTGTCTGGCGTGGGCATCTGCGGCGGAATTGGGGGCCCGTAGTAGGTGGGGCCAGGTCCCAGAGTCGCCAGGGCCAGTTGCGCTGCCGCGGCAAAATCGGTAACAGATGCGAAACGATCCGCCGGATTTTTCGCCAGCGCGCGTAAGATCACAGCATCAATGGCGGGCGAGAGACGCGGATTGAGCGTACTGGGCGACTGGGGTTGCACAGCAAAATGCTGCCGCATGACCTGCTCCATGCGACCTTGAAAGGGAGGATGCCCCGTGAGCAGTTGATAGGCCATTACCGCTAAGGCGTACTGATCGCTGGCGGGCACCGGTCGCCCCTCCCATTGCTCCGGCGGCATATATGCAGGGGTGCCGCGGATGCTCTGACTGACATTGGCGGTAGCCGTGCTAAATTTCGCAATGCCGAAATCGGCTAAGAGCAGCTCAGGACGACCTGGATGATCTTTCCGAACACGAATGAGGAAGTTGGACGGCTTGATATCCTGGTGAATGACAGAGTTATCGTGTGCATGCTGCAGGGCTTCGGCAGCCTGCTGTATAAAATAGGCGACATCTTGCGGAGAGAGCAAATCGGTGTTGCCGCGCTCACGCAGCCAGGTAGCAAGCGTGCCCTCTTTGCGATAAGGCATAACGATATAGGTGAGCGTGGCGCCCTGAACGTTCTCCTCTCCGTACTCGAAGAGGGGCAAGATGTTGGGGTGGTCTAGCTTGGCGATAGCTGTGGCCTCCCGCTCGAAGAGACGCGCGGCCTCCCTGGCTGTTTGCGAGCCAGGATATGGAGTCACCTCTGACCGGATTACCTTGATAGCGACCTGCTGTTGAATGCGCGCGTCTTCCGCGAGGTAGACTTCACCCATGCCGCCACTTCCAAGCAGGCGCACGAGCCGATACCGGCCCAGTTGTTGCCCTTCAAGTGCCATCTACTCCCCCTCGTATCACATCATGAAAAGCTGATAGTCCGTGCAAGCAAAAACAGTATAGCACATGCGTTGACTGGATGAAAGCTTCGACCGAGTTACGAGTTACTTGACAACGCCACGAGTAGATGAGTATAGTCAATGCATAGCCTATCCTACTTTAGCAAGCGACCAGGGTCTGTGAGTGATTGCCAGGGCGACCGCGAGGGTCGCCCTGGCAGTCTCTACGAAAAGAGAAACGTATGAAAGCACTCCGCCGTCAGCGCCCCTCGGGTATCACCACGCTGTCCGTCTTTGAATTTTTGGGTGCCATCAGCTGTATTGGCTTGCTTTTCTTCATCACTCCCGGCTCACGTGACTTTATCGCCTTGAGTATCGCGGCGGCGTTCGGTTTCGTGGTGGTGTACGGCCTGTGGACACTCCAATTCTGGGCATTCTGGCTCACAGCCGTCTACGAGTCTATGGAGATTGCGTACGAACTCTTCTTGCTGACGCAGCCTGAATATAGAAACGTACACCTGTTTGGCCCCATCTTCGGGATTCTCCTGAGCGCCGTTACGCTGGGCTACATCTTCCTTGATCGCTCCGTCAAACCCGTCTTCCGTAGAGTGATTGTATCCTAGATCTGCCGGTGCATGACAAAGGACTTATGCATATTGCTACTGAGAACCAGGAAACGTCAGCCTATAAGTGAACGTAATGTAAGTAAGTGAAAAGTTATCTAACTGCTCAGACGGACTTTGACGTTGCATGTTAGAGCATAAAAAAATGAGGAGACAACCTGTATGCCAGAGTTAACCGGTTTCCAGCTCATTCCTGTCAATGTGTATCGCACACATGACCACCTGACGGTTGCGGCTCCCATGCCTGGACTCGAGCCTGAGGACATCCTGGTAGAGCTCACCGAGCAGGGTCAGTTGATCATACATGGAGATCTGCGGGGTACTTTGAAAGATGCCAAAGAGGTGCTCCTCAACGAATGGAACGTGGGGGGCTATCACCGCGAGCTTACCCTCACGGTTGCCGTAGATGGGGAACACGCCAACGTTACCTATGGAAACGGCGTCCTGGTCATAGCGCTCCTCTCCAGTCTAAAGATGCAGCCTGCTCGCATCACGCTTGCGAAGACCGGAACGGCGCACGGCGAATATCGAGGGAACACAGGCGGGCATCCCCAGGAGTGAGTTTGTTCTGAGCAAAGACCTTCCAGATAAAGCTACTCCGTGGGATTTGGTAGAACTATCCCCATCTCCTCCGCTTCCTCGCGGATGGCCTTTGCCTCCTTCCGCTTGCTCAATGCTCTGCGATAGTAGAAGATGTGCAGCAGTACGGCGACGACGAAGACTATCACTGCTAAAATGGATGCACCGAGGTTGGTGAGAGGCTGTTCTGTGATGAGGAATACGGCACCTGCCAGGCAGAGACTACCAATAAGGACATTCAGGGTGCTGATCATGAAGGTCACGCTGGCGACGCTTTCTCCAAGAGGAATCGTTTTTAGGCGCCAGCGAAAAGCGCGTTCGATAGCGGGCATCTGCTGCTTAAATTGTTGGATGTAGAACTCTTTAATGACATTCATGCAGAGGAGACTCTCCCGATATGCCTGACGCAGGCGGATGATGGTGATGAAGAAGGTGATGCTTATTATAGCCCCAACCATGAGCAGTCCAATTACTAAGAATTGTGGAACGGCGTGTGTACTCTGGTTGAGTTGATAGATGGCTGCCAGCCCAGATGCCAGGACGCCCAGCAGCACGTAGTAGAAGCTGGAGATGCGTGCGCGGTCCTCCATCGACTGGTAGGCCGTGAGGCTCGCGTAATTAAACTCCTCGAGCAGCATATTCTCTATCTTGAGCGATGCGTCTAGCTTGCCATTGGAGTCGTTGCTATGTTCTGTCGAGTCACTTTCCTGGTAGGATGTGGAGCGTGGAAAGGGCATGTTTGTCGCGTCGCGAGCCATCGAAGTTCCCTCCTGTAGTAGCATTTTTCAATATTGCATTCCCTCGTACCTTTATGAGACTCAGTTGTGCGCAGTCCAGATGTTGCCGGGTCCTGCATAACTTCCCGCCTCGCCCCAGGCAAGCTGCGTGCTTCCTCTGTCGTCAACGGCCATCTCGAAGTAGTCGCCATAGGGCAGGCCAAAGCCCGTGGATGTGATGTAGCTATAGCCAGGGACATAGCCCGATACCTGCGTTTCACCGCTCCAGGAAGCCCCACCGTCGCTGCTGGAACGATAAAACAGATTCAAGGAACCGGTACGGGTATCTGTCCAGGCAATACGAACATCGCCGCTACTTGCTCCCGTGGTAATCGCCGGGAAGCTATGCTCGACGCCTGGCGGAGCGAGCGAAACGTCATGGCGCGCTGAGTAGGTACTGCCATGATCGGTGGATTTTACGAAGTAGATACGCTCAGGAGCGTAATTTGTCTGATCAACCGTCGAATTGTAGAGAAGATAGACACTATCGTTGCTGTCAATCGCCATCGTCATTTGAGCACCCAGG
>WNGQ01003021.1_pt1 | contig 22008 bp, 17 predicted proteins | sample 5407661 | NCBI WGS metagenome assembly WNGQ01 (sample SAMN13153382, study PRJNA577476) | soil metagenome | isolation source: 60 cm soil or saprolite under Garry oak tree replicate 2 | place: USA:California | collected 2016-06-15 | reverse complement strand
ATATTGGCTACGATAGATTTGATATATCGAAAAACCGATGTCTCAGTGTCGTTTCCGCCACTTGGCCTTTCGGAAGCACTTTGAACCAAGTTGCGGCAAGCGGTCCTCGATCTGCCAATCGTACGGTCGTTGTAGTATATATAACCAGTTCAGGGGCGTTGGCCAAAACGCTTATCACCACCCGGCCCATGCGCATTTCCTGCCCCTGGCCTGGAGCCACAACATGCAGGAGTGGAAGGACTGCTCTTTCCCTGAACCACTCGCGCGAAGCCATATACTGTGCATACGTCATAAATTTGGCCATCAGGTCTCGCGTACCCATGGTCGCCCGATCCCACTCTAACCAGAAGCGTATCCGTTGCTCTCCTACCTGATATTCCCACATCGCATCTGGCCGAAGATTGTGCCAGTGATCGTGGTCACGGTAGCGCCGCTCGCAAAATGCCCTTGTTTCCCACCAGAGCAACTGATGTTCCCGTTGCTGTGCCCGCTCTTGCCTCGCCGCGACCAAACTACATCCCAAGCGTTTGCGAGGTCCAGAGTGCTGGCTAGTCCACGTATGCCCGTCGGGGTAGTAACCCCATTAAGGGGTGATAGGAATCCGAGTCGTCAACAATTGTTGGAACGACCAGAGATGATCGGTCAGCCCCAAAACCATCGCCGGAGACCGCCGTTGGTAGCGATACACGCCTTCCCCACCAGGCAACCGCAAAGCCCGATGGGCTCGCTGGAAGTTGTGATCGAAGAGCTGCAAGCCTACCAGCGCATCCCAGGTAGCATCCCGTTTGGCGAAGGCGTGCGTCTTGCGGGTAAGGGCATTGAGCCGATCCCGCAAGGTGCCGTTGAGTCGTTCGACATGCACCGTCCCGGCTGGCTCCAGCGCCGCCCCCAGCGCGGTGCGGATCTCGACTGACAAGAGGCGCCCATGCTCATCGCGATGCTTGATGGTTTGCGTCAAGGTGATGGTCTTTGGGACGACCAACGGCGGACGCCCCCGGTTGCCCGTTCGCATCGGCTTTCGATAGGCCCGCACCAGGATGCTCCGATAGCCATGCCAGCCATCGCTGAACCAGGAGAGGGGACGCCGGTGGGTCCGCTGGACCGTAGTGGTCACTGCTTGCTCGATCAGGTCTTCGCCCAATGGGCCGGTGGCGCAGGCAATCACGAAGCGACTGTCCCGGTCTTGGACCAGGCATCCCCAGCGTTCCCCCTCGTCAGACTGGCCAGCTCCACCGTTTTTTTCTGCACAAACGACCAGAACTCATCGATTTCGACCTGGTTCAGGTGCAGGTCGTTGGCCAACACCTGCGTGAGGGCCTCGGCATGGCTCGCTGCCCGCTTGAGCCACACGCTGATGGTCTCATATTTGTGGCCCGTGATCTCTTCGGCGCCACGCAAGCTGCCCCGTCGCATCACGATCAACAGGGCCTGGGCCACCTCCGCGGCAGGCGTCTTCAGGTTATACATGGGGGTTCCTTCCGTTTCCCCAAAGTAGGTCTTGCAGCTGCGACAGTGATAGCGCTGCCTGCCTCGATGGCTGCCATTGCGCACGACATGTGACTGTGGACAGTCTGGATTCGGACACAAGGGCAGATTGGGTCGCTCTTTGCTTTCTTGCTTGTTCATGCTTCACCTCCTACTCCCCTATTGTATCACCCCTTCCTAGAGTCACTACCTACAAATTGAGACCCTATGCAAAAAGGTGTGGCGCCCCATTATTATACGTACCCCGGTCCTGCCTGAAATATTGGCAAGAGGAGCAGGTCAGGCTGTTTCATCGATCAACTCGCATTTGGGCATGGTTCCGTCCACGTTCACCATGGATTGCAATACCAGAAGTTTCGTCACTGCATCTCCAACCAGCCATATGACTTCTTTGTAAGGACGAAGCCACCAGAGCGCTTGAGGATGGGCGTTGCAGACCAGAGCCAAAGCTGGCAACATGGGAGGATGTTCTTCACACACTGGCCAGAGTTCCAGGATGAGCTTTTCACGTATGCACATCGCTCGTTGCACCTGCACATAGGGCAACAAGCATCCCTCACTTGAAAGTGGGACCAGGCAAAGCGCTTCACGCTGTTGTCTGTTCAGTCCTGTCATGTCTTCCTGGTTCCTCCTTAATCATTGGTGTATCATCCCATGTGAGCACCGACCGGCTGGCAGCATTAACGTGCCCAGGCAGGGGGAGCAAGCTCCTCACCATCTGGCAGAAAGCTCCGGGTACCGGCTGGCATTATGATCAGCGCATCCACCGGCCTTTCCCCGTTATTGTTCACATGATGAACTGAATAGGCGGGGATGATCAGGGTATCACCAGCGGTGAATGCCGCTGCCGCTCCCGCGATGTGTGCCAGGCCCTCTCCCTCCAGGATGAAGACAACCTCCTCGTGATCATGATACTGTGGTTCGCTGGATGCCCCAGCCGCCATCGTTGCCCGCCACAGGCTGATTTCAGTCGCGCCATGGCTGAAGGTGGCTAACCCGTACATGCTGCCGCCATGTCCCTCGAATCGCTCCAGGGTCGTTGCGTGAATAATCGTCATGAGTAGCTCCTCCTCTCCGGTGGTGTCTCTCGAAGTACTCGCCGCAGTGCGCTCTGCAGATAGCGCAGGAGCTGCCCTTGTGCATGATGAAGAAAGTAATGGTTACCAGGAAGCAGGTGCAGGGTACAGGTTTCAAGCGTCTGCTCCCGCCAGGCCGCCAGCGCATCCCGGCTGACCGAGTCATCCTGTATGCCTCCAAAAACCGTGATTGGACAGGCGAGTGGCGGACCTCCTGCGGAATAGCGATAGGAAGCACGCAGGGCAAAATCTGCCTGAATCAGCGGCCAGCGGCGTACCAGCATCTGCTCGTTGGGCCTGGCTCCCAACTGTCGCAGATATGTCACGAGCGCTGGAATATCGACAATCTCAGGGCAGGCATCTCCCAGCTGCGGCGCACTACAGCCGGAGACAAACAGCTGTACAGGAACAAGCCCGAAGCGTTCTTGCAGGTGTCGTGCCACCTCGAAACTCACCAGTGCACCTAAACTATGACCAAACAGGGCAAAGGCATGCCCCTCTTGTAAAGAAGGAAGGAGCATTTCAGCCAGGACTGTCACCAGGTCTGAGAATTGTGTCGATACCTGTTCCTGTTGTCGTACTCCCCGACCAGGCAACTCTATCGCGCACACCTCCACCTCTTGAGGCAACACTCCCGGCTGTGCCCACCTCTGAAAGAGAGTGGCACTTCCTCCTGCGTAGGGGAAGCAGAACAGTCGCAGGTCAGCTGCAGATCTGGGGTGAAAGCGCATCACCCAGGAGTTCTCTGGCCGGATCACGTGTTGCATGACCTGCTCCTTGCTTTTAAGGCATCTGCCCGTGCCTCGATCATCGTCGCCAGTTGTGCAAGCGTGTTTTCGTTGACCTCGCTTTCGTCAAGCTCTACATGAAACTCGTCCGCTATGCTCAGCAACAGGTCGGCCAGCGCGAGCGAGTCCCCACCCAGTTGATCAAAACGGCTGTGCAGGTTCATGCTGTGTACGTCGAGCAAGCTCTCCACCGCCAGGTTATGCTCTTCGAGCCGATCATCGGGTGGATCTGACATTGCCCTGACCAGCCCATAATAGTTGCGATTGAGCGTATCAGCAACCAATGTTGCCAGGCGCAGTTCGAGTGGAGTCCGTGGGGCAACAAACACGCCACTATGCGCGAACTGCCTCCAATCAGGTAGTGAGCGGCGCAGTGCCTGCCGATCGATCTTATCGCTGGCCGTACGTGGCAGCGTCTCTCGTAGCACAAAGGCCCTGGGTAGCATATAGGCCGGTAACTGCTGCCGGAGCAGAGCAGGGAGTTCATCAATTGATGCAGGCTGCCCCGGGCCCGGGGGCAGGACCACAAAGGCCACCAGCACCTCCTCGATGAGCAGGACAGCGCATGCCATCATATAGGGGGCGAGCGCCGCCTCAATGTCGCCCAGTCGCACGCGAAACCCGCCGCGCATCTTCACTTCATCGTCGCCATCGACGCGCCCCAGGAAGACGATGGAGCCATCTACGTCAAAGCGACCACGATCTCCCGTCAGGTAGATCGTACCGGCAGGATCGAGGGGATCGGCCACAAACCGCTCGGCTGTAGACTGCGGATCGGTATAGCCGCGGGCGAGACAAGGGCCGCTGATGCAGATTTCCCCTGCCTCATCAGCGACCACCGGCAGATGTGCCAGGTCACGAATAGAGACAACAACGTTCTGGATGGGCCGGCCAATGGTGGGGGGAAGACCATTGGCCGTGCAGGGGCCGAAGGTGACGCAGACTGTGGCCTCCGTCGGGCCATAGGCATTGATGAACAGGCGGCCAGGAGCCGACCAGCGGCTGACCAGGGCAGCGGGACAGACCTCACCCCCAATAATGATGACCCGCAAATCCGGCAGATCGGCGGGTGGTAAGGCTGCCAGGATCGTCGGAGTAAAGGTCGCCACTGTGATCGCCTGCTCGCGCAAAAAGGTGAACAGCGCCGGCCCTGGCCGTAAAGCTGTGGCGGGCACGGGACAGAGCGTGGCTCCTGACAGGAGCGCTTTGCTGATTTCCGACACCGAGGCATCGAAGCCAGGCGAGAAAAACTGGGCCACACGATCTCCCGGCTGCACGAGCAATGCACGAATCTCAGCCTCGGCCAGGTTGCCAATGCCCCGGTGCGTGACCTGTACGCCCTTAGGCCACCCTGTCGAACCAGAAGTGTAGATGAGATACGCAAGGCTCTCAACTGTTGCCTCACCGGGCGGGTTCGCTTTGCTTTGCGCTGCAATCGACGCCAGCTCCCTCTCCAGAGAGATGACAGGAATCCCAGATACCGGGACGCTCGCCGCTAATCTTTCCTCCGTCAGCACCAGTGCGACCTCAGCATCTTTGAGCAGGAATGCCAGGCGTTCGGCAGGAAGTGTGGGATCGAGATACAGGTAGGCCGCTCCAGCTTTGAATATGCCCAGCAGGAGGATGTAGAGGTCCTGGGGACGCCTGGCGCGCTCCCACAACAGCCCGACCACCCGTTCTCGTCCTATCCCCAGGGTACGCAGGAAGAACCCCACTTGATTCGCGTATCCGTTGAGATCAGCATACGAGATATCGCCTTCCTCGCATGAGAGGGCAATCGCGCGCGGCGTCAGTTCCACCTGCTGCTCAAATAAAGCTGGAAAAGGGAGACCTTGCCAGTCACGCGCAGAATGCTGGGGACTGGCCTGAATAGCTATGTTCATCAAGCACCTCTTTCTGGAGTCTGAGACTGCCCGCCTTAAGAGCGGGGGTTCTGATCGGCTCCCTCGCAGTTGCTTTCGCCTTTGAGATCAACGCTTCACAGTTTACGGGCCGTCTCAGGCGGCCCATCCACAGGCCGAGCCTCATGCTCCTGTGGCACCTATCCGCTTATCAGATAGGCCAGTCCTTCGACTGATATTGATAGCGCCTACCGCGTCTCTGTGTCCATGCCAGCCGCATGCAGCACACACATAGGTTCTGTCTTGCGCTTTATTGCGTGCAAGACATCCAGGGCATTCTTGCGAGGTATAAGCAGGATCAACCTGCTCTACCTTGATGCCAAGCCGTTCCGCTTTGTAGGTGATGAACTGAGAGAGTTGATAGAAGCTCCAACCATTCTTCATGCGGTTGTTTTTGCGGGCTTTTGCCCCACGACTTGTGCTTGTCGTGCCCTTGCGTATTCCAGCAAGAGATTCTACTTTGATCCTGCCCACGCCCTGCTCATGGGCATGGTTCACCATCTGCCTAGAAAGCTGATGGTTGATATTCTTCATCCATCGGGCTTCTTTGCCCTTGCTACGTTTCACGGCGCATGTCTTCTTGGCCTTTTGTAGCTTCTTGCGGCGGCTGTAGAAGCGACGGCGCATGTAGCGAAGATTTCGGCCATTGCCAAAGAAGCGAGTCCTTTTGCCTCTGATATGTGCTACAGCAGGGACTTTGACGCCTAAATCAATGCCCATGATGGCCTGCCCATCGGAAGCTGGAACCGAGTCCTGCGTCAAGGTGATATCAGCAATCCATTTGCCGCGCTTCTTTTTGATACGGAGTATCCCTGCTTTGCCTTCTACTACAACAGAAGCGCAAGCTATGCGTACCTGCTGTGTCTTCCCATCCTGGTAGGTAGGCAGAACGAGCATTCCATCCTCAATGCGCCAATTTTGATTGTTCCACTGACAGATGGGCTTTTTCAGGACGGGCAGACAGTCAAGCTCAACGGACCGCTTGAAGACAGAACGAGCATCCCGCAAGGCTTGATTTTTGACAGCACTGGGAAGCGCGGCCACAAAATCCTTGGTACTGATCTTTTCCGGCAGCATATCAGCATCCAGGGCAGAGGCCAGTACATTGATGGTGCCGATGTACTCAAGGCAGTGTGCCATGAGCAAGCGGCCCTGTTCAATCGTGGGATAGAGCCGTACTTGCAACGTGGTTTTGCTCATGTCTTGCTCTGCCTTTCGAGGTACTTCTGGATGGTTTCCGCACTGACGTTGCCTGCTGTTGAGTAGAATGTGGAGCGTGTCCACAAGGAAGGGAGTTTGTGGAGCGAAGGAAATTCTTCTCTCAGCACATGGGAGGACCGGCCCTTGATCTTGCGTGCGATATCCGTAGGCAGCGTGTAGGGATTGGCACGGATGAAGAGATGTACATGATCGGGTTGGATAGCCAGGCGCAAGATTTCCCACTCGTTCTCTTGCGCCACTTCGTGTATAAGCTGCTCTAAGCGTTCTGCGAGCTTGTTTTGCAAGAGATGCCGCCGCCGCTTGGGACACCAGATGATGTGGTACACGATGAGGTGCACCGTATGTTGTTCGTGTTGATAGTCCATGTTGATGGTATAGCACAGACTCATATTCCTTTGCAAGAGTTTTGCGCCTACGGCCAGGGCTTTTCATCCCCCGTTTGAAAACAGGGGGCTTTCAAGCCCGTTTCCTGTAAACGACGGGGAGAGCGACTAATCCACCCAGGTTAGCATTCTTCCCCCACTGCTGTTGCGGAACGGGAGCGAGACGGAGATGGGGAAAGCGCAGCAGCAGCGCAAGCAGGGTGTGCTGCAGGATCGTGCGAGCCAGCGGCACACCCGGGCAATAGTGCGGGCTGCCGGAGGAGCCAAAAGTGAAATGCGGCGTGGGCATGCGACGCAGCAGATGGCACGGCTCTTGTACTGCAGCATCAGACATCTCTGTATCGGACCATGTCTCCTGCTGCAACAGCGCGTCGTTGGCTCCTTCGAGAAATACGTAGACTTGCTGGCCGGACCGGATGAGCTTTCCCTCGATGGCAATATCTTGTGTTGCCCAGCGCACAATATAGCGGGTGGGCGTGACCCTACAGAGCAACCGCTCCACCACTGGCTTCAGCAGATGCGCCTGCGCGCGTGGATCGGCATACTGGAGGAGCGCTGCCCGCAGGTATTCCCACAACTGAGCATACTGCAAAAGGAACCACAGGCTATGCGTCACAGCCTTGGTGGTCGTGACACTGCCCGCCGCCAGCAGCATCATGGCATTAGCCACTAATTCGTCATCATCCTGCCAGCGCACATCAGCAGCGAAAATACTAAGCAGATCATGACCAGGAGCGCACCGTTTGTGTGCCAATAGCACATAGAAAGCCTCGCTCATCAGCAGCACCCGCTGCATAGTGTCACGCGAGAAAAATCCATTGGTTACAGAGGCAAGCGCATGTGACCAGGCCTGGAAGCGGTGCAAGCTGTCGGAATCAAAGTCCTTCTCTCCAAGCAAGAGGTGGACCATGCTCCCCAGGACGAGTGGGAGTGCCAGTTCCTGCATCACGTCCCACTGCCCGGTAGGCGCGGCGGCATCCAGCAGTGCCTCCACCCTTTGCCCCATGGACGCACTCAAGTGGTGGCCCATCTGCCGTAGTATGGGATTCATGATCCCCTGGAGTCGCGTATGGGTAGCACCATCTTTGACCAGGAGCTGTCGTGCGAGGACCTGCTCGATGGAAGCCTTCATTTCTCGCAGCGCTGATCCGGGAGCCGAGTGTTCCCCCCAGGCTTTTCCAGGACCTATAGCAGGCGTTCCACTCCCTGATGGTCGTCCCGAGGTGAACCGTCCATCGCCTAAGATCGACGTCAGCCCAGATACATGCGCACACAGCCAGCATTTGCTGCGCTCATCATACACGAGTCCGTGTTGACGAAGGCGCTGATATAGGGGAACACGAGCAGACGGCTGCGCATACTTGAGATCAAGCAGGCTCAGTCCTTTTTCCGCGTCTCCATCCTGTATTCTGGGAGCGAGTGGTGGATAGAGCGTCATAGTTCTCCTCTCTTTCAAGCAGTAGTCAGGGCAGCTTAGCAGAGATCTGCTGAGCTATCGATAACGAAAGTCAAACGTTGCCATCCGGCAATAATTCTGCGTGACATGTGCTAACAGGCATTATTTAGGCCCAGCCCGGTCAAATATGCTCATATCAGGATGAACTGCCGGAAATTGCCAGATCAAAAAACTGGCATCTCTGTGTTTTATCTGTTGTCCGGCCATGCGGGAGCACCTGGTACCAGATCTCAGCAAGTGGTCCCCGATCCATCAGTCGTGTGATCGTGGTAGTCCGTATGACCAGTCCAGGAGTGTTAGCCAGAACGGCCGTGACGACGCGAGCAATGCGCATTTCCTGTCCCTGATCTGGTGCTACCACAAGCAGGAGGGGCAGAACTGCTCTGCCCCTGAACCATTCGCGCGACGTAATATACTGTGCATATGTCCTGAACTTGGCCAACAGGTCCCGTGTGCCCATGGTCGCCCGATCCCACTCCAACCAGAAACGTACTCTTTGCTCTCCCGCCTGATATTCGCCCATCGCATCGGGTCGGAGATTGTGCCAGTGGTCGTGATCATGGTACCGCCGCTCGCAAAATGCTCCCGTTTCCCACCAGAGCAACTGATGCTCCCGTTGCTGCATTCGCTGTTGCCTTGCCGCCTGGGATAAGGATGCAAAGAAGCCATAGACGCCGGTAGTGTGCTCGAGATGGCGGAGCAGCACATCCTGACCTCGTTGGACGAGACTTGCCTCATTATGCTCGTCATCAGATGCTGCAATACTCTGGATGCTCAGATGGTACCTTGCTGCTACCAGACGCAGTCCACGCTCATGCAGTCGCCAGCGCTGACCGACACAGGTCGCAAGCGGGTCGATACAGCCAACCGTATACAGCTCACGCAGGTACCGTTCAACTGAACTGGCCTGCAAATCAAGCAGCGCTGCCATCTCGCTGATTTGCAGAAGAGGATGAGTATGCAACACATCGAGGAGCGCCAGGTGGCGGCTGCTCAAACGCAAACTGAGCAAGGCAATGCCTTCTCGTTCATCCTGATAGCCCTCTCCACTCCTTCTTGTTGCATACTCAGCACGCTCCACGAAGTTCCCGCAAATGATTCTGCTGATTCTCCAGGGTGGAGAAGATGTAGCTTCCTCCGCCGGGGCACCCGATAATGCTCCACCGTCATCCAGCAGCCCAGGCGGGATGGCTTCGGTCGGCACAGGTACAAGGAGATGCTGGAGCTGGCACGGTACACCCGAGGCAAGCGTTTTCCAGGCGAATCTCCATGGGCTGGAGATCGTTCTGTCATGCCCGGCTGACGGGCAGGCGCAGGCTCCAGTGAGTGAGGCAACCTGGACTGCGGTCGCCGCCTCTCCCGCACACCGCTGCCAGTGCTCCATACGATGTGTGGTGGAAACCAGTACCAGCACGAGTGGAAAATACTGGTAGACGGGCCAGCGTTCTGCACACTCACGGTACCAGAGCAGCCGCTTCAGACGATGTCGCAACTGGCCTACTTCGGCGATACCGGCATCAATCAGTACGAACAGGCTGTACCACTGCTCTTCTCTGCTTGTGCCATCTTCTGCGGCCGCACGGATACGTAATATCAGACCTGCATCTGCGGTACAGCGCGTCAGCTTCTCACGATAGGCAAAGCGATGGGCATAGTCGCGAACCCAGTGCCACCGCACCTCTGAGCGGCGGCCACGATGAGCCAGCGCCTCCGGTGCGTGGACAACCAGGCCATTGATGCAGTCCTGCAACATGACGAGCATGGGCAGTCGCGGCAGTAGACGCAGCAGCGCGCGTTCATCGCTTCCCCACTGCTGTGCCAGTATGGTTGGATCTTGCTCTTCATGCGCCGCCAGAACATGTAGTCCTAGATTACTCAGGTGGTACACTCTGCATGTGCTGGCGCCCAGAGCCCCTGGCATGACAGACTCAACCAAACTCAACATCTCTTGTACACTGAGACGCCGGTAGACGGTGGCGAGGCTTTTGCCCATGGCGATGGCCAGGTCCTCTGCCCGCTGGAACGGGTAACGGAGCAACCACTGGAGGAGTCGCAGATCCACCGGGGTGAGTTGCTCAAGCAGCACCTGGATATCTCCCCAGGTCGCTCGCCTGCTGCTGGACTTACGGCTGCCGGTGGCTGCTTCAGTTCCCATCACGCTCTTCGCCGCCTTCCGTTTCTTGCCGTTCGTACACTAATGGCATGCTGAGCGGGGAAATATGTGCTCCCATGGACGCCTTGCCGCTGCCACGGCGCTTATGACGACTTGATCTGATCGGTTGTCCCACCGTGTTTGCTTGCGCAGAATCCGTGGCATGGCTGTCCATGCCTTCTTCAAGCTCCCTGAACTGTCCATTGCCGCTCACGCCGGTTCCAGATGAGAGCCTATGGGTCGCATGGCGATCCAGTGCCTGCGCGATCATAGCATCAACGGCATCACATGGTCGCGCATAGCGCTGCTGACTTCGCATGCGGATACGCTGCGCCTGCTCCCGGTCAGCGAGGGGAGGTGCATCCAGGCACAGCGAAAAGACCGGCAAGCGCTGGCCATCCAACGATAGCCGGGCGTAGCAGGTGAAGTCGTCCAGAGTGATGATATCGCCCTCCTCGATCCCATCTAGCTCGTGCAACAGCCGCGCATCCTCACCACTCATCGCGAACGCAAACAGGTGATCCACATTGGCCAGCACCGTGGAGCGCAGCGCGCGATCAAACCGATCCAGGTAAGAGAGCGACTGGGTAGCAAGCCCAAAGCTGCCGCCATACTTGCGCAGTTCTGCCAGCATGGCGCCAAAGTCCGCGCCCAGAAACACCTGAAATTCGTCAATGAGTGCCAGGAAGCGCTGCCGTTGCTCTCGCTCGAGTTCTGCCTGCTCTGCCAGGGTATGCTGGAACAGGCCGAGCAGGGTCGCGCCCACCAGCGCCGCTACATCTGTTCCCACCACGCCGCTTGCGGTACTCACCAGGAGGATCTTGCCTGAACGCACGACATCCGTGAAGTTGATAGTCGAGCGTGGTTGCCCGAGAATGCGCCGGGTGGTACGCGAACTGGAGAATTTGCTCATCTTATTGAGCACCGAAGAGATCACTTCCATCTGGAAGCGCGGGTCCATTGGCTCATAGTATTGTCGCCACCAGGAGAGCAGCGCCGGGTCCGACACCTGTTCCATGATGGCATGCCGGAAGCTGGTATTGCGCAGCAAGGGAACCACGTCGAGCAAGGTGTACTGCCGGTCTGGTCCCTGCAGCAGGTCAGCTTTTACGATACTCTCGTTGGCATCGGAGAGCGTCTTGAGCGAAAACTCTAACACATTCTCTGTGCGCGGACCCCATGAATGCATCCAGATGCGCTCGAAAATGGTGATGAGGTTGTCGACCGTCTTATCCCGGTCACGGCCAAGGGTGGCATCGAGTGGATTGATGCCTGGTGGATACAGTTGGTCGGCGACATCGACAAGCACCACGTCATCCTGCCGTGCCCTGGGGATGAGCCCGATGAGGGTCTCGATCAGTTCCCGATGGGGCTCTATCACGAAGAGGCCATCCGTGCTTGTCCCTGCAGATAAGATGGCACGGGCTAAATGTAGGAAGAGGGTGCTCTTCCCTTTGCCAGTGCTGGCAATGGCAAGCAGGTTGTGACGCAGTGACCCAGGAGGCAGGTAGACTGGAATAGTATGACCTGCATGCGTGGAGCTGCCTATCCTCCAGCCATTACCATACGAGAGTTCAAGAGGAGCCAGGAAGGTCCGTGCGCGTCCCCGCTCCAGAAGCGGGAGATCGGGCAGATCGCTGGATTGAGGGAGATGCCAGAGCACCGCAATATCGGCGACACTCAGCATATGACGTGATCGGCGCAGGCCCTGCTCCCATCCGGTGAAGAAGCGAGCAAGGCCAGTACGCCGTATGAGCAAGCGTCGCGCTTCCCTTCCCGAGAGACGATGGGGCACAAAGTAGCCGCCCGCTGCAGTATGGTATTGCCGGTAGGCGGACATCAGGCGCTCCAGCACCGACACCTCGGCCTGGATACGCTGGCGCTGTCGACGGAACGAGTGCCTCCAGTGCTGGAAGGCACGTTTGATACGAGTGAGCGAGATCTCTTGCGGATGGAGGATGAGGGAGAACTCGCGACGTGGGGGACGTTCCACAGACCCTTCCTCCGCCACCTCCCCTTCAGCGACTTCAGGAGCTGTGATGACGAACAGGCGCAGGCGTGCGCGGTAGGCGCTCCGCCCTGTCTTCTCAGCCACCAGGCGCATATCGTAGATCGATGTGTGTCTAAGATGGCGCAGCAGCCAGTTGATCATAAACAGCAACAGCAGGACCGCTGTGGCAATGGCCATCAAGCCAATAACCAGCAGCATTGTCTGCGAGGAGGAGAGATGCGGGTTCCTGCCATGGAGCAGGAGCGCTCCTGCATGCACGATCCAGGATGGCAGCCGCTGTGAAAAGCGGTACCAGAGCAAGAGCAGGGCGACCAGCATGCCCATCGCGATGATTCCGGCAGTGCTGGGAGCAGATGAACCAGATGTGGTCATGCTTCTTCGCTGCCGCTGCCGCTCAGGCTCCAGCGGATGTTCCACCGCCCTGCGCCGGTGCCCCTGAGACCAGGTGGGTGAGAGGGGCACGAGCGCGAGCTGGGCAATCACGCGCTTGTGCGCAGGCACGTGACTCACGGCTGCCAGCAGTCCCAACAGCGGGTCGGTGCCTGCAACCGGCAGTTCCCGCTCGCGCCAGGATCGTAACGGCAGGTACGAGGCCGCCCCCGGTCGCAACTCGGCCGCTGTGACCGTCTCCTCTGGTCCAAGAATCAGCGGGTCATCGGTGAACGGCTGTATGCTGGCCTGCGGGTAGCGCGCCTGAACCTGGGCAGTGAGATGCTCCAATGCGGCAGGCGACGTTGCGCGCAGCAGAAACTGCCGCCCCCGCACTGTCCTGGCAATCTCCAGGGCGACCGGGTGCCGGACACCCAGCGCCAAGCCCTGCATCACCGTTTCGAGCGCTGCTATATCCCTGTTGCTCGCGCTGCGTGGTGGTATCACCTGTCGTAGCAGTGACTGCTGTGCAGCCATGTGTGCATCTCCTTCTATAGAAACAGCCTGCAGCACCATCCTCAGGTCCTTCCTCGCCGTCTCATAGCTCTCATGTGCTTGCTCGGCTTCCCAGGGGCCTGCGCGCCGGATACCTGAGGATGGTGATGGCCGTTGCCAGTCATGTCTGCGGGCTTCTGGTCAGCCTGTTGTACGAACCGGTGTGCCTGGGGGCGCGTCTGCTCCTCTTCGCGTCGACGCGCCAGTTCGCGTGGATCGGTGGTCGCGAGCCGGTGCTCCAGTGGGCTGGCCTCAATGTGAATGATGACCCGCTTGCCACCGGAGAGCAGCAGCGCTTCATGTTTGCCAAATGTAAGTAATCGCTGCCGCTCTCCGCCGGTGAGTTGGAAGCGCGAGGTAATGGCATCGGCGCTGGTACGGTCCTGCTTCTTGAGCACTTTGGTCGCGGCATTGGCGGCCACCACGCTGCCCCATTCATCGTTGGCAAACAGTTCCGGATTTTGCGTGATGGTGACCAGCGCGAGATAGCGCTTGCGTGCGCGCCGTGCCAGGTTGGCCAGGAAGCGACCACCTTCGGGGTGCTGGATGAGCGACCAGGCTTCGTCGATGTAGAGCTTGCGGGGCCGGTAGCTGTGCAGCACCTGCGTCCACACGAAATCGGTGATCAAAAAGACGCCGATGGGGCGCAGTTCCCCAGACATGTCGCGAATATCGAAGACCACCAGATGGCTGTCCAGTGCCACATCCGTGGGCGCCTGAAAGGGACCTGCCAGGCTGCCATGGACGTAGCGGTAGAGGCGGTCGGCAAGCCCATACTCATCCTTGCCACACACGTTGCTCCTCAGCACGTCATATAAGTCACGCACGAGCGGCACCTGGCGGTCGTGCGTGCGGGGGTCAGCGGTGATGCCGACCTTGCGGTACGTTTCGTAGATGGCCCGATCGAGCAGGCCTTTCTCCCGCGCTGTGAGCGTGGTGACGCCTCCAGGTCCCCGGTCGGACAGCATGATGTCGAAGAGCGCATGCAGCGCCTGCACTTTGTCGGCCAGGCGATCGCCCCGGCTGCGGTCCGAGACGTAGGCGTTGATGTTGGTACCCTGAGGCAGCAGATCGAAGGGGTTGAGGTGCTGCTCGGACCCGGGCGCCAGTCGTATATAGTCTCCACCAAGGGCCAGGCACAGGTCCTCGTACTCCTTCTCCGGGTCAATGACCACGACCTGTAAGCCCTGTGTGCGGTGCTGCAGCAGCTCGCGCATGATGCGAATTTTATAGAGATAGGATTTGCCGGCTCCGGTAATGGCCCCGCAAAATTCGTGCGGGTTGTCCAGGGACTCATCCCATTCATCGATTACCACGGGTTCCCCATTGGGCGTGATCCCCACCAGCACACCGGTTGGCATATAGAGGGAGTTGCTGATGAAGGGGAAGGCGGTGGCCAGACTGCTACAATCCAGGGTGAATGTGCGCATCAACTCGTCGCGTGCCTCAGGCAAAAAGGAACGAAAGGCCGGGACATGCTCCAGGGTGGTAGGCCTGGCAAGCAGGAACAGGTTTCTCAGCACAGCCATCATGCGTTCGGTACGTTCATCCAGGCTGCGCCGGTCGGAGGCACGTACAATCACATAGAAGCCCACGTCAAAGACGCGCTCTTCGCCACTGGCGAGCTGGCTAATGAGTGCATCGACATCCTGTTCGGCCACCTGCATCTCCGGGTCTTCCATGCGCCCGCGCCGTTCATTGACCCGGCGCGAGGACTGGTACTCATTCTTGCGTCGCAGCAGTTGGCGCAGCATCGAGGCATTGTCCTGCGGATGCACGTGGAACACGATCTCGGTGATCTCATCGTGCAGGAGCAGGGGTGCCAGCCAGCCGGGGGAGACTTCCCGCGGGAAGTTCGTCACCGCGATGCCACGGGCGTACTCATCCTCCAGGCGTATGCTCTCGCGTGTCACCTCCACGCTGGCCGGAGCCAGCAGGTCGGCCAGATGGAGCAGATCAGGTTGGGGAACAGATGCCCGGGGTGGTGGTTGCCTCTTCCCTGAGGAGTGAGGCGGCAGAGGGAATGCAGCAGAGGAATGTACCGCTTTCGACGACTCTTGCGACGCACCAGGTGAACGCAGAGCAGGAGGTGTGTTGACCTGCTGACGCTCTTTGACCTGTATTGGTCGCCCCACTGCAGCAGCGGCCTGGGTAGGCAGCGGGTAATGGATGGCTCGTTCTGGTGTGAGGCAGCTATAGTAGAGCGCGATGAGTTCCTCACCTGCGAGCCGACGGCAGTGCAATCCGAGGGCAGCCAACTGCTGCATCACCACCTCCGCCCGCAGTTCAAGCTGCTGCTGCGCTTTCTCCAGCGTCTCCGCCGTGAGGCGCGCACGCCTGCGTTTGCCTCCTGGGGACAGTAACCCGGAGAATGGCGCCTGCTTCATCCCCGGTCCCTGATCGGAAGGCAGGATGAGATAGAAGCGGTGCTCGAGCAGGGTACGCCGCGCCGCCAGTTCTTGCACAAACTGCGCGTGGGAGTCGGCCAGGTCCCGCCACATCGGGTCAAGAGCCGGGGTTGTAGAGGCATCCTGCAGGTGCTGCACATACGGGCTCAGATCCAGCTGCTGGCTGCGCACCAGAATCTGGATGGGAAAGGCCAGCGCTTTGAGAAAGGCGCGATAGCCCGCAATGATGAGGTCTTGCTCCTCCTCCGACTTGAGCGTGTAGTTGGTGGAGGAGACCTCCAGGATGGCCCGGTACTCTCGCTTCGTTGGGCTGGACGCAGAGGTCAGGCAGAGGACAGTCTGAGAGACTTCCCGCAGCCGCACGAACTCCTCCTGCACGCTGCCTCGTTCCGACGCTGTTTGTTTAGACGAACGCTTTACCAAACGCCTGCTCGCTTTCTAGATCTGTTTGATCACCCACAACTGCACGCATGGCGGTGGGCTCTTCCGGCTGCCGGGTGCGGACGCTGCGCCAGACATACAGGCGGGGCCGTTGCCGGTAGCGCAAGAGCACCAGGAACCAGACCTCCAGGGGGCGACCGGCAACTGAAATCAGAGCCAGGATTAGCGCCACGGCTACCGGCAGCAGCGCGATACTCACCCGTGCTAGCAAACTCACCGCATGGTAGGGGTTCAGCATATGCAGTTGGAGCCACAGGTCGTAGCCCGCGCTGCAGCCGATGAGGAGAATGAGTAATTGCCGCGCCGTCAGTCCGAACACGACCTTGTCTGGAATATGCATATGCGTTGGCACTTTGTGGGATGCTCGCATGTCTTACCTCGCTTTCTCCTTCAGTTGGAATAAGGTGATTGCTGCCTATACGCGGGAGTCGTCACTGGCCTGATGCAGCTGCATTGACCAGGCCTGCAATAGTCCCGGCCAGCAAAGCCAGGGCCAGGCCGGTGAGTGCTGCATACAGTGATGTTTTGGCGTAATCGATGCGCCGCTGATTCTCGCCCGAGGTCATGTACAAGAGCGCTGCCCAGACGAAGAAGAACGTACTGGCGGCCAGAGCGAAGGCCACCACATCGGTTTGCAGATTCGCGAAGAACTGCGAGATGCTCCCAAGCACCAGGGGCATCTGGCTGAGCACATGGATCAAGAGCCATCTCATAGAGGTTGTCCTTTCTTCGCTGCCGACAAGACGCGGCAATCCCTTCAGGTTAACCCGACCGGGGTGTCACGATGGCCGAAAAGCCACCCCACCACTGCAGGAATTGTCCCCGTGAGAGTACGGTATAGTTGTGTCCAGACGAGTCGGCCACGGAGACCGTCGTGGCGGTCCCCCCGATCACGACCAGTATGTGGCCACCGGTATAGCGGTCCGGCGGGAAATCCACAATGACGGGCGTTCCCTGATGTGCCATCGCAATGATCTCGTCGAGGGTGAGAGAGAAGCCCCAGGAAGTGCGAAAACCAAATTGCGCGACCGTATCCGCAATCCCGCTGTTGCGCACCAATCCAAGTGCAGGTGTAATATCTCCGCGCTTGGCCTCAACAGTCAGAATGTCGTGGATGCGGTAGTGCCCGCCATAGGCGTTGAGCACTTCGGTCATAGCGGCGGCCGAGCAGGCTGAGTAGGCCCAGGTGTTGTATTCGGTGGCCGAGTCATAAGTCATACTGACCGGGATCCAGCTGTGAGAGGCGTACCAGGCGCTGCGCTGCGTTTCCTCCACCAGGGATGAGCGGACGAATGTAGCCGAGCACGGTGTAGGGAACGGGATTGGACCAGGTGACGACCGTGAGATCGGGCAGCAACGTTTCGGTGACCAGCGCTCCCGGACCATTGGCCTCGGCGAAGGTCACCGAGCCGTTCTTGCCACCCGCAGGTGGTTTGACCCCCACGACAATGGCCACATGACCAACACGTGGTGGTGGATCGGACCAGACCATGATGTCGCCCGGCAGAGGCAGACCCCGCTGCTCCGGGGGCGCTGTAGCGGAGGGAATCTCCATCCAGCCGGGGCGATGCTGATACAGCGACCAGAAGTCGATAGCATTGCCTGCGGCAGGGAGCGGTGAGCCCGAGAGAGCATAGGCTCCGATGACGAACAGGACACACTGCAAGCTGCCTTCTTGCCAATCGATCCAGCAGCCCGAGCCAGGGGGACAGGTGTGTGCCCAATACCGCAACACGGGTTGCGGCATCCCTGTGTCGTACCAGGCATCGGGATTGCCATGCAAGTGCGGCGCCATTGCCCGGGCTGCCTGTGCTACGATGGCACCATTGCCCGGGCAGCTTCCTGTTCCGGCGCTGCCTGTCGACGAGGGGAGACATGGCCCACCTCCTGTTGTGGAGCCGGACAACTGCACAGAGAAGATGGCAACCAGCAGCAGTAGGGCAGCCACAACAGCAACGCCCAGGCTTCCCAGTCCACCCAGCAGTTTCAGCATGGCTTTCTCCCTCCTGTCTCCTTCTTGCTACGCGAGCGCGACAAGGCGCACCGCCGTCCCGGCGACGTACTCGGCAGTTCCTTGCGCTGCTCGCAGGGCAGCCGGTCCTGCTTCAGCAATGGGGCGTAAGGCGTAGACATGCAGCATGCCCGGGATGCGCAATACGAGGTAGAGCACGGCGAGACTCACGAGCAGCGTGAGAACGGTGCTATCCAGGCTCAGCAGGTGAGCGGCGCTGATGTAGGAAATGAGCATGGCACCTAGCGCCAGGGCAGCCACCTGGAAAAACTGCACGAAGACAGTGGCAGCAAAGGTGGAACTCCAGAGACGGGCATACCCCTGCGTTTGTGGCAGCCCCCAGCACAGAAAAGCAGGTGGGGCCAGCACCATGAGCAGGACGAGCAGCGCCAACCGCAGCAGCATCTGTCCGGCCAGCAGTAGATTCATCACACCCAGGATCATGGCCAGGAGAAAGACGAGCAGTCCCGCACCGGCCAGGTTCCCGTGAAAGATGCCCACAATGGTGTTGGTCAGGAAGGTGAGGCCGAACAGGTCGGTCACCCCCTGGCAGAGTGCATTCTCCAGATCAATGAAGAAGCGGATAAAGAACAGGCTGAGGTTGGCAGCCAGGACCGCCAGGGCGATACGCGGCAGGAATTCCATGATGCCCTGGTAGCTTGCCCCGATCTGGCGAGCGATCATGAGATTGTAGCCGGCGATCACAACGAAGACCGCCACCGCCGCGTCTACCACGCTGAGAGACCAGGTGGTGAACTGCATTACCGTCGCATTTGCGTAGGTGCCAGCAGGTGGGGTCTGCGTGATGAAATTGAGCGAGTTCTGGTCGATCGTGTCGACAATCGGCTGGATGACGGAAAAAATCGCCTTGGCTACCCATTGCGCTGCCTGGTTGAGCAGGCAGGTCAGGTCGGTGGGCAGGCAGATGGCGGGTGCAGTAGCCGGATGCGATACTCCCCCCCCTCCACCGGCCTGAATCCCGAGATGATGGCGCGGCCGTACCGGAGCACTTGCAGAGAGCGCTGTGGCCTGAGCTGTCGTGGGTGTGGAACTTCCAACTGCCCGAGCGCCGGACCCGGCCAGTACGTACAATCCGATGAGGAGGAGGACGATCAGGAGCAGGAAACGGTACGGATAGGGATGCGTGGATGGCCCTGCCAGGCTGCTGCCATCACCCGCTGATCCAGCTGGGAGATGACCTGTGACGGGCTGCGCCGGTGAAAAGGGGAATCGCATGCCATAGATACTCTTCCTGCATCTGCTCAACACCTGTCTCACGTTACTTGCTCCTTCCGGCACTACGTGGTGCATCTCTACATGAAAGCCCTGCCAGATGTTAGTGTAGAGGATGGCCGGTGTGAAAAGAGAGAGCGGTGTACAGTGTTTTTGCAGATACTTGTTGTCGAAAAAAGAGACATTATGGCGCATAGGAGAGGATGTTCATTCACGAGGCGGCAAGGGAATGCTGGTGAGGTCGCGTGCTTAGCCTACCTGCATTGTATCTGGTATCATACTGCGCGGTTGAAATTTGAAGAGGCTCCAGTTCCGGTCAGGATAGCAGGGAGTGAGCCTTTTTGATGTTTGCACAAGTAGAATGAGACACAACCGGATTGCGTCGATTGCCGCCAAAATGAGAGCGAAGCCCCTCCGATTCGGTGGTGATGGGCGGCTGGCGCCAACCACTGCGTCTCACTCTATATGTATCAACGCGAAAAAAAGCTTGACTCCCTGTAACACCTGAGTTTATGTCAGTCTAGATGTGCAATCTTGAAAAAGGCACACTCCCTGGATAGCGAGAGTTGTAATGATGGAGTAGCAAACATGGGCCTATATGTTGACAAGCTCCTCATGGATTCGTATACTTATTTTGGAACTTAAGTTCTAGAATGTGTTTGAATAAGTAAATATTTTTGACTTTTTATGCGAAATTCGCGTCAATGAGCAGACTAGTGCAGGTTCAAAAAACCTGTTGTGCAAGATGCGCCAACTGCTCATTACCCTGGGATGTACGATCCTTCTGAATCACTTGCACAGGTGGTTCCCTGAACTTGCACTAGGAAGGAAGTTATTTTCCAAGCAGGTATGCACTTCATGGAAGCATATTCATGAGTGGCCTTGTAGTGGGTTGAAGGTAATAAAACGCTTAGGTAACAAGATACTACAGAAAAGACCGGGTTACCTCCAGGTAACTCATCAGTTTCGCTGGACTATCCCACCTCTAACGACGGTAGCCCTGGAGCCTGGGCTGGGTGCATGATGTTTCCTGTCTTTTCCCATTCGTTGCCTGGAAAATAGTGGATGGGGGCAGAAGATTTCTTCTTCATCCCGTCCAGGAGATTGCTTCGTTTCGCGCCTTCCGAAGCTGCCAGGTCGTTCTTACCGAGATACGGGCACGAGGGTTTCAGGATGATTCTCAATGAGAAGCAATCAACTGAGACCGCGATACATCGGAAAGGAGGCGCGGCGTTCCACCTCTATGCCAGAAGGCAAGGGTGCCTGCCGCATCATCTCATGAGAAATGGCGATGATGGACCTCAGGGCAAAGGGGAGCATGATGATGGGCTTCTTCACTTCTCCTTGCCTGGACTGCTGCGAGACAACCATACCCTGGTCTTGAATCCGGCAATGCGCACGGCCTCACTGCTCTATATAGAAGTTGGGGGCGGAGCGCGCATTGTTACGCAAGAGCAATTTTCGCCGAATGGGATGCGGGTCCTACTCTCGCTTTTACAGGCCTATCCCGACTATTGCCCCTACGAGGTGTTGCTGACCAGCCTTTTTCCTCTTTCTCTGGAAGCAGCCCATAAGCAACTCCAAGAGGAGTGGGAAGTGTCCATACGACCTGTGCGCGCAGCGATTGCCAGCATTGGGTCCGGACTACGATCTTTTGGGCTGAGTGTGTATTCACTTCGAGGGTTAGGCTACATCCTCAGACCTCTCTAGCAGGTATCCTGCCTTCTCAGGCTTCTGCAGACGAAGAGAATCGTGCGACATTACCCATGTTCTGGTTCTTCCGCAGCCCCGATGATGTGAGAGGAAATGAAGCAGCGCCTCATAGAACACTTTGCGGCCCGGTATCTCTGAGAGACTTCTCAAACAAAAATCAGGGCTTGACATCCCTGTAGACTTGCCCTGCTCCGGTTTCTCAGAACATCACCGCATTCCTGCTCAGCGAAAGAGTCCAGGAGACTCCAATACAACCCATATCGCTACGTAAGGTGTCAGGAGCCGCAAAGGACGTGAGTATTTTGCTCGAAATGCTTGCCTGGTCAGTTCCTGCTTCAGGTGAAGTCGCTACTCTTTGGAGTCATACGGCGTCTCAACCGCCGTGCATGGGCTCCCAGCAAGGCGAAAAGGACTCACGTTCCATTTCCCTTCGGCAAGTCGGCCCTTTCAGTTGCAAAAGCTGCATGAGGCCCTTGAGTACGGAAAGCGGCCTCATGCAGCTTTTGCCTCTTCCCAAGATCTTTCTTGCTCAGTTCCAAAGGGCGGCTGGAGTGTAACGGCCGGGTCAACCCGCCGGGTCGGTAGGCGGCGCGAGATGGTGCAACCGGGCCGCGCGAAGCGCGAGGTAGCGCTGCTCGGGCACGCTCGCGGTCATCCTTGCCGCCCGCAGGTAGGACTCGCGCGCTGCGACCGTGTCACCCGCACGTTCGAGCAGGTGCGCACGCACGGACTCGAGGCGGTGCGTATGCGCCATCCTGTCGTCCGCATCGAGCGTGCCGAGCAGGGCAAGCCCGGCCTTCGGGCC
>WNGQ01007098.1_pt1 | contig 22054 bp, 16 predicted proteins | sample 5407661 | NCBI WGS metagenome assembly WNGQ01 (sample SAMN13153382, study PRJNA577476) | soil metagenome | isolation source: 60 cm soil or saprolite under Garry oak tree replicate 2 | place: USA:California | collected 2016-06-15 | reverse complement strand
CATTCCCACATAAAAGGACAGAACGAAGCCACTATGCGGGCTTCGATGTGGCGTTTGGGGGCCAGAAGTGGGGCAATTTCATTGCGGCAAATGGCTTGAATACGGGCCGCTTCCTCGATCCGCCGGAATTCCAAGTCATCCATTCCAAGGGCAACGAGCAAAACGTATTTGATCGCGTGGACTCGCAGTTTTCGGGTGCGGACTCCGTCCACCTAAATGGGGGCTACACGCGGTCCTGGTTTCAGAATCCGAATTCTTTCGATGCGCTGGCGTCCGGCCAAGATCAGCGCGCACAGATCAAAACCTACAATGTCGCACCGACGTGGACTCACTTGTTCAGCACCAGCACGCTCCTCAATGTCGGCTTTTTCGCGCGGCATGACCAGTTCAATTACTATCCGAGTGCAAATCCTCTTGCGGACGTTTCTGAGACGGCTACTCAACAACGCAAGCTGACCAACCTGGGCCTACGCAGCGATCTTTCCTAGAGAGTGGCCGCCGCATTCGCAGCGGCCTTCGCTTGCACATTTTTACTGGAGATTACTTCGGAGCGGGCTGGGCGGTCGGCGGAAGAATGCCGTTCAGGCGCAGATACGTGGCTTGCGCGCCGTAGTGGTCGTACCAGTCGTCGCTCAAGATGATGAGGACCGCCGCGCGAGAAAACGGGCGGTTGCCGAAGAGCATCATCTGATCGCCGAGTCTGGAGTCATCCACTTTCTCGAGCGCTGACGCGCAGTAGTCGAACGAAGCTTTCAAGCCCGCAACCAGCTTGTCCTTGGGATCCGTGTCCGCCAGCTTCACTTCCGGCGCGGGCGTGTCGGAAATTTTCGAGCACAGGCCGTTGTTCGATTGCGCGATGTGCATCACCAGATGGGCGAAGGAGTTCATCTCCGGGGTGGGCTTGAAATTGAATTTATCCGCGGGCATGGCTTCGGCGGCGGCGACCATGTTCTTCGAGAAGCGCGGCAGTTGAGCTTTTACGGCGCCGCTGACGGGATTCGTCACGGGGCCCAGTTTGGCCGCTTCTTGCGCGTCCGGAGCCTTAGCTTGCGCGGAGTTGGATGGCGCAGTCTGTTGCGCCAGCGCGTTTGTCGCCAGCATCGCTAACAGCATCATCACCCATAAGGTCAACGCGAATCTTGTCCGTATCATTTCTCCTCCTTGTTTTCCTCGCCCATACGCGCACGCAAGCATACTCTGGGCCACGAGCACCAACAAGATGTAGCTCGGTGGCAAAGGTTTGGTACCTTAAGGAGTAAAGCCCCATTTCGCCGCAGCGCCCTAACGGGGCTCAGGCCCTCACCTTATAAGAAAACTTGCTGGGAAACTGTTCGCCAGAAACAAGTTGGGCAGCCGGCACGCGGATGGCGCGGCGGCTGCCCGGAACCACGACACAAAAAAAGCCCGTTAGCTGGGCTTCTTGTCGTCTTTCTTCTCGTCCTTCTTTTCGTCCTTTTTCTTCTTGTCCTTTTTCTTGGTGTCCTTCTTCTTGTCCTTGGCGGTGTCTTCCTTCGGCGCGTCCTGCTTCGCGGCGTCCTGCGCATAGGCTGCGCCGGAAACACACAGGAACGTTGCGAGCGTCAGAGCACCTAGCAGTTTCTTCATACTTCTTCCTCCTCTGCAATCAGTGGTTCAGATGTGAGGTGCAATCCCTGCTGGTAAGAACTGCCCCGCGAGAAAACAAGGTTTCCCCGCTTCCGGCGCCAAGAAAAGGCTACCCCCCACTCCTAGCGCCAGACCGGCAGCCTAACACCGGATTTGCCGGACGGCAAGCAATCCTTTGAGGCGGCCGGGTGAATCTTGGTACCAAAGGGACAAGCGCCTTCACTGCAGTTTCGCTGCATCTCCGCCCTCATTTGATTTATGCTGTGCCGCTAATAATTCTTATGCTTTTGCCGGAGGTTGCCGTGACTCGCTTGTTTGGCCGTTTCACGTTTGTGTTCGTTGTGCTTTCCACGATGGTTTCGAATCACGCTGCGGCGCAGCAGATTCCCGAATCCACTTACCAGGAAATGAGCTGGCGCATGATCGGTCCCACGCGCGGCGGACGCACGCGCGCCGCCTGCGGCGTGGCCAGCCAGCCCAATGTTTTTTACATGGGCGCAGTGAACGGCGGTGTGTGGAAATCCGACGACTACGGGCGCACGTGGAATCCGATCTTTGACGGTCAGCCTACGCAGTCGATCGGGGCGATTGCCGTGGCGCCTTCCGACCCAAACATTATTTACGTCGGAAGCGGCGAGGGATTGGCGCGGCCGGATCTTTCCGTGGGCGACGGCGTTTACAAATCCACGGACGCCGGAAAGACGTGGGCGCATCTTGGCCTGCGCAATTCGCAAGGAATTCCGGCGCTTGCGGTGGATCCTCGCAATCCGAATCGCGTTTTTGCGGCGGCGCTTGGGCATCCTTACGGCGCGAGTGAAGAGCGAGGCATCTATCTTTCAACCGATGGCGGACAAGACTGGCAAAAAGTTCTTTCTAAAGATTCGAATGTTGGCGGCTCAGACGTGCAGATTGATCCCTCGAATCCTGAAATTGTTTATGCGTCGCTGTGGGAAGTTTGGCTGGGACCATGGGAGGACGGGAATCAGTACAGCGGCACGGGCGGAGGAGTCTTCAAGTCCACGGACGGCGGGAAAACCTGGCGCGCGCTTTCGAATGGCATACCGAAAGGAATCATTCAAGTGGATGTGGCGATTGCCGCAAGCCAGCCGAGCCGGCTGTACGCTTCGGTGGCCACTAACGAGCCAAGCGTGGGGATTTACCGTTCGGATGACGCGGGAGAAAACTGGACGCGCATCACGACGGATCCGCGCCCCGCGCTGCGAATTGGCGGGGGCGATTTGCCCGTGCTGCGCGTCGATCCCAAAAACCCGGACGTCGTCTACAGCGCCAGCATCGTAACAATGCGTTCGACTGACGGCGGCAAAACGTGGACCAGCTTGCGAGGGGCGCCTGGCGGAGACGATTATCAGAATCTTTGGATCAATCCGAACTTTCCGAACATCATCCTGCTAGTGAGCGATCAGGGCGCGCTCGTCAGCGTCAACTCGGGGCAGACGTGGAGTTCGTGGTACAACCAGCCTACCGGCCAGATCTTTCACGGCGCAACGTCGAGCGGGTTTCCGTATCTCGTTTGCGGAGGGCAGCAAGACAGCGGGTCGGTGTGCGTTTCCAGCCGCGGCAACGACGGCGAAATCACGTTTCGCGAATGGCATCCTGCGGGCATCATCGAATACGGTTATGCCGCGCCGGATCCGCTGAATCCGGATATTGTTTATGGGGCGGGGCGGCGGGAAGTTTCGAAATTTTCTCTGTCCACCGGACAATTCCAGAACGTCTCGCCAATTCCCGCAGCCGATCCGAAGTACCGCGCGGACCGCACCCAGCCAATCATTTTTTCACCGGTCGACCAACACATACTTTATTACACGTCGAATTTTCTTTTCAAAACCACGGACGGCGGCCAAACGTGGCAAACCATCAGCCCCGATCTCGGGCGCGAGCACGGCGCGATTCCCGCAAGCCTGGGGGACAAGGCCGCGAAGGATCCCAATGCAGAGAAAATTCGCGGTGTGATTTATGCGCTGGCTCCTTCGTTCAAGAACGTGAATACGATTTGGGCGGGAACGGACGACGGATTGCTCTGGGTGACGCGCGATGGCGGCGGCAACTGGAAAAACATCACACCGCAGGAAATCACGCCTTGGAGCAAAGTGACGCAACTTGCCGCTTCGCATTTTGACGACGAAACTGCCTATGCCTCGGTCAGCCGCTTTCGCATTGATGATTTGCGTCCTTACATTTACCGCACGCATGACGGAGGCAAAACGTGGCGGCTGATCACGAGCGGGCTGCCGGATAACGCGCCGGTCAATGCCGTACGCGAGGATCCGGTGCGCAAAGGCCTGCTCTTCGTGGGAACCGAGTCTAGCGTGTGGGTGTCGTTCGATGATGGGGACCGCTGGCAGTCGCTGCAGCTCAATTTGCCGCACACCTCGATGCGCGACCTGTGGATTCACGATGATGATTTGATTGTGGCAACGCATGGACGCTCGTTCTGGGTATTGGACGACATCTCGCCGCTGCGGCAGGTCACTGAATCCGTCGCTAAATCCGAGGAGTATCTTTTCAAGCCGACCATTGCTTATCGCGTGCGGCGCGACACCAATACGGACACGCCCATTCCGCCGGACGAGCCCACAGCGCAGAATCCTCCGGACGGAGCAATCATCGATTATTTTCTGGCGCGGCCCACGACCACGCCGATCACTCTCGAAATTCTCGATGGACAAGGAAAACTCGTGCGCAAATTCTCGGATGCGGACAAGCGTGAGCCTTCCGCCGAAGAGCTAGCCAAGGAACTGATTCCACAGTATTGGATTCGCAAGCCGAAGAGACTTTCGACCGACGCCGGCATGCATCGCTGGGTTTGGGATTTGCATTATTCTGCGCCCCGGGCGACACGCCGCGCTTGCCCCGAGGCTCCATGGCGCTTCCGGGGCAATACACGGTGCGTCTCACGGTTCGCGGGCTGATGGTCAGCGAGCCTCTCATCGTGAAGATGGACCCTCGCGTGAAAACTTCCCAGGAAGGGCTGGCGCTGGAGTTTCAGAAACAGGAGCTCCTGGCGATAATGATGACGCAAAACACGGAGGCGCTTATGCAGGCTCGATCTCTACGGGAGCAACTGCAAAAGGTGGCCGGTAAAGCTTCCGATGCCTCCACTGCAACTGGTGCTAGTTCCTTTGCTGAAAAAATCTCCGGGCCGCTGGCCGATGCAGTCTCTGCATTCGAAAAGAAGTTGGGCGCCATTCTTGGTGGTGGCGGTGGTGGAGCACCCGCTTCCGGTTCGCCCACGCTGGGTCGCAGCGCCGGGGCGATCGCGGCTCTGTATGGGGAAATCGACCGCGCGGATGCGGCACCCACGGCGGCACAGCTTGCGGCCATCGACGCGACGGAGAAGGATTTTTCCGCAGTCCTCAAACTCTGGCAGCAGTTTCTGGCCACGGACGTCCCGGCTCTTAATCGGCAGCTTAAATCGGCGGGGCTGACGGAACTTCGTCTAGAGGCTGCGCTTCCTTCCAGCTCCGAAGACGGCGGCAACAACGAATAATGCCATTAGGGTTGACACATGACCGAAGTTTGAAACTTTCCTGAACTGAACTGCTCTAAGACAAGTTCTTCAGGGTTTTCTCGATGAGCCCTGCGGTTCCCGCGTAAGGATCGCCGGGGCTGTCCCATTCCATCGAAAAGTAACCTTTGTAACCGTGCTTCCGAGCGATGGCAAAAGTCCTCGGCAAATCCACGTGCGCGATTTTGTCTTTCCCGTCGCCGACTTCGGTTTCCTTCACGTGAGAAATGTTGTACGCCTTGCGGAACATGGCGTCGATTCCCCTGTAAGCATACTCTTCCTCGAAGGCCGCAAGCGTATTTGCAAAATCTGGCAGCGCGTGAAGCCACGCACTGTTCACATTCTCGATCACCTTTACGAGAAAGAAAGGATCCTCGCTCGCCGGATTGTCGTTTTCCAGGTTTACGACGATGTTTTTGGCCGCGCCGTACTCTGCCACAAGCCTCAAGCTTTTCGCGGTTCGCTCCACGTCGGGTTTCGAATCTTTTGCGGGAGGGATGTTGGTTCGCACGCTTGGCGAACCTACTGCGGCTGCGGCGTCAATCCATTGTTTGCTGAACGCGACGGCTTTCTCGCGCTCGGCAGCGTCCGCTGCATAAGGGCTGTGCTCGCCGTCCACGGCGATGTTCACGATCGCTCCATGAGCCTGCGCTGCAGCGTCGCGAAGCTCTTCGAGGGAGGCCTTTTCCAGGGAGCGAAAATGCGCGCTCCATGGCTCGATTTTCTTGATGTTGAATCTGGCGCTTACGTGCGCCGCGAAATCTTTCAACTCCATTTTGCCGCCGCCGGGTTTGTCCTCCCGTCCGGCAATGAAGTCGCGAAAGGGATACGAAGCAATCGCAATTCGCTCGCGCGCCTCGGTCGGAAAGTGAATGCGCGGCGCACTCTCCGTCCCAGATGTTGTTCTTGGCCAAGTCCCCAAAAGTGTACCCACAGCCGCACCGCCAGCCTCAGAAAGAAAACTTCTTCGTGTCCTTTGTCGCAAATCTTGTTACCTCCGCTGGGGAGCTGAATGCTCTGTGGGATCGAAAGGAACAAAGCTCTCGGCGTGCTTTGCGTCGCCCTTGCCTGAGTAGCGAGTGACCACTGGATAGGAGAACACCGGCCAGCAGCGTTCGACGGCACCCTCTGCCAATCGACAGGCGACGAACTTGTCGGGCGCTTGGCCCTTCTCGACCCAGCCTTCCAACGCGCTCATGGAGTCAAATTCGGTGAATCCCGGCCCGCCACCGCTGTGATGCACTCCCGGCACCAGAAACAACCGGAGAAAGTCTTCGGTTTGCTTCCGGCCGCCCATAAATTTTACAACTCCCTCGTAATAGTCAATCGAAGAGGTTGCCATAATCGCGCCGTCGGCCCAGCCATGCCAGACCAGAAGCTTGCCGCCTCGCGCTTTGAATTCGCGCAAGTCGAACGAGGTCGCGTCATAGATTCTGCGCGCCCTGGCGAAGTCAGCGGGATTGCGATCGAAGTTGAAGGTGAGCGCATCCTCGTTCTCGCGGACTTTTTCGTCCAGCAGATAGTTTCCATATTGTCTGGGCAGCTCCAGATTCGCAAGACGAGGTGTTATGCCGGGACGCGGCGCGCCAAAGTAGTTCCAACCGGCCCACATGGTCTCGGTGCCCGGGATGTACGGGTACGCATAAAGCACTTGGCCCTTGGAGTTGGTCACTGGAGTCATTAAGTGCCTCACAGCGGCCACCTGCTTTGCGTTCAGACAATCAGGGCCGTCTCTCCCCGCGGCGCAAGCAATCATTTCAGGTTGCCATTTGCAGGAGGGGGGATCAGTGACGACTCCTTCGTCGACTCCGTCCTGAGCCCCGCAATGTTCCAATACCGAGTTGTGCACGGCTTGCGCTGCAGCGGCGTTGAGCACCGAGCCGCCATGACCATCGCTGAAGGCCTGCGCAAACCAGGCCGCAGCGTAAGTATTTCGTCCCGTGTAGTCGTACACAGGGGCGCTGGCCATCAAGCCATCAAAGTCTTGAGGGAAACGCTGCGCCTCCATAAGAACGGCCTGGCCGCCCTTCGAACCTCCGGCCATGTAGGAATACTTGACGGGCTTGCCGTAATAATGAGCAATAATGGCTTTGGCAACGAGAGTCACCACGTGATTGCTTCGCCAGCCAAAATCTTCTTGTAATTCTGGAGCGTTTGCGGCCCACGCGCCGTCAAATCCCCAAGCGCTTTCATGCCCGCCATTTCCCGTGGCCGAAGCGTAGCCGCGTGCCAGGCCAAGGTTGCACGCGTCTCCAAAGACCGTCCCGCAGAAGGCGCCACACGCATAAAAGAAAAAGTTCTGATTCCAATCGTTTGCCAGTGGCAGCTTCAATTCGAATTTGTTCTGCGGCGCAACGTAGCCGGTCACGTCGCAAAACTGTTTGCTCTTCGAAGGGCCGTTAGCAGCGCTTCCAAATCCGCTGGGCGCGAGGATCCACCGTTCAAGACCGGTAGACGGCACATCGACCAAGTGTGCCGACGTAATGACTGAGGGACCTCCTGGAGCGTTTTCCAGATTGAAGTTGAGGAGCGCGGCGCACTTTTGCGTCTCGGGATTCGGTGATGATGCGTTGGGGGAAGTCTGTGCCGCCACAAAAGCTGGAAGGGTCAAACACAGTGCGGCCATGAATCCAGTTCTACCGATTCGAAATAACACGCGATTTGTTTGCGCAGTCAAACTCCCGGTTGATTCCGCAACGCAGGTACCCAAAAAAAGCATTTCCATCGGCGCTCCTATTTTCCTTCTGGCCGCGTTGATTCTACTCGTGCGGAGTGCCTCTCGAATAGAAGCGAGACGATGCAGCGTTCTGGAGCTAGCTGTTCTCGGCATTGCCCAGGGTATACTTAAGATAAGGCGAAAGCAGCCCACCGGAAAATCATTTTCAGGTCGAGCGCCGCCTTCGAGGCTGACTTCCTAAGATCTCCCTTCGCCATTCTGCCTGACATGGCTCGGGCCGGCGGGAGAAGCCAGCACGACGAATCGCTGGGGTGAGCGCGGGCTATGACCAAACGGGTAGCAGGTGATCAGCGTCAGCGCGTCGCTGGACGTCGGCGTCAGAAGAGTTACTTCTTCAGGAGTGACGATGCGAATGTCATCTACGTTGTAAGTTCGCTCGCGAAGTTCGCGCTTGCGCGCGTCGAACCATTGAACTTGAATCTCGTCTCGGGCTTCCAGGTCTTCCAAACGACGAAACCAGCTTGTGCGATGGCCCGCAAGTTCCACGTTACCGGGTTCGCCCAACCCTGCTCCGCTAAATAGGCGTGCGGGCCCGAAAGCCAGCGTGCGAGGAGTTGCCCCCTCCAGCACGACTTCGTCGTATCCCAAGCGAGGGATACGCAATCGCGCGACGGGGTAAGTATCCGCCCAGGGCCACGGCGGATGCGGCTTGCCATCCGCCACGGTTTTATTCCATGCGCGGTGAATCAGCACGCTTGCAAGCTCCGCCTTTGCGTGCAGGTACATGGCGCGGGCGGTAAGAGAAGCTCCAGCAAACAAAACCAGCGCGACGAAGATTCGAAGAGGTTTCATGACGCTGCCTCCGCTTTGCGAGCAAGTTGCCGCAGGACGATGCTCATGATGAGGCCGATTAACAGGAGCATTGCGCCCAGTATTTCGAGAAATGCGTCAGCGGTGCCGGTTGCTGGCGCGCCAAAGACCTTGTCTATTTGCATACCGGCGGGCAGTTCCGTCGGCACGGGGACTGTCCGCGACTCGCCGCCCACATTCGCGACGACTTCTTCGACTGCCACGAGCGACGTAAAACGAGTCACCAGGTGGTAGCGAATCGCGTGAGCAATCAGGCTTGTTCGAATGCTCGCCTGCGCATCTTCATCCGCTTCGCGCCAGCGGTCCATCAGGTCTTCCACGCGTTGCCTGGCCCACAGCGTTGTAATCCCGGGATGGAATGACGCCGTCGAAGCGTCGAACGGAATGCTCGTTTCGAAAGGCTGATCGCCCGCGCGCGCTGTCAGGTGAACCGTGCCTTTTCTTCCTTGCGAGATGCGCCCGAAGACCAGCAGCGGTTGCCGCAAGAAAAGATCGGGGAGGAGCTGCGGATAAACCTCCGCCAGTTCAACGCCTTCAAAGGACAACCTCACGTCGGTCAGCACCGGGCTTTCGATCGTTTCGAGGAGCCGCTCCATCTGTTCGCGGATCTCGCTGATGTCCGCAATGTGCGTGAAGCTGCCGCGGCCGAACTGGGCCATCTTGGTGGCAAGGAAGAAGTTTGGAGCGCTGCCAATCGCCACGGTATAGAGTCGCGCGCCGCCAAGGTCGTGGCGCAGCGCCGCGAAAATCTGTTCTTCGTTACCGAGGTCACCGTCGGTTAACAACACGATGTGCCGCAGATAACCGGCGGTCTCCGGCTTTTGCATGACGTGAAGAAGCGCTGGCAGCATCTCCGTGCCACCACTGGCGTCCAGGTTTTGGACATAGCGGCGGGCCGTAGCCACGTTCTCTGGGCTTGCCGTCAATGGCTGGGCAGCGAACTCGTAATAGCTGTGGTTGAACGCTACGATGCCAAAGCGGTCAGCAGGCGTGAGCCGGTCCAGTGCCTGGAGCAACGCTTCGCGGGCTTGTTGGATGGACGTGCCGGACATGGAGCCGGAAATGTCGATCAGGTACAGCATTTCCAGCGGCACGCGCTTTGTTGGCTGGACTGTTGGAGGAAAGGCCGTCAGAAGAAAATAGGTTTCGCCAGATTCTTTTTCGGGAGAAAGGAAGAGCGCGGTTTTCGGCTGCTTGCTTTCCGCCTGCTGCACCTCGAGGACAAAATCCTTGTTCGGAATGGTGGCGCCGCTCGCGAGCTCGACGTGCTGACGTCCGTCCGCGAGCCGCCGCACACTGATTTCATGCGACACACTTTTGATCGAGGCGAATTCGAAACCAGCGTCCAGGTCTGCCGCCAGAGAAATGTCGTGGCCCGGGCGCGTTTCGGGATTTCGCACCGGCGGAGTGATGCGCGAAGCGTCCGGAACAGCGTCGCTGTCCGCCGCCCATCCTGTTCCCTCATGACCGATGGCTTGAGTTCCGGTGATGTAGCGAGGCCCCACGACCATGGGGAAGACCAGCCGCAGCCTCGACTCCTCCCAGCGCAACGCCTCGACATAGCGCAGCCGCACATCCACATGGTCGCCTGGCATCAAGTTCGCAACCGACGCCGTGAAAATGTTCGGACGCTCCTCTTCCACTAGGGCCGCACGTTTGCCTTCGGACTTCGCCGCCTCGTAAGTGCGTTTAGCTTCCTCGCGCTCCTTAATCACGCTGCGAATCACGCGGTTGCCAATACGGATTTCCATGTCGTACACCGCCGCATCGTGAGGCAGCGGAAAAACGTAGACAGCCTCGATTGGTTCGTTGGTGTTGTTGATGTATTGTTGCGTCACGGTTGCCGCAGCGACCAGCCCGCGCACATCGAGCGCGACGTCCGTGTGCGCCAACGGCACAGTTTCGTAACGCCCGGAGAGCGGCGAACGGTAAAGCAAGCATCCTTCGCCGACGCGAGAGGGCGTCAGTGCTCCGTCATCGCTTTGTCCAGATGCCCATCCCGCAAAAATCGCGGTGATTGCCAGTAGCCCTGACACCAACCGCAGAGACACTTTCAGATTGACCCGGATTTTCGTGAAGCTTTGCATGGACTCCTCCCCACTCGTAGTGACGCCGCGAGGGTTCGGAGTGCAAGAGATGAGCCAACGGTTTAGAACAGCTTCGGAAGGGCGCAAGTCTCAATTGTTCAGTCACTTGCGCGAGGCACTGTTTCCCAGCCCGGATAACCGACACGTGTTGGCACCCCCACGACTGTGTGCCGGGAGCAACGGCACACAGTCAGGGAGCGGTGTAGTTTAAAGAGTGTTCAGGAACGCGACCAGGTCCGACTCCTCCTGTGCCGTGAGGACAAGGCCAAAGCGGCCTTCGTAGAAGCGAACGGCGTCGAGCAAAGTTTGCGCAGAGCCGTTATGAAAGTAAGGGGCGCGGGCTGAGAGTCCCCGCAGAATCGGTCCCTTGATCTTGCCGACATGGTCGAATTTGCCATCAATCAGAGCCTGGCCGAGGTCGGTAGTAGTCTTGCAATCAGGCGACGCGGTCTTGCAATCGCTCAACGGCAAGCCGGTTGCCGGATCAATTCTGCTGGCAGTGATGGTCGGCAGATAGCCCACGTCAAGGCCTCCCAAATTAGCCGAAGGGTTGGAAGGGTCAGGATCGCCGGTGCCGATGTTCAGTGGTGTGGGGAAGGAGTGGTTGCCGACGTTCGGGGTGTCATGGCAGGTGCCGCAGGTTCCCAGAAGAATGGGGATGCCGCCGGGGAGCAAGCCGCCAGCCTTTACGTCATCGTTGATGCCTGCTACGCCCGTGATGTTGATGGGCCTGGAATTGAAAATGACCTGCCCGCGCGCAACCGCCGCCCGCGGTGAGGAGGCGGGCATGGATGCCCAGGCGTCAAAAGGATTGAAAATCGCGGAGCTGAAATGACCATCACCTGGCGTTACCAGTCCACCGGGAAACTCATAATTGAACTGCGGAGGCGGCAACAAAAAGCGGACGCTCGAGTTGATGCCGATGAAGAACGGCTGAGTCGTGAGAGATATCGTTCCGCCAGTCGCGCCACGCGCGTCCAACCGGCCGGCGAGATTGTCGATGATTTGCCCCGTGGACAGCGCCATCTCAAAGTTTACGATCTGCGTCTGCTCGTCGGCTGTTGGCCTTGAACCATTTCCCTGCGCGTGACCATTGGTTGCATCGAGCGACTGGTGCTTTAGATCGAAAATAAGACTGTCGAGGTCGTGAGGCGACGGGACGTAGGTGATTTTCTGGGTTCCAGTCAGGGGCGACGATTCCCGGCCGTCAAGCATGACCGTGCTCAAGAAGCGAAGGTTGGTAGCAGGCAGCGGCCGGCGGTACTGCGAAATCACATCCGATTCGTTGCAACCGTAGGGATTGCTTACGCTAACCACTTGGTAGTCGGCGTTGGCGGGAACCCCGATGGCGACCCGAATCAAGCCGCGCGTGCGCAGGAGGCTATAGGCGGCGGACCTTCCGGCAAGCGTAGAAACGTCGATGTTGTGGTTACAGTTGGAGCCATCGTTGGTGCGGAAAATGGGGTCCAATCCCTGCGTGAAATTGAATCTCTGCTGAACATTCGCGGCGGCCACGGACATGGCGTCACTAGGCTGGTGGCACGTAGCGCACGAACGGCCATTGCTGCCCATGCTTTGGAAGAATGGCCCGGTAAGATCGATCCCGCCGCCCGTGGTGCTGTAAGTCTCCGACGCCCCACTCGGATTCGCGAAAAACGTGCCGTTAGGAATAAAAGTAAACTGCTGTCCGCTAACCCCGACAATGGCGACCAGCGTGGCAACGCCTAGAAAAGCAGCACAGAGGACGAAACGAACGTGCTGGCGTCCGAGTCGAAAACCGTAAGTAAGAGACTGAGACAAGAAACGAGTAAAGCTGGACCGCTGGGCGAAAGTCCGCATCGAAACACCCCTTAAAGCGCCGATGGCGCAGGCTTAGCTTTTGTTCCTTAAAGGCAGAGGGACACGCTTTGTTAGGAGACTATGAGAGTAGTGGCGAGAGCACAATGCACGTTGCATTATCTCTTGATGACCAACTAAGCCTCAGATAGGATTGTCGTTACGTACATTGGTGACCGCCACTCCAAAGTGGCGGCGCATTCCTTGGAGTCCTGAAACTGTGGCGGAAACGAAGTCTCTCTCGCCCGGGAGTGTCCTCCGCTTTGGCGTCTTCCAGGTAAACCTTGCCGCACGGGAATTGCGGAAGCACGGAGTGCGCATCCGCTTGCCGGGCCAGCCTTTTTACATCCTTTCCATCCTGCTGGAGAAGCCGGGGGAAGTGATCACCCGCGAAGAGATACAACGGAGACTGTGGTCTTCCGACACCTTCGTGGATTTTGAACATAGCCTGAACAGCGCGATCAAGAAGCTTCGCGCGGCGCTGGGCGATTCGCCTGAAAATTCTCGTTACATCGAAACGGTTCCCCGAGTGGGCTACCGGTTCATCGCTCCGGTGGAGCAAGTCGGGGCAATGGTGCCCACGGTATACGCCTCTCTTGTCGCGGACGGCTCCGGCGTACCGTCCGTCGCGGATGTGGTTGGCAAGCTTGGAGAGCGGATTCTTCTCGGGGTTGCCATTGTACTCATCGCGGTGCCGGTTGCTTACCTCGCATGGTCTCGCTTTCGAGACCGCCCGCAGCCACAGGGCAAGATCGCGAGCGAAGTCCACACTGGAGTTAAGGAAGGCCAGCCGACTGGCTCTAATAGTCAGCCGGTGTCATCCGCCAAATCCGCTGAGGCTCATGACCTGTATCTCAAAGGCATGTATTTCTGGAACAAAAGGAACGTGGCGGGATTTCAGCAGGCGGTAGAGTGTTTTCACCAAGCCACGACAATAGACCCCACCTACGCCCCAGCCTATGCCGGCCTGGCGAACTCCTATACACTGCTGACCGCCTATTCTTTTGCTTCTGCAACCCTATATATGCCTCAAGCACGCGCTGCTGCCCTACGGGCCTTGGAGCTTGACGAAAACCTGGCGGAAGCGCACACGGCGCTGGCTTTGATTGTCCAGAATCAAGATTGGGACTGGCAAACTTCGGAAAAAGAATACCGTCGCGCTATCGAATTGAACCCCAACTACGCTACCGCCCACCATTGGTACGCCGAGCATCTGTTGTGGCTGGGGCGCTTCGACGAGGCGTTAAACGAGAGCGAACGAGCGCGACAATTGGATCCACTTTCGCTCATCATTGCCGCCGACAACGGCGCAATTCTGTATTACTCACGGCAGTATGACCGCGCTATCGAGCAGTGTCGGACGGTTCTTCGGAAGGACCCGAATTTTGGCCGTGCGGCTGGGGTCATAATCTATGCCTATATAGAAAGAGGGATGTTCGCGCAGGCGCTGGCCCAAACAGAGTCATGGCACCGGCTTAATGGTGAAGGACCTTGGTACTGGTCGTGGCTCGCTTACATTTATGGCCGCTCAGGTCAGTTGGAGCGCGCTCGACGCGAGCTGGAAAAACTGGAGAAGATGAGCCGTCATGAGCAGGTCGGTTCTGCAACCATGCTTTGGGCACATCTAGGTGTGGGCGACAAGGAAGAGGCCCTGGCCGACCTGGAAAAGGCCTACTCCGGGCATTTCGGCATTCTGACCATGCTCAAGGTCGAACCAGGCTTCGACCAGCTGCGCAGCGACCCGCGCTTCCAGGACTTACTACGCCGCGTGGGCTTAGCCGAGGCCACCACGAAGGCAAGTACCTCCAAGCCTTGATGGCGCATCCATTGAAGATTGAAACAGCCGCCGATGTCTGAGTTTGGCAGGGGCAGACTTCCGCTGATTTGTGAAATCCATTGCAAAAGGAATCACCGATGCTTCGATTCGCTGGAGCTTTGCTAACCGTGTTTCTCACCACGCTGCTGGTAGTGGCGAATGCGCAGCAGCCGAAGCCGCTGCCGCAGGCGGACGAGCGCTACAAGGCCGACATTCTGGTGGTGGTGGCGCATCCGGATGATGAAGCGGCTGTGACGCCGTACGTGGCGCGGGCGCTCGATGAGCATAAGCGCATCGCAGTGGTTTTCGGCACGCGCGGGAGCAGCGGTTCGAACGAAGCCGGAGCGGAGCAGGCCGCTGCGCTCGGCGCTGTGCGCGAAATCGAGGCTCGCAATGCGTTGACGACGTTTGGCATCAGCAACGTCTGGTTTCTCAGCGGAAAAGATACGGCCTCGCAGAATGTGCTGCAATCCCTGGCGAATTGGGACCATGGCGAAACGCTGGAGCAAATGGTGCGGCTCGTGCGTTTGACACGCCCCGAAGTCATCCTCACTTTCTTACCAGGGACTTTTATTGGCGAAGACCACGGCGACCATCAGGCTTCCGGTGTTTTGGCGACCGAAGCCTTCGATCTGGCGGGAAATCCGGCCGTGTTTCCCGAGCAAATTTCCGGGCCGATGAAGCGGCTGGAGCCGTTCCTTGAAAACCTGCGGCCGTGGCACTCCGTGAAGGAAATCTCCAAGCTAAGTAACAAGCCTTATTGGCGAATGGCCCTGGATGCTTTTCGCGCGCACCAGACGCAAGCCAAATCCTATCTGGATCGCATCGCGCAAATGGACGAAGCGCAAATCGAAAAAATGGCCACTTCGGAAGATGGGTGGGGAGAAGACCAGCGCTACGTACTTGGAAGGTCCTTGGTCGGAGGCAACGTGACGGGAGATATTTTTGAAAACGTTACGCCCGGTGCGATTCCATTCGCGCGCCCGGAAATTACATCAGAACCCGCCAGGCCGGATTTATCGGTCGAGCTTGGCGGGCCATGGGGCTTCTACGCGGAATTCCGCCGCGCGCATGGGCTTACGAATCTGCCGCATCCCGAACCGCCGGAGATCGCCCTGCAAGGGCCTGAAACTTTGGTGATTCCTCTTTGGATTCGCAACCGCACGGCGAAGGCCCAAGAAATCACAATCTCCGCCACGCTGCCGCCGGGGTGGACTGCCGAGAACGGTACAGGGAAGTTCATCGTAGCGGCGAAGCAAACAGCTGCTCCTCGCGTCGAAGTGAACTTGCCGGCGGCAGCGGACAAGCCGGCGGATAAAACGTCAAAAAAAGTCGAGCCACAAGAAGTTACGGTTCGGGCGGAAGCAAACGGCCAAGTGATTGGAGAGGTGAAGCTGCGCGTAGAGTTGAGAAAGCGCGCGCTCCCGCAGTAAAGGGAACTAGGTTTTTTTTTGCCGTGCCGCTTCCATGGTTTCCCAGGCGCTTTCCGGCAGGAGCATCAGGTCGTTAAATTCACCGGCTCCTCGCAGCCATTGGCCGCCGTCAATCACGACGCACTCGCCGTTGATGTACTCCGCCATGTCGCTGAGCAGGAACGCGGTGAGATTGGCTAGTTCTTCATGCCGCCCGAAGCGTTTCATGGGGTGCTTTTCTTTGCTGTGTTCTTCGAACTGCTTCGAAGGCATCAAGCGGGACCAGGCGCCTTCGGTGGGAAACGGTCCCGGGGCGATGGCGTTCACACGAATGTGATACTTGGCCCACTCCACCGCGAGTGACGTCGTCATCGCCAGCACTCCCGCTTTGGCGCAGGCCGAGGGCACGACAAAGCCCGAACCGCAATTGGCCGCTGCATAGGTTGTTACGATGTTCAAAATATTCCCACCTAATTTTTGAGCGATCCACCGCTTGCCGATCGCTTGTGTGCAGTGAAAGGAGCCGTTCAGGACAATCCCCACAACGGCGTTAAAGGCGTTCGGGGAGAGCCTTTCCGTGCGAGCGATGAAGTTCCCGGCGGCGTTGTTAACGAGCGCATTGATTTTGCCAAACTGCTGCTCGGCTTGAGCCACGGCGGCTTCGACCGCGGCGTAATCGCGTATGTCGCACGTCGTGAAAGCGGCGGCGCCACCAAGCCTGAGAATTTCTTCGCATGTTTCGCGAAGCGGTTCCTCGCGCCGGCCAACCAGAAACATTCGCGCGCCCAGTTCGGCAAAGCGCAGAGCCATGGAACGCCCGAGTCCAGTGCCTCCGCCGGTGGTAAAGATCGCCCGATCCTTGAGTAGGTCGCGCTGAAACACGTTTCACCGCCTTGCGCGGGTGAGTTTGAAAAATCACCCAGTTGGAAGCGAGATTCTAGACTATTGGATCGAATCTGGCAGCACGCAAAGCTTCAGCGATGCATTGATGCGGGAACGGGACGTCCCATCGCCTTGGCATATTCCACAGCGTAAAGCGTGCCCTCGGGGAATTCTTCGCTCAGTTCGCGGAAAAGTCTTTGCGCCAGGGCGTTTTGCTTCTCGCGGCTGGCGGCCAGGGCGAGCATGATTTTGGCAAACGGTTTCAAATAGCGGCCTTTTTCCGCGGTTTTGCTAACCTGCTCCATGCCGAGTTTCTTGTCGCCATGAACGCCGCCGAACCACAACATGGCCCGGAAGCCTGCGTTCAAGCTTCCGATGATGTAATTGGCAGTGCCCAAAGCCACGTAGGCATCGTAGGCATCGGGGCGCAACGCCAGCAGGGCCTTGGCGTGGGTGTTGCCTTCCTTGAGGCGCTTCAAAGCATCCAGATTGTGCTTCTTGAGAACCATGTCGGAGTTGGACTCCATGCCGGCGCAGAGCGTCAGAGCGTAGAGGGCCTCGGCATCCTTGGGATTCTTCGACAATCGCTGTGCCGCGAGAGTTCGCGCGCTTCGCAGTGCATCATCGAAGGCCTTCATGCGCACCGGGTTGGGCTGGCCGTCAATCCCGTGGAGAAACCGCTTTTCGTTCAGGAAGAAATCGGTGGTAAGCACGCCCTGATAGAAAAATTCTTCGAAAAGATAACTTGCCGCGACGGCTACCGGACCAAAAGGTTCATCGGGGTGCTGCGACCGCCACTTGGTGAAGGCGGCGCGAGCTTCGGGGAACTTCTGGGAGTAGAGCAGGCGAAAGGCGGCGGCCAGTTCGGGGACATTGGTGAAAGCGGGAGTCTCTTCCGGGCCATCGGGCCGCGCCTGCGCGGCCGCGGCGGTCAGAAGCAAACAAGCAAGAAGCCTGAGAGTCTTAGAGGTCATTCGAATGATTCTAGAAGAGGCCGGGTAAAAATCGCGGCTTATGCCCCATGGCTGCGCGGTATACCGGATTGGCCATGAGCACGCGCTCTTCCGCTCGAAGGCGCAGGGACAGGGCGAAGGAATAGGCCATCGAAGTTACGATGGCAGTGATCCATGCCGTATGAATCAGCGGAAGCGAGATCATTTCCAGGATGACTCCCGTGTAATTTGGATGCCTCACGAAGCGGAACGGTCCTGTAGTTACCACGCCGATGCGCGTCGAGTCCATCACTTGAACGCTCCAGAGGTCTCCCAGCGCGCGAACCACCCAGAAGCGCATGAGATTAGACGCAATAAACAACACAAACATGGCTGCGGCAAGCGGCGGGATAAACGGCCGATGGAGCAGGACGACTTCCAACGCAGCGCCGATCAAGACCCCGGTGTGAACGATAACCATCCATTTGAAGTGCGGTTCGGGAACGCGCTCAGCCCCTTGGGTCAACATGAGCTTCTGATGTCGGCGGGAAACTCCCAATTCAACTAGGCGGAGCACTCCCACGGCCGCGAGGAGCGCCAGGTAGAGGTAAACGCTCAAGCCCATTGGAGTAAAAGGAATTCCGCGCTGAAACCAGGACCAAAGGCAGCCGCCAGAGCATAATCGCCGGTCTTAAGCGGCCGCTTTTCCAGCCACTCCTGAAGAATGAAAAGAATGGTAGCGCTGGAGAGATTCCCGACGTTGCCGAGAATGTCCCAGGACGGCTGCGTGTCGCACTTGCACAGGCCCAACTCGGCTTCGACGTTTCCGAGCAGCCGCGCGCCACCTGGATGCAGGATCCATCCCTTGATGTCTTCTTTTTTTCGACCGTTGCGATCGAGAAATCCCTCGACGAGGCCACGGATTTTCCCGCCGATCATTTCCGGAACCTCTTTATCCAAAATAATGTGGAACCCCGAATCGCGGAGGTCGAATCCCATGGCGAAAAGCGAATCGGGAAATGTATAAGTCTCAGAAATCAGAATTTTTGGTCCCGGCGCCGGATTCCCGCGAACAATCACGGCGGCAGCGCCATCGCCAAACAAAATTGACGAAATCAAGTTCGCCTGAGAAATGTCTTTGCGCTGAAATGTAAGGGAGGGCAATTCCACGGCAACGATGAGCACGTTTCCGCCTGGGTGCGCTTTCAAATAATCCGCGGCGCGGCCTAACGCCATGGCGCCTGCGGCACACCCCAATTCGGTAAAAGGCATGCGACGCACGTTCCGGCGAAAACCCATCAGATGGATCAGATGCGCGTCGAGGGAGGGAATCATGAAGCCTGTGCAAGACACAGTTATGATGAGGTCGATGTCTTCCGGCTTGAGCCCGGCACGTTCCAGACATTTTTCCGCGGCCTCGCGGCCCAACTTCACCGCGTGTTCGATGTATTCGTTGTTTGTTTTGGAAAGCGCGCGCGGTTCGATGGTGTAATCGATGGGGAAAATGGCGCGCCGCTGGTGCACTTGCGCGTTGTCCACGATGCTCATCATGGCTTCGAGCCGCCGGTCAGGAATGTCAAAGACGCGGCCCATGTAATATTTCACGTCGTCGCGCGTGATGGTGTAGGGCGGAAGCGCGGTGGCCGTCGCCGCAATCGTAGGATGCACTGCGTCACCGTTTACTCCGGGAATGTGACTCACGGGTTCGATTCTCTCCTTTTGAAGCGCAAAGGAAGTTGGGTGCTTTGCCCCTGATTCAACCGATGAATGCTACAGTCTCAGCGCGTGCTGCTTCTGAGGTTCTGACTCTACCTCATTCTCTTGTGTAACCCAAACATTTGCAATTCGTTGCGGTTCGTTGCCAATAGTCGCGCTAGCGCAGCCCCACAAGCCCCCGAACCGATTCGATGAGCTTCGCCGCATCGTAGCCCACTCCATCCTTGAACACGGTTTCTACCTTTTCGATGTCCTTGATATTCCCGGAGGGATCGCCGTCAATCACCACCAGGTCGGCTTGCTTGCCAACGGCCAGCGTGCCGATTTTGTCCAGCTCGCCAAGAAACTCCGCACCGTTCGAAGTGGCGATGTGAATTGCCTCTACCGGTGTGAATCCCTCCTCAAGGAGCAGCTCCACCTCGCGCTGGTCCCCGAACCCCGCAATCACTCCGCCGTATCCCGTGGGATCCAGTCCAGCCAGCAGCATCCCGCCTTGCCTCACGAACTCGCGTTCGAATTCGAGTTCTTTCTTGAAAAGCGCGGGCCAATCGGATTTCGCCGCGCCGTCGGAAATCAGTGCGCGTCTTCTCAAGTAGGAAATGCGCGCTTCGGGGAGCATTGCATCCAGGATGCGGGCATCCAGCGGCGCGCGGTTCGGTACGAACGTCTCGAACACCGGCAGAGTGGATGTAATCGCAACGTGATGCGCCACGAGGTCGCGAATCATTTCGTGAATCGGACCGTTTGTCACTTCAAGGGGAAGCAGGGCTTTGTCAGCCTCGGCCGGATTGGGGCACAATCCCGGTTTCTTCCCAGGAAGAAATTCCGTGTCAACAACCAATCCATGCTCCAGGTCGTCAATGCCGAGTGCAGCCGCTTCACGGAAGCCGACGGAACAAAGATGCCCAGTCACCTTAATTCCATGCGCATGCGCCGCTTTCGTGGCGGCGGCCAGTTCCTCGGGCGTGATGGAGGTCCGCGTAGGGCTCAATGCTCCCCGTCGTTCGAATCGAGGTCACGCCTCCCGCCAAATACAGCCGCGGAAAACTCGCGGCGTGTTGCGGATAGAGCGGCGGCGCGCCGCCCGGCGACGGGTAGTACATGTGGTCGTGCATGCCGACAAGCCCGGGAATGATCGTGCGGCCGGAGAGATCGAGCACTTTCGCGCCTTCGGGAATCTTTGTGCTGGCGGCGTCGCCGAGCGCGGCAATCTTTCCCTCGCGGATCACCAGAGTTTGATCTGCGCGAGAGGCGGCTCCGGTACCGTCAATCACATGCACATGCGTCAGGGCAATTACCGGCGCGTCTTCCTTCACAAACGCGCGTGCCTCGGGGGCCAGTTTGGACGCGGCCTGCGGCAGGCAAAGAGCAGGCAACGCCAAGAAACAGAAGGTCAGTATTGATACTTTTCGCATGGTCCACCCCGAAGGCTTGGTTGTCGTCCGGCGTGCGGCAGGCAGTTTAAGCAGAGGGGGTCGGCAAAGCAAGGAATGTTCCACGTGGAACTTTAATTGCTTACGGTAGCTCTCGCCTGCCTTCAACCCACTCGCATATCATTTATGATAGATTTCCTGCCTTTTGAGGTAAGTCCTTTGAGGTGAAGCATGTCTCGATTCTTCTTACGCTTCTTCGTTTGTGCTCTCGTGCTCATTCTATTCCGCGAATGCCCCGCCGCTGGACAGCAAACCGCGACGCCCGCTACCACGGAGGGCGACTTTGTCGTCAAGAATTTCCAGTTCCGCTCCGGTGAATCGCTGCCCGAACTGCGCCTTCATTACACGACACTCGGGAAGCCTGCAAAGAACGCGCAGGGACGCGTCAACAACGCGGTTTTGATCTTGCACGGCACCGGTGGCACCGGGAATCAATTCCTCTCGCCCATTTTTGCGGGCGAGCTTTTCGGCCCGGGCCAGCTTCTCGACGCCGGGCGCTACTACATCATTCTTCCCGACGGCATCGGCCACGGAAAATCTTCGAAGCCCAGCGACGGCTTGCACGCGCATTTCCCCACGTACGACTACGACGACATGGTCGCCGCGCACCATCGCTTGCTCACCGAAGGGCTCGGCGTGAATCATCTGCGCCTCGTCATGGGCACTTCGATGGGCTGCATGCATTCGTTCGTGTGGGGCGAAACGTATCCCGATTTCATGTATGCGCTGATGCCGCTGGCCTGCCTGCCGGTGCAAATCGCGGGCCGCAACCGCATCTGGCGCAAGATGGTGATGGACGCGATTCGAAACGATCCCGAATGGAAAGGCGGGGAGTACAGCGCGGAACCGCAACAGGCCCTGCGCTCCGCTCTTGATCTTTTGATGATCGCCGGCAGCGCGCCGCTCTATTGGCAAAAGTCGTACCCGACGCGGGATGCGGCGGACAAAGAGCTCGATGATTATTTCAAGGCGCGCATGCCGGGACTTGATGCCAACGACCTCCTGTACCAGGTAAACGCATCGCGCAATTACGATCCTTCGCTCCAACTCGAGAAAATCATCGCGCCTATGATGTACATCAACTCCGCGGATGATTTCATCAACCCGCCAGAACTCGGCATCGCTGAACGCGAAATCAAAAAGGTGAAGAATGGCCGCTTCGTGGATTTGCCCATCACCGACGAAACCCGCGGCCACGGCACGCACACTCGCGTCGCCGTCTGGAAGCAATACCTCGGCGAATTATTGGAAGAGTCTGC
>WNGQ01005608.1_pt1 | contig 22054 bp, 21 predicted proteins | sample 5407661 | NCBI WGS metagenome assembly WNGQ01 (sample SAMN13153382, study PRJNA577476) | soil metagenome | isolation source: 60 cm soil or saprolite under Garry oak tree replicate 2 | place: USA:California | collected 2016-06-15 | reverse complement strand
GCGTGCGCTCGAGATCGTGATGGCGTTATTCGTGCTGGCTGGTTTCATCGGCTTTGCCGCGCACTTCCGTGGCTCGGCCGAATTCCAGCTCGATCTCGATCCGTCGATGACCACGTGGGAACTGGTGGAGAAAGTCCTGCGTGCCAAGGCGCCCCCCCTGCTCGCCCCCGGGATGATGCTGCAATTGGGGTTGCTCGGCCTGGCGTATGTGTACTCGGATCCGAGCTACAGAATACGCGTTCTACGTATTCTAAGTGTTCTCGGATTCTCGCTGCAGAAGGAGTGAGATGACATGGCGACGACGCACCGAGCGGCCCGCGTGTTTTTTGGTGTCCTGGCACTGTTGGCACTGCTCGGGGCTCCCGCTGGCGCGCAGCTAGGAAAACTGGTCGATCCCAACGTGGCTCCCGAGAGCGAACTGCAGCAATTGCCGCACATGACGCCGGCGATCGTGAAGAGCATGATCGAGCGGCGACCCTTCAAGAGCGTGATCGAGTTGAACAGGTTCCTGATTGATCAGAAGCTCATGCCGGAACAGGCGCGGGAGTTTTACCGCAAGGCGTTCGTGCAGATCAATTTGAACACCGGCACGCGCGATGAATTCCTGTTGATTCCAGGTGTCGGCTCGCGCATGTCGGCCGAATTCGCGGAATATCGGCCTTGGAAGAATTGGACGCAGTTCGACAAGGAGATCGGCAAGTATGTCGGCCAGCAGGAAACCGACCGGCTAAAGCAATACGTGTTCATTCCCCCCAACTGAATGGCATCGCCCAGCAAGATCGTCGTCATCGGCGGCGGCATTGGCGGTCTCGCAGCCGCGCTCGCGCTCCTCAAGCGCGGCCTCGATGTCGAGGTGTATGAATCGTCCACCCAGCTCAAGGAGGTGGGGGCCGGAATCCAGATCGGCTCGAACGGCACCCGCGTCCTCTATGCACTCGGGCTCGAGCAGGCGCTGCGACGCGTCCAGTTCATTCCGTCGCGGCGGGAAATACGCCACTGGAGCACGGGCGAGACCTGGAACTGGTTCGACCTCGGCGCGACCTCGGTCCACCGTTACGGAACTCCGCATCTCATGCTCCACCGCGGCGACCTGCACGGCATCCTGGCCGACGCGGTCCGGCAGCTGAAAGCGGACGCGATTCGGCTCGGCAAGAGATGCGTCGCGGTCACCCCAACCGATGACCAAGTAGAGGTCCGGTTCGAGACCGGCGAAGCGATGAAGACGGAGTTCGTGATCGGAGCCGACGGCATTCACTCGAAAGTCCGCGAGTGCCTGTTCGGAGCCGACAAGCCGGAGTTCACCGGCTGTGTGGCATGGCGCGGTCTGGTGCCGATGGAACGGCTGCCGCCGCGGATCTCGCGTACGCTGGCGACCAACTGGCTCGGCCCCCATGGCCATGTGCTGCATTATCCGGTGCGGCGCGGCGAGCTCATGAATTGCATCAGCTTGGTCGAGCGCGACGATTGGCAAGTCGAATCCTGGACGGTCGAAGGCACGACCGCCGAATTGACCGAAGACTTCCGCGGCTGGCACCCGGACGTGCATGCCATCATCGAAAACATCGACACCCCGTTCAAATGGGCGCTCATGGTCCGCCCTCCGATGGATCGCTGGACAAAGGGACGGATCACCTTGCTCGGCGACGCCTGCCACCCGACCCTTCCGTTCCTGGGACAAGGCGCGGTCATGGCGATCGAGGACGCCTATGTCGTTGCCGCCTGTCTGAAGAAATACCTCGGCGACCCCGCAACCGCCTTTGCCCGCTATGAACACCTCAGGCGGGATCGGACCGCCATGGTCGTGCGCAAATCGCACGAGAACAGGAGGGAGGCGTTCAGCCCCGCCTTGACCAACAAGGACGAGGTTGCGGCTTCGGTGGCGCGGGAGTGGCAACAGGTGCGCGTCAGGGAACGATTGGACTGGCTCTACGCCTACGACGCGACCTCGGCAGAGATCTGAGCCTCAATAGCTAGCTTCTGGCGCGGTCGCGTCGCGGATGCCGTCGCCGACGAGCTTGATCGCGATCACCAGAAGGAGGATCGCGCGAGGATTCTGCGGGCGGCCATCGACCGCAGCAACGAGATGGTCTACATCCTGCCGATCGCGTCGTTGCCGACAGGGCTCGTGCACGCCAGGAACGTGCGGGTCGACAACCTCCTGGCGGCGAACGGCGTCGAGATCGCGGATTATTCCTGGAAGTAACGCAGCCCATGAAGCTTCAGCTCAGTCTCGGCATCGCCTCCAATCCGAGGTCGTGGCCGATCCTCGACGGCACCGTCGCGCCCGATGGAATCGAGCTCGTCCCCAGCATCCTGCATCCGTCGGAGCTGTTCTGGCGGCAGCTTCGGTTCGGGGATTTCGACCTCTCGGAAATGTCGTTCTCCTCGCTGATGATGGCGCGCGCCGGCGGGGACGAGCGCTGGGTCGGCCTGCCGATCTTCACCACCCGCCGGTTCTTCCACACCGGCATTCTGGTGCGGCGCGGCGCGGGGATCGACAAGCCCGCCGATCTCAAGGGGCGCCGGGTCGGTGTCCCCGAATATCAGCAGACCGCGGCGTTGTGGGCCCGCGGCATCCTGCAGCACGAGTTCGGCGTCTCGCCGACCGAGATGGAATTCTGGATGGAGCGGGTGCCGACGCACAGCCACGCCGGCGCGGTCGATTTCAAGCCGCCGCCAGGCGTCACCATCCATCAGATCCCGCCGGAAAAGAACATCGGCTCGATGATGCTCGCAGGCGAACTCGACGCGACCCTGCATTACCTCACGCATGTCAATCTGGTCGACCGCAGCCGAGCCGATCTGGAAAAACATCCCGACATCAAGACCCTGTTTCCCGACCCGGTGGCGGAGGGGGTGCGCTACTACCAAAAGACCGGGATCTACCCGATCAATCACGGCATGGTCGTCCGGCGCGGGATCGCCGAGAAGCATCCCTGGGTGATCCTGAACCTGCTCAAGGCATTCGACGAGGCCAACGAGGTCGCCAACAGCCAGCGCATGGAGCATGTCGAGTATCACCTCGCCGCAGGCCGACTCCCCCAGGATGCCGCCAAGGCGCTGCGCGAGCCGGTGCTCCGGCACGGCATCAAGGCCAATCGAGAAATTCTGGAGACCGCAGCCCAATACTCGCTCGAGCAGGGGCTCACGCCGCGCCTGATGAAGCTCGATGAGGTCTTTGCCGCCAGCACGATGGATCAGTGACAGCTTGGCAGCGAGCGTATGGAACTGATGTCGAGATCGTGGAGGAAATCGTGATGCTTCGCTCTCGCGCCACCGGTACGCTGCTCGCGGGTCTGGCCGCTGCCGCGTCGTTGGCGCTCTTCATCGGCGCAGCCGAGGATTTCGCCTTCGGCCGCCGGCTGTTTCTCGAAAAGGCGGACTGCGGCTATTGCCATGGCTGGGCCGGCGACGGGGCCGGACAGGGACAGTCGCCTGGCGGCGCCGCGGACTTGCGCAAGAGCCAACTCGGCCGCGATCAGCTCATCACCGTGATCTCTTGCGGGGTCCCCGGCACGGCGATGCCGCATTTCGACGAATTGGCCTACACCGACAAGCGCTGCTACGGTCAGACCGAAGCCGACCTCGGCAGCCGGGTGCCGGCGTTTCCGCCGAGCACGACGCTCGCCAAGCGCGAAATCGAGGTGCTCGCCGACTTTCTGATCGCGAAGGTCATCGGGCGCGGGCCGATCACGCGCGAGGAATGCGTCGAGGCCTTCGGCGCCCGCGCGCGCTCGTGCAACGACTATCCGCCGGGCCCTTGACGCCTCGCGACTGCGTGACAATGGCTGAGCCTGTTGCAACGACGAGGGACGTCCGGCTCCATGGCCGCGTCGCGATCATCACCGGCGCCGCGCGCGGGCTCGGCAAGGTCATGGCCGAGGGTCTGGCCCGCGCCGGTGCGCGCGTGGTCTTTGCCGATGTCGACGGCGCCGCGCTTGCAGCCGCCATTGCTGCGATCGAGGGACAGCCGGGCTGCGAAGGCGTCGCCGGCATTCGCTGCGACATCACGGTGAAGGCCGATTGCGAGCGGCTGGTCGTGCAGACGGTGGAAAAATTCGGCGCCCTCCACATCCTGGTCAACAATGCCGGCAGGGGGCCGGTCGATCTCGAGCGCTCGCTTGAGACCAAGTCGCTGAAATTCTGGGAGGCTGACCCGGAGGTCTGGCAACAGATCATCGTCACCAATGTCAACGGCACGTTCCTGATGGCGCGGACTGCCGTGCCGCACATGATCCGGGCCGGCTGGGGGCGCATCGTCAACATCACGACCAGCCTCGCCACGATGCAGCGGCGGCAGAACTCGCCCTATGGCGTGAGCAAGACCGCGATCGAAGCCGAGACCTTGATCTGGGCGCAGGATCTCGCGGGCACCGGCGTGACGGTCAACTCGCTGATCCCCGGCGGCGCCGCGGATACCGACTTCGTTCACATGGCGGCGCGCAAAATGCTCGCCGCCGAGGGGCGCGAGCTCCTTCCGCCGGCGGTCATGGTGGCGCCGATCATCTGGCTCGCCTCGCCGCTCTCCGACGGCGTCACTGGCGCGCGCTTCGTCGGCAAGCTGTGGGACGTGAGCCTGCCGCCGAGCGAAGCCGCCGCGAAGGCGCGCGAGGCGCCGGTGCTGCTGGCGCCGCCGCCGGGACGATAGACGCGCCGAGTTGGAAGCGCGTTTGCTCCACCGATGCGCTACTGCGAAATGCTGCGCAAGAGCGCGCTCGCCTGCTCGATGATCGGCCGTGGATAGGCATGGATCTCCTCGACCAGAGTGGTCACATCCTCCCCCGAGGCCAGCTTGATGATGAGCTGCGCCTGCTCGGCCTCGCGGATGAATTCCGGATCGCTCGCCACCTTGTTGAATGCCTCGCGATAGAGGGCGACGATCGGCGCCGGCGTGCCGGGAGGCGCGAGGAAGGGGCGGCCGTACTTCTGTCTGGCCACGAACAGCTGCAGGACGCTCCGATTGGACTCGTTGGTGGCGAATTCGCCCACGGTCGGCACATCGGCGAGGTCCGGATGCTTTAGCGCCTTCATCTGCATCAGGATGCGGACCTTGTTCTCCCGCAGCCAGTCGGCCTTGTTGGCTTTGACGCTCGCCCAGTCGTCGCCGATCATGCCCTCGACCTCGCCGCGCTCCATGGCAAGCGCAATTCCCGCGGTGCCGGGGTAGCCCTTGACGAGCTTGATCCTGGTGCCGATCAGAGCGTTGAGCAGAAGCGGCCAGATGGTCGTGTCCGAGGCCGGCGCATTGCTGCCGACCAGGAATTCCCGCCTGAACAGATCGGACGCGGTCGTGAACGGGGCCTCGCGCCATGCCATGGCGACCGCGGTGTAGTCGTTCAAGCTCACGAGCCAATGGAATTTCCTGGCATCGAACCGCGCGCTCGCATTGCCCAGGAGGTTTTCGAATAGCGTTGCGCTCGGAACGATGGCGATGGCGGTGCCGTCCTTCGGTGCGACATTGGAGAGCCAATTCGCCGCGATCAGCGACCCGGCGCCGGGCATGTTCTGCGGAACGACGGTCGGGTTCCCGGGCAGATGGGAGCCCAGGAAGCGCGCCACCAGCCGGCCGTAGAGGTCATAGCCTCCGCCCGCCGGCGTCGCGATCGCGAGCGTGATCTTCTGTCCGCTGAAGTCGATCTTTTGCGCCTGCGTGGGCGCCGGGAGAGCCATGATCGCGAGGGCCGCGACCAGCAGCCTGGATCCGATTCGCGTCCACGTCGTGGTCAAGGGATTCATCGATTGGCGTCACGCCCTAAGCGTCGAGCGCGCCGCCGCGACCGGTGCCGAGCCCCTTCATGAAGCGATTGCGGATCAGGGCCGGATCGCGGATGGTCGGGCCGACGCCGGGCTTGTCGTCGATCTTCGCCGCCCAGAGGATCGGGCCGCCCTCGTCGAAGCGTCGCTCGATCAGCTCCTCGAAATGCGCCTCGTCGCGCACCCAGTGGCTGTTCGCGATGCCGGCGCCGCGGGCGACCGCGACGATGTCGGTCGCACCCGCGGTCGCCGCCGCCTGCTTGCCGGTGATCTGGTAGAGGCCATTGTCCATGATCACGATGGTGAGGTTGCGCGGGCGCAAGTTCCCGATCGTCGCCAGACAGCCGAGCCCCATCAGGATCGAGCCGTCGCCTTCGAGCGCGATCACGCCCCGCTCGGGCTGCGCCATGGCGACGCCGAGCGCGATCGGGCAGGCGAGCCCCATGCTGCCGAGCATGTAGAAATTCTGCGGCCGGTGGCCGGCGGCAAACAAGTCGAAATTGGTGTTGCCGATGCCGCCGACCACGGCCTCCTCGCGCTTGAGCTTGGCGACGAGCCGCTTGGTCAGGTCGGTGCGGTTGAGCATTTTGAGCGCAGACTTCTCCATCGGCCGCGGTCTTCCTACGACCTCAACTTGCCATGCGCCACCGGATTGCCGCCGGTCAACAGCGGCGACAGGATGAACGCAACCGGACTTTGCGTCGTGACCGCCTGCTTGATCGATGAATCGACGATGAACCGCAGGGTGGATTCGTCGGTGAGCGTGTGATGGACGATGCCGAGCGTGTCGAGCGTCGGGCGCATGACGCGGGCCACCAGCGTCTGGCCGATGTTGAACTCGCCCAGCGTGCCGCGCTCCGAGACCACAAGGATCGCCGGGATTTGATAGGGCACGACGAGCGAGGCAAGCGCGTTCGCAATGAGCGCGAAGCCGCTCGTCTGCATCATCACCACGCCCTTCATGCCCCCCATCCAGGCGCCCGCCACAGTGCCGATCGCCTCGTCCTCGCGCGTCGCATTGACCGGCATGAAGTAGTTGTCGGTGGTGACGCCATCGATCAACGGCGTGAGCACATTGTCGGGGACGTAGGTGACGAGCCTCACGTCGTTGTCCTTCAATGTCTGCAGGAAGATTTCCGACCAGCCCATGCGCGTGCGGCTCCTGACGATATGACGCCTTTATTTATCACGGCGGATGAGCGACAGTAATACCTCGAATGGTGATCCGTCGTCCTGAAGTGCGCAGCCCAGGGCGGCGGACAGAATGCAACCGGAGAAACCGAGCATGTTCCGGACATTCATCGCCGCAGTCGCGGCCGTGCTTGCCGCCTTCGGCGCAGCCATTTCGGCTTTCGCGCAGACCTATCCGACCCGCCCGGTCACGCTGGTCGATACCTTCCCGCCGGGCGGCAGCACCGGCATCATCGCGCGGATCATCGCCGACAAGCTCTCCGAGCCGCTCGGCCAGCGGATCGTGGTCGACAACCGCGGTGGCGCCGGCGGCACCGTTGCGGCCGGGCAGATCGCCAAAAGCGCGCCCGACGGCTACACGATCATGTTGGGGTTCACCGGCACGCTCGCGATTGCGCCCAGCCTCTATCCCAATGCCGGCTACGACCCACGCAAGGACTTCGCGCCGATCGGCATCATCGCCACGGCGCCGAACTCGCTGGTGGTGCATCCCTCGTTCCCGGTCCATTCGGTCGCCGAACTGATCGCCTATGCCAAGGGAAATCCAGGCAAGGTCAATTTCGGATCGGCGGGCATCGGCACCGTCGGCCACGTCGCGGGAGAACTCTTTGCGAGCATGGCCGGCATCAAGCTTGTCCACATCCCCTACCGCGGGACCGGACCAGCCCTCACCGATCTCCTCGGCGGCCACATTCCCATGACCTTCTCTCCGATCCCGGCGACCTTCGAAAATGCCAAGAGCGGAAAACTGCGCATGCTCGCGGTGACCAGCCTGAAACGCTCGAGCGTGCTGCCTGATGTTCCGACGATCGCGGAGCAGGGCCTGCCGGGATTCGAGGCGGTGTTGCGCTATGGATTGGTCGCGCCGGCCGGCACGCCGCGCCCGATCATCGACCGGCTCAACAGGGAGCTGCGCACCGTGCTCGCGACCGAGGAGATGCGCAAGCGGCTCGCCATCGAAGGCGCCGAGCCGCTGCCGTCGACACCGGAGGACTATGCCGCCGACATCGACCGCGAGGAGACCAAGTGGTCGAAGCTCGTGCATGCGCTCGGCTTGAAGGGCGAGTGATCGGGAGGCGCCAATGCGAAGGTCCAACAGAACCATTTGGCCGGCGGCCCTCGCAGCTGTCGCGGCCATTGTCGCTGCATCGGCCCACGCTCACGCGCAGACCTATCCAACCCGCGCCATCACGCTGGTCGTGCCCTATGCGGCGGGCGGCGGCAACGACGCCATGGCGCGGGTCGTCGCCGAGAAGATGAGCAAGACGCTCGGCCAGCAGATCGTGATCGAGAACCGCGCCGGCGCCGGCGGCTCGACCGCCACCCGCCAAGTGGCCAGGAGCGCCCCCGACGGCTACACCCTCGTCATTGGCGGCACCGGCACGCTCGCCGTCAATCCGACTCTCTACCCCAATGTCGGCTACGACCCGCGCAAGGATTTCGCCCCGGTCGGGCTGATCGGGACCAGCGCGCTGGTCGTGCTGGTGAACCCCTCCGTGCCCGCCCGCTCGATCCGCGAGCTGATCGATCTTGCCAAGAAAGAGCCGGGCAAGCTCAACTACGCCTCGGCTGGGGTCGGCAGCGGCATCCATCTCGGCACCGTGCTGTTCGAGCTGATGGCCGGCGTCGAGCTCACGCATGTGCCCTACCGGGGCAGCGCCCCGGCGCTGACCGATCTCATGGGCGGGCATGTGGCGATCTATTTCAGCTCGCTGCCGCCCGCACTCGGGATCGCCAGGGAGGGCAAGGTGCGCCCGCTCGCGGTGACCGGGGCCAAGCGCGCGGACGTTTTCCCCGAGCTCCCGACGGTCGCAGAAGCGGGCCTGCCAGGCTATGAGTCGGTTTTGCATTACGGGATCGTCGCGCCCGCAGGGACGCCACGGCCGATCATCGACAAGCTCAATGCGGCATTGCGCGATGCGCTCATGGCGCCGGACACGCAGGAGCGCATGGCCACCGACGGGACCGAGCCGCTGCTGTCGACGCCGGAGGACTACGCCGCCGACATCGATCGCGAGGAGACCAAATGGTCCGCCGTCGTGAGAAAGTCAGGAGCGAAGGCGGAGTGAGGGAGGTGTGAGGACATAGTCCATGAACTTCGAATTCACCGAGGAGCAGAAGCTGTTCGCGGAGTCAGTGCGCCGCTTCGCGCTCGCACATCTGGAGAAGGATGCGCTCAAGCGCGCCCACGAGGCGCGCTTCCCCTTCGAGGTGGCGAAGCTGATGAGCGCCCAGGGTCTCATGGGCATCACCATCCCCGAGGCCGATGGCGGCGTGGGCGGCACGCTGATGGATGCCGTCATTGCCATCGAGCAGGTCGCGGCGGTGTGTCCGCGCAGCGCCGATGTCGTGCAGTTCGGCAATTTCGGCCCGATCCGCACCTTCGCGGAATATGCCACGCCAGCGCAGAAGGCGCGCTGGCTGCCCGAGCTCCTCGCCGGCGGCATGGTCATGAGCCTCGGCATGACCGAGCCCGATGCGGGCTCGGCCGCGACCGACCTCGTCACAAGCGCGCGGCCGGACGGATCGAACTACGTCATCAACGGCACGAAAGTGTTTTCCACCTTCAGCCCCGATGCGGCGATCTTCCTCATCTATGTGCGCTACGGGCCGGGGCTCGCCGGCATCGGGTCGGTGATCGTCGAGCGCGGCACGCCGGGCTTCACCATCGGCGCGCCGTCGAGCTTCATGAGCGGCGAGCAATGGTGCGAGCTGCATTTCGAGAACTGCCGCGTGCCGGCGGAAAACATCCTGCTCGGACCCGGGGGCTTCAAGAAGCAGATTTCGAGCTTCAACATCGAGCGCATCGGCAATGCCTCGCGCGCGCTCGCCTTCGGGCGCTACGCCTACAACAAGGCGAGACCGCCATCGCCAAGGCCGCCTGCAACCAGGTCGGCTTCGAAGTGGCGCACGAGTCGGTGCAGGCCATGGGCGCGCTCGGCTACAGCCGCGAGACGCTGGTCGAATACTGCATGCGCCGCTGCCGCGGCTGGATGATCGCCGGCGGCTCGATCGAGATGCTCAAGAACCGCATCGCCGAGCACGTGTTCGACCGCCGGTTCGACCAGCGCAAGCGCCATGCCGACGCGGCGGAGTGACGTCACCTCTCCCGGCTCGCGGGGTGAGGGGCAGTCTCCACGACCTGAGCTCTTTGAGAGTCCCCCTCGCCCCGACCCTCTCACGCCGAAGTCGGATGTTTCCGACTTCGGCAACTCTATGACTGACCGAACTCGGGCAGGCCCGAGTTCGGTTGCAAGCGGGGAGAGGGAGAAGGCGCTCGCCCAGGCGCTGCTCGCGCCCCAGTCGGTCGCCATCGTCGGACAGTCGGACGATGTGTCGAAGACCGCGGGCCGGCCGCTCAAATATCTGCGCCAGGCGGGCTATGCGGGGCGCATCTATCCGGTCAATCCGCGCCGCGAGACGGTGCTCGGCGAGCGCGCCTGGCCCTCGCTCGCGGCGCTTCCCGAGGTCCCCGACCATGCCTATGTCGTGACCCCGACGGACGCCGCGGTCGAGGCGGCCGCGGAATGCGGGCGGCTCGGCGTGAAGGTTGCGACCCTTCTTGCCGACGGCTTCGCCGAGGCTGGCGAGCAAGGCGCCGCGCGCATGGCGCGGCTCTCCGACATCTGCGCCCGCACGGGGCTGCGCATCGTCGGGCCGTCGAGCCTCGGCGTCGTCGACCTGCGCACGAAGGCCATGCTAACCGCGAACGCCGCCTTCGACGAAAACGATCTGCCGGTCGGCCGCATCTTTGCCGCCTCGCACTCGGGCACCATGATCGGCGCGCTGCTGTCACGCGGGAAGGCGCGCGGCATCGGCTTTGCGGGCCTTGTTTCGGTCGGCAACGAGGCCGACCTGTCGCTCGGCGAGATCTGCGCCCTTACGCTCGATGATCCCGGCATCGACGGCTATATGCTGTTTCTCGAAACGATGCGCCATGCCGATGCGCTGCGCCGCTTCGCGCGCGCGGCGGCCGAGCAGGGCAGGCCGGTCATCGCTTACAAGCTCGGCCGCTCGGCGGCCGCGCGCGAGCTTGCGATCTCCCATACCGGCGCGCTCGCCGGCGAGGACGACGTGGCCGATGCCTTCCTCGCCGACTGCGGCATCGCGCGGGTCGATACGCTCGACGGGCTGATTGAGGGCCTGCCGCTGCTCGCGCGCGTCCCGGCCAGCGGGCGCGGGACCCCGCGCGCTCGGGTCGGCATCGTGACGACGACCGGCGGCGGCGCCACCATGGTGGTTGATCCGCTCAGCGTCCGCGGCCTCACGATTGAGCCACCGAGCGCGGCCACGCTCGCCCGCCTCGCCGCCGCGGGGATCGAGGCGAAGCCGGCGCGGCTCGTCGACCTCACGACCGCCGGCACGCGCTACCAGGTGATGAAGGCCGCGCTCGATATCCTGATCACGGCGCCGGAATTCGATCTGGTCCTCGCGGTGGTCGGCTCCTCGGCGCGCTTTCATCCCGGGCTCGCGGTGCGGCCGATCATCGACAGCGCCGGCGCGGCAAAGCCGATCGCCGCCTATCTCACCCCCGAGGCACCGGCGGCGCTGGCCGCGCTGAGCGAGGCCGGGGTGCCGAGCTTCCATACCCCCGAAGCGTGCGCCGATGCGATCGCGGCGGCGCTCAGGCGGCGCGCGCCGCGGCCATTGGATGCCAGGGACAAGCCACGGCTTGACCCATCAAGTGCAGCGACGTCGGAGCCGCGCGGGCGTCTGCTCGACGAACTCGAAGCCTACAAGCTGCTCGATCAGCTGGGAATCGCTTGCGCGCCCGCCATCGCGCTCGATGTGGACATCACCCGCGCGCCTGCCCTGCCCTTTCCCTACCCGGTCGCGGTCAAGGCGCTGTCGGCCGACATCGCGCACAAGACCGACATCGGCGGGGTCGTGCTGGGCGTCGGGAACGACGAAGGAGTTCTCGCCGCGATCCGCCAAATCCGCCGAGCCGTCGCTGCCTGCCGGCCCGACCTGCGCTTTGAACGGGTGCTGGTGCAGCCGATGGTGTCGGGGTTGGGCGAAGTCCTGGTCGGCTATCGCGTCGACCCCGCCGCCGGACCGCTCGTCATGGTGGCGGCCGGCGGGGTTCTGACCGAAATCTACCGCGACCGCAGCCTGCGGCTGGCGCCGGTCGATCTTTCCACCGCGCAGGAGATGATCGCCGAGGTGCGCGGCCTCATCCCGCTCGCCGGCTATCGCGGCAAACCCAAGGGCGACCTTGCGGAGTTGGCGCGGGCGATCGTCGCCCTGTCGCAGTTGGCATTGCAGGACGAGCCCCCCGTTGCCGAAGCCGAGATCAATCCCTTGATCGTGCGGCCGGATGGCGAGGGCGTCGTCGCCGTCGACGCGCTGGTGAAGCTGGCGTGACGCCGCGCGCCTCAATCATTGATTCGCCGAGCCCGCCGGACACAGTTCTGCTCCGGCGCAGGCGCATACGAAACACGTTAATATCGCGCGGAAGGCTTTCCAGCGCGATGCAATCTCCGCCTTGCAAACCACCAACGCGAAGCTTGAAGGAGAGTTGGCGATGAATATCTTGGCAGCGATCCCGATGATGCTCACGCTCGTCGCCACGAGCGTGAACGCGCAAACGACAACGACTATCACTTCGGTCCCGCAAATTTCGGCTTTCGGGATTGACCCGATCATCCGTGTCACCAGCACGTTCCGAACGACGGTTGCGGTTGCGGAGCCGCAGGCGGTTCCAGATGCCAAGGCGCAGGAGACGGCACGCGTGGCACTCTACGGCATGGCCGAAAACGAGTGCGCTTCCCTGTCTCAAATTTTCAAGGCCGAGTGTCGGCTGAGCTCTGTCTCGATCATCCCCCCGATCGTGCCAGCCAATGCGCCGCCGAACACGATGAACGCGACCGCGGTCTATGAGCTCAAACCGAGGGCGCAGGCTTCGGGGCGATAGGACGACCGGCGACCATGCCGGACTCGTCAGGCCTTTGCCGCCAGGCTACAACCCCGATCCTGCAGGTATGACCGGCGCACCGGAGCACTCATGTCGCACGCCGAAGCCCTTCACCCGCTCCATCCGGCCACCGGCGCGACCGACTTACTCGTCGGCTTCGTCAGCAAGCTTGGCTATGACGCATTTGACGACGAAGTCCGCCACTACGCCCGCCGCCATCTGCTCGACACCGTCGGCGTGATGATCGCCGGCGCCGGCGGTGAGGTCGCCACCCGCGCCGAGGTTGTGCTCGCCTCCGTGCGCCCGGCCGGCCGCGTGCCGGTGCCGGGACGCGCGCGGCGCGCGGACCTGCTCGACGCCGCCTTCCTGGGCGGCACCGCCGCCCACGGCATCGAGCTCGACGACGGCTACCGGCAAGGCTCGGTGCACCCAGGCTGCAGCGTGATCCCGGCGGCGCTCGCGGTCGGCTATGCAGGCAAGGCCAGCGGCAAGGCGCTCATCGAGGCGGTGATCGCGGGCTACGAGACGACCATTGGTATCGGAAGGGCGTGCCATCCCGATTTGCGTCAGCGCGGATTCCACCCGACCGGCGCGGTCGCTGTCTTCGGCGCGGCCATGGCGGTGGGGAAGTTGCGCCGGCTGTCCGCGCACCAGCTCGCCAATGCGCTGGGCATTGCCGCGTCGAGTTCAGCCGGCTTGTTCGCCTTCGTCAACGGCGGCGCCGACATCAAGCGCCTGCACGCCGGCCACGCCGCGCGCGAAGGCCTGCAGGCGGCGCTGCTGGCAAAGGAAGGTGTCGAGGGCCCGCCCGGTGTCATCGAGGCGCGCGACGGCTTCCTGCAGGCCTTCGCCTTCGGCCGCGCCACGCCACGCCTGATCGAGCTTCCGCCCGCGGTGCCGTTCGGCATCACCGACTGCTACATCAAGCCCAATCCATGCTGCCGGCATATCCAGCCAGCCGTGGAGGCGCTGATCGGCCTCCTCAACGAGGAGAAGATCGCAACCGAGGAGGTCGAGCGCATCGAGGCCGAGACCTACCGCATCGCCGCCGAGCACGCCGAGACCGGCTGGAACGATTTCGCAAGCGCGCAGCTGAGCTTTCCCTACCTGATGGCGCTCGCGCTCAAATTCCGCTCCATCAGGTTCGAGCATTTCGACGACAAGATGCGCCGCGATCCGGCGCTCGCTGCGCTCGCAGGAAAGCTCCAGGTCAGCGCGCCAGCCGAGATCGACCGGCTCTATCCGCAACTGCGTCCGGCGCGGGTGACGGTGACGACCGGGCGCGGCAAATTCACCCGCCAGGCCGACGAGGCGCTCGGCTCCCGCCTGGTGCCGCTCGACGACAAGGGACTGCGGGCCAAGTTCAACGATCTCGTCGCGCCGGTTCTCGGCGCCGCTACTGCAAGGGAACTGGCCGAGCAATTGTGGGCGATCGAGGAGATCGACGATGTCACGTCGCTGATCGAGGCCACGGCGAGGCCGTCGTTATGAGCGAAATAACAAAGTTTGATTGTTCTCCGCGAACAGCCAGGCCCCCTTGCCCAATTCATCCGGGAAGGGTGCCACGAGGCACGCCCCCGCTCGGCGCGTTCGGAGGCTCATCCGGCGCAGCAGGGATTCGGCCGCATCGAGCGACTTGAGGGTGACGCCATAGGCGCCCGCAAACGGCAGCGACGGGATCGGCATCTCCGGAAGCAAGGCTTCGAATGCCGCCGGCGTGACAAGCTCCACGCGGCCACGATCGAGGACGACGGTTTGACCGAAGGGCGTCGGCGCTGCAGGCCGATCGGTGAAGCGCGCGAAGCGCCGCCCTGCCTCTTCCACGTCCGGCACTGCGATGACGAAGCTGGCGAGACCGAGCGCGCCGCTCGGATGGGCGAGCCACCGCGGCTGCCACACCGCATCTTCGGTGCGGTGAGTCAGCATCTGGATGCGGCCTTCCGGCATGGTCCCGGGCTCGACCCGCGCGATCGTGAATGCCGCGGTCGCGGCGCCGGTCTCGGTCTCGACCGGGCGCCGCATCTCGACCAGCGGACGCATGCGAAAGCCGGCTGCGCCAAGGCGGTCATGCCTCTTGCCCGCGTCGGCGACCGCAAAGGCCGCAAGGTGAATGCCGGAATGGCGCGCAACAGCGGCATCGAACTCGCGCCCGAGCGGGGTGTCGGCGGTCTTGAACAGCACTTCGATATAGCCGCGCCGGAGCATCGCGGTCATGTTGCCGGTGCCGCTCGGTCGCGGCGTCCCGTCGGGGTCCGGATTGACCTGGATGGACACCGGTGTTGGTGCAAATCCCGCACGAACGAGGGCGCGCTCCGCCGCCTCCCGATCGCGCACGAAGTGCCCGACATGGTCGAGAAAAATCTCCTCGCCGATGGGGAGTTGCCGGTCGACCTCGGAGCTTGCGAGTTCAGTCACCAGTACATCTCCTCGCGACGAAGCCGAGCTTTCGATCTGGTCTCCTGCGGGCGCCACGACGTGGCAAGCCCGCAATCCCTATCGAGGAGACTAGCGAATGGGGAGTGGCAATGCCTATTTGAAAGAGCGTTGCCGCCCAATGAATGGGCTGGCGCGCGTCCGCTTGCGACCCTAGTGTCGCCGCGGCCGGTGGATTGCAAGGAATGAGGCCCTCCCATGCGCAGGCGTGACGTGCTGGCATTTGGCTTGGCATCGCTTTCGACAGCCGCGGTCAATTCGCTTCCCGTATCCGCTCAAGGCAGATATCCCGCCCATCCGATCCGGCTCATCGTTCCGCGCTCGGCGGGCGGCGTGGTGGACGTGGTTGCCCGCCTGTGGGCCGACAAGGTGAAGCCGCAGCTCGGCTCGATCGTGATCGAGAACCAGGGCGGCGCTGGGGGATTGATCGCCGCCACCGCGGCTGCGCATGCGCAGCCCGACGGCTATACGCTCCTCGCCGGCACCACCAGCGAGCTGGTGATCCTTCCGGTCATCACCAGCCATCCGCCCTACGATCCGGTCAAGGACCTGGCCCCGATCGTCGTGCAGGCGGTCTCGGTGTCGGCACTCATGGTGCATGAATCGGTGCCGGCGCGCACGCTGCAGGAACTGGTCGCTTATGCCAAGGCCAATCCGGGCAAGCTGTCCTACGGCTCGGCGGGCACCGGCACCTCGTCGCATCTGTGCGGCGAGCTGTTCAAGCACCTGGCGGGTCTGCCCGACATCGTGCACGTGCCCTACAAGGGCGCCGCCCCAGGACTCGCGGACTTCATCAGCGGACACATCCCGATGATGGCTGCCGCCGTCTCGCCGCTGGCGCTCGAAATGCACCGGGCGGGAAAAATTCGCATTCTGGTCGCAGGGACCGATCGGCATCTCGCGGGCGCACCCGAGATTCCGATCGCCGCCGAGGCGGGCTTTCCCGATCTCATCACGCTGATGTTCATGGGTCTGTTTGCTCCCGCCGGGACGCCACGGCCGATCATCGACCGGCTTGCCCGAGCGACGCATGAGATCATGGCCGACAAGGACCTGCAGAAGAAGCTGATCGATGCCGGCTTCGAGCCGGTGACCGATCGGGGTCCCGCGCAGACCGCCAAATTCGTCCAGGACGAGCTGGTCCGCTGGACTCCTATTCTCAAGACCTCCGGCTTGACGCCGAACTGAAGGATACGCGCAGCCTATCAGGATCGGCGAGCCATGAGCCGCCGCTCGGCGTCGCGCTGCAACGCGCCCCGGTCGACCTTGTTGGTCGAGGCGAGCGGAAGCTCGTCGACGAACCAGACGAAGCGGGGATGCTGGTAGGCGGGAGCGTTGGCCAGCGCGAATTGCTTCACCTCATCTTCGCTCGGCTTGCGCCAGGGCTTCGCAATCACGAACGCGACCGGCTTCTGCCCCTTGATCTCGTCGTCGACCGGCACCACGGCGGCCTGGACGATGTCAGGGTGGCGCTCGAGCATGCGCTCGACGTCGGCGGGATAAATGTTCTCGCCGCCGGAGACGAACATGTCGTCGGTGCGGCCGACGAAATAATGGAAGCCGTCGCCGTCGCGCCGGAAAACATCGCCGGTGATGTAGAAGCCGTCGGCAGTGAAAGGCGGGGGCACGTCCGGCCGGTTGTGATAGCCGAGCATGAGCGCCCGGCATTTCATTTCGAGCACGCCTTGGTCCGCATTGCGGTTCTCGCCGGCGACGAGACGGAGCTCGACCTTCGGATGCGGATATCCGACCGACATTTCCGGTTGCGCAAGCCCCTGGGGATGCGGGCCGAAAACCACCGGGCCCGCCTCCGTCGTCCCATAGGCGTTGGTCACCGCCGCCCGCGGCAAGGCGCGGTGCAGGGCGTCCATGAGGCTCTGGCTCACGGGCGCCAAACCCATGCGGATGAACTCGACGCTCGAAAGGTCGGTGCGCGCGAGGAGTTCGCTTTCGCGCAGCATCATCGCGATCATGGGCGGCACGGCGGTGAGCCAAGTGCAGCGGTAGCGCTCGATCGCCTCGAGATAGGCCCGGGCGGCGAACTGCGGCAGCAGCACGATCGTGGCGTGCGCGGCGCAGGCGAGCTTGCTCAGCGCGAGCGCGTTCATGTGATAGAGCGGCGCGGCGACGAGGTAGCGGTGGCGGGAGAGATCCTGGCGCCCGAGCCGCGTCTCCACCACCCAGATGTGGCTCTGGTGGGAGAGCACGACGCCTTTCGGCACCCCGGTCGAGCCGGAGGTGTAGAGGAACATCGCAGGCTCGTCGGGACGTGGCACGACGGTGTCGAACGGACCGGAATCGAGAAAGCGGTCGAAGCTCTCGGCCCCTTCGCTGCCGAAACACGCGGTAGCAAGATTCTCCGGACAGTCTGCGCGGCGCGCCGCGTCGCAGAAGACGAGCCTCGCACCGGAATCCTCGATGATGAAGTGGATCGTTCGGCGCGGGAACCTGAAATTGACCGGCACCGCGATGAGGCCCGCGCGCATGACTCCGAAATAGGCGGCGAGATACTCGGCACGATTGGCGGACAGGATCGCGACCCGGTCTCCGCGCACAAGGCCGCGGCCAAGCAGCGCCCGCGCGACGCCTTTGGCCATGGCGTCGAGTTGGGCATAGCTGAACTCGCGCGGGACCTCCTCGCCACCGAGATCGATGATCGCGACCTTGCCGAGATCGCGGTCGCGGCGGATAAGGTCACCAAGGTTGGTGAAGCCGAGCATTCCTCAGTCAGGGATCGGAAATTTCAATGATGGTCTCGCGCGAGGGCCGGCGGCAATTGTGCATCGATCAAGAACCTCACTTCACGAGGGCCGAATTATCGGATGATCGAGATGCCGTGCGGCGTATTCAAGCGTTGCGGTAATGTCGTCATCTTCCAAGTAGGGGAAATCGCCGAGAATTTCCGTCCGGGTTGCTCCACCGGCTAACAGCTCCAGGATATCGCTGACACGGATGCGCTGTCCACGGATGCACGGCCGGCCGCCGAAGACATGCGGATCAGAGGTGATGCGGTCGAGATGGCTCTTCATCTGTGTCTTTCCTTCACACTTACACTCGGCGGCAGCCAAAACATAGCAGATTTCATCCTTCGCCGCACTAGCAGCTATCGATTCTGTCAGCAACGGGCACCATCCATTTGCTTACCCCTTCGGCGAAAATTGCAACTATGCGGGCCCGCGAAAGGGTGACAACATCAGGCGAGCGCCGACTCGGTGATTGAATGAGCCGGTTTGTTGTATAGATTGCCATCCTTCGCACAAGTTTAGGAGTGATCCTGAGAATGCCGCTGAAAACCAACCTGTTTATGAGCGCGGCGCTGGCCGCGGCGCTCGCACTCTTCGCCTCCCCATGGGCCGATCGGTCGGCGGGACAGACCGCGCCCGCGCCCCGGTACGGCGCCTGGGGCTTCGACATTTCCGGCGTGGACCGGGAGGCCAACCCTGGGGACAGCTTCTTCGACTATGCCAACGGGGCATGGACTGCGCGGACGGCAATCCCTGCGGACAAGACCCGTTTCGGCATGTTCGAAGCGCTCCGCGACAAGTCGCAGGAACAGGTCCGCGCGATCATCGAGGATGCGGCCAAGTCCGGCGCCTCCCCCGACAGCAACGCGGGCAAGATCGGCGCGCTCTACAACGCGTTCATGGATGAAGCGCGGATCGAAAAGCTCGACGCCACGCCGATCGCAGACGATCTGGCCACGATCCGCGACGCCAAGACCAAGGCCGACATTGCAGTGCTGATGGGACGTTCGAGAAGCGGTTTCGGCGCGAGTTTCTTCTTCGTGACGGTGAACGAGGACCAGAAGGACCCGACCCAGAATACGCTCTACGCGTCCCAGTCCGGACTGGGCCTTCCTGATCGCGACTATTACCTGAAAGATGCGTTCAAGGACAAGAAGGCCAAGTACCGTGACTACGTCGCGCGCATGCTCGACATGATCGGCTGGCCGGAGGCGCAGAAGCACGCTGACGAGATCATCGCCCTCGAAACCCGGATCGCCGAGGCGAGCTGGAGCCGGGCCGAAAGCCGCGACCGGGACAAGACCTACAACCCCGTGACGCAGACGGAACTCGACGCCTACGCCCCCGGCTTTCCCTGGTCGACTTGGCTCACGGCCGCTCGGGTGGGCGAGGCCGGTCGCGTCGTCGTTCGCCAGAAAACCGCCTTCCCCGGGCTCGCGAAGATCTTCGCCGACATCCCGGTCGAGACCCTGCAGGCATCGCAGGCTTTCCGGGTCGCGGACCAGGCCGCGCCCTTCCTGTCCCGGCGGTTCGTCGAGGCGCATTTCGAATTCCACAGCAAGGAGCTGGCGGGTCAGCCCGAAGACCGACCGCGCTGGAAGCGCGGCACCCAGTTGGTCGACGGCTCGCTCGGCGAGTCTGTCGGCCAGGAATACGTCGCCCGCTACTTCCCACCGGAATCCAAGGCCAAGATGGAAGAGCTGGTCGGCCGGGTGAAGGGCGCGCTGCGAAACCGGATCGAACAGCTCACGTGGATGACCCCCGAGACCAAGGCCAAGGCGCTCGAAAAGCTCGACCTGTTCGGGGTCAAGATCGGCTATCCCAACAAATGGCGCGACTATTCGGCGCTCAAGATCGATCCGACCGATCTCTTGAGCAGCGTCCGCCGCTCGACCGAGTTCAGATGGGCCTATGCGGTCGGCAAGCTCGGCAAGCCGGTCGATCCGGAGGAGTGGGGGATGACGCCCCAAACGGGGAACGCCTACTACAGCTCGACCCGCAACGAGATCGTTTTCCCGGCGGCCATCCTGCAGGCGCCATTCTTCGATCCGGATGCGGACATGGCGATCAACTACGGCGGCATCGGCGGCGTCATCGGCCACGAGTTGACCCACGGCTTCGACGATCAAGGCCGCAAGTCCGATGGCCATGGCGTGCTCTCCGACTGGTGGCAGCCGGCCGACGCGGTCAAATTCCAGGCCGAGGCCGCCAGGTACGGCGCCCAATACGATGCCTATTCGGTCGCCCCCGACGTGAACGTGAAAGGCGCCCAGACCATGGGCGAGAACATTGCCGACCTCGGCGGCATCCTGCTCGCGCTCGACGCCTATCGCGCCTCCCTCAACGGGCAGCCCGGCCCCGTTCTCGACGGCTACACGGGCGATCAGCGAGTGTTTCTCGGCTGGGCGCAGGTCTGGCGCTCGAAGTCCCGCGCCGATGCGCTCAAGCAGCAGGTGACATCCGACTCCCATTCGCCGGCGCGTTTCCGCGTCGACGGACCCCTGCGCAATGTCGACGCCTGGTACGACGCCTGGGGCGTGAAACCGGGCGACAAGCTCTACCTCAAGCCGGAAGATCGCGCCCGGATCTGGTGAGCGCCTCTGGTCTGGGTCGCCGGATGGCGCCTTGCACGTGCTCAATGCCGCCTCCCTCTTCCGCATCCGCATGGAGGTGATGTAGCCTCATCTCGGAGCTGCCACTGGGAGGTGCCGAAATCCCGGGAGCAAACGGGCAACTTGGATGCCGTCGGCAGGCATCGCATCCTGAGCGCCAAATCTTTTTTCTGGCGATGACACCATTGCAAGTCACCGCACTGCGCCTGGACAAGTCATTCGCTCCTGCAATGCGATCATGGGGAGGACGATCATGCAGTTCCGACGCTCGATCGGATCCATCGTGCTGGCGGCGGCGCTCGGCCTGCCAATCGCCGGCGCTCAGGCATTCGATGAGGCCAAATATCCCGACTGGAGAGGCCAGTGGAGCCGAGCCTTCGTCGCCGCCCTCAGGGGCAACCCTTCATGGGACCCGAACAAATCCGAGGGTCTCGCTCAGCAGGCCCCGCTGACGCCGGAATATCAGGCCATGCTGGAGGCGAGCCTCGCGGACCAACGAGCGGGCGGGGCGGGCCTCGATCGAGACTTTGCCTGCATTTCCCCGGGCATGCCGCGCATGATGAATGTGTACAGCACGATGGAAATCCTCGTCATGCCCGACACCACATACATGTTGATAGGCTTCTTGAACGACATGCGCCGAATCTTTACCGACGGACGCGATTGGCCCGCGCAGATCGAGCCATCCTATGCGGGCTATTCCATCGGCAAATGGATCGATGCCGACGGGGATGGCCGCTACGACGTTCTCGAAGTCGAGACCCGCGGGCTCAAAGGACCCCGCACCTTCGACAGCACCGCCATTCCCCTGCACAAGGACAATCAAACCGTCATCAAGGAGGGGATTTTCAGCGACAAGGCCGACCCGAACATCCTGCATGACGAAATCACGGTCATCGACCATGCATTGACGCGTCCTTGGACTGTGACCAAGGGCTACCGCCGCGCCCAACAGGCACGGCCGCTCTGGCGCGAGTCCGGCTGCGTCGAGGACAACCAGCATGCCCGCATCGGCAGCGAGCACTATATGCTGAGCTGGGACGGCCTGCTGATGCCCGCCAAGAAGGGCCAAGCGCCTCCTGATCTGAGATATTTCAATCAGCCGCGGAAGTGACAAGGCTTGGCACGTTCCAACCAAGCCGCTCAGAGATCGCGCGTAGGGTGGGCAACGGCGGCTTCGCCGTTGCCCACGCGGGCCACGCACGGTGTTGAGGCACGGCGCCGCAGCGATCTTCGACCGCGGTAGAGTCGAGGAGAGGCGCGGTGACTGGGGGCCATGCGGCCATCGCTCCGTTTCCACTCCCCGCTCATCGAACCGGACGTGCGGATTTCCCGCATCCGGCTCTCCGACCAGCTTCACGGCAGGACCCACGACCTGCAGTCTTCGTCTTGCCGTAGAAGCTTGC
>WNGQ01002006.1_pt1 | contig 22062 bp, 16 predicted proteins | sample 5407661 | NCBI WGS metagenome assembly WNGQ01 (sample SAMN13153382, study PRJNA577476) | soil metagenome | isolation source: 60 cm soil or saprolite under Garry oak tree replicate 2 | place: USA:California | collected 2016-06-15 | reverse complement strand
CTGGAGCCCGGATGGGCGTACGGTGGCCAGCGCTGGCTTTGACACCACGATCTGGCTGTGGGGCGCAGAGACTGGCAGCTCTCGAGCAGTGCTGCAGGGGCATAGCGCCCCTGTGTATAGTCTTGCCTTCGCCCCCGACAGCCACCGCCTGCTCAGTGGCGGTGAAGATAGCACTCTGCGGGTGTGGGACGTGGCACGTGGGCAGTGCGTGCGTCTCATGCAGGGGCACGCGTTCAGGCTGTACGATGTGGCCTGGAGTCCAGACGGCGCCCGGCTGGCCAGTGCAGGCTCTGATAGGTTGGTGACCATCTGGGAGGTGGCCCACGGGATGCCCAGGGTGTTGCGCGGACATAGCTTGACCGTGGAGGGAGTGGGATGGAGTCCGGATGGGAAGACCCTGGCCAGTGGCGGGTGGGATAATGCCATCCGGCTGTGGGATCCGGCTACGGGGACCTGTGTCCAGGCCGTGCGGGACGCCGACCACCCCGACAACACCTTCCATGCCGTGGCCTGGAGTCCAGATGGGCGCCTGCTCGCCAGTGGCAACTATCTGCATGGGGTGCAGGTGTGGGACATGACGGCGCGCACGCAACATTGGGTCGGTCGCACGCACCCGACCGTGCTCCGTCGCATAGCCTGGAGTCCGGACGGCACATGCCTGGCTAGCGGTGGCGATGATAGCAGCGTGTCCCTGTGGGATGCCTCCGATGGCACGCTGTTCCAGACCCTCGAAGGACATCGTGGCACAGTCGCGAGCGTGGTGTGGAGTCCCGATGGCGCCCGGCTCGCCAGTGGTGGTGGGAGCGGAAGCAATGGGGAGGTGTTCCTGTGGGATGCGCACACTGGGGAGCGCCTGCGCACCTTTGCCGACGCTCCCGGCAGTGTATTGGCCCTGGATTGGAGCCCGTGCGGAAATTTGTTGGTCGGTGGTGACAGCGACGGGAGGCTGCGCTGGTGGGAGGTACAAAGTGGGGACTGTGTGAGGATGCGAGAAGCGCATCAGGGGGCGATCCAATCGCTCCGGATCAGCCCCGATGGCCGTCAATTGGCCAGTTGCGGCGATGATGGAGCCGTCAAGGTGTGGGACCTCGAGAGTGGTGAGCTCCTGCGCACGCTGCGGCGCGACCGGCCCTACGAACGGCTCAACATCACAGAAGTGAAAGGACTCACTGAGGCGCAGAAAGCCACGCTGCGAGCCTTGGGTGCGATTGAAGAGGTCACACTTCCTCTCTAAGTGTAGAGAGAATCAGACGTGCAACTTTTTCCGGCTCATCTATCTGAACATAGTGACGAGCATCTCCCACGAGGAAGAGATCAGACGTTGGAAAAAGTTCGTGAAATCTTCTGGCAACGCCTACGTTCAAGTACGGATCGCTCTCGCCGAAGATGATTCGCACTGGTCGTCTGAACGTATTCATCTTCGGTATCATCTTCGTGCGGGATCGCACGGTGGATGGTAAATCCTCATTCAGGCTAAAGAAAGCGGGCTGTGTACTCGACTTGACAGCAAATTGTTGATAGAGCAAGGGCACGAACTCATCCCTTACTGCTGCGTCTCGCATGAATTTGCCGACCTGCCACCAATACATCTTACGGAAGAGAAAATTGTGAAACAACTTTGAGACAAACCGCGCAACGTTTCTCACTATAGGTGTAGAAAAGAGCCGGATAGCTTCTGGCGCTCGTAACGTTGGCATCGCGCAATAGTATGTGTTCAACAACACAAGTGCCGCTACACGATCAGGATGTCCAAGCGCCCAGTCAATCGCCGGTGGACCAGAAGCGTCGTGCGCCACAAGCACAATCTGTTCGAGTTTCAGTTGCTCAACCACTGCGTCGATGTCCAACACTTGATTCGCTGCCGAGTAGGGGTATCCAACAGGTTTATCAGAGGCACCCCAACCAAGAAAATCAAAGGTCACGACCCGGCGCGAGGAAGAGAGCCAGGGAACGAGACGATCGTAGAGATGCAAATTGTCTGGAAAACCATGCATCAAGACAATAGCAGGTTCCTCCCCTGGATACTCACGCGCATAGATGTGATATGAATCTCGCTGTACGACATGTTCAATGTAGGGTGATGTTTTCTCCTGGTGCATAATGTCCTCCTCGTCACGTGTATGTACACGCTTTACTACAAAAAAAAGGTTCACGAGCCAGCGACACAATATCTGACAAATCCGAAACGAGCAACTTCGAGAACCTTCGCCATGTTTACTTCTTGATTTTGCTGCTCTTTCATAATTAGGAGTATATACACTTATTTTCTCTTTGTCAAGAGGCAAATCTGTGGCATGAGCATGTAGTGAGGAATCAAAAGGAACATTTCGACCCTTGCTGCTTTACAGTAAAGGTTGTGTCCTCGCCGTCCATCAAGCCAGAGAAATGCAAAGCATTCCCACGGTTGGAAAGACATGTTCCTGGAGCAGGTTGAACAGTGAGATCAAGCGGAGAGAAAACGCCTGCCTGAGCCTGAATCAGCAATCTATAAGAATGCTGGTCCATGGGCGGCACATACCACGAGAGCGTTACCTTCATCGTGCAGTTCTTCGGTATGACGACCCAGCCGCCAAACATAGCGCGCCCCGCCTCATCACTCTGCTGATTCTGAGGCGGCCCCGTAACATCCAGCGGGTGATCTTGCCCCATGTAAGGATCATTTAAATACGAGGTAGCATACCCCATTTCTACAGTTGATGAACAGACCAGCGAGCCATCGCCATACACGTTCTGTGAACAGAGACGATATCCTGATTTTGCATCCCCGCAGTATGGCCTGTCGTATTGATCAAACCCATTTCCCGCGAGCAGTTGGCTGTTTACAGGTACATACACACGCACATAATCACGATAGGTATCGAGGCCGTAAACATCACCTTTCTGCTGATAAGCGAGGGTCATTTGCATGTGGTGGGTGGCTCCCCTCTTGCCATCCAGAGTGATCGTATCCTGCACTGCTGTTGTCACATATTGTGAGGCTTTATTCGCGCTCAGATTAGACTGCACAATGAAGAGTCCATCGTGGTTGGTAGAGCGATCCAACGATGCGGTCGAGCCGTATTTGCCAATCCAGGCCTCAAGCTGAGGATTCGTGACATAGACCTGGAGATCTTTGGTTTTCATTGAGTGGAGCATTTCACCTACCATGGCGGGCAATTTATCAATGGGAAGATGCATCACCGTACTCATCAGCGCCGTTGTGACTCTTTGTGTAAAGAGTTTGCGTGCCTGCTGGTTGTCTTCAACGTGCTCAATGATCTGCTGCTTGCGAACACCCTGGTTATTCAATTGATAATAATGCAGGCGATCTTCCAGGTTGTTTTCGGTGATGGTTTCCTTGTATGCAGGAATAGTGATCGGTCCGGTCACATGTAAGATTTGCTTAATCAACGTGGGGGTAAAAATGATCACGCCATCTAATTTTTTCCCAAACTCATGATCATAACGATCCACTGCTATCCTGGCAGATGTAGGGAAATCGGCGGAGAGGTTTGCGTCACGCAATCCGAAATTCGCAATGGGCCACCATTTTGAGTAAGGTGCTGGAGCGCTTTGACCTACGACTTTCGGATACACCGTTTTATCAGGGGGAGATCCTTCAGCGGTATGATTTTCCTCATACTTTCCAATATTTTTCAGCTTCATTGGTGCTAAATGCCCGCCATTCAAGATCAGTTCACCAAATTGTCCAGTGAAGCCACCGGTAGCACGCAGCTCTGCCCGATCCATTGGTTCGACCAGGAAGGAACGCTGCCCATCAACCCCTATAACCCATCCAAGCATGTTTCTCAATTCATGCTCCTGAGAGAGGCCCGCATCGAGCACGGGAAGGAACGGCAAAAATGATGCTATCGTCTGGCGTTGCTTACGAGTGATGGGTAAAGTATCAAGCGACAATCCCCGCGCTTGTATACTTATATCATGCACAAGTGGCGCGATAGCATCAAGAGCTTTATTTATCTCTTGAAACGAGGCTGGAGTAATATACGGTTTGGGGGACAATTCATCTTTACTGGAAGAGCTTTTCTTCAGAGCAGGAGCCACAGAGGGTGCAATAACTATCGCCGTTTTGACGAGCTGTTGTGCAGCCGCTGTCGCGTCAATCGCAATGTGACCGATGGCACGAACTGTACTTATTTGTGCGGGCCAGACGCTTGAAACCAGGCCAATAGAGCCATCATGATCAAGTCTATCGCTCAATGAGGCAAAGTCGGCATGAGCAGTGGTAATTTCTACCTGGGCCTGACGCAGTTTATTCGTATCAAAGTAATTTGCTATATTACTATTGGAGCCACCACGAAAAATATGTTCAACCGCCTGCAAATGAGCAATTCCGCTTTGCATCTGGTTATAGAGAATAGCTGCATTCACTATCTCAAATACAAAAATGACTGAAGGCATCAACAACACAATGACCGAAACGATCATCAGAAATTTCCTTCTTATCGAGATCCACATATAGTTGTTCTGCGCATGTGTTGGAGCTAGAATACGTGAAGGATAATGCGGGAGAGAAGGATTTTTATGAGTTTCCGCGTCAGCAAGCGAGCTGTTGATATTTGAAGGATATTGTACTTTGTTAAAAGATGAGCCAGGGATCTGCGGCAATCGGCTCATGGGAAAACGCGGGTGAAAAAGCTTGCGACCAGATGTATCAAGCATTAAATAAAGCCTCCAGCAAGATATTGGAATTGAAAAATTGTACCTTCAAAAAAATCCCGGCATTGTTTTTCTTTAGATTGCATATCAGTCCCATCCACTTGCTTCTACAATCGTAATCGTATAGATGGGCCTCATAGCATCTCCATTAGTATTAATGGGTTATTGGGAAGGCGAGAGGAGATCAATCGCCTTAGTGAGGATAATCTTCATTCAGATTTGCGCTCGCGTCGGACACTTCCAATCTGCCAGATTATCGTGTATACTTTTTTCAAACTTCAATATTTGAAGTCACCTCTTCGTAGCACATACTGTAAGGATGTAGGAAGCCGGTTTTTAAGCTCGTGCAACAGATGATGGAGATCCATCATGATTTGTTTGATATGTGGAGGTACAGGAGGAGCGAGACTGGCTTGTGGCATCAACTATTCCTATGATCCAGCGGCACTCACATATATTTGTAATGTCGGAGATAACATTCGACTTTATAGTTTGACTATTTGCCCCGACATAGACTCGGTTATCTACTACCTGTCCGGTGCCGCCGACTTCGAAAGAGGGTGGGGACTGCACGCGGAAAGCTTCAATTTCCTCGAACGCTCACGTCTCTTTTACCAGGATACCTGGTTCGGCCTGGGGGATAAAGACCTGGCTACCCATGTATGGCGCAGCGAACTCCTTCGCAATGGTTGGAGCCTGACAGAAGTTACCGCGCAGGAGGCTCATCTGTGTGGAATCCAGTCTCGCATAATACCTGCAACTGATGCCTGGGTAGAAACGCGGATTGAAACAGGAGATCTGGCGCCTGCGAGAGGTATCACTACATTTCATTATGAAGAGTACTTTATTCGACTGAGATGTGAGCCACACGCTCACAGCATTCATTACGCAGGGATAGAAAATGCTGAACCGGCTCCCGGAGTGCTCGAGGCCATCGCATCCTCGAGTACTATACTCATCGCACCGAGCAACCCTCTGGCCAGTATCTTCCCCATCGTTTCGATACCCGGCGTGCGGGAAGTCCTGGTAAAGAACAGGGAAAAGGTTTGGGCTATCTCACCGATTATTGAGGCGCTTGAGCTGCCCGAGGGAGAAAGGACACGCGCCCGCAGCCGCGAAAGGCTTCTGGCCGCGCTTGGTCTTCCTCATACCCCCGTATCCGTGGGACTGTTGTATCGTGAGTTTTGTTCTCGCTTTGTTCTCGATGAGAGAGACTTCAAGTATGCCCCGCAGCTTGAGGAGATGGGATACGAAGTTCACTTGCTGAAGACAGATGCGCTCAGCCTCGAACGGCAAGTAAACCTCGCCCAGGAGCTTTTGCAATTGACAGAAGGAATCAACGCGGCAGGCTTTTAGGAGAAAACACAAGGAGGTGATCTCATTGGCCGAGTATTTATCCGGGTTGGAGAGCGTCATTCTCCAGCGGCGCGATGCCCATCCCAACGAAACCTTTCTGAAGTGGAAGGATGAGGAGATAGCATGGCGTGATTTTGTAGACCATATTTACGCGATGGCCGCGGGTTTCTGGGATGCAGGGTTACGCACTGGAGATAGGGCAGCCATCATGATGGGCAACTGCCCGGAGTTCTTGTACACATACTATGCGATGGTCTTCATGGGTGTCGGAGCTGTTCCGCTAAATGTAGCGCAGCGCGGTGAGGCGCTCGCCTATATTCTCAACGACTCAGGGGCATCGGCTATCGTCATAGACGAGGGGCTGGTGGAGTATTTCGCCGGCATCAAGGACCGGGTTCCCGGTGTACGTTTGATGGTTGTCCGCGAGTCTACTCCGTCTACTGGAGGCGATGCGGTCACAGTTGAAGAATGGCTTAAAGCGGGGCGGGGTCGGCCTCCCATTCAACCGCAAGTCGCTACTCCTGCGGATAACATCCTCTACACCTCTGGGACGACTGGTCCTCCAAAAGGCGTCGTAAACAGAGGTATCAACCCGACAAACATTGTGAAGCTTTGGGAGCCGACTGGCGTGCGTCCCGGCGAAACGGTCTACACCTCGCTGCCCCTATTCCATGGCAATGCTCTGGGTGTGACGGTGCTGGGAACGATTATGCTTGATTTCAAACTAGCCCTGGGCGAGCGATTCTCCGCCTCCAGGCATTGGGATGAGTGCAGAAAATACAATGCCGTGGAGTTTAACACTCTTGGCGCGATGATCCCTATTCTGCTGAAACAGCCAGAGCGACCAGACGACGCTGATAATCCTGTGCGCGTCGTGCTCACCGCGGGTTGTCCATTGCATGCCTGGCGACCTTTTGAAGAGCGGTTCAATCTCCGGCTTATCGAGTGGTTTGGTATGGTCGATTCCCCAGGTTTCCTGATCAACACCACCGGTAAAGTAGGTTCGATGGGGAAGCCAATGTCGGGGTTTGAGTTCCGCGTCGTTGATGACGACGACCGCGATCTTCCACCAGGGAAGGTAGGTGAGCTGGTCTTCCGCTCACCTGCTGGCAAAACAGTGGCTTTCTACTATGGCAAGGAGGAGGCTACCACTACAGCGTGGCAATATGACTGGTTCCACTCGGGCGACCTGGCCTGGGTAGACGAGGATGGCGATTTCTACTACGCGGGTCGGAAGAAAGCATCGATAAGACGCAGAGGGGAGAACATTTCCGCGTGGGAGATCGAGTCCGTGGTAAACCAGCACCCCGGTGTACTTGAGTCTGCTGCTCATGCTGTCCCATCGGAACTCGCCGAGGACGAGATCAAGCTGGTCATCGTTCTCAAGCCAGGTCAAGCTGCCACTCCCGAAGAAGTACTCGATTTCTGCCGCGGGAAGATGGCTTACTACGCCATTCCTCGGTACGTCGAATTTCGAGACTCACTACCGAAGACTGGTACGCACCGCAACGATTACAGTGCTTTGAAAAATGAGGCGTTTACCGATAGAACGTGGGACCGCGAAGCGGTCGGTTACGTCGTCTCTAGAGATCTGTAAAGATCGAAAGAAGGAGAATGATCATGCAAAAAGTGAGGGTAGCAGGAGCGGGGATGAGCAAGTTCGGCAAGTTTTTAGACCGGGGACTCCGCGACCTGGCCGAGGAAGCCGTCCGCAATACATTAGAGGACACGGGCATCGATGTAAGGGAAATTAATGCTGCCTATGTCAGCAATTCCGTGGCTGGTCTGATAACTGGTCAAGAGACGATACGCGGCCAGGTGGTTCTGCGCAAAACCGGGCTGATGGGGATTCCCATCGTGAACGTTGAAAATGCCTGCGCCAGCGCGTCTACAGCATTTCACCTGGGCTGGACCGCGGTTGCCTCTGGCATGTATGACTGTGTCCTGGCCCTCGGCGTAGAAAAGCTTTCCGACCCGGACAAAGCGAAATCGTTACGCGCGTTCAACTCGGCGGTGGACGTTTCGGAACTTGCCGAGATAGAAAAGCGGCTCGGTAGGAGTAGCGAGGGTGGCAAGGATAGGAGCCTGTTCATGGATCTCTACATCTCGATGCTCAGTGCTGGGGCACCTTCCAGCCAGGAGGCGCTCGGGGGCATCACGCGCGAACAGATGGCGCTGATTTCCGTCAAGAATCACTACCATGGAAGTTTGAATCCCTATGCCCAGTATAGGGAAGAAGTAACCCTCGAGCAGGTGCTACAAAGCAGGTCTGTGGTAGGCCCACTGACGGTCCTCATGTGCTCTCCCCTGGGAGATGGCGCCGCGGCTGCCCTTATTGTGAGCGAGGAGTTCGCTCGCAACAAAGGTCTCAAGGGACCAAAAGTGGATGCTTCAGTACTGGTCTCGGGACGAGCTGACGATCGCTCTATGGCGCCGTCCTCACGGCGAGCTGCCATGCAGGCCTACGAAATGGCGGGCATAGGCCCGGAAGATATAGACTTTGCCGAAGTTCACGATGCAGTTGCCCCGGCGGAGATTAGCATCTACGAGGATTTGCGCTTCTGTGCTCCTGGTGAAGGGCCGAAGCTGGTTGAAGACCGGGTAACGTGGCTGGGCGGAAGACTGCCTGTCAACACTTCTGGCGGGCTTTTATCACGTGGACATCCGATTGGGGCTACAGGACTGGGCCAGATTGCGGAAGTGGTTTGGCAACTTCAAGGGAAAGGAGGTAAAAGGCAAGTAGAAAACTGCAAGGTTGGCCTGACGCAGAACGGCGGTGGACACATCGGCTTCGATGCGGCGGCCATGGCAGTTCACATCTTCTCCGTGTAACTTGCTGGTATGAGAGAAGTAACCGTCTAGCGAAGTAAGTCACTGCTTTCCGCGCTCAAAGATGTGGTGCGGAAAAGTTCTCCTGTTGAAAAACGTAGCTGAGTACCTGTTATATCTGCAATGTAGTAGATGGTTCTGTTGATTGAGAACCAATGGAGGAGTCTGATGGAACTCAAAGAGGTAATTGGTAACCGCAGGTCGATTCGCTATTTCCAGCCATGGAGACCAGTCGAAAAAGAGAAGATTCACGTCATGCTAGAAGCGGCACGACGTGCCTCGCGAGCAGTCAATGCCCCATTCTATAGGATTGTGGTCATGGAGCGGGATGAACTGACACCCGAGCAAAGGGAGGGTTTGCGCACCCCGACAACCACTACTGATCTCGAACTTGCCCCGTTGTTCATGTTCTGGTTTATCGATCCGACAGCTCCTAATCGTGGGCCAAGGACACTCAAGCAACTGGTCGATGTTGGTGCCCTCAATGCCAGTCATGGCTGGTCACATGCCTACGTCGATGAAGTGGTCTTCCCGCTTGTCCTGCAGCCGTTGATGAAGAATGACCTGGTAGCTGCAATGTTCGCGGCATGTGAGGCAGGCTTTGCAATGACCCAGGCTATGCTGGCAGCAGTTGATGAGGGGCTGGGTGTCTGCCTGCACGCATTTACTCCAGAAGCGGTTAAGGATGTTATCAAGCCGCCTGAGTACCTGATCCCCATCTGGGTGTTAGAGGTGGGTTACCCGGCGGAGGACCCACTCACTGGCGGGCAGCGTCCAAGAGAGCCGCTTGCGGAGACGTGTTTCTGGGGTTCCTTCGATAATCCCATCGAGAGCGACCCGAAGGTGGTTGAATACCTGCGGGAAAAGAAGATGATTCAAGCGGAGGCTCCTGCTCCCTGGCGCATGGAGGAAGTGGCGGCTCTTTCGCGCATGTTTGGACTACCTGAGTAAATGATTACTTCTGCATATCCCTAGAGTTGAGCGGAGATGAATATAGAGACTGAAGAGCAGCTTGCTGAATATAGGACTGTGCAAAACTGGCTGAAAGGTGTTCACCATCAATCCCCAGCGAGCACCACGACCGACGCGGACCGTCTCAGTACGCTGCTGAAGTTCTGCCATTTGGCGGAGAAAGACCCTGATACGATCATCGAGGAATGCTTCAGAGCGCCGAAAGAGGAAGATGTGTGGAAGCGCATCAAATTCAAAACCCGGCGCACTTACTCGGCCCTGATCGATCAGGCTGAAGCGCAGCTATTCGGCGGCGGTACCGCAGGCAGGCGGCGAGGAAGCATCATCAGGAGCTTTTTCATTCACAATGGAGTCTCCATGCAGGCCGAGCCCCTGCGTTAGCCTGTTTTTGTCCATGCACTTCATGCTTGTATGCTACATGCGTTACAACCGCGACAAGTGCGACAAGTGCGACAAGTGCGACAAGTGCGACAAACAGCAAGCAGAGTTCGTATTAAAAAATCTGTCGGTGAAAGCCGGCGTGAGGCGGATGCGAAGTAGATTGGGTTGTGAGAACCCTTTGTAAAATGAGCATGTATTAGTTCTAAGCGCATTCAAGGAGGTGTGCCGTTATGGCTATTGCAAGGCCGCAAATCTCAGCGGAGGCTCAACAGCAGTTGCGTAGATTTTTCGAGGAGACACCCTCTGTCTCCACACTCCTGACGACATTGCGCAGTCGCCGTGTTGGTCTAGGGTACAAGATTGAAACCGGAGAGGAGGAGAAGCACCCGGTCACAGGAAGGGTGATGAAGCAAGAGCGCGGGCCACTGGCTTTTGCATCCACCGAAGCTGTAGTGCCGCTTTCGGAGACGGAGCAAGCGATCCTGGCCTGGTCTGCCATAGGACCCAACGGTATGGTCAACTGGGATATCGCCATCCACGGTGGATTCCACGAGCTTGCCTGGCTGGCCGGGCGGACAGCCGCCTCTCCTGGAAATTCTTTCGCTACCGACTTGATAGTAATCAACGATGATGGTGTATCCCTGTACAACCCGGGCCTGGAGCGCGAGAAACGTGTAGAAATTGAGGGTCCCGAGGACTATTGGAAGGTGATCAACTGGTTCCAGACAGGAACCAGGAGGATTCTGGACTCGCGCCCCGACATCGACTGGTCCGTGAGGGCTCCAGGAGCGCCGAACGCCTCTCTATTTGGTCCGTACCAGTATAACGTCAACAATCCGGGCACCGCCTGGTTGATACCCATCACCGATATGGGCTGGCTCTACTTCAGCGTCCTGCTTAATCTGTTTGATGTCTGGCACCTGTGCCCATTCGACGACGCGACAATGCAGCCTGCTGGCGTGGCACAATGGACACGCGAAGGCCATCTAGAGATGCCTGTACCCATTAGCTCTTTGGAGAAGTTCATCTTCCAGGTTGAGACCTATCCACCTGGCTCAATGGTGCAGAATATCCGTCTCGCTGCAGAGGCGATGGGATTAGGGGCGTGGATATTCTGTGGCTTCTTTGACGACATACTTATGGGGGCCTACCCGGACATAGCCAAGGGCTTCGGCTTTAAGTGTGAGCCGCTCAATCCGAAGGCACCGGCAGCGATGGGAGCGCTCAAGATATTCGGGCTTGAAGGGATTAAGGAGGGGACATATGTCCCGTCACCACGGTACAAAAATGGCGAGGCCGTGATAAAACAGATGATGGAAGAGAAGTACGGCCACGGGGCAACCATGGCGAATGACGATTCCAATTGGGTCCTCACGCATGGTGGACCGTTCAAGGCTGAGGTCATCCGGGAAATCGTCAAAGACCCGGCTGTGCACGTATCGGATTGGGCAGTAGAGGCGGCAATTGCCTACGTGGACTACTGCGTTGATCGCTACGGTCAATGCCCGGTCTACAACAATTCATTAGAGTGCAACTTCGGGGCAGTTGTACACCATATAGACCCCGCTTTCTACGAGAAATACTACAGTAGCAGCGCCATTACGGCGCAGACCAGGGAGCACATGAAAAACTGGCATTAACAGGACCGTTCTCCAGATCCTGTTCGTGTCACCAGTATGTATTCCAATAAGCAGCAGGCTCATAGGCACAGCGGTGTACCTGTGAGCCTCCAGCTACATGTAGGAAGAAACCAGCAGAACAGGTATCGCATGACCAGGTTGCGTGCAGCACTTGTGACCCCGTTGACTGGTTCCCTGGCACCTTTTGGATATGCGTCAGCGACAGGGCTCAGGTTGTGGGCCAGGTACGCTGCCCATTTGCCATTACCATGGGACGGCGTGGAACTCGATGTGCGAGACACCACCGCTGATCCAGGAGCGGCTATGCGTGCAGCTATTGCTGCCCATCCAGATGTGTTGTTTGGGCCATATGGAAGTAGCGCTGCACTTGCAGCGCTGCGTGTCACAAACCGTGTTGTCTGGAACCATGGTGGCGCAACCTCTCGGCTTTCTCGTCCAGCCTTTCCTCAGGTTATCAACGTGATTTCGCCAGCCTCAACGTATTTCGCAGGAGTCCTCGAGGCAGTGCGCGTAACCGATCCGAGCGCTGCCACGGTGACTATCTTGCACACTGACAGGGGCTTTGGCCAGGACGTGGCTGCTGGTGCCACCAAAGCTGCTAGCGATCTGGGATTTGAGGTGCGGGCTTTCCCATTCGAGCCAACCCATGCAGCCGGAACCGCGTCTACCTTGCCAATCGCTGATGTCCTGCTGGTTGCTGGTAGCTTCGCCGACGAGCTTGCCGCCGCCCGCATTTTGTTGACTCACCCCTGGCGCGCAGCAGCCTTTGTTGGAGCGGGCGTCGATGAGGTGCTTGCCCCGTTGGGGAATCTGCGTGAAGGATTGCTGGGGCCTGCGCAGTGGGTAGCCACGGCAGCGATCCAACCTGATGAGGGACCTGATTCTGACTGGTTCGTGGCGAATTACCGGCAAGTCGCTGGCGTAGACCCGCCTTATCCGGCTGCGCAGGCATTCGCGGCAGGACTCCTCTACGCAAGGTGCCTGCGAGATAGTGGGATGAGTTGGGACGCTGCCCAGCTTGCCGCAGCACGTCAACTGGTCTGTACTACGCTCTACGGCGGGTTCCGCCTGGATCAAGTGAGCGGATTGCAGGTCGGCCACCGGGTTCTTACCGTGCAGTGGCAGAACGGCGCGCGCCGTGTGGTATGGCCACCAGAACAGGCTGAGCGCCCCTTACTTTATCCCTTCGCAAAGCCAGGAGGATAGAAATATATTGGCGCATCTTTTTTGCCTCAGGTGTATCCAGCATGCGTATATCCTATCGAGGTAATCTATTCAACTTGGCAAATTTCCTGTATCGCTACTCCAGGCGCAATGCAAAACAGCAAAAAGGTGGTCATCTCCTAAACGACGCCCTATAATTATGGTAGAGAAAAAAACCATATCCGGCGCTCACAACGCCGATGTTAGAGACAAAGATACATATGCATAAACCTCTCGATGCGATGCGCATCATCCACATGGCCAGTGGCGCACCTATGTCTAGCGAATTACCCATCAGCGACCCGCATCCAGATCCGGGTTTACTTGGCCCTGACTCGATATCCTGGCGCTTGCATGAAGAACAATGGCTGATCACGGCAGGCGCACGCGCATTTTTAATGCAAGCCGCCCATCCCAAAGTAGCTCAGGGAGCGCTTGACCATAGTGGTTTCGCCGAAGATCCCTTTGGACGCGTTTATCGTACCATTCAGGGAATGGCCGTATTGATTTTTGGCACCACCCACGAGGCCAACACTATGGCTCGTAATATCAACCGCCTGCACCATACCGTCCAGGGGACGCTTCATGAAAGCATAGGGCACTATACGGCAGGTGAGACCTACAGTGCCATAGAGCCTTTGGCGCTCTTATGGGTCCATATTGTTTTCGTCGATAGTATGCTCACCGCCTACAAGACGTTTGTAGGCCCACTCTCAGAGGCAGAGTGTGAACAGTACTGGCAGGAATCCTGCCGCTATGCGCGGCTCCTCGGATTAACCGATACAACCCTCCCGGTCAGCTATGCCGCTGTGCAGCAATACATTCGTGAAGCGCTTGCTTCAGGAGAGATCGCCATCGGACCCGCTGCCCATTTCATCGCCCAGAAGGTCCTCTATCCTCCGATGCCATTGTTGCGCAGGCCATTGTGGATGATTGTGCGGTTGATCACAGTAGGACAACTTCCACCAGACATAAGGCAGGTATACGGACTGCCGTGGACCATGAGACATAGAGTAGGATTTCGTATTGCACGTGGCGTGGGGCATCTCCTACGCCGTCTCTTTCCCAATGCACTTGGTAGATCGCCTCTGGTGAACTTTGCCAGGCGCCGTTCCCAGGGAGAACTCTGCCAGTCCACAGCGCAAGTTACCAGTGACGATTATGGTTCGATGAATCAGCAGGTATTGAACTCGGAGCACTGAAAGCCAGTGGCGAGGATGGTTTATTCGCATAGTTCGCGTAAACGCATTGTTACATCTAACTTGTGGATGAACCTGGTGATTCCCCAGAAATCGGCTAGAGATCCTTCGCTGCGCTCAGGATGACAGCCTGGGGTTCTGTCATCCTGAGCAGCGCGAAGGATCTCTGGGTGCGTTCGTCCAGCCACCCTGCCTCACGTGGCCTGGCGGACTTCGAGGGAATCACCTGGATGAACATATTGTTATTATGCTGCCGTTCATTTACAATAGGGTAAAGCCGATCAGTTTTTCGGAGTTCAAATTGGGCTATCTATCACCTGAATGCTGAGGTGCCAACATTAAGGAGGATATACCTTGCTCATTCTCCAGGATATCGCAGTGACCTATCAAAACGTTGTCCCCGCCGTGCAGGGTATCTCGCTGGAAGTGCCGGATAAGGCAGTAGTCGCACTGCTCGGCGCGAATGGCGCCGGCAAAACGACCATCATGCGCGCCATTTCTGGATTGCTGGATATTCACAAAGCGAGTATCGTGCGCGGCACCATCCTCTTTGATGGCGAGCGGATCGACCGCCTTAACACCACGCAAATCGTCCAGCGCGGCATCTCCCAGGTGTTAGAAGGGCGACGGCTCTTTGCTGACCTGACTGTGGAAGAGAATCTGCGTACAGGCGCGATTGCAACGCGTGACGCCGTCAGCGTGCGCCGAGCTTATGATCGAGTTATGGACCTGTTTCCGGTGCTGCGTGAGCGCCGCAAAAGTCATGCTGGCTATCTTTCAGGTGGTGAGCAACAGATGCTGGCCATTGGCCGGGGTCTGATGTCAGACCCGAAGTTGCTCCTGCTGGACGAACCCTCACTTGGATTGGCCCCATTCATGGTACAGCAGATTCGTACCATTATTTCTGAGATAAATGCCGGTGGAACTGCCGTATTACTGGTGGAACAGAATGCGCAGATGGCGCTCTCGGTTGCTCATCATGGCTATATTTTAGAAACTGGCAAAGTCGTGCTGGAGCAACCTGCCGCCGAACTCTTTCAGGATGAAAGCGTGCGCAAGTTCTATCTGGGTCTGCACGAAGGAGGGGAGCGTAACAATATGAGTACGCTTCGCCAGCGACGACCCGCGAGGAGGTGGGCAGTATGAGTGATGCGCCAACCGGAGCACATTCCCTCAAGACCGATACTTCACCCTTGCTCACCGTCGAGGGAGTTTCGGTACGCTTTGCCGGGGTCAAAGCGCTGACGGATGTCTCGTTCCAGGTGCAGCCTGGAGAGCTGTTCGCGGTGATTGGTCCGAACGGCGCGGGAAAAACATCCCTCTTCAACGTGCTTTCGCGTGTCTACCAGCCAGTTACGGGACGGGTGACGTTTGATGGGCGCGATCTCCTACGCTTCAAAACACACCAGGTGGCGCGTATTGGCATCGCCCGCACCTTTCAGAATCTTGGACAGTTTCCCACTATGACGGTGCTCGATTATCTCCTGCTTGGTCGGCATACACGCATGCGCAGTGGCATCGTGCTCGGTGGAATCTATTTCGGTTTGACTCGCAATGAAGAAAAAAGGAACCGCGCCTACTGCCTGCACCTGCTCGAACTGGTGGGATTGCAGCGCCTGCAAGACCATCCGCTGGGCAGTTTGCCTTATGGATTGCAAAAACGCGCTGATATTGCCCGCGCACTTGCCCTGGAACCCAGGCTGCTCTTGCTGGATGAACCGGTCGCAGGCATGGGACTCGAAGAATCCGAGGATATCGCAGCTGCTATTCTCGATATCAAAGAGCAACTCGGCATCACACAGATACTGGTTGAACATGATATGGCGCTGGTAATGGGCATCGCGGATAGAGTGCTGGTCCTCGATTTTGGACGCGTCATCGCGCAAGGAACACCGGCTGAGGTTCAGACCAATCCCGATGTCATCAAAGCCTACCTGGGCGAAGAGTTCGGCGGTGGAACTGCCCCCGCTCTGCCCATCTCAACTGAAGAACGTCACGCGTAGTATCGCGAACAGGAGAGAAAGGAAAGACCGTGGCTTATTTTCTTCAAATAGCCTTCGCGGGCATTGCGCTGGGTTGTATCTATGCCTTGATCGGACTGGGTTTCTCCATTATTTTCAAAGCCAGTGAGGTCATCAACTTTGCTCAAGGTGAGCTGCTGTTGGTGGGAGCCTATGTTGTTTCTTCAGCGGTCTTCGACTGGCATCTGAACTTCATTGTTGCGGTACTGGCAGGTGTCGTGGTGACTGTAGCGATTGGTCTCCTCTTCGAGCGCTTTGTCTTGCAGCACATGATTGGCCGCCCGGTCTTCTCCATCTTGATGATTACCATTGGCCTGGGCACTATTCTGCACACGGCTGTCATCGTGATATGGGGGTCGAATCCTATCCCTGCGGCTGCACCATATACAATCACGAGCGGTTTTAACATTGGTGGTATCCACTTTGGTTTGAACGACCTGCTGACAATTATCGTGACCATCATTCTGTGCGCCATCCTTTTTTATTTCTTCCAATACACTCGCTATGGGCTGGCAATGCGTGCCACGGCGCTCGACCAGGAAGCCGCGCTGGCGGTAGGTATCAACATTCGCACGGTGTATGCGCTGGCATGGGGTATAGCCGCCGCCGTTGCCACCATTGGCGGGGTCTTTCTCGCTATAGGTTCCTATGCAATGGACCCGACGTTGGGGGGTGCCGCGCTGCTGGCATTCCCTGCCATCATCCTGGGCGGCGTTGATTCGATCACCGGGGCAGTCGTCGGCGGAATCATTATTGGACTGGTGCAGGATCTGACTGCCGGTTACGAAAGCCACGTCGCCAGCTTCCTGGGCGCGGGCATTCACCAGATTACTCCCTACCTGGTTATGATTCTTGTGCTGCTCATTCGACCTTACGGCCTGTTCGGGACAAGAAAGGTGGAACGCATATGAGCGCCCGACCAGAAACCCGTACTCCTGCCGTCCCTGCATCAACCGCCGCACCGTCCTCACGCTTACTGGGAGGAAGGATCTCGCGCTGGATTGCCGTTATTCTGATTGTCGCAGTTATCCTGGTCTTCTTCTCTGTAGCGAACGATGACTGGTTCACGATTGTCAACTATACGTTGATTGCGGCAATTGCGGCGATTTCGCTCAACGTACTTTCGGGTTATACAGGCCAGGTTTCGCTAGGTATCGCCTTCTTTATGGCCATTGGCGCATACACTGCTGCCTACCTCGGTGGTGACGTGCCAAATACTCCACTTGATCCGCTCGGTCTGGGTCTCCCATTCATCATCTGGCTCCCGGCAGCAGGTATCGTGGCCGGCCTCGTCGGAGCGCTGATTGGCCCGACAGCTCTACGGCTGAAAGGCTTTTACCTGGGTATTGTCACGCTCTCGCTGATCTTCATCGGGCAATATATCTTTCTGAACGCTCGCAGAATCACAGGCGGCCCGCAAGGGCGCGCTTTCCCCGTGCCGGCAATAGGAGGTGCGACATTCGACCAGCAAAACTCACTCTTTGGTTTTGCGTTAACGTCCGGTCAGCAATATTTCTTGTTGATCCTGGTCGTTTTAGCACTTGCGGCTCTCTTTGTGTACAACGTCATGCGTTCACGCGCCGGGCGCGCCTTCCGAGCAGTGCGCGATAATGAAACTGGCGCAACTATTATGGGTGTCAACCTGTTTGAGGCGAAGATGGGCTCGTTCATCCTTTCGTCGTTCCTGGCCGGTATCGCGGGAGCGCTATTTGCCTCGTACAGCCGCTATATCATCCCCAATTACTGGAGCCTGGCGCTTTCTATTCAGTTCATTGCAGCCATCATCATCGGCGGGATCGCCAGTGTCTGGGGATCGCTGCTTGGTGCAGCATTCGTGTTCGGATTGCCGCTCGTCATCGATCATTTCTCCCTGCTGCCCGTTGCAAGTGGTTCGGGCATCATCAGCAGCGGCGACCTGAACGCCCTTCTTTATGGCCTGCTCATTGTTGTCTTCCTGCTTTTTGAGCCGGGAGGCGTGATTGGACTTGCGCGCCGCGCCAAAGTATTGACCCGCAAGTTCTACACACATAAAGACGAAGGAGGTGAACCAGCCGAGATTACTGATCTGCCGTCAGAATCCGGTTCACAACTCGACGCCGGGAACTCGACGCTCACAAAAGGCGAAAACACATAGTCTTTTGTACATCACAGGTCAACAGCGCAGGATTTAGGAGATGTAGTACATTTTATAATCTCAACCGTCGTTATCTCGAATATTTTGTGAAGAGGTGCAACACATGCTTATCAGGAAAACTCTATTTGCGTGCGCAGGTATCATTGTCGTCTGTATGATGGCGCTCTCCGGGTGCGCTAGCAATGCCTCAAACAGCAGTGGGAGTAGTCTCAAAACTGGTCCAGGTGTCGATGTCGCGAGTAAGACCATCACCCTGGGGATACTCTCGCCCTACTCCGGCCCGGTGGCAGCCCCGGTTGGAGACCCGCTGGCGCGCGGCGTTGAGGTGTACTTCAAACACGTCAACGATAACGGCGGGATCAATGGCTACAAGGTGAAGTTCCTTGAGGAGGATACGCAGTACAATCCACAAATCGAGGTACAGAAATACAATCAGATCCACAACCAGGTTCTGATGATAGCTGACAGCCTGGGCACACCCACCACCTTCGCCATCAAGAATCAGGCCGCTTCAGACCATATGCTGATTTCGGCAGCGACCCTGTCTTCCGCCCTGGCGCGTGAAAAATATCTCGTTATGGTCGGAACCCCCTATCGGCTTCAGGTCGAAAATGCCTTCGACTACATTGTGCACAAGCAGGGCATCCAGAGCCCCGCGACCGGTATCATTTACCAGAATGATGAGTACGGCCAGGATGGATTGACCGGCTACAAAGAGGCCGTGGCTGCCTACCATATGAACGATGTAGCCGAGGCCAATTACGCACCAACCGATACCGACTTTACCGCGCAGGTCTCTCAGATGAAAGCAGCGAAGGCGAAGTATGTCTTCCTCACCGCGCTGCCGCTCGTCACGGCCACTATCGTCGGGACGGCCGCTAAACTGGGCTACACCCCGCAGTTTATTCTCCAGAGTCCCGCGTGGGCGAATGGACTGCTCGCCGTTCCCGCCTTGAGGCCACTGCTCACCCGCCTCTGGGTGATGTCTCAGGGAGCTACCTGGGGTGATACCAGCGTACCGGGTATGGCGCAGTTGCTGCAAGATGTTCAGAAGTATGCGCCTGAACAGAAACCTGATGGCTACTTCGAGTTCGGCTATACAGAGTCGGAGATCACCTATGCCATTCTGAAGAAGGCGATGGCAAATAATGACATCACGCGCGACGGCCTCTACAACGCCTTCATTTCGTTGAAAAGTGTCGATCTGCAAGGGCTGTTGCCCCCGGTCACCTATGGTTCGTCACCCGACCAGCGTGTTCCAACGCGCGATTCGGTCGTTTTCCAGATTGACCCGACGCAGCCAAACGATGTCAAACCGCTGACTCCTGATTTCACCGGAACTGCAGCCCTGCAATCGCACTTCTGATCCTGGAAGAAAGAGGCAGCAACGTAGCCGATGCGCCTGAACCATGAGGCTCAGGCGCATTGGCTGTCTTTGCATCGAGAACTGTAGTGGGAGAAGCCATCATATCACCGGCAAATTGCTTTTGTTGCGCTAAAAAGTCTTTAACCTCTTTATCTGAACGAAGCCAGAAAATTTGTTTAGGGTTGTATTTGCGCAATTCCTTCTCAAGCTTTCTCCGACCTCGCAGTGGAAAGACCAGCACCTTCAACATACGGAACAGGGTAAGTTTATCATTACATCCCTCTGGAATATCGCGACGAGAATGCCCACGATACTCACGATGTCGCTTGATTATACGCTGAAGGCATACTAAGGGAGGAGTATCCAAAAAAATAATCGTATCTGCCGCTTCCAGGCGTGGTCCGGATGAGCAGAGATAGGTTCCCTCAATAATCCAGCGCTTTTCCTGAACGAGACGGTTCAGAATATCTATTCTTATATCCCCGGTTTTTCCTTTCCACTCGCGCTTCCAGAAAAGGCGATCCAGGTGAATGACTTTTTTAATCTTGAGTATGGGACCTAATTCTCTTGCAAGCGTTGTTTTGCCTGCACCAGGAGATCCAATGATGACGATCTTCTCCATTACAAATCCCCCACTACGTGTTAGTTACAAAATATTTTACAGCAGGGAAGCCTGGGGAGGGCAAGAAAAAGACTTTCGACCCTAGCTATTTATACAGTGAGTATAAACGAATCATAAATATTTATCAAGTTATAGGAATTTTGTACCTGAAATTATTAGAATACAAATGAAATATAAAGGTATACAGAGGTACGTAAGAAGACAAATATCTCCGCGCCCCATAGGCGTCAAGTTAAGCCGGGCTCCCAGGTAGCCAGCAAGCGGTAGGAGGTACTCAAACGAGTGGAACGCTTGGGGATGGAACAGCCGCCCCGCACACTCTGGACCATCAGGCCAAGCGCCCGGCCCAAAGGCAGATGGCCGATGAGTCCATGCACCAAGGTCGGCACCTGCTCGCGCAGCACCTCGGCCACACCTGAGAGGCTGCGATGCGGGTCATCCCAACAGGAAAGGAGCACGAACCAATGCTGCACGACCATGGCCAACAATTTGGCGTAGACCTCACAGAGGATGCGCCAGGGGTCGCGGGCCTGCCAGTCGTCGAGCAAGCCCGACTCTTTCCACAGCTTGAAGAGCAGCTCGACTTGCCAGCGTGCTCGCAGCAAGGCCAGAGCCTGCTCAAAGCTGAGCATGCAGACCGGCACGTTGGTCAGCACGATCGTCCAACAGGCCAGTTCCCACACCAGCGGGTTGACCGGCTTGCCATGATCGGAAGCTGCGGCCTGGATGCGTGCCTGTCTCTGCCGGGCGACCTCATCTGGGACGCGCTCGGCCAAGAAGCGCACCCCGCGCACCTGCTTGCTGGCTCCCACCTCGACGCGCAGTTCCAGCCGCTGGCCCACCACCTTGGGCAAGACCGCCAGCAAATCCAGCCGCTGGTTGGCAGACCAGAGCACGATGCCGGCGATGTCTCGCATCAGGAAGTAGACGCCGCTCTGGCTCAAAGAGCGCAACCACTGCAAGCTCCAATAGCCCAGGTCGGCGATCCACAAACTGCCAGGCAAGATTACCTGTTCGCGCAAGACGAGGCTCCGTTCATGCCTGCGTCCCGCCTGCAGATAGGGACCGTGCAGCCGTCCTGCCAGCAAGTCCCAGCGCACCGTCACCTTGAGGCCTGCTTGGGTCTTGGCATCTTTGCCCGCTTTGGCCGCTCGGCCTCCGCAGCCCCGCCAGACACTTTGCAGCACGCTGGGCAAACTGATGCTACTGCCATCTTCGATGAGCACCGCGCGAAATTGCTGCAAGAGCGGCAAGCTCACGGCGTGAGCACACACCACGTACTCCACCGCACGCCGCAAGAGCGCCAGCAGAAAGTCCGCGGTGCGCTGGGTAAAATGGCAGTCCAGCCCCTGTTTCTCGATGCTGACCCCCAGGCTTCCTGCAAAGCGCGAGAGGGCACTGGGACCGGCTTGGGGCTGTTTCCACCAGCCCAGCACCAGGATGCAGGCCAGTTGGACAAACGTCAGGTTGCGTTGGCGCAACCCTGCGGCGTGGGCCAGTTCGACGCTATCGTGTTCAAACAACTGCTTCACCATGCGATTCATTCGTGCTATACTGGTCATCGGTTGACTCCTTTGAGAAGGGATTGTAAGCAGATTTTCACCACTATCTTCTCACAGGAGTCGCTTGGTGTCACCTGGTTGATTAACTCATCAATGCTTAACTTGACGCCTATGGGGC
>WNGQ01004145.1_pt1 | contig 22071 bp, 11 predicted proteins | sample 5407661 | NCBI WGS metagenome assembly WNGQ01 (sample SAMN13153382, study PRJNA577476) | soil metagenome | isolation source: 60 cm soil or saprolite under Garry oak tree replicate 2 | place: USA:California | collected 2016-06-15 | reverse complement strand
GTCGAAAAGCATTGGTCGTGGTTTTATCGAGAATCACATTACCGGTGCTTTGCTCCATGGTCGCATCGGTTACTTTGCCGCTCGCGGTATCAACCGTCATAACGCAAACCCCGTCGCCGGTGATATGGTCGTGCTTCGCTTGGTAGGGATACACGGGGAGAGGGGCGCGAACGGCCACAGCTTTTGCAGACGACAAGGGCGTCAGATCATCCGCAACGGGAAGTTTGGTCGCTTCGGGTTTCGTCGCGGGAGTTGTGTGCCTTTTTACACTAGTTCCTTGTTTTGCTTTCAGCGCGGGAGTTGCCGATTCGCTTGCACTCGGTGTCTGCTCTGGGACTAGTTCCGGCGCGGGACTTACTGGTTCGCTTGCACTCGGCGTCTGCCCTGGGACCGGAGCGGGCTTTTGATGATCTGGTGTCCCTGCCCAAATTTCCAGGCTCGGTTTCTCCGGCGCCGTTGTTGGGGTTGCCGTCTTTGAAGGTCCTTCGTGGAGAGTCATCGAGGTCGCATCTTGAGCTTGCGCTAATGGTGACGCCGCGAGCGCCAGACACAGGGCGGCCAGAAGAGGCGGCGAAAGGAGTTTGGGTAAGAGTCGCGGACATTCCAGGACTGTATCGCCACACCATCTCGGACCAGTATTACGCATCACTGTCAATCAAGGTTCGTTAGCTCCGTCCCAACTTACGCACGCAAGAAGGTTCGGACAATTTCGGACACTAAAACTGCGTGATTCTGCACTCTGCTCATTTTGAGCGAAGGCCGTTAACGCGCTGATTAAGGTTTTACGACCACTGGTGTCCCGATGTGAGCCGCGTTATAAAACTGGCGCGCTTTCCAATAGGGCATCCTAATGCATCCGTGTGATGCTGGCACCCCTGGTAGGTAGCCCTGGTGCAATCCATAGCCCGGCGAGAATTCCAGAAAGTACGGCATCGGGGCGCCCACAAAGTGCGACTGCGGCGGTCTGCTGTCACGCCTGCTATCGACGTTGGCCTTCACGATCCGGCCCGAGTCATCAACGTAGTCACCATAGAGATTGGAGCGATGATCTTCGTCCTTACGGATGACTTGAAAGCGACCAATTGGAGTCCGGTATCCTTCTCGACCGCTTGATATCCGAGACGACGCAGTTCTATAACCCCCGCGGTAGAGATAGGCTTCCTGCTCCCGCAAGCTCACGGCGATCGATGGTCGGCCGGAATGACTCTCCGGCAGGTGCGATGTGACCAGGTCGTTCACAGTACTACAGCTGCTCAAGGCCATGAGGGTCGCGCCGAGCGCACAAAATTGCGAAAATCGATTCATCATTGGCTCAGGCCAAGCGCATGTTTTTTACTCTTTGGGGAAGTGTGCCTCTCTTGTCACGCAACTGTGTCAGTCGCTGATTTCCGTCCTTGCGCGCGCGCCGCGTCTCGATCAATCCGAAAACTACAGCGCTCAGCACGGTGAGTGCGGTTGCAACATTCGCGACGGTCGAAAGATCCACCGCGTCAATCTGCCGAATAGAGCAGTTTAATGCCACGCAAATTTCATCGAGCGGTGGAATCCATCGGCACATACCGTCAACATCGCGTCAACGGATTTCGTTGACGCGATCCCCCTCGCGTGCGCGCGTGGAAAGAGCCGGGGCGGTTTTGCGGCAGAATTACACAACAACGCGATTATTGGCTTGCCGAAGTGGATCGGATTTTGAGAAAATCAGCCTATGAAGCCCAGGAACATCAGTGTTAATTTTCATGCAAACAGCGACGCAGTAAGTCGTCGGGAATTTCTTGGAACAACGCTCGCCGGTAGCGCAGCGCTTTTTGCGGGTGGATTGAGTTTGCTTGTTCCAAGATCGACATCCGCTTCAACGGCAAATTTCATCGAGGCAACGATTCCGCAGCTCCAGGCGCTGATGAGTTCCGGGGCGCTCACCAGCGTCGAGCTAACGACGGATTACCTCAATCGGATCGCGACCTTTAATCCTCTGCTTCATGCCGTAATCGAGACCAATCCGGACGCGCTGAAGATCGCGAAAAAACTGGATACCGAGCGCCAGTCCGGGCATCTGCGAGGACCATTGCATGGCATTCCGATCCTGGTGAAGGACAACCTCGCGACTGCTGACAAGATGCAGACGACAGCGGGGTCGTTTGCGCTCGCAGGCAGCATTGTGCCTTCGGATTCTGTAGTCGTGAGTCGTTTGCGCGCGGCTGGCGCCGTGATTCTGGGAAAAGCAAATCTGTCTGAGTGGGCGAATTTTCGCGGCAATGCGCCCTTCAACGGCTGGAGCGCTCGGGGCGGTTTTACTCGCAATCCGTACCTTCTGAGTTTCGATCCATGTGGATCGAGCTCAGGTTCTGCTGTGGGAAGTGCGACAAATCTCTGCGCGACCGCAGTCGGGACTGAAACGGATGGTTCTGTTGTCTGTCCTTCAGGAAATAACCTTAACGTAGGACTTAAGCCCACCGTGGGACTCGTTTCTCAAGACGGCATTATTCCGATCGCCCACAGTCAGGATACTGCCGGTCCGATGTGCCGGACGGTCACTGATGTAGCGATCATGCTTGGCGTTATGCAATCGCCGTTTGGTCCAGTGAGCGGGCATGCAGTGCCAAACGATTACACGCAGTTTCTGAAACTTGGATCGTTAAACGGCGCTCGGATCGGGATCGACAGTCGCTATTTTTCGACGGCCTATGGCGGCGAAACGGACCTGGTGAAAGTGGCGAACGAGGGCTTGGATGCAATGCAGAGCCTTGGCGCCACGCTTGTCCCGACAGATACCGGCAATCCATTCCAGCAGAATTTCAAGTTCTATAACGATGAGTTCACAGTCTTGCTCTTCGAGTTCCAGGTCCAGATCGCGCAATATCTGGCGGGGCTAAGCAAAACAACGATGCGCACGTTGGCGGATTTGATCGCGTTCGACATTGCGAATTGTGAGGAAGAAATGAAATACTTTGGACAAGAGGTATTCCAACTCTCGGAACAGACCAGTGGAAATCTGAACGATCCGGTCTATCTCAGTGCGAGAGCAGATAACTTAACATTCGCACAAACGAATGGGATCGACGCCGCCTTGAAAAAGGACAACTTGGATGCCATCGTCGCGCCGACGTATAGCTTCGCTTCATCGCTGCCAGCGGTGGCTGGTTATCCGAATCTTTCGATACCTGTCGGCCTCACGCCGGAAGGCAAACCTGCCGGCCTCTGGATGTACAGCGGATTTCTGCAAGAGCCAACGCTGCTCGCCCTTGCCTATGATCTCGAGCAGCCGATAAAACCGCGAACGCAACCGCAATTTCTCGGTTCCGTTCCACCTGAGCCGCCAGATGCCGGCATCTGCGCGACGTTGACGACCGCAGCGGCGCCGACGCTCGTCAATGGCCGAGCGCAGGTCTCGCGTCACTTTGGGACCGGCAAACCATTAAATCCCTGACGCGGCATCGCTACGCCGGACAGCAGGACATGGTAGACGATCGACCTCAACCTTGGGGCAGTAAGCAGGTTGCTTCGAGCGCGCATGGAAAGAGTCGGGGGCGCACCAATTCTTTCACGAACGTTTCTTCATCTGTAGTGAGACTCATGCCTTCCTTTTTTCGTGATTTCCGGTGCCCCTTACGCGCGAGGCGGTTGACGGCGTGTTGAAATGTCCGGTGCACGCCATCTACGCCGGGGGAGACGTTCCGCCGGAGTTTCAATCGGACATTGAATTCAACGCGACTGAGGCCAGACGGGTGCAAGAATCGGGGCAGGGTGCCATCGAGACGAAAAAGGATCCCTTGCCGACCGCCGCCCAAAGGAAAGCGGAATTGGGTTAATCAGTGGCGGCAGTCCTGCCCAAATGTCAAATGTAGCCACGGCGCTCTGGGCGCGAGCCACGGGCGGGGTCGGTGGCAAACACGCTCAAATTGCTTCTCCGAGGGGCCGTTGGCTTCATCGGTTGGTTAGATCGTTCCGCTCGCCGCTCGCCCTTGCGAGGTTAGGGTGACTCCCTATGCATTTTCGTCGTGGCTTTGGCCGATTTGTTTCGTTTATTGCTGTGCGTGCGTGGGTCCGTTCGGATTGCCTTCATCGTTGCACTGATTTGGTGTGTGTCGTCGCACGCTGCAGAAACCGCGACGTTGGCCGGACGAATCGTTCGGCCCGGCGGGACGTTGGAGATCCAGTTTCCCATCGACAAAGCATTTCAGGATGTCGCAGCCGAAGGTGGCAATCCGCGACCAACCCAAGGCCGCGCGCTGGTGAGTTTCCCAAAAGGATTTGATCCGGCCCGGGCGTGGCCGATTCTGGTTGTGCTCGCGACAGCCGATGCTGGTCGCACCAACATCGAGGACGCGCCATTCTATCAAGCACCGGCAATCGCCGAAGGATGGCTATTGCTGGCTTCGGACGCGACGATTACTACCCGACTAGACTCGACGAGTTGGCGGCTGGCGCATCTTGCGGCCGCGCTCCAAGCCCTGCGCAAAGAATGGCCGCAATCGGCGCACTGGCCGGTGGCCTTCGCGGGTTTGTCCGGCGGCGCAAAACTCAGCGGCGTGATCGGCGCGATTCTGGCGAGCACGAACGCCGTGAAACCGTGCGGATTTTTTCTTGCTGGAATTAACGACGATCGATTGAGCGTGGCTTACAAAACGTATCGACCACCGCCAGATTTTCTGAACACGCCCATCTGGTTAAGCAGTGGAATGAGCGACCAGCGCGCACCCTATGGCGCGCATGAACGTGTGCGCGCGTCGCTGGTCAATACCGGGTTCAAGCGTGTTCGGCTCGAAACATTTGCCGGCGGCCATGAAGTTGACTCGGCGCAAGTGCAGCTCGCGCTGCGCTGGTTTCGCCAGGTTGGAAAATTCTGACGACGTCTCAAGCACGCCCAAAAATTGTCACCAGTGGACAAAATCGGTGGACAAAGAACGCCGGGGTGATTTCAGAATCCAGAGGGCGTTAGGGTTCGAGCCGTGTAGGCTCCGAGGTTTTCGGGCTCGAGACTTTTATATTACAAAATCCTTCGTTAGGCCGAGCTATTTCAATCAAAAACATCGTGCAACATCGTGTTTGCGCATGTAGTATCCCGTCTTGCATCAAATTAATGGATTGGCGTGTTTTCTCCTTGCCTAACGACAGCCGAGTTGCTCATCCTCTGACATAGTTTCTGTTGCCGATTTACAGCGGGAAGCGGAAACCTGGACCAGATGTCGAAAGAACCCATCGCCATCACTGGAATTGGCTGCCGGTTTCCTGGAGGAGCAAACGACCCGGTCTCCTTTTGGAAACTACTCTGTGATGGTGTCGACGCTATCGTCGAAGTTCCCAAGGACAGATGGAATCTGCGCGCTTTCTATGATCAAGACCCGTCAGCGCCAGGCAAGATGCACGTCCGGCACGGCGCATTTATTGAGGGAATAGACCAATTCGACCCAGAATTCTTTGGTATCTCGCTGAGAGAGGCGCCCTGCATAGATCCGCAGCAACGCCTCTTATTGGAGGTCGCATGGGAAGCTCTCGAGGACGGCGGTGAGGTCCTCGATGTAGCCCGCGGCTCGAATACAGGCGTGTTTGTAGGTATTTCGAACTGTGATTATCAGGGGCTTCAAGGGACTTTCGAGGAAGGAGCATTCGTCAATATTTATACGAACATGGGTTACGCGACGAGCATCGCGGCCAATCGTATTTCTTACTGCTTGAACCTCCTGGGGCCGAGCATAGCCCTCGACACGGCGTGTTCCTCTTCGTTAAGCGCGGTCCACCTGGCATGCCAGAGTCTGTGGGATGGGCAATGCTCGCTGGCACTCGCGGGTGGCGCAAATGCGATGCTTTCGCCGATGGCTTTCATTGCGTTGGGTACAGCGTCGATGCTCTCTCCGGACGGACGTTGCAAAACGTTCGACGCTGCCGCGAACGGGTATGTCCGCGGTGAAGGCGCAGGTATGGTCTTGCTAAAGCCTTTGTCGCGGGCACTTATTGACGGCAGTCCGATTTACGCTGTGGTTCGCGGGACAGCGGCTAATCAAGACGGCCGTAGCATCGGCATAACTGTGCCAAATGGGAACGCGCAGCAGGCGCTCGCGATCCAGGCGTGTCGAGCCGCAGGCATTCTGCCAAGCGAGGTTTATTATGTTGAAGCGCACGGCACCGGCACGCCGGTGGGCGATCCCATTGAGGCCCACGCGTTGAGCGGCGCGTTATGTTGTGAACGGGCGAACGGCAGCCATTGCGTGATCGGCTCCGTAAAAACAAATATCGGGCACCTCGAAGCTGGAGCCGGCGTCGCTGGTGTGATCAAGGTCGCGCTCATGCTGCGGCACCGGATGATCCCGCCGCATCTGAATCTTGTTACACCCAATCCGAACATTGATTTCGAGAAACTTAAGCTGCGGGTGCCTCGCCACCTGGAGCCACTGCCAACGGGGCGCGTGATTTCCGGCGTGAATTCATTTGGCTTTGGTGGTGCTAACGCACATGCCATTCTTGAAAGCCCGCCCGCGGAATCCCGAATTTCGCATTTGAAATCTCGGAACAACGAACCCGAGCCCGTTGGACCATCGCTACTTCCTCTCTCAGCACGGAGTGTTGAAGTTTTGCCGGAACTGGCGCGTCGTTATGCTGGATACTTAACCCAGGACATCAGGCGGTCGGAGAGCCGCCTCCGCGACATTTGTTACACTGCCAGCTTACGCCGTAGTCATCACGAGCACCGTTTGGCCGTCGTAGCAGCATCTGCCACCGAATTCGCCGAAAAGTTGGAGGCATTCGGTAAAGGCGAATCGCGGCCGGGCTTGTTCTCCGGTCACGTCCAACAGGAACGCAAGCTCGGGTTCGTGTTCAGCGGTCAGGGCCCGCAGTGGTGGGGAATGGGCCGACAGCTTCTGGCGCGGGAGCCGAGTTTCCGACAGAAGATTGAGGAATGCGATGCGTTGCTACGGCGATGGAGCAGGTGGTCGCTCCTGGAAGAATTATTAGCCGACGAGCAGCACTCGCGTTTACACGAAACCGCGATCGCGCAGCCGGCCATCTTTTCCCTGCAAGTAGCACTAGTAGCATTGTGGGATTCGTGGGGCGTTAAACCGGACATGGTTGTCGGACACAGCGTCGGAGAAATCGCCGCAGCTCATATCGCGGGCGTGCTGTCGATTGACGAGGCCGCGCGTACTATTTTTCATCGTGGCCGCTGCATGGAATTAGCGCCTGCGACGGGACGAATGTTGGCAGCAGCCTTGCCGGAGCCCGAGGCGCGCAGTCTCTTACAACAACAGCGAGAAGACCGTGTTTCGCTCGCCGCGGTGAATAGTCCCCGCTCGGTGACGTTTTCGGGCGATGCCGAGTCGCTCGAGGCCTTGCAAGGAGCCTTAAAAGAGAGGGATGTCTTCTGTCGATTTCTCCGCGTCCAATACGCTTTTCACAGTGCACAAATGGATCCGGTGCAACCTGAGCTTATTGAGTCGTTGATCGATCTCGAAGTTCGGTCACCACGACTCTCTCTGTTTTCGTCCGTGTTGGGTAGCGCAGTCGATGGAGCGCGCCTCGATGCTGTTTACTGGTGGCGCAATGTCCGCGAAACAGTGCGTTTTGCCAATGCGATAAATTGCATGCTGCAGGGCGGTTGTACTGACTTCCTGGAGATCAGCCCCCATCCAGTTCTATCCAGTGCCCTACTGGAGTGCGCGCGCGAGCGCTCTGTTCAATCTTTGGTTACACCTTCATTACGGCGCGGGGAAGAGGAGCAGCGAACAATGCTTACAGCCTTGGGCGCGCTTCACTCAAGGGGTTACGCAGTAAACTGGGATGCCATGTTCCCGCAAGGCGGACGTTGCTTGCACCTTCCGCTATACACGTGGAAGCACCAACGCTATTGGCAGGAAACAGATTCTGCGCGCGCGGAGCGCCTCCCAGATTTTGTCCACCCGCTGCTCGGTCGCAGGTTCAGATCGGCGAATCCTTATTGGACCGGCAAAATCGAGGGCGAGATGCGTCGACTCCTTGCGGACCATCGCGTCGAGGGCAAAATCGTAATTCCGGCGGCCGCGTACGTAGAAATGGCTTTAGCTGCCGGTCGCCAGCTGCATGGCACTGACGCTTGTATGGTAGAAGACCTCGAACTTCGCAAGCCGCTCTTCCTTGCCGAAACCGGGGAAGGTCCGCGTCTTCAGTTCAGTTACAATCCAACCGAGAAAACATTCCAAATTCTCAGCCGACCCAAAGACTCACAAGAGTTTTGGGTCCTTCACTGTTGTGGCAGTTTCGCACACGCGCCGGGCACCGATCATCTAACCGAAGATCTCGCCAAGCTCCAGGGCTTGTGCCAGGACGAAATCCCCACGGTAAATATCTATCGGCAATTTGCCGATCGAGGACTTCAGTATGGGCCGCAGTTTCAAGGGATCAGCCGGATCTGGCGCGGCAAGGATGAGGTGCTCAGTTGGATTGAGCTGGCTGTTCCAGAAGACGACGATACTTATCAGGTGTCGCCGTGGCTGCTGGATAGCTGTTTCCAGTCAATGCTGACCGCGTCGGAGGACGGCTTTGGAGACAAGCTTTTTCTTCCATTGCGGATCGAGCGGCTGCGGTTGCACAGCAGGTTTCCCAAGAAACTCTGGTGCCACGCGCGGGTGATGAAAAAGTCGGGCGGAATGGTGGAGGGCCGTTTCCGGATCCTGCGACCGGACGGAAAACTCCTGTTGGAGATCGACGGGTTCGAGGCCCAGGCAGTCGAAGGCTCGCGCAATGTTGGAAGTTCGGATCTGGATAACGCCCTGCACGAATTTCAGTGGCAACTTCTGCCTCGGACCGCCAACGCAGCGCAGGCGCCGCCGGATCTGTTGCCGAATCTGCCTGGCTTTGCCAAGCGTTTGCAACAAGCCTCTCGGCGGACGAGCCACCACAGGCAGCGCCTCCGGCTTGGCCAGCTAGAAAAGGACACCGACCAACTGTGCGCGTACTATATTATAAGGGCTTTGCGGCAGCTCGGCTGCAAATTACAAGCAGGGAAGCAACTCTGTGCAGCGTCGGCCTACTCTCAGGTTGCCCCGCAACATCGGATGGTGCTGGGGCGATATTTGCAAATTTTGGAAGACGACGGGGTACTCAGGAAAACGAAGTCAGGCTGGCTTGTCAGCGAGACGCCGAGGGTAACAGACGGAGAAGAATTCTGGCGGTCGATGTTCACTCGCGCTCCGGCACTTCTTCCAGAGCTGTGGCTCGTTCGATTGTGCGGACTGCGCTTGGCCGAAGTACTGCAAGGGCAGGCAGACCCATTGAACCTTCTGTTCCGCGACAATTCTTTCATCGAACAAGTTTACGGTGACAGCATTAGCATCCGGCCTTGCCTCGGAGTCGTTAAACAAACGATCGAGAAGGTGGTGGCAAATCTGCCCGAGGGCCGCAAGCTGCGCGTGCTTGAGCTAGGTTCAGGGACAGGCGGACTTACCTCGGCCATTCTACCGGAACTGGCCGCGTTGCGGCCGGAGCAGATTGAGTATGTCTTCACGGACTTATCGAGCCATTTTCTCTCGAACGCAGAGCAAAGATTCCAGGACCGCTCTTTTATGCGTTTCCGGATGCTCGATTTGGAAAAGCCTCCCTCAGAACAGGGATTTGCAGAGCATTCATTCGACCTGGTTCTGGCGTCGCATGTTCTCCACGCCACTTCGGATTTGCGACGGTCGCTCACTCATATCAAGCAGTTGTTGGCCGGCAACGGCTTTCTTGTCGTGGTCGAGTTTGAGCGTCTCTCGCGCTGGGTAGAACTTGTTTTCGCTTTAACCAAAGGTTGGTGGAGCTTCACGGACGCGGATCTCCGTTCGGGATCGCCGCTACTGAAACGCGTCCAATGGCTGCGACTGTTGAAGGAACAAGGATTCGTTGACTCAGCAGCTGTCTCTGAAATCGACGGCATGGTCCTACTGGCACAAGGCCCCGCGTCGGTTCAACGCGCCGATTTGATACCAAGTACCCGTGCCGCGGCGCGCCGGACCTGGCTTTTGTTCGCAGGCGAGGACGACCTTGGGAGAGATCTTGCCGTTCGCTTCGCCGCTCGAGGGGATAAGTGTTACCTCGTCACGGCCGGGCTGGCCTATCAAAAAAAATCGGATATCCACTTCCAGATCCGGCCTGTAAATAAAGAGGACATGCGACGTGTGGTGGATGCCGCCGCACGGAGCGGTGCGCTTTCGCGCATAGTTTTTCTTTGGGGTGCTGACGGAACGGAAGCCCCAGAGCCTTCACTTCAAGAAATTAATCAGGAGGAACGGCGTGGTTGCCACACTGTGCTCGCACTCGTACAGGCACTGGCGGACCTGGATCATCCGCCGCAACTCTGGCTCATCACGCGCGGAACCCAGCCCGTCGGACGAAACCACCGCATGTCGGTAGCGCAAAGTTCGTTGTGGGGTTTGGGCAGGGTCATCATGAACGAGCATCCACGACTTCGGTGCCGGATGATAGACCTGGGCATGCCGGGCGAGCAAAATGATGCCGAGTCAGTAGCTGAAGAATTGTATGGCGAATCCGGAGACGATGAAATAGCCCTGCGCGGTTCGGCGCGTTACGTACTCCATGTGGCGCATAGTTCAGCGCTGCGGCGCGGAATCTGTCTGCTGCCTAACGGCAGCCCATTTCGTTTAGAGATCACCAAGCCAGGTGTCTTGGACGACCTGGTGTTACGGCCAATCAAGCGGCGCCATCCCGGTCCCGGTGAAGTCGAAATCGAAATTGAGGCGGCAGCGTTGAACTTCCGAGACTTAATGAAAGCTCTCGGGATGTATCCGCGAGATTTGCATGATTACTTCATGATCGGCTCCGAGTCCGCCGGTCGCGTCGTCGCAGTCGGAAAGGGCGTCACGAACTTTCGCGTCGGAGACCGAGTGGTCGGTCTGGTCACGCCTGCTCTTAGCTCGCACGTTACCTGTCCCGTTAGCATGGTCGTCCGCTACGATCGCAATCTTAGCGCAGAAGACGCCGTGACAGTGCCTGTTGCATTCGTCACCGCCACCTACGCGCTCCGACAGGTTGGCCAGATGACCGCCGGTGAGCGTGTGCTTATTCATTCAGCCGCGGGCGGCGTAGGGTTAGCAGCAGTGCAGATCGCACTGGCGGGTGGCTGCGAAGTTTTCGCCACTGCCGGGAACGCTGAAAAAAGAGAATTGCTCCGCGTGCTCGGCGCGCACCACGTGATGGACTCTCACACGCTTACCTTTGCCAATGAAGTGATGGAAATCACCCGCGGTGGAGGCGTCGACATCGTGCTCAACTCCCTGGCGGGCGAGGCCTTGACGCGCAGTCTTGCCCTTCTGCGAGATGGCGGACGTTTTATCGAAATCGGCAAACGTGACATCTACGGGAACTCCAAGATCGGTCTCCGGCCCTTTCGCAAGGACGTTTCTCTGCGTGCCCCTGACTTCCACCGCTTGGTTTTGCAGGATCTGCCCTTGGTCAGACGTTTATGGCGGGAGATTATGTCCGAAATTAAAAAGGGTAATCTCCACCCGTTGCCCAGACGGCTGTTTCCGATGACGGACGCGGTTGCGGCATTTCGTTACATGATGCGAGGCACGCACATCGGGAAAATCATCCTTACTCTTACCGGCAAGGAAGCGGTTATGGAACCTTTGCCCGACACAAAGAAACTGCGCTTTCACAGCAAAGCGACCTATTTGATTACAGGTGGATTGAGCGGGTTTGGGCTGGCTACCGCTCAGTGGTTGGCTCAACGAGGGGCGCATCATCTCGTTCTCGTAGGCAGAAGTGGCGCATCGAGCGACACCGCGCGTCAAGCCGTGGAAGAACTGAGGCGTAAATCGGTCAACGTCACCATCGCTAAGGCGGACGTTTCCAGCGAAATCGAACTTGCCGCTGTGCTCGGTGACGTTCGCAGTACGCTGCCTCCGCTTCGTGGCGTGATTCACGCTGCCATGGTGTTGGACGATGGAATTGTTCTCCAACTCGATCCCGAACGGTTCCGCAAGGTCACAGCGCCGAAGATCGACGGTGCATGGAATCTCCATTGCCAGACTCAAGACGATCCGCTGGATTTTTTTGTTCTGTTCTCTTCGGTCTCGTCTGTGATTGGCATTTCAGGCCAGGGAAACTACGCTGCCGCCAACACTTTTCTCGACAGTTTAGCTCATTACAGGCGCAGACAGGGTTTGCCCGGCCTGAGCGTGAACTGGGGAGCGATTCGGGGGGTAGGCTATGTCGAGCGGCACCAAGCCGTGAAAGATGCCCTGGCGCATACCGGACTCAAGACGATCGACGTGGATGCGGCTCTGGATGCGTTGGGTCGCTTGCTCCAAACTCCCTGTCCGGAAATGGGTGTGATTGATCTTGATTGGAATCACTGGGCAAAAACACTCGGTGCGGTTCGGGTGCCGGCAAGGTGCTCATCCTTAATCTCCCGCATTGACGATGCGAACGAGGATGTGGCGGAAGGAAAGGTCTTGCGGGAGGCTATCCTTTCCGCCGTCGGTGCGGCCCGCCAGGAGCTGATGGAATCCTTCGTGCGTCGGCAGGCGGCTCAAGTGATGCGTAGCTCACCGGCCAGCCTCGATGTCTCAAAACCACTGCATGAGCTCGGGCTGGACTCATTGATGGCTGTGGAACTATCCAATCGAATCGAAGGGGAACTCGGTCTTGCGCTTCCCAGCGGAACGCTCATGGGCAGCCAGAATTTGTCGGGCATGGCCGTCGCGCTGGTAAAGATCATTGAAGGTTCATCAGTCGTGGTCGATCACGATTCGGACTCGTCAGTTCGAGTAACGGCACCGAACGATACGCACCAACTTGATTCTCTAAGTTCGTTAGGCGGTGACAGGGATTACTCTTCTCCGATCCAGGCGAGGGACCTCGCCAATGAGGTCCAGCTTGACCCGAGCATTCAAGGAAATTCGGCTCGATCCCAAGCGCCGCCGGCGCCCACCCAGATTTTTCTAACGGGTGCGACGGGTTTCATTGGGCCGTTCTTGCTCTGCGAGCTTCTAATGCATACCCGCGCGAAGATACACTGCCTCGTGCGCGGACTAGATGAGGCGATCGCCCGTGCGCGGCTGGAAGAAAAGTTGAAATCCTTTGGACTCTGGGCCGACGAATTCTCCGATCGGCTCGTGCCGATAGCCGGCTACCTGGAACGCCCTCGGTTTGGCTTAGAAGCCAGCCGATTCGACTCGTTGGGCGAAACTGTTGACTGCATCTTCCACGCCGGTGCGTCGATCAGCTTGGTCCACCTTTTGCCGCAGCTCAAACCAGCGAATGTTGACGGGACAGTGGAGATCTTGCGCTTAGCCAGCCGGCGCACGGCTCCAGTCCACCACATCTCAACAATGTTTGTATTTGGCGTTCCTGAGAACGGCGCTTCGGAATCACTTTCCGAGGATCGGGAACTTGCCGCGATGGGCCTGCTCCACGGCGGCTATGCCCAAACAAAGTGGATAGCCGAAAAGCTCGTCCAGGATGCCGCCGGCCGTGGCTTTTCCTGCACAATCTACCGTCTTGGTCTAGTTGGCGGGGATACTCGCCGCGGCGTTTGCAACAGCAATGATATCTTTTGGCGCTTCATCAAAGGATGCCTTCAGTTAGGCGTCATTCCCGACCTTAATGCGCCGATCAACCTGACACCGGTCGATTTTGCTAGTCGGGCTATTCGCTCGCTCGCCTTACGGCCTGAATCGGAAAGTAAGGTCTACCATCTCGGTAGCCGCTACGCTTTGCCGATAAAACGTGTTGTGGAACGGCTCCGCGCTCGCGGCTACCAGGTTCGTGAAAGTACCTATGATGAGTGGCGCCGCGAAATTGAATCTTTCACCGTAAGTGGAAAGGAAAATGAGTTGGCTCCATTTAGGGCTATGTTTCCAATCGCACCAGATGGGACGCGTGCTGATCGAATGCCCACGCTGCTTAGCCAGAATCTCGATTGCCAGAAAACTTGGAAGACGCTCGAGTCACTGTCACTGACCTGTCCTCCTGCAGACGACGGCTTGTTGGACACCTGTTTTGGCTACTTGGAAGGTCAGGGCTTCCTAACTCGGCCGGAGGTCGCAGCGAAGCTCTAACAAAACCGTAGTTTCGCGTCTATTACGTGCTAAGCCGTTCAATTTATCGGATGGGGACGGATGACCATCACTGAAACAGAAGGCCAAGTTCGACTTTCATGACCGGCGTTCCCCTCAACATTCGGATTGAACTGCTGCGGCAATATGGATCGTTCCCTCAGGCCTACTCGGCGACATTCCAGCTCGGACTTGAGCACTTCGGCGACGAACGCGGGTTCATATAAGCAAGATATCCGCAATGCATTCAATCGCGCTCGCCGGCGCGGATACAGGATCCGAGAATCGTCCTTCGACGAGATAGGCGTGAATGAGGCAAAGGCCGTTTCTGATAAGTGGCGGCGCCTGCAAACGGTGTCGAATCGCGAACTGACGTTTCTGGCAAGGCCATTAGTGATCGGGCAGGAGCCTGATGTTCGCGCGCTGTTTGTCTCCGAGAGCGATGGAAAGCTAGTCGCATTCTCCGTATTTGATCCTGTTTACGACAAGGGCCACGTGGTGGGCTACACATGCCAACACAGTCGGCATCGACCCGACGCGGATTTGCGTGTGCAGCATGCGATCAAGGGCGTCGCCATCGAAGAGTTCCAGAAAGAGGGAAAGAAATGGTTGTTTCTCGGACTCTCTCCCTGCGCCGACATTCACGATCACGACTTCGCCCCCTACAGGAACCGGGTGGTCAATGGTTGCTTCCGCTTCTCCTACAGGAGTTGGCTGTTTAATCGGTTGATTTTTCCATTCAACTCGATCGCCGCGCACAAGCGCCAATTCCGCGGCTCGGCCGAGCAGACCTATTATTGCTTCAACACACTTCCGAGTTTTCCTCGAATCCTCAAGGTGTTTCGCGCGTGCAATGTCTTGTAGGATTGAGACATGCCAACAGTGCAAGTGCCCCGTTCGATCAATCGCATCGTCCTGCTGAGCCTCGATAGCTTGCCGCCAGCGACCGCGATTCCAGTTTTGGCCGAACATTTTCAGGGCCGAATTGTTGCGATTGTACTATCGCTGCGATTCGGTGGAAAATACGGCACTCGGTGGGCGCAGCTGAAAAAGGCCTTCGCCCGCTCCGGCCTCAGGTTTGTAATCTACGTGTCGCTCCAATTATTTCTTTTCTACCCGATGTGCTTTCTTGCGGATGGAATCAATCTCCTGCTCGGCCGGCGCAAATGCGCCTATCCGCTGCGTCACCTGGCTCGCAGGTACAATATTCCCGTCATCTCTACACGTGAGCCGAACAGCCGGGCCATCGTCGAGCGCATCCGATCGTTCAATCCCGACCTGATCGTGTCTTGCTACTTTGATCACGTGATCCGGCAAAAGCTGATCGAGCTGCCGCGCTGGGGAATCATTAACATCCACAGCGGCATATTGCCCGACATAAAGGGTCCGGTGCCCAACATTTGGGCTGTGATTGAAGGCTGTAAGCACGTCGGCGCCAGCGTGCATTATATCGATTCCGAGACTCTCGATACCGGCCCCATCCTTAAGCTTGCACGGATGGAGCGCAATGCGGCCGAATCAGTGCTATCGCTTGATTGCCGATTGCTTCGACTTGGCGCGCGACTGGCGATTGATGCCATTACTGAGATCGAAAATGGCACTGCTGGCGCCGTAGCGCAGGACCAGACGGCCGGTCGCTACTTCTCCTATCCGAGCCGACACGACATGCGACGTTTCCGACAGCAGAACGGACGTCTTTACCGAATTTGCGACTTTGTTCGGCAATTCTTTGCGGCTGCGGAAATGAGGCATGATGCCAATGCATGAGTTGACCTCAATCATCCGTTATTGCCTAATGACGCTGCTTCTGTGTCGAACATTGCTCACAACTCGCGCCGTGCGCTGAGCAGAGCGTGCGAAGGGAACTGCACCGTGAGCTTACTTACCGCTCTCCCGCAATCTCCTTGACTATCGACACGTTTTTCGGCAACACGACGGCACGGAACCGCGATTCCCTGTAAACATTCGGTCATCGATGTTCGCCGGTCGGGTGCGGCTTGCCCGGCAGCGTCGCGGGGATGTTTTACCCGGCCTCCACACTTCGACGCGCCCTGACAGTAGTGGGTCGTGTCATCGGCACAGGCCAAATGGCCGAATGGGCCGACGGCTTAAGTCCGTAAGATTTGAGGCGATCTCTTGGTGACCTATCTGATGTCGCTTCGTTTCAAAACGTCATTGAGACTGATTTCACTATTTTTGTTCGTACTATTGAGCAGCGAAAGTTGTACAAGACACGACGCGTCGAATGATCGGCAGCGGAAAACACAGGCACGTCTCGCAGTAACTGCTCTTGGGCGTGTCACTCCCGGCCGGTCCGTTCTGGCGATCGCAGCGCAAACAGGTAGCCGAATCGCAAAATTAGAAGTTGTCGAAGGCCAAAAAGTGAAAGCTGGCGACGTGCTTGCGTATCTGGACTCATACTCGCTTAGATTGGCTGAACGGGATGCCGCCAAAACCGCGTTTGACCAAGCGTGGGAGCGTGAGGAAACCGAAACCGCCTACGCGCATGCACTTGTCGATCAGAGTTCACAAGCCGTGCAAATGCTTGAGCTGGCAGCTGAGCATGAACGTAAGGAATTAAATCGTTTTGAGAAACTGGCCTCGGAAAAAACCGTCGAAGAACAGCGCTTGGACACTCAAAGATTCGTCGCTAAAAGCCGCGAACTTGAGCTGGGCAAGGTGAAATCTGAACTCCAGTCAGCACAAGCGGCCTTAGCTCGTGTCCGCAGTACGGTGGGACTCTCCTCAGCGCAGGCAAACCTGAATGTTGCTGAGGCCCAGCTTGAACTTACGACAATTCGAGCGCCGATCGATGGTGAGATTCTGAAAATCCTGACCTATCCCGGGGAACGGATTGGCAATGATCCAATTCTAAAAATGGGCGACACGAATAAAATGTACGTGGTCGCAGAGGTGGAAGAAAACGACATCGCAGCTGTTCGCGTGGGCCAGCACGCGACGGTCACGAGCGAAGCGGTGAATGAACCGCTGCATGGAATTGTCGAGGAAATCGGACGCTTGATCTATAAGAATGATATTTTCAACCTGGACCCGCGGGCCGACAGAGACACGCGTATAGTCGAGGTGCGGATCAAGTTGGACACGCCGCAGCCCGTTGCAGCGCTCACATATCTGGAAGTTTCGGTGCGGATTGACGTAAAGGGCTCATTAGCGGCGGCGGATCGCTCGGAGCGATGAAGACGCCATTAAGCTGGCGTAACGCGTGGCACAACAAAGTGCGTTCGGCGGTGGCACTTAGCGGAATCATGTTTGCCATTCTGCTCATGTTCATGCAGCTCGGGTTTTACGGAGCAGCGCGCACGAATGCGACATCCCTCTATGATATGCTGGATTTCGATGTCGCGGTGGTGTCGCCCGAGTGCATGTACCTCGGACAACTAGGTGATTTCCCCAGGCATCGTTTCGAACAAATTCGCTCACTCAGTGGGGTGGAGTCGCTGTCTGTTTTGTGGCTTCAGGTAGGCCGATGGCGCAACTCCAACACGCGCGATGACTGGGATATGCTGGCCATTGGCATCGAGCCAAGTCAGCGACCTTTTCGGGATAGCACGTTGAACGATCAGCTTCCCGAGTTAGCCATGCACGATCGCGCATTGAGCGATTCGGTCTCTCGATCGGAGTACGGTATTTTAACGGCGGGAGCTGGATCCGAATTGGTGCACCATCGCATTCGAATCGTTGGTCAATTCACGATGGGTGCGGGCTTTGTCGCGGGCTCCGCAATCATAACCGGTCGACAGACATTTCTTGACACTTTTCAGGAGGCGTCTCACGAGCGGCTGAGCCTAGGCTTGGTCAAGGTTGCTATGACCGCGTCTCCTCGGAAGGTTGCATCGGAAATAACAGCGCAAATGTCGCCGGTCGCGACTGCCTTAACGCGCTCCGAGTTTTTGAGAAATGAGCGGGCGTTTTGGTTAAGTGTTAAGCCTATCGGAATAATGTTCCACACAGGAGTGTTCGTCGCAGTTGTGGCGGGTACGGTCGTCCTTTATCAAGTGCTCGTTGCTGAGGTGCAAGCTCGGCTGAAAGAATATTCAACCCTTAAAGCTCTTGGATACAACGATCGTTTTGTCTATAGCGTGGTTGTTCGGCAAGGGCTTATCTACTCCTGGATAGCGTTTGTTCCCGCGTTCTTCCTTTCCCTCCTTATCTATCTTTTCGTGCGGGTTGTAGCGCTTGTGCCTATTAGGATGGATCTTGGCCGTGTAGGAACTGTCGTTGGTCTCACTGTCATCATGTGTCTTTGCGCAACACTCCTGAGCCTGCGCAAATTGCAGGCGTCTGACCCGGCAGACCTCTTCTGATGACGGTCATCAATAAAATACTGCAATCTCGAAAATGGATCGAGTGGACCCTGCTGTCATGGCGAAACATCGTCCACGATAAGAAAAGAACGAGTATTTCTATCGCTGCGGTTGCATTCGCAATATCAATCATGTTCATGGAGCTCGGATTCATGAACGGACTGTATGACAGCCAGACCGGTGCAATCGCGTTTTTTCGAGCCGACTTGATCATGGTTAGCCGCGCTTGGCATGCATTGACCAGCCACGAGACGTTTTCACGTTCGCGTTTGGAACAGCTGGAAGCCATCGAGGGGGTCAGGGCAGTGTATCCGATCTACATAGAAGATAGATTTTCCCTTTTTCGAAATTCGATAACCGGGACCCGAAATAACATCCGTATTATCGCATTCCCCCCGGGTCATAACATTTTTGAAAGTGACAAGATGAACGTGCTGTGCAGCGATCTTCGCCAACCGCTGACTGTCCTTTTCGATTGGAGATCACGTCGCTTGTTTGGGCCAGTCCGCACCGGGACTAAGACAGAACTTGCCGATCGCACTGTGATTGTCGCCGGAACGTTTGATTTGGGATCAGACTACCGTTACGACGGCAATGTTTTGCTTAGTGCAGACACGCTGTTTCAGCTGTTTCCTAACCAGAACCGCGACGCCGTTTTTCTGGGTCTGATCCAATTAAATCCTGGTTATTCGGTGGCCGAGACCATGCGCCAGGTGAACAATAGGATCGGCTCAGACGTTCAAGTAGTGACGAAGGACGAACTGATCGCGCGCGAAAAAGCAATCTGGCAAAAGACGACCGCCGCAGGCTACATCTTTGAGATGGGGGTAGCCGTGGGTTTCATTATAGGGGTATTTATAATCTACCAGATTCTCTATATAGAGATCTCTGACCACCTTCCCCAGCTAGCGACCCTGAAAGCGATCGGGAATGGAAATGGGTACCTAATGTGGTTGGTCTTGGCGCAGGCAGCGCTGCTAACACTTCTCGCATTCATTCCGGCTATCGCAATTACATCCGTTCTTTACTCGATATTAGCAGCAACCACCGGGATAATCACCAGGCTGACGCTTTTCAGGATTGGCGTGGTTTTTGTACTGACGTGCTGCATGTGCTTCGCTGCAGGAGCCGTCGCGGCCCGAAAGGTGATCGTCCTTGATCCAGCGGAGCTCTTTTAATGAGTGCGGAAACAGCCCCAGATGTAACCGTGGGTGTTGGCAACCTAAGTTACACTTTCGGTAGGAAAGAGAATCCTAAAAAAGTATTACATGGCATCACTTTTGACCTCCTGCCGGGGGAGGTGGCTATCTTAACTGGTCCATCCGGCTCCGGGAAAACCACACTACTCACTCTGATCGGTGCGCTGCGTTCAGTTCAGGAGGGAGAAGCGCTGGTGCTGGGACGTCGATTACGAGAGCTTACAAGGGCCCAGCTCGTTCGGCTGCGTCGCGAGATCGGCTTCATTTTTCAAGCGCATAACCTCTTTGAGTCACTGACTGCCCGAGAAAATGTCAATATGGCGATCGAACTCACAAATTGCGACGCGCGAGAGCGCGACCGACGCTGCGTGGCAATTCTTACAAGACTCGGCTTGTCTGACAGGATCGGGTACAAACCGAATAGTCTCTCGGGCGGTGAAAGACAGCGAGTCGCTATTGCTCGTGCCCTTGCTAACCGGCCCAAACTCATACTTGCAGACGAGCCAACGGCGGCCTTGGATAAATTATCGGGCCGTGAAGTTGTTGATATTCTGAAAACTCTCGCGCTTGAGGAGCAGTCAAGCGTTCTGATCGTCACACATGACACTCGCATTCTCGATTTAGCAGATCGAATCATCAAACTCGTAGATGGCCGAATTGTCTCAGACACCTCGGTAAAAAGAGCACTACTGATCGCCACATCATTGCAGAGATGCTCAATCTTTGCGCAGCAACCGATTGCCATGCTCACGGAGTTTGCCGCATTTATGAGGCGTGAGAGTTTTGATCCAGGCGAAGATATCATTCGCGAGGGCGAAGCCGGGGACAAATTCTACGTCATTCAATCTGGCTCGGTGGAGGTATTGCGTGAAAAGACGTCGGGGGACTTTGAGGTTGCTCCTACTACCCTCGGTCCCGGCGATTTTTTCGGCGAAGTTGCGCTTTTAACGGGCGCGCCTCGCAACGCAACAGTGATAGCTCGTGATCGCGTAGAAGCTTTTACCTTGGCAAAAGAACATTTCCATGAGGCTTTGCAGCGAAGCAAGACTTTAGAAGAGCGTTTACGCACTGCTCTTTACTACCGTAGTTGATGGGAGTGTCTCCCGCGGAAGGAAAAATTTCCACCGGCCGGATCGGCGGCGGCGTCAAAAGGGCATCAAATAAAGGGTCCGTAACCCGTCTGCCCCAGAGGTCCGAGATCAGAAGTTAGTATCAAAAGGGTTCGGACCAGCACATTCCGGTTCAGCACACTTACCTTACTGAAACTGGTTGCCTTGCCGAGAAGGTCGCGAGCGAGCCGTATATTCTCGGCAAATTCTCCGGCTTCAGTAAACGTGCTTTTACCGTATTTCTGACGGTCGCGGGCCGCTGGAATTTTTTCCAAAATTACACGTTTGATGAAACCCATAACGAGCCAGCGCTGAAATTATTCGTCCGCCCGAGTTTCTCGAATCGGCTCACGCGAGCGCTTCTTTCAATTCCATCTTAAGCACATTCGCCGGTTCCTGGTCCGTCATTAGTCGCGCCATGCGCTGCGAATGCGCACGGTTGACGTGACTGTAGGTATCAAGGATCAGTTTTCCACCATCCCGGTGACCCTGCCATTCAGCGATAACCTTTACGTCGACGCCTTTCTCGATTGCTCGGGTGATGAACATTCGACGCAGCGAACGCGGACTGAAAGGTGGCATTTTCAAACGCCGGCATGCGCCCGCCAGCGCTTTCTTCGCGTCGGAGATTCTAAAGAGACGGTGTCCGTTTGATTTTCCTTTGCACAGTCTTTCGAGCAGTGGCCGGATCTGCGGGAAGATCGGAATGGCGAAACCCGTCGATGTTTTGTGCCGAAACGTAATTATGCGCCCGGCTTCAAGATCGACATCGGAACGCGTGAGCGAACCGGCCTCAGCCTGGCCGAGTCCAGCGAGTCCGAGAAATTCGAGGAAATCCGCGCTATCTTCTGCGTCAGCATTAAATTGCTGCGCGCGAACATCTGAAATGATCGCTCTGAATTGCTCGAATGTTGGCGTCAGGCGAATTGGCTTCTCGCGCTTTGCCGATTTCAGATGTGCCGCTGGCGAAAGCGAAATGATTCGATCGCGCACCGCTAGCCCGAAAACTTCTTTGACGCACGAAATGTGGAGATTACGCGACGCGGAGCCGAAGCGGTTTGCTCGACGTTGGACGGTGGAGAGCCAAAGATCGACATCGCTCGGCTTAATTTTTGCGATCTGAACCGAGCTGCCCGTTGGCCAGTCGCGTTTGATTCTGCCGACAATGCAGGTCTTGCGCTCAACTGTTTTTGGCTTCTGGTGCTGCACCGTTTTCAAGTAGCGCGCGCACAACTCGCGCAGAGTCAGCTTGCCTTGTGACCGATCAATTTGCCGCTGCTCCTCTTTAAATTGCGCCAGCTTTCGCTTGGCGAGTTCGCGGTCAGTAGTTTCAAGTGAGCGCTTGATCTCCTTGCCGTCCACCCGGATTCGGCCATAATAAACGCCGTTTGATGAATACCGGTAAAGACACTCG
>WNGQ01005731.1_pt1 | contig 22074 bp, 18 predicted proteins | sample 5407661 | NCBI WGS metagenome assembly WNGQ01 (sample SAMN13153382, study PRJNA577476) | soil metagenome | isolation source: 60 cm soil or saprolite under Garry oak tree replicate 2 | place: USA:California | collected 2016-06-15 | reverse complement strand
GCGCAGCAAGACCTGACTCACGATACGTGTCGTGGTCCTCAGCCATGAGCGAAGCCTACGGGAGCCACGCCGGGAGCCCATCCGGGCGGACGACATCACGACAGCGCGAACAGACTCGAACCGACCCTTGGCCCGGGCCTGCTGCTCCGAACCGTGTTGGACACGCTTGGACAGCTCATGGGCGCCTACGGATCAGAAGGCCAGGGCTGACCGCTGGCGGCGGCACTGGGCCTGGTTTACCGCCCTCCGGCCGGGGAGCCCGGCAGCGGAATACAGCGGCGGCTCTCAGGTGTCAGTCCGTCGAGGTGCACCGTTCCCTCTGATAGGACACGCCTGGCCGCGCAGGAGCTGGGCAGCCGCAGGTCAGCCGATCCACTCCTTGTTCGCAGCGGCGCTGGTCGAAGTGGGAGTGCACCGACGCCACGCACACGTCGAAGCCCGCGAGGATCTCTTCCGGCCAGTCGACGGTCCCGTCCGCGGCGATGTTCAGCTCCGTGCCGTGGAGCAGGGTCATGGCCGTGCCGCCGTCGCCGGCCAGTCGGCCCTCGAGCCGGCGGAGCTGGTCGCGTTGCTCAAGCATCTTTTCCAGCGTCATCCGCTGCATGAACAGGTTCGGCGCGTGGTCGGTGACCGCGAAGTACTCGTATCCGCGGCCGCGCGCCGTGGTCACCATCTCCTCGAGCGTGCCGACCCCGTCGGTGAGGTTGGTGTGCGTGTGCAGGTCACCTCGGACATCACCGGCCTGCACGAGCTCGGGCAGCTCGCCGCGCAGCGCGGCCCGGACCTCGCCGGTGTTCTCGCGCAGCGGCGGCGGTACCCACGCCATCCCGAGCCTGGCGTAGACCTCCTCCTCGGTCGCGCTGACGATCAGGTCGCCGCTGGACGCGTCGAACAGGCCGTACTCGGACAGCTTGAGCTTCCTGCGCACCGCGATCTCGCGTACGGCCACGTTGTGCGCCTGCGAGCCGGTGAAGTACTGCAGGGCGGCGCCCCAGCACCCGGGCGGGACCACCCGCAGGTCGACACCGATGCTGCCGCCCTGCGCGTGGTGACCGGTGCTGACCCGCACCGACGTCTTGGTGTCGCCGTGCGCGACCACCTCTGTCACCTCGGGCAGTTCCACGATTTTTCGCATCAACGGGCCCGAGTCGCTGGCCGCCGCGAGAACGTCGACGTCGCCGATCGTTTCCGCAAAGCGCCGCAGCGAGCCGGCGTGCTCGCATCGCTGGCAGCCCGGCACCGCGCCGATCACGGCGACGATCCGCTCGGCGACGTCGGACGCGACGTTCAGCGGCACCCGCTGTCCGAGGCTGCGGGCCAGCTCGATGCCGTGCCGCAGTTTGTCCTCGCTCCTGGGCCCGAACCCGCGCAGGTCCCGCAGCCGTCCCTGGTCGATCGCGGCCGACAGCTCGGCAACGGAGCCGATCCCGAGCTCCCGGTAGAGCTGGAACGCGCGCTTCGGCCCGAGCGCGGGGATCTTCGTCATCTCCCTGACCCCGTCGGGCACCGTGGCGCGGAGCTCCTCCAGTGCGTTGATCGTGCCGGTCTGCTGGAACTCGGTGATCTTCGCCGCGATCGAGGGGCCGACGCCGGGAATCTGCCGCAAGCTCGTGGCGTCGAGCAGGCTCACGTCGCCGCTGAAGCCGGCCACCGACTTGGCGGCCTTCTCGTAGTTGCGGGCGCGGAACGGATCGCTGCCGGAGTCAGTAGCTCCGCGTACTCCGCCAGCATCGCGGCGACCATCTCGTTGGGCTGTGGCATACCGGCATTGTGCTCCGGGCCGAGGCGGCTCGCCGTAAGGCCCTTACCCGAGCGCGGCCAGCGCCGCCTGGATCTCGGCCCGGTGGTTGGTCCTGCGGTCAGGTCGTCCACGATGTCGGTGTTCACGGCGACGGGCTTGCCCGCCGCTGTCGTGCCTCGTCGATGGACTGCGGGTGGGCCGCGGGGGTCGTGTCGTCCGTCCTGCCGCCGAGCCTAGAGCCAGGAGGGGGCAGGTAGGCATCCGTATCGCCGGCTGGTTCCAGTTCCGGCCGCTGTGGGACCATATCTTGGCAACCGACCCTGACCTCTTCGACTGATTGGCCGACGGTTTGAACCAGCCGCCTGAGTCCTACCAGCCTGAGTCCTACCAGCCTGAGTCCTACCAGCTTGAGTCTTACCAGGATGAGATCTACCTCGGCGGGGTCGACGGCGCGACGCCCGTCCTGCCGATGAACCTGGCCGCGCTTGAGGACCTCGCCCGCGGGCGGATGGCGGCCGAGTCCTTCGACTACATCCGCGGCGGGGCGGGCACCGAGGACACGGTCAGGGAGAACGCGGCGGCGTTCCGGCGGTGGCGGATCGTCCCCCGGGTGCTCACCGACGTCAGCGCCGCGTCGTACGCGAGCACGGTGCTCGGCACCCGGCTCGCCGCACCGATCCTGCTCGGCCCGGTGGGCGTGCTCAAGATAGCCCACCCGGAAGGCGAGGTCGCGGTCGCGCGGGCGGCCGCGGCGGCGGGCGTGCCGATGGTCATGTCGACCGCGGCATCAGTCACGATCGAGGAGGTCGCCGAGGCCAACGGTGACGGCCAGCGCTGGTTCCAGCTGTACTGGCCGAAGGACAGGGACGTGGCGGTGAGCTTCCTCGGCCGGGCCCGGGCCGCGGGGTTCGGCGTGCTGGTGCTGACCCTGGACACGCGGCTGCTCGGCTACCGGCCGCGGGACCTGGACCGGGCGTTCCTGCCGTTCCTGCGCGGTATCGGCACCCAGAACTACTTCAGTGACCCGGCCTTCGCCGGCGCGCTGCCCGGACCGGCGGCGCAGCACCGTGAGGCGGCCATCCTGCACTGGGCGCAGGTGTTCGGTGACGCCTCGCTCACCTGGGCCGACCTGCCGTTCCTGCGGGAACACTGGGACGGGCCGATCGTGTTGAAGGGCATCCAGTCGGCCGCCGACGCCGAGCGGGCGGCCGACGCCGGGATGGACGGGGTCGTCGTCTCCAACCACGGCGGCCGCCAGGTCGACGGCGGCATTGCGGCGCTCGACGCCCTGCCGCCGGTCGCGGCGGCCGTGGGCTCCCGGCTGGCGGTGCTGTTCGACAGCGGCATCCGCGGCGGCGCCGACATCGTCAAGGCGCTGGCGCTCGGCGCCCGCGCCGTGCTGATCGCGCGGCCGTACGCGTACGCGCTCGGGCTGGCCGGCGAGGAGGGAGTCCGGCACGTGCTCCGGGCGCTGCGCCAGGACTTCGAGCTGACCATGCGCCTGGCGGGCCACGCCACCCTGGCCGACCTGACCCCCGACGCCGTGACCCGCGTCCGCTGACCGGTTCATGCCGGTTCATGCCGGTCATGCCGGTCATGCCGGGCGGCGGCTGCCAGGGTCGCGCCGATGGATCCGGGGATCCATCCGGCCACTCCGGATGAATCCCCGGATCCATCCGGTCGGGGGTCGGTCGGGGGTCGGGCGGAGACCGGTCGGGGGCGGGTGGAGGCCGGGCGGGCCGCGGCTCACAGTTCGCCGACGTTGACGACGATGGCCTCTTGGGTGGAGCGCGCGATCACGACGACGGCATCGGTGTCGGACGACGGGTTCTCCTCCCGGTGACGGGAGTGCGGCGGGACCCAGATGTAGTCGCCTGGCTGGGTCTCGAGCCTGACGAGGTCGCCGGAGGCGGCGTCGCGGTGGACGAACACCGGGGTGCCGGACACCACGTAGATGCCGGTCTCCGAGTCGCCGTGGTGATGATCGCCCGATGACACCCCGGCCGGCAGGACCGTCCGGCCCATCCAGATCGACCGGGCGCCGACCAGGTCACCGGAGATCGCCGCCGCGCGGACCATCCCCGCGGTCTGTGCGGTCGCGGCGGACAGGTCGCCGCCGCGGATCAGCCGCAAGCCGGACCTCGACGCCGCCGCCGGATCAGGCATTCTCGGCCGGCTCCAGGGTCAGCGAGACCGAGTTGATGCACCACCGCTGGTCGGTCGGGACGTCGTAGCCCTCTCCTTCGAACACATGGCCCAGGTGCGAGTCGCAGTTGGCGCACCGGACCTCGGTCCTCGTCCGGCCGAGCGAGCGGTCTTCGAGCAGCACGACCGCGTCGCCCTCCCTGGGCTGGTAGAAGCTCGGCCAGCCGCAGTGCGACTCGAACTTGGCGTCGGAGCTGAACAACTCGGCCCCGCATGCCCGGCAGCGGTAGACGCCGCGCGTCTTGGTGTCGGTGTACTCACCCGTGAAGGGCGCCTCCGTGCCCGCCTGGCGAAGGACGTGGTACTCCTGCCGAGTGAGGCGCTTGCGCCATTCGTCCTCTGAAAGCTGCGTATTCCCCATGACGACGAGACTACCGGGCTGGGTCAGGCGGTCGGCGAGCCATCCGGGGCGGTGTCGGCCAGGCCAGCCGCCGGGCTCGCTACCGGGCTCGACGGCGCCGCCGCGGGCCTGGGCGCCAGTGGGCCCTCGAGGACGTCGTCGGGATTCAGGTATCGGAAGGCCAGGGCGGCGGCCGTGGCACCGAGCAGAGCGCCAATCAGGTAGATGTAGAAGTTGCCCCAGTTCAGCAGGCCCATCAGCAGGGCGCCGAACACCACGGCCGGGTTGAACGCGCCGCTGCTGACGGCGCCCACCGCGAACGCGCCGGCGGTCACCGTGAACCCGATCGCGAGCCCGAAGAACTGGTTGCCCGGCTGGTCCTTGCTCGTCGCGACGTTGAGCATGACGTAGACCAGCGCGAAGGTGAAGAGGAACTGGGCGAGCATGGCGGAGAAGATGGCGTGCGCCCCGCTGGTTGACAGCGTGTGCACAGCGCCGGGGTGGACGGTGAACTTCGCCAGCCAGGCCGCGAGGAACGCGGCCATGAGCTGCGCGACCCAGTACGGCACGGCGTCGGCGAGCGGGATCTTGCCGCGCAGGAATACCCCTAGCGTCACGGCCGGGTTGTAGTGCGCGCCCGAGATGTGCCCGCCGGCGTAGACGAGCACCATCAGCATGGCGCCGATGGCGAGCGGCGCGAGGGCCGAGCCGCTCATGATCGCGCAGCCGACGGTGAAGACCAGCCCGAATGTCCCGATGAACTCGGTCACGTACTTGCGCATCGTCACTCCTCGCCGCCGCTAAATGGCTTCACCTGCGTCAAGATCACCGCCAACCCTGCGCAAAGGATCATAGCGACGTCGGCCTCAGAACATCACCTCATACCGCATCTCACCCTGCGCCGTGATCATCTCGGCCGAGCCCACGTGCCCGGCGGCGACCACGTCCGGGAGCACTGACCGGAGCAACTCTAGCTCCGACTCCGGTCCTGTCACGGTCAGCCGCGTCACACTGGCCTTCTGCGACAGCCCAGCCTCCGACTTGGCCTTCCGAATCGCCCCGATCGCGGTCGCCGCGGCATCCAGCCCGGCGCCGTCGACCCGTTGCGCTGCGGCCTGCGGCCACGCCGCGCGGTGAATCGACCCCTCCTGCCACCACGACCACACCTCCTCGGTCACGAACGGCAGCATGGGCGCGAACAGCCGCAGCAGCGCCGACAGCGCGCAGCGCAGTGCCGTCACGGCCGACCCGGCGCCCGCCGGGTCCTGCTCGCCCGCGTACGCGCGTGGCTTCACCAGCTCCAGGTAGTCGTCGCAGAACTGCCAGAAGAACTGCTCGGCCGACTCCAGCGCGCTGGCGTGGTCATAGTTCTCGAGCGCATCAGTGCAGCGGCCGATCACCTGGCCAAGCCTGCCCAGCATGGCCTGGTCGAGCGGCTCGGTCACGACCGCGCCCCGCCCGGCTCCCTCGCCATGCCGGGCCGGCCCGGGTAGGTTCGCCGGCACGCCGAACCCCAGCACGAACCGGCTCGCGTTGAGAATCTTCACCGCCAGCCGGCGCCCGATCTTGAGCTGTGCGGGGTCGAACGCCGTGTCCACGCCGAGCCGCGCGCTGGCCGCCCAGTACCTGACCGCGTCGGTGCCATGCTCGCGGAGCAGGTCGGCGGGCGTGACCACGTTCCCGACCGACTTGGACATCTTCTTCCGGTCGGGGTCGAGTATCCAGCCCGAGATGGCCGCGTGCCGCCACGGCAGCACGGCCTCGAGCATCTCGGACCTCAGCACGGTGTAGAACAGCCAGGTCCTGATGATCTCGTGGGCCTGCGGGCGCAGGTCCATCGGGTAGACGCGGCCGAACAGGTCGTCGTCGGCCGGCCAGCCGCCCGCGATCTGCGGGGTGAGCGAGGAGGTCGCCCAGGTGTCCATCACGTCCCGGTCGCCAGTGAACCCGCCAGGTGCGTCCCGCTGCGCGGCCGAGTAGCCGGGCGGGGTGTCGGCCATCGGGTCGACCGGCAGCGCATCGCCGGCCGGCACGATGGGCGAGCCGTAGTCGGCGGCACCGCCGGCGTCCAGCGGATACCAGACCGGGATCGGCACGCCGAAGTACCGCTGGCGGCTGACCAGCCAGTCTCCGGTCAGCCCGTTGACCCAGTTCTCGTACCTGACCCGCATGTGCGGCGGATGCCAGGTCAGCTCGCGGCCGCGGTCGAGCAGCCGCTGCCGCAGCCGGGGGTCGCCGCTGCTGTTCCGCAGGTACCACTGCCGGGCGCTGACGATCTCCAGCGGGACGTCACCCCGCTCGTAGAACTTCACCGGGTGCCGCACCGGCTCTGCGGCACCGCGCAGCGCCCCGGCGGCTTCGAGCAGCCCGGCCGCCCGCTTCCTGGCGGCTCGGGCGGTCAGCCCGGCAAGCTCGGCGTAGGCGGCCCGCCCGGCCGGCGCGGTGATCGCGTCGGGCGGCTCGGCCAGCATCCGGCCGTCGGTGCCCAGCACCGGCCGGGCCGGCAGGCCCAGGTCGCGCCACCAGGTCACGTCGGTGGTGTCGCCGAACGTGCAGACCATCGCGATGCCGGTGCCCTTGGCCGGGTCGGCCAGGTGATGGGCGAGTACCGGCACGCCGGTCCCGAACAGCGGCGTCGTCGCGATCGTGCCGAACACGTCGCGATACCGCTCGTCCTGGGGGTGCGCGACCAGCGCCACGCAGGCGGGCAGCAGTTCCGGCCTGGTGGTCGCGACCACGATCTCGGAGCCAGAGCCGGTGCCGGTGCCGGAGCCGGACAGGCCGAACGCGAGCCGCCAGTAGCTGCCGGGTATCTCGCGGTCCTCGATCTCGGCCTGGGCGACCGCGGTGCCGAAGGTCACGTCCCAGAGCACCGGCGCCTGCGCCTGGTAGGCGTCGCCCGTGGCGAGCGCGCGCAGGAACGCCCGCTGCGACACCGCCGCCGGGCGGTCCTCGATCGTCCGGTAGCTGGTCGACCAGTCGACCGACAGCCCGAGCCTGCGCAAGGCCGCCTCGTAGGCGCGCTCGTCGGCCTCGGTCAGCTCGCTGCACAGCTCGACGAAGTTCCGCCGCGAGACCGCAAGCCTGGTCGCCTGGCCGGAGGTCGCCTGGCCGGAGGTCGCCTGGCCGGTGCCCGGCGGCACCAGGTCGGGCTGGTAGGGCAGCGAGGGGTCGCAGCTCACGCCGTAGTAGTTCTGCACCCGCCGCTCGGTCGCCAGGCCGTTGTCGTCCCAGCCGACCGGGTAGAAGACTTCCTTGCCGCGCATCCGCTGGAAGCGCGCGACGACATCGGTATGGGTGTAGGAGAACGCATGACCGAGGTGCACCGAGCCGCTCGCCGTCAGCGGCGGGGTGTCGATCGAGTAGACCTCGTCGCGGCTTTTGGTCCGGTCAAACTTGTACTACACGCCCCATTTCCCAGGCGCTCGACCACTTGTCCTCGATCCCGTCAAGCGACGGCTTGGCGGGCGGGCCGGCGGGAATGGAGTCGGTGCTCATGCGCCGATGATAGCGCGAGGGGGGTCCTGCCGCGAGCGCGGCAGGACCCCCTCGGCGTTACGGCTTGGTCAGCGCGGGACAGCCGCCCGAGATCTCGGGGTTAGCCTTGACCGCCGAGATCGTCGTCCCGCCGAACCGTGCCACGTTCGGCTGGCCGTACTGCTTGTCCCGGCCGAGACCGCGCGTGGTCACGCCCTTGATCACATTGCCGAAGTTCCAGACGCAGGCGCCGGCCGGGAACAGCCCGTGCCCTATGTTCTGGCCCTTCTTGTCGGTCAGCGTCCAGAACGGATAGAACTTCGCGGCGTGCGGCGGCACGACGCAGAGGTTCCCGCTGAACACGTTGCACAGGAAGGCCGAGCCCGGCGCGTTGGACTCGATCTGGACCTTCGGGTACGGCTGGCCCGACTGGTCGAAGGGCCCGGCGTACCGGAACGACGTGGGCACGTTCGGCGAGCCATCCGGCCACTTGCCCTGCTGGTAGGACAGTCCGTCGAAGTCGAGGTCGCCGTTCTGGAACAGGGTGTCGGCGCAGAAGTTGACCGGCGAGGTCGCCCTGACCTTGCGCGAGTCGATCGTCACCGTCCTGCTGCCCTGCGGCAGGCAGATGCCGTCGGCGAACTCGCAGAGCTGGCCGCTGGCTACGTTGTCGCTCGGGCACGCGATCGGGCCCTTCGTGCCTTCCGTGGTGGCGCCCTTGCACACCCCGGTATTCGGGTCGCAGCCGCCCTCGCCCGTGTGCCGCCGGTGCCGCGAGCCGCCCTCCGATCCGCCGACGCAGGTCTGATAGGTGTTCTTGTCGACGATGAGACCAGGCTCTCTGAACGCGGACTTGTGCGACAGCGACGAGCAGACCTCGGAATGCCCGATCTCCTGCTCCATCAGCACGCCGCCTTCCAGCGCCGCCCACGGCACCTGGTTCTGCTTGGCCGCGGTGGCGTACTCGGCGTGGAAGGTGTGCCTGGTGCCCTGGCAGGTCTTGTAGTCGGTGTTCATGAAGCCGTTGTGCGCGCTGGCGGTCATCCGGCCGGTCTTCCCGGTCGTGAGGTCCCTGACGACCGTGGTAAAGCCGGCCGGCGGGTCGCTGATCGAGACCTTGAGCACGTCGCCGGAGTTGAGCATGAGCGTGTGCTTGTTGGGCTGGAACGTGTGCGCGTTCGCCGTCTGCGGTCCGGGCGGGCCCGACGGCCTGCCGGTCCTCGACAGGTAGGCGAAGTTGATCGGCTCCTCGCAGTTCGGGTTCAGGTCCACGAAGTTGAACTTGGACTCCAGGCTGTCAATGTTGAGCGCCACGCACCACTTCGTCGCGTTGCAGCTCACGCTGTCCAGCCAGGGTGTCAGCCCGGGCGGGTAGAACTGGAGCTCCATGAAGGCCGAGCCCGCGTCGGTCGGCAGCCCGGTGCCGGTGTTCGCGTCGCTGTCCGGGGTGCACGGGTTCTGCGGGTAGGACTTCGGGTCGCACATCGGCAGCCCGAACCACGGCGCGACGCTCAGCTCGGCGTACGAGACGACCTTGCCGTCGTTGGTCGGCCTCCTGGCCGGGTCTTTCGGCAGCCGCATGAGGTAGGTCATCGTGTTGCCCGAGTTAGCCGCGGACGAGATGAACTTCACGCTCGGCTCGTCATGGCCGACGTAGTGGCCGTTGTCCTCGAAACGGCCGCGGCTGCGGTAGCCCAGCTCGGGCGAAGACCACCCGCCCTTCGGCTTCCTGGCGCCGCGCGGGTCCACGCACGTGGACCGGTGGGCGGGGGCGAGCGGCTTGAACCGCGGGCTCCAGCCGTTGCAGTCCACGTCACTCAGTTTCCCCGGAGCCACGCCCGGCCTGGGCGCCGAGGCGACGTGCGCCGCCGCCGGGCCGGCCGCCCCGACCGACAGGCTCACCAGCGCGAGCGTCGGCGCCGCGGCCAGCGCCCAGGCCCGGCGGCTCTTTCCAGACACAACTCCCACACGTATTCCCCCGCTCGGACACCTCGCGATGAGGCGCGCCACGTGCGGTCCGGCGGGCTTGCCCGCGGCGCCAGGCGCGCTGATATGGGCGCAAGCTAGCAACGCGAGCGGGCGCGCTCAAGCCTGGGCGGCCCGACCTTGCCCGCCGCTGACCCAATCCTTGCCGGTCATTGACTTGCCGCCGGGCGGGGCGGTCGGGCTGGCTGCCGGCGGCGGCTGGCTGGCGGGGGCGGGCGGCTGCCGGGGCTGGGTGCCTTAGTCGCTGGCCGGCGCTAGCGGGCGGGAGCCAGCGCGTCGAGCAGGCCCGCGGCACGGTCGGCGGCGGCGGCGGGCTCGACGTCGGGCGCGCCGACCAGCGGATCCCAGTTCAGGTCGTAAAACACCTCGGTCACGCCCTGGCCGGCCAGCCAGGCGACGTCGCCGCGGATCTGGGCATGGCTGCCGGACAGCAGCCGCCGGCGGCCGCCGGCGTCGGTGGCCTGCTCGCCGTGGCGGATGACGCCGCGGCAGATAATTCGCATCGTCGACGGGTCACGGCCGGCCGCGGACGCCGCCTCGTGCACGATCGCGACGCTCGCGGCGATCGCGGACAGGTCCGCCCGGCTGGAGGTCACCCAGCCGTCGGCGACCCGGCCGGCCCGGCGCAGCGCCGCCGGGGCGGTGCCGCCGAGCAGGATCGGCGGGCCGCCGGGCTGGACCGGCCGGGGCAGCGCGGAGCCGCGCGGCACCTCGTAGAACTCGCCGCTGAACTCTGCGGGCTGCTCGCCCCATAGGGCGCGCAGCACCCGGACGTACTCGGCCGTCCTGGCGCCGCGCCGCGGCATCGACCCGCCGGTCATGGCGAACTCCTGCGGCATCCAGCCGAGACCCAGGCCGAGGTCGAGCCGGCCGCCGGAGAGCACGTCGACGCTGGCGGCCTGCTTGGCCAGGTATCCGGGCGACACGAACGGCGCGTTGATCACGGCGACGCCGAGCCTGATGGACGAGGTCACCGCCGCCGCGTAGGCGAGCGCCGCCATCGGGTCGAGCACGCTGCGGTAGACGGGCTCCATTCCCGAGCCCTCGGGAACGAGCAGCCGCTGGAAGGTCCACAGCGAGGCGTAACCTTCCTGCTCGGCGCGGGTCGCGAAGCGCGAGATGTTCTGAGGCGTTGCCCAGGCACCGGACACCGGCAGGCCGAATCCGACTCTCATGTCACCCAACCCTAGTGATGCGCCCGGGACGAGCGGAGGCCCCCGCCGGGGAGCGGCGAGGACCTCCTGGGCTAACGCGCGGCTAGCGAACGCTCGCCGGTTCGGTGAGCGCCGGGCAGCCGCCGGAGACCTCCGGGTTGGCGCGAGTCCGCGACGTCGCCGTCCCGCCGAACCTGGCGAAGTCGGCCTTGCCGTACTCGTGGTCCTTGCGGAAGGTGTTGGTGGTGACGTGCGGGATCACGTTGCCGAAGTTCCAGACGCAGGCGCCGGCCGGGAACAGGCCGTGCCCCAGTCCCTGCCCCATCTTGTTGGTCAGCGTCCAGAACGGGTAGAACTTCGCCCCGAGCGGCGGAACCACGCAGTTGAACTGAGTCGCGAGGTTGCACAGGAACTCAGAACCCGGCGCGTCCGTCTCGAACTGGGCACGCGGGTACGAAGCGCCGGAGGCCATGAACGGCCCGGCGAACCTGACCGACTGCGGGACGTTCGGCGATCCGTCCGGCCAGCTAGTCGCCCGGTAGCTGATGCCGTCGAAGTCGAGGTCGCCGTTCTGGAACCGGTTGTCGCCGCAGAAGTTCACCGGCGACACTTCCTTGGCCGTATGGGTCCCCAGGGTGACCGTGCGGGATCCCTGCGGCACGCAGAAGCCGTCCGCGTACTCGCAGAGCTGGCCGCTGAGGAAGTTGTTGCTCGGGCAGCGGATCGGGCCTGTCGTGCCCTCGGTCTTGGCGCCCTTGCAGACTCCTGTCATCGCGTTGCAGCCGCCCTCGCCCACGCGCGGATGGTGATGGACCCTGCCCTCCGTCCCGCCGACGCAGGTGTCGAAGGCGTTCCTGTCGATGAAGAACCCGGGCGCGACGAACGGGTCCCGGTGGGTGAGCGAACCGCAGGTCTCGCCGTGGCCGATTTCCTCCTGCATCAGCACGCCGGCCTCGAGCGCGGCCCACGGCACCTGGTTCTGGACCTGGGCGGTGGAGTACTCGGCGTGGAAGGTGAACGGATTCCCGGTGCAGTCCGCGAGGTTGGTGTCCGCGAAGCCGTTGCCCGCGCTGGCCACCATGAACCCGGTCTGGTGCGTGGTCAGGTCGGTCACCCGCGTGGTGAACCCGCCCGCCGGGTCGCTGATCTGCACCTTGAGCACGTCGCCCGGGCTGTACGTCAGCGTCTGCGCGTTCGGCGTGACGGTGTGGATGTTGGAGAGCTGCGGGCTGGGCGGACCGGCCGGGACGCCGTTGCGCTGCAGGAACGCGAAGTTCTGCGGCTCCTCGCAGTTGAAGTTCAGGTTGACGAAGTTGAACTGCGACTCCACGCTGTCGATGGTCAGCGCCGAGCACCACTTCGTCCGCAGGCAGCCCGGCTCGTCCGGCCCGGTGAACCCGGGAGCGTAGAACTGCAGCTCCATGAAGGCCGATCCGGCATCGGTCGGGTCGGCGATGCTGCCGTGGTTGGTGTCGCTGTCCGGTGTGCACGGGTTCTGCGGGTAGGAGTGCGGGTCGCACAGCGGCAGGCCGAACCAGATCGCCGGGCTCAGCTCGGCGGCGTCGACGACCTTGCCATTGTTCGTCGCCTTCGTCTTCGGATCGTGCGGCAGCCGCATGAAGTACGTCATGGTGTTGCCGGACCCGGGAGTCTTCGAGATGAACTTCACGCTCGGCTCGTCGTGGCCGACGTAATGCCCGTTGTCGAGGAACCGCGACCAGACGTTGTGGCTGGTGCCGGTGGCCGCGGAGTAACGCGCGCGAAGCGGGCCGTGCGGGTCCGCGCACAGCATCTTGTGCGCCGGGGCGATGGACCCGTACCTGGGGCTGTAGCCGTTGCAGTCCAGGTTGTTGGTCTTGTTCGGGATCAGGGTGCGTGCCCCGGCCGGGGCGCTGTGCGCCTGGGTCTGACCCGCAGCGACGATGGACAGGCTCGCCATCGCAAGGACGGGCGCCGATACCAGCGCCCAGGTGGAACGTCTGTTGAACGACCAGCGACGTTGCACGCGTTTTCCCTTCGTTCGGCCTTTCTTTCGATGGTGACGTAGCTCTGAGCCTGAGATACGGGCGAAACTTAACAATCGCCGGTAACCGAGTCAAGCATGGTCACAAAAACGTGACCTTATTACCAGGAAACACTGGCGTACCGGTATTCGCGGAGAATTCCGCGAATACGGCGAATTCTCGGAATTCTGCCAGAGTGCGAAACGGACTCGTGCCATCGTCCGCCCGGGCTGGCCGCCGCCGCGGGAACCCGCCGTCAGCCGCCGAGCAGCCCGGCGACGGCCTGCGCCACGTCGAGGGCGCAGCCCCAGGACAGCGTGACGCCGGCACCGCCGTGGCCGTAGTTGTGCACCAGGTGACGCCCGCCCGGGCCGGCCGACGTCTCGAGCCTGACCTGCGGGCGCACCGGCCGCAGCCCGACCCGGTGCGCGAGTACGGGCGCCGCGGCCAGCCGCGGGTCCACGGCGGCGCACCGCGCGATGATCAGGTCAGCGGTCGCCGGGTTCGGCCGCATGCCCGCGTCCCCGTGCTGCTGCGTTCCGCCGAGCACGACGGTCGCGCCGTGCGGGAACAGGTACGTCACCTCGTCGGGCCGCGCGCCCTCGCCGACGAAGAACTCGGTCAGCCCGGGATTGGCGGCGACCACGACCTGGCCGCGGACGGGCACGAGGGCGGCGTCGGGAACCAGGTCCCGCGCGCCGATGCCGGCGCAGTTCACGGTCACCGGCGCCGGGAACAGCGCGTGCGCCTCGGCCAGGTGGCGCAGTCGCTGGCCGAGAACAAGCTGGCCGCCTTGTTTCAGCAACAACTCAAGCAGGTAGTCCAGGTAGGCGGGCATGGCGATCACCGGCGCGGTGTACCGCCACCCAGAGGCGTATCCCGGCGGGAGCTCGGCGGGGTCGCACCTGCCGGCCGGGCCGGCGCCGCGGGTGAAGCCGGGCCTGCGGGCCTGGTCCGGGGCGGGCGATGCCACCAGGCCGCCGATCTCGCTGATCCCGGCGGCCGGCTCGTCGCGCAACTCGCGGAACCTGCGCAGCGTCACCGCCGCCCAGCTTCCGACGCGCTCGTCGGCACCCACCAGATGCGGGCCCCACAGCGCCCCGGCCGCCGCCGAGGTGGTGCGGTGCGGCGGCGCGGCCGCATATACGGTCACGGCCAGGCCGGCGCCGGCCAGCGCGACCGCCGTGCTCAGGCCGCATACGCCGGCACCGATAACGACGACGTCGGGGCTGCCTGCGCGCACATCCGCACCGTATCCGATGCCTCGCGCGCGGGCCGGCCCGTCGCCGCCGGCGATGCGGGCACCGCGCGGCAGCCCGCCCGGCCCGGGTTCCTCACCGGCGCCGACCGCGCGGTCGGGCAGAATGGCGCAGGTGCAGGAGACCGACCCGTGGGCGCCGCTGGCCCGCCAGTTCGCCCGCGCCCACTACGCGACGATCCGCGGCCGCGTCCGCACGCACGTGATCGACGCGCATCTGCGGGCCCACCTTCCGCCGCCCCCGGCGGCACTCGTCGACGTGGGCGGCGGCGCGGGCAACCAGTCGATCCCGCTGGCCAGATCCGGTTACCCGGTCACGATCGTGGACCCGTCCGCGGCGATGCTGGCCGAGGCCGAGGCCAGCCTGGCGGCCGAGCCGCGCGGCGTGGCCGACCGGGTGCGCCTGGTCCGGGCCGCCGCGCGGGACGCCAGCGCCGCGCTGGGCGGCCAGCGATTCGCCGGGGTGCTCTGCCATGGCGTGATCATGTACGTGGACGACCCGCGCCCGTTCACCACGGCACTGGCCGATCTCGCCGAGCCCGGCGGGATCGTGTCGCTGGTCGCCAAGAACGCGCTGTGCCTGGCCGCGCGCCCCGCGCTGGAGGGCCGGTGGGACGAGGCCCTGGCCGCCTTCGATGCCGACCGCCAGGTCAACGGGCTCGGCGTGGACACCCGAGCCGACACCGTGGACGAGTTGTCCGCGCTGCTCGCCGCGGCCGGGCTCGAGCCCGTCGCCTGGTACGGCGTGCGGCTGTTCACCGACGGCTGGACCCCGGAGGACCGGCTGGCGGGCCCGCCGGACGGGCCCGGCGCTGCCCGCGCGGACGAGGCGGTCTTCGCGGTGGAGCTCGAGGCGAGCCGGCGCGATCCTTACCGCCAGCTCAGCCGGCTGTTCCACCTGATCGGCGTCCGCCCGCGCCCGTGCTCAGCAGGTCCTCGGTGATCCGCGGGATGGCGCTGCCGATCGGCTCCCTGATGACGTCGGTCGCCAGGGCGTCGTAGGGCGTCGGATCCCGGTTGACGACGATCAGGTGCGCGCCCGCGTCGGCGGCGACCGCGCACAGCGAGGCGGCCGGCTCGACGGTCAGCGTGCTGCCCACCGCGAGCATCAGATCGCAGCCGGCCGCGGCGCGGACCGCGCCGGACAGGACCGCGCGGTCGAGCGGCTGGCCGAACATCACCGTCGCCGACTTGAGTATGCCGCCGCAGCACTCGCAGGCCGGATCGGCCTCCCCGGCCCTGACCCGGTCGAGCGCGCCGGCCATCTCGGTCCGGTCCCCGCAGCCGACGCAGACCACGCCGTGGATGGTCCCGTGCAGTTCGAGCACCCGGCCGGTCGGCGAGCCCGCCCGCTGGTGCAGGCCATCGATGTTCTGCGTGATCACCCAGGTGTCGATCCCGGCGGCCAGCCTCGCCAGCGCCGTGTGGGCCGCGTTCGGCACCGCGGACCAGGCCGGGTGCGCGAGCCTGGCCCGCCAGGCTCGGCGGCGCAGCTCCGGGTCGCTGACGTAGGCCCGGTAGGTGGCGAGCCGCTCCGCGGCCGGGTCACGGGTCCACAGCCCGTCGGGGCCGCGGAAGTCCGGGATGCCTGAGTCGGTGGAGATGCCCGCGCCGGTCAGCACGGCGATCCTCGTCACGCCGCGGGTCCAGGCCGGATCGTGGCTCATCGCTCCATCGTCGTCACGGCCGGGCCCGGACGCAAACGGGCCCGGACACAAACGGGCCCGGTCACAAACGGGCCCGGACGCAAATGGGCCCGGACGCAACGGCCCGCGGCTGGCGACCCGGCCCATCTCGATTTGGCCACGATGACCCGACGTTGTTGCATTGCACACCGTCAGCGTGAATTGTATGGCTCATCTTCCGGACGTCGGCGATTGAGGAATACGCACCGATGAATGACGGTTCATTGGAGGTCCAGGGCGTCACCGTCCGGTTCGGCGGCCTGACCGCGCTCGACGGCGTGTCGCTGACCGCCGTGCCCGGACAGGTGACGGGGATCATCGGGCCGAACGGCGCGGGCAAGACCACCCTGCTGAACGTGCTGTGCGGCTTCGTGCGGCCGGAGTCGGGCACGATCCGGTTCGGCGGCCGGGAACTGACCGGCCTGCGGCCGCACCGCCTCGCCGGCCTCGGCATCGCCAGGACGCTGCAGGGGGTAGGGCTTTTCGGCGGCCTGTCCGTCGTCGAGAACGTGATGGTCGGCGCCACGGTCCACGCGCGGGCCGGGTTCTGGTCGGCACTGGCCGGCGCGCCACGGTCCGATCGCGACGAGCGGCGGCTGCGCGAGCGGGCGCTCGCCGCCTTGGATCAGGTCGGAGCCGCCGAGCACGCGGAGGCGAGGCCGGACACCCTCGCCTTCGGAGTGCGCAAGCGGGTGGCGCTAGCCCGCGCGCTCGCCGCGCGGCCCAGGCTCCTGCTGCTCGACGAGCCGGCCAGCGGGCTGTCGGAACAGGAACTGCCCGAGCTCGGCGGCCTGATCTCCGGCCTGGCCGACGACGCCACGCTCGTGGTGATCGAGCACCGGATGGACCTGATGATGTCGGTCTGCGACACGATCACCGTGCTCGACTTCGGCAAGGTCATCGCGACCGGGACGCCGAGCCAGGTACAGGCCGACCCGGCGGTCACGGCCGCGTACCTGGGGATCGCCGCCGACGACACGGCCAGCGCGGTCGGCGACGACATCGCCGCGGAGGCTCCCGTAACTCTCAAGAAGTCTGTCGGCCAGGTGACGGAGGCGGGCGATGAGTGACCAGAACGCCCTCGCGGTCGAGGACGTCGTGGCGGGCTACGGCCAGGTCACCGTGCTGGACGGGGTGTCGGTCAGCGTCCCGGCCGCCTCGATCACCACGGTGCTCGGCGCGAACGGCGCGGGCAAGACGACGCTGCTGCGCACGATCAGCGGCGTCGTGCGGCCGCGGCGCGGGCGGGTGCTGGTCGGCGGGACGAACCTGGCGCTGCGCCGTCCCGAGGAGATCAGCCGGGCCGGAGTCGCGCACGTGCCCGAGGGACAGGGCGTCATCACCGAGCTGACCGTGGAGGAGAACCTGCGTCTCGGGGCGCTGACCCGCCGCGCGGCATCCGGCCGCGCGGCCGCGCTCGCCGATGCCTATGAGCGCTTTCCTGTCCTGGCCGACCGGCGCGGCCGGGCGGCCGGCACGCTGTCCGGTGGCGAGCGGCAGATCCTGGTCATCGCCAGGGCGCTGATGGCCGGCCCGAAGGTCCTGCTGCTTGACGAGCCCTCGCTCGGGCTCGCGCCCAGGATCGTGGCGCAGGTGATGAGCCTGATCAGGCAGCTTCGGGACGACTCGGGACTGACCGTGCTGCTCGTCGAGCAGAACGCCCGCAGCGCGCTGTCGATCGCCGACGTCGGAATCGTGCTCAACCTCGGGACGGTGGTCGCGAAGGCGGCCGCCGCCGACCTGGCCGCCGATGTGTCCCTCCGGCGTCACTACCTGGGCTTTTAGGAAGGCCGCGGATGCAGGAATTCATCGAGTTCACCCTCGGCGGGATCAGCACCGGCATGATCTACGCGGCTATCGCGCTGTCCCTCGTCCTGATCTGGCGTGGCACCAGGATCCTGAATTTCTCCCAGGGCGGCATGGCCATGTTCACCACGTACCTGGCGCTGCTCGTCATCAACAGCACCGGCAGCTACTGGCTGGGGTTCGGCGTCGCCCTCGTCGCGGGCCTGGTTCTCGGGGCCGTTGTCGAGCGGGTCGTGGTCCGGCCGGTGGAGAACAAGCCCCCGCTCAACGCGGTCATCGTCACGATCGGCCTGCTGATCCTCATCGAGGGAGTCGCTGGGATCATCTACGGGGGCCAGTTCAAGTCGTTCCCGCCCGAGTACTCGATCGTAGGCCTGAAGATCGGTTCCACGTCGCTCGGGCTCTCCCGCAACGACATCTTCATCACCGCGGCGGTGCTGCTCGTGGCGGTCGCGCTCTACGTGATCTTCACCTACACGCGGGTCGGGCTTCGGCTGCGGGCCTCGGCCTTCAATCCCGCGGTCGCGCGGTTGCTCGGCGTTCGCGTCGGCCGGGTGCTGACTCTCGGCTGGGCGCTCGCCGGTCTCATCGGCGCGCTGGCCGGCGTACTGGTCACGCCGTCCACGTTCCTCTATCCGAACAGCATGGACTCGATCTTCGTGCTCGGGTTCACGGCCGCCATCATCGGCGGCCTCGACAGCCCGGTCGGAGCCGTGGCCGGGGGCCTGATCCTCGGCGTCGTCCTGGAGTACACCGGCTATCTCGGCTCGGACGTCGTGCTCCTGTTCGGCCTCGCCGCCCTCATCGTCGTCCTGATGATCAGGCCGTCCGGCCTGTTCTCCACCGCGGCATCCCGGCGGGTGTGACCATGACGCTGCTCAGACACGCTGGCGCCGCGCTCGCGGTCGCGATCGTCATCGGGCTGCTGACGATCCGGCTTGGCAACTACCGCGACTACCAGATCGCCGAGGTCGCCGCGTACGTCATCGCCGTGGCCGGGCTGACCGTGCTGATCGGGCTGACCGGCCAGATCTCCGTCGGCAACGGCGCGTTCATGGCGGTCGGCGCGTATTCGACGGCGGTGCTGCAGCTTCACGGCGGCTGGCTGAACGGCCTGCACATCACCGGCAACTGGCAGATCGTCGTGATCCTGCTGGCCAGCCTCCTGATCACCGCGGCCGGCGGCGCGGTCTTCGGCCTGGCCGCGGCCCGGCTGCGCGGACCGTACCTGGCCGGGGCGACACTGATGCTGGCGGTGGCCATCCCGGCCGCCGTGGCCGACAAGTACGCGGGCGTGTTCGGCGGCGACCAGGGCATGAGCGTCTCGGTCACCACGCCGTCCTTTGTCGGCGTGACGTTCCCGCCCACCCGCTGGCTTGCCTGGCTGACCAGTGCCACCGCGCTGGTCGCGCTGATCGCCCTGGCGAACCTGGTGCGCAGCCGGGTGGGCAGGAACTGGCGGGCCGTCCGCGACGACGAGGTGGCCGCCTCGCTCGCCGGGCTCAACGTCGCCCGGCTGCAGGTCCTCGGCTTCCTGATCAGTGCCGCCTGCGCCGGGCTGGGCGGCGCGCTGCTCGCGGTGGTGACGTCGATCGTCTCGCCGGGCGCGTACACGCTCGCCCTGTCGATCGGCCTGCTGACCGCCGCGGTGATCGGCGGGCTCGGCAGCCTGGTCGGCGCGCTGTGGGGGAGCCTGCTGTTCGTCCTCGTGCCGAGCTACCTGTCGAACGTGGCCGAGAGCCACGGCGGCCGCCTGTTCGGGCTGTCGAGCGGGGCCAGCCCGTTCGTCCCGATCGCCGCGTACGGCGTCGTCCTGATCGGGGTCATGCTCCTATTCCCCACGGGGATCCAGGGTGGCCTGCGCCGCCTGTTCGGACCGGCCGCGCCCATCGCGGCCGAGCAATTCAGCCTTCTGCGCCGGCGCGGGCCGGCCAGCGAACACCAGGAGGAAGGCACCCCATGAAGAGATCACACCGAGCCGTGGCGGCGGTCGCCGGGCTGGCCTCGGCCGCGATAGTGCTCGCGGCCTGCAGCTCATCGTCCAGTCCCGGCGGCTCCTCGCAGGGCGGCGGCGGGCTCAGCGCGTCGGCGCCCGGCGTCACGGCGACGACGATCACGATCGGCAGCCACCAGCCGCTGACCGGCCCGGCCGCGCCCGGCTACAGTGAGATCGCCCCGGCGGCGAACGCGTACTTCCAGTACGTCAACGCGCACGGCGGGATCTTCGGGCGCAAGATCGTCTACAAGTTCCTCGACGACGGCTACAACCCCACCACGACCTCGCAGGTCGTGCACCAGCTCGTGCTGAACGACAACGTGTACGCGATCTTCAACGGGCTCGGCACCCCGACTCACCTGGCCGTGGTGCAGTACCTGAACAGCCAGCAGGTGCCTGACATGTTCGTCGCCTCGGGCTGCTCGTGCTGGAACGACCCGGCGAAGTACCCGGTCACCTTCGGCTGGCAGCTCAACTACATCCGCGAGGGCAAGATCCTGGGCAGCTATATCGAGCAGCACTTCAAGGGCAAGAAGATCGGCTACTTCTACCAGAACGACGAGTTCGGCCTGGACGGCGTCAAGGGCCTGGACATGGTGATCCCTAAGTCGCAGGTCGTGGCCAGGCAGAGCTACGTGCCGACCAACGTCAAGATCGGCCCGGCGGTGACCGCGCTCAAGGCGGCGGGCGCGCAGGTGGTCGTCTCGTTCTCGATCCCGGCGTTCACCGCCCTACTCAAGCTGACCTCGCTCGGGCTGAACTACAACCCGTCGCTGGTCGTCAGCGACGTCGGGTCGGACCCGATCACGCTGTCCGGCCTGCTCAACTCCTTCGCCAAGAAGAGCGGGGCGTTCGGCAAGACGCTCATCAACGGCATCATCACCGATGGCTACCTGCCGTCGCTCGGCGACAGCTCCAACCCCTGGATATCGCTGTTCAAGAAGATCCATGACCAGTACGACGCCAAGGCGCCGTTCGACGGGAACGTGCTCTACGGCATGTCGGTCGGTTACACGTTCGTCCAGGCGATGTTCAAGGCGGGCCGCAACCCGACCCGAGCCGACCTGATCAACGCGGTCAACGCCGGGCTGCCGCAGGGTGTCTCGGTCGCGCCGTTCGCCTACTCCAAGTCCGACCACGACGGCATCACCGGCGCCTACATGGGCATCATCAAGAACGGCGTTCTGGTCCCGCAGGGCGGCGTGCTGATCACCGATAGCTCGCCGGGCGGCGCGGTGACGGCATACAACACCCCGCAGCCCCCGCCGCCCGCGTCGGGGATCCCGTCCTCCTGACCACTGCAGGCGGGCCGGCCGCGCCCCCAGACGGGCACCCGCGGCCGGCCCGCCGTGACCGCTGACCCGCATACTCGAGATCGCTGACCCTCATACTCAGGTGAGGAGCATGCCGCGACCCGGGGCGGGGCGACACCGGCGCCCCGCCCCGGGGAGTGTCAAAGAATGTCGGTGGATGTCAAGATGTCGACGAAGCCGGGGGTTGTCGCCATGAGAGTCGCCGTTAATCGCCGGCCTGCCGCCGATCCTGACCGGCCGCCAAGGGAGCGGCTTCTCAGCGCCGCCGAGCACCTGTTCGGCGAGCGCAGCTACTGGCGGACCACGGTGGCCGAAATCTGCGCGATGGCCGGCATGGCCACCGGCAGCTTCTACGCCCACTTCGGCTCCAAGGCCGACATCTTCGCCGCCGTCATCAGGCGGATCAACTCCGACCTGCGGGCGGCGCTCAGGGCGGCGCTGGCCAACGCCGAGCAGAACCAGCGGGCCAGGGAGCGCGCCTGCTTCCGCGCCTACTTCGACCTGACCTCCGAGCGGCCGTGGATTTACCGCATCGTCAGGGAGGCCGAGTTCGTCGCCCCGGCCGAGTTCCGTGCCTACTACGAGCGGCTGGCGAACGGCTACGCGGCCGGCGCCGCTGTCGCGCAGGCCGACGGGGACATCGACGCCAGGTTCGACCCCGAGGTCATCGGCTACCTGTACACCGGCCTCGGGAACTTCATCGGGATGCGCTGGGCCGAGTGGACCGGCGGCGGGCGGGTTCCCGACGAGGTGCTCGACGATCTGCTGCACGTGCTCGAGTGGGGGCTGCCGCCGCGCGGCGCCGAGGCCGACGGGGTGGCCGGGGACCGCCGGCTGGCCGGTGGTCCCCGGCCAGCGCCGTGACCGGCGCCGACGCCCCGTATTGTCTGGAGCCATGACCGGCGAGTTCGGGACCAGCCTGGCCGACTACCAGGGCACGATTCCCCGCCTGCTCGACCGGGCGGCGGAGCGGGATCCCGGCGGGACCTGGTTGCGCACCGACGGCGTTCGGCTCACCTTCGCCGAGGCGGCGGGGCGGGCCGGCGGCGTGGCCGCCGAGCTTGCCGACGCCGGGATCGGCCACGGCGACCTGGTCATGCTGACCGCGAG
>WNGQ01004569.1_pt1 | contig 22076 bp, 22 predicted proteins | sample 5407661 | NCBI WGS metagenome assembly WNGQ01 (sample SAMN13153382, study PRJNA577476) | soil metagenome | isolation source: 60 cm soil or saprolite under Garry oak tree replicate 2 | place: USA:California | collected 2016-06-15 | reverse complement strand
GGAAGATGGATGGCTTTTACACCACGGATGGCATCAATTGCATGGGTTACTACACGGCGGCAGAGCTGCCCTATTACTACAGCCTGTTCGACGACTTCACGCTCTGCGGCAACTACTTCTGCTCGCTCCTCGGCCCGACTGTAGCTGAAGTTCGCGGGTAGGGATGGCGATCAGCCGGGTAGGGCTGGCGATCAGCGGAGTACCGCGGCGGCACCGGGTGCGGTGCCCGAGACCGCCTGCTAGCCCCTGACCCAGAAGTCGCGATGTTCGAGGACGAGCCCGCTGGCGTCGAAGCGCAGCAGCGACACGCCGGCCAGGTCCTCGGTATCGCCATCGACGAGCCTGGTCTGCGCGCTCCACGGAACCGCCGCCTGATCACCGTCCACGATCGGCCTGCCAAACTGGCATTCGGCCGACTCTTCCTCCGCAAACACGCGGACGAGGTAGCCCGGCTCAGGCTCGCGGAACGGATGCTGCTGCCAGAACGCACCATCGGCGTAGAGCACCGTGATAGCGTCCGCGTCGTGCTCACGCCAGCCGCGCTCCCACACGTCCGCCCACCGCTGCGCAGCCTCTCGCGTATGCACGTGACAAGTCTAGAGAACTAGGTCCGGGCCCGGCGATCGAAGCGCGGCGCACGGCCAGGGGCCGACCGCCGGCTGTCACAGCCGCGAGGGCACCAGGCCGCGAGGCCAGCAGGCATTGCCCTGACCACCTGACGCGGCGTTGCCCAGGACGAGATTGACCCGCCCAGCTACCGCAGCTCCTACACCGCTTTCTGCGGCGGGACGCCGGCCTCCGGGGGGAAGGGGAGGCCGGCGTCGCGCCAGCTTGTTACCGGCCTGCCGGGTGGTCGAGAGAGGCTTCCGGGTGCCCCGCCGGACGGCCTGCCGGGTTGATTTCCTGATGGCCGGCCTGGCCACCAGAGCGAGCCCTGCGGCAATGGACTTTCTGGTGATCGTGCGCCACGGCGTCCGGAAGCGCTTGCTGGCTTTGCCCGCGTGCTTCCTGAAGGCCGGGCTGGTCCTTCGCCTGGATTCCCTGCTGGCCCGGCTGCCGCGACGATCCGCCGGCCGGACGGGGTACTGAGACGCCATGGTGCGGGGCGGGCGCACCGAACGTGACGTGCGCCAGCTCCTGGACCGGTGCGGGCAGCGTTCCGGCAACGGCGGCAGTGCTCCCCAGAGCGGTTACGCATGCCGTGAGGGCCAGCGCGAGCCTGGCCAGACTGCGGAACGCGGGCACGGTTCCTGGCCGCGCACCGGCGCTGCGGCAGCCGGCCAGGCTTGTCGCCCGGGCGAACGCCGCCACGGCAGCGGCCTCGCCCGCCAGCTCCCAGTCGATAGCGGGGCTGGCGGCGATCTCCAGCAGGCGCGCCAGGGCCTGCTGGCCGACAGGGGCCTCGGGGCCAACGCCCCGGCCGGCGAGCAACCCCTCAGCACTCGCCGCGTCCGGCAACTGGCGAGTGCTGAGGCGGGGAAGGTTCGGCATCTCGGAGGGAGAACCGCCGGACTTGCTCATCGCGTTACACCCTGCGCCCGGCCAGCTGACACCGCCAGCCGGGCGGCAAGAGTCCGCAGCCCGCGGTGCGCCGCGACCCGCACCGCGCCCGGGCGCTTACCGACAATCCGCGCGACCTGCCCGACGTCCAGCCCGGCGACCACCCGCAGCACGATCACCTCGGCCTGTTCACTCGGCAAGGTGGCAATGAGCGCCAGCGCGGCCTCGGTGGACAGCCGCTCCAGCGCCGCGGCGGCGGTGTCCTCCGCGGCCGGCCGGTCCAGTTCCGCGGCGTCGGCGGTCAGCCGCACCGGGTGGCGGCCCGCATAGCGGCGCAGGTCGATCACCCGCCGACGGGCCAGCGTGAACAGCCAGCCACGGAACTCCGGCTCGCCTCCCCGGAACCGCGCCAGCTTCCGCGCGACTTCCAGCCAGACCTCGCTGGCCACATCCTCGGCGGCGTCCCCGGCCAGCACCCGCAGGTAGCGCAGCAGCGGCGGGTGGGCATCGCGCCACAGCCGGGCAAACGCCCTCTCATCCCCCAGCGCGGCTGCCCGCAGCACACCAGGGAACTCTGCCTCCAGCACACCGGCGACACTACGAGCATCTGGCCAATCACGGGGCGAATCCCAGTATCTCAGCATCGCGGAGCTGGATTTCGGCCATCCATACGCGCTCGAACAAGCCCACATTCCAGCCGGTAGCGGCGCGAGCCTGGCAAGCCTGCGGAGGTCGCGCCGCGCGGGCCGGGAATGACAATGGCAGGGTGGACTCGCCGGCGGAGCATGTGCTGACTGGCGGCAATGTGGCTGGCCGCGTGGTCAGGGTCGGGCCGACGGTCCGCAAGCCGGCCACCAGGGCGACTGCCGCTGTCGAGGCGCTGCTCGGGCACCTGGCCGCGCCGGTCCTGGGCTTGGCTGGTGGCGAAGCGTGACGGTCGCATGGCCGCCCGCGGAATCCAGGCCATCGCGGTGGGCCGCCGCGCGATGCATGACCAGATGCTCGCGCTCGGCGCATCCTGCTGCATCGACTACACCAGCGAGGACGTCGGGCAGCGGGCGGTCGAACTGGCCGGCGGCCCGGTCGACGCCGTCGCTGACCTGGCCGGCGGCCAGTCCCTGGCGGGCGCGCTGGGCGCGCTGCGGCCCGCGGGCCAGATCGCCGCCGTCGCCACTCCCGAACTCGGCCTCGACCCGCTGCTGGACGCCAACATCACCTTCCACGGCGTGCTTATCCACGATGACGGCCAGCGGACCAGGGAACTGGCTTCGCTGCTAGCCGAACGCTCCCTGCGGCCGGTAGTCAGCCACCTGCTGCCGCTGTCCGAGGCCGCGCAAGCGCATCGCATCCTCGAAGGCAAGCATGCGGGCGGAAAGGTCGTGCTCACGGTGCCCGGCTAGCCCACCGCGCCCGGAGCGCTACGGCCGCGTCGCCGTATTCCTCAACATCGCTGGCAACAGGCGGGATCATCTCAGCCCCGCATGGCCAGCCGGTGAACTGCCGTTGCGGCGAACTCGCCGTGGCGTCGCAAGCGCTGGCAGGCTAACCGATCGTGATCCATGCGGTAGCGGCGGCTGGCTGACCCTGGCGCACGCAGATCAGGCTCAACGGCCCGCTCACGAGGTCGGCCACGGCGAACCTGCCTCGGTCATCTGCGTCGACCCACGCATGCTCTGCCTGGAGTCCCCGGCGCAGCTGGATTCTGGCCGTCCCGGCCGGGATCAGCTGCCCGATCAGCTGCCACCGCTCAGCGCGGTTGCCGGGCTCGATCTCGATCTCCACGCTGAGGGATTCGGCGTCGAAGACCACCAGCCGCGGCCCGCCGTCCGCGCGCAGCTGGGACCTCGCTGTGGAGAACTCGGAATCGGAGGTCAGCGCTGCCAACTCGGTGTCGATTGTCCGCAGCCCGTAGCTGCCCTTGGCCAGCTCCACGGACCAGCCTGGCGCTGTCCCTTGCGGGCCGAGCATCTCCTGCAACGCGGCGAGCAGACCCTCATCGTCGAGACCACGCAGGTGGCTAGCCGCTTCAGTGCCCTCGCGGGCCGGGGGGTCCTCAGTGCTCATGGGCCGGCCCTTTCGTGTCGATACGCATCTCCGCTCGGTTCCCCAGGGCCACCAGGATCGCCTCCGCGCCTCCGTCCCATCATGAGATGCCGACGCCTCCCCTAGATACCACCGTTGTCAAGTAGTTTTCTGAGCTGGCTCAGGCAGCGCGCCCGAGTCGGCCCGAGACTTCCCACTGGCACCTGGAGTTCCGCCGCGACCAGCCGGTAGGACGGCGGCCCTTCCTCGGGATCGACTACCAGCGCCCGCAGCACCCGCTGGCACCACTCGCTGAGCCGAAGGAACGCCTGCCAGAGCGTGGCGCACTGATCGGCCGCCAGAACGGACCGGTCGGCCGCCGCGACGCCGCCGAGCAGCCGGCCCATATGCTCCTCCTCGACCGGCAGGTAAGACCGCGAGCGCCGCAGGAAGGCCAGGCACTCGCGCCGGCACGTGGTAGCCAGCCAGCCGGCCAGCCGCTGCGGGTCGCGGATCTGATCCAGGTTCTCCAGCAGGCGCAACCATGTCAGCTGCGAGACATCGGCGGCATCTTCGGCACTCATCCGGTGCGCACGGCAGACCGACCACACCAGCCCGGCATACCGGTCCACCAGCCGCTCCCAGGCCTGCGCGTCGCCGGCCGCCGCGGCCTGCACCCAGCCGGGAACGGGATCGTCCGCGGCTCCCGCCGCGATCGTTCCGGCCTCGGGGTGCGCATCGCTCGGCATCGTGACCTCACACTCCCAGCGCCAGGAAGGAGCAGGCGGTTGCCAGGGTGACTGGGTCGCCGGTCGCGACGGCGGCCAGCCGAGCCAGCCGCAGCGCATCGGGGAGACCGGCACCCCCGGCCACGTGCTCGTGCAGGGAACCCATTATGCCCGGTGTGACCCGGTCGCTCACCGGTACCACGGCGGCGGCGATGCCGACTGTCCCCATCGGCATCATGCTGCTGGCCAGGCCGAGCAGCTCGTCGGCTCCAGCCGGCGCCGCGCGGCCGGACTCGCAGCTGGACAGCACCAGGCGATGCGGGGCCCGGCCGAGGCGCTCCAGGTCGTAGACCGTCAATGGGCCGTCATCCAGCCGGAGGGACGAGAAGAGCGGGTTGTCGGCACGGAACGTCCCGTGCGCGGCGACGTGCGCAAGCCAGCAGCCGTCAAGCGCCGTGAGCACGCGCCCGGCAGTCGCCGTGCCATCGGCGAGGACGGTGGCCGCAGGGTACCGCTCAGCCAGCAGCGCCAGCTCGGCCTTGGCGGCATCCAGCCGGGGACCGCCGACCAAGGTAACGGCGCGGCCGGCCGGCTCGGGTGTGGAGACGGCGCGCAGCCATGCGGCCGCGGAAAGGTTGACGCTGACAGACCGGTGCCGCAGCGCTGGCAGCAACCCCCAGGGGATGGCATTCAGGCGGCCGGGCGGGACGATGACGACCCTGTCTGAGTCGAGATCGGCCGCCGCCGGGCCGAGCAGCGACGCCTCGAGCAGGCGAGCGGCATCGGCCAGCGCCTGAGCGGGGGAAGGCACTGGCCGCCCGTCGGCCAGCCGCCGCAGCAGGAAGCGCGCGAAATCCACTTCACGGGCCGCGTCGCCAGCGCGGCCGACGGCGTGCACCCGGATTCCCGCTCGGCTGACAGTCAACGCCCGCAGGACGCCGTCCAGCTCGACAAGCTCGACAAGGACGGAGCCGTCCAGCGCCTCAAGCAGCGGGCGCAAGGCGAACGGCCGGCCGCGCGCCGATGTCGCGCCGGGGGTTCGTAGCACGCGCGCGCGGACGGCAGCCTCGAGCCGAGCACGCTCGCGTCTGGCCGCCGCGGCCTGCGGCGCCGCGATCACGTCGCGATCCAGCTGACGGGATGCCTCCCGCAGCGCGGACAGTTCCCTGGCGAGCTCGCCGTCGCTCGGCGGCCTGGCCGGCGTCACGGCCTGGACGGTGGCCCGCCAGCGCTCGCTCCAGGCGAGCAGCCGCTCGCCGTCACGCCGCCGCAATGCGGCCTGCTGTCCCATGGCGGCGAGCTCCCTGCCGTGCGCCGTGACGGCGGCCCGCAGCTCGCTGGCGCCCAGCGTCTGCTGGTGTTCCTCCAGGATGTCCAGGCCGCGCCGGCAGGCGGACAGCATCGCAGGCTCCCGGCCGCGTAGCTGGCAGAGCAGTGCCTGGGCGAGCCAGGCGCGGCTCCGGGTGAGCGCCGGGCCGGACCTCCGGGGCCGGGCCGCGGCGGCCAGGTGGGTCTCCGCCTGGGCGGGAGTGCTCCGCTTGAGTGCCATCTGCCCGGCGAGCAGGTGCGCCACTGGTGACTCATCCGCGCCCATCGCGTCCAGTTGACGGGCAACGGAGCACGCGAGGCGGTAGACGCTCGTGCTCGTTTCGCCGCCTGCATGGCGAGCCTGCGCAAGCACCAGGCGGGTGCGAGCCGTCCATCGCTCCCGGCGCTGACGGCGGAATAGCCGTGCGGCCTGCTCGGCTCGATCCCGGGCTGCTAGCGGATCGCCGTCGGCCAGCGCTGCCGTCGCCGAGGAGTACAGCAATTCGGCGAGCTTCACGGCAGGAACCGCCCGGCCCAGGCGCCGGGCGGCATCGTCTGCCTCGGCCCACGCGTCGGTAGCCAGCCCCGCTGACAGCAGGACGGCGCAACGGTCGATGGCGACGTCCGGCATGGGAGTCCCCAGCTGGTCGTAGCGCCGGCCAGCCTCGGCCAGGTATTCCAGCGCCTCTGGCACGTGACCGGACGCGGCCGCGACGAGGCCGCGGTTGTGCCGTGCCGTGGCGTACTCCCACTCCTGCCCGGCCAGCTCGTACTGGCGCTCGGCGGCCACGAACTCGGCATCGGCTCGCCGGGTCTGGCCCATCGTCAGCAGGATCAGGCCGCGGTGGGTGCGCGACCTGGCCTCCCAGAGGGCGTCCCCGTGCCGGTGCAGGATCGGCGCCGCCCGGTTCAGGTCGCAGAGCGCCTCGGCGTGCCGGCCGAGGTCGGACAGCGCGGACGCGCGCCGCATCAGGACGCGGCCCGCCAGCACTCCCTGCGCCATGCGCAGCGCGCCGTCGAGCTGCGCCATGCCCCGGGTGGTATTCCCGACCAGCGCCAGCGTCACGCCGAGACTGGCCCGGACGTCAGCCTCACGCTGGGCCTGGCCGCTGGCCTGGGCCGCATGCAACGCACGGCGTAGTTCGCCGAGGCCAGCCTCGGCTTGGCCGAGGTCCCGCAACGAGATACCGGCCGCCTGATGCGCGATCGATGCCTCGGCGGCAGCGGCCGGCGGCCGGCCGGAGAGCACTGCGCGCGCCTGCGCCAGCGCCTCGACCGGCCGGGAATGTGCGAGAACGAGGAGGTGATCGGCCCCAGCCGTATCTGGGGAGGAATCGCCATCCTCTGACATGTATCCATGGTAGAGATCAGAACTGCCATATTGGCGCTCAAAATGGGAGGGATTTCGATGGCGAAGGGCACGAAGGGCACGCCCGCGGACGACAACAGGATTCCGCTCATTCAGGTCAGGCACATCATCGAAGAGTTCGGCGCGGAGGTCGAAACGCAACCCCCAGGGTGGGCCGGAGGCAGGAACCCGAATCCGATCGAGTTCATGTACCGCCGGGGCCACCTGCTCATCCGTGACCGGGACGTGCGGAGACTTCCTGACATCGACGTCCCCGGTGAGGTCATCCGTCATCCCGTTCCCGGCCTCGCCCTAGTCCAGGTGAGCCTGAAAGAGAACCTCGTCGATACGCTGAGCCGCATCGATGCCCGCCTCGGCCCCGGTGTCGCGGCCCCTGACCACCTGCTGTCCATTACCCCGGGAACCCGCTGCCCGGCAACGGAACCCGGCGGCGTGCCCCGCAACGCCCCTCCCCAGCCTGCGGTGTCCACCGACTGCTGCGACGGCCGCGGAGTCCTCGTCGCCGTGGCTGACACGGGCCTGTTAAAGAGCGCGCCGAAATTGCATCCATGGCTTCGCGGGGTGACGGGCGACTTTGAGCCAGAGACCGGACCAGGGAAGCGGCACTACATTCCGAGATACACCGCTCACGGAACGTTCATCGCCAGCATTGTGCGGGCGATGGCTGCCCGGGCTCAGGTGCATGTCACGCGAACCTTCGACCGGGCCGGCGCGAACTTCGAGTCCGAGGTCGTCGAGGCGCTGTACCAGGTGATGGACTCGGCGCCGGACATCATCAGCCTTTCGGCAGGTACCCACACGTGGCTAGACCGCGGCCCGCTGAGCTTCCGGTTCTTCGTCGATGGGCCGCTCCGCGAGCGCAGCGGAACCGTGCTCGTCGCCGCCGCAGGCAACGACGGGCTGGACTGGAAGTTCTCCCCCGCGAAGATGAAGGGCGTGCTCTCCGTCGGCGCCCTGGCCGCAAACGGATCCGCGCGAGCCCGGTTTTCGAACCACGGCAACTGGGTCAAGGTTTACGCGCCTGGCGAGGATCTCGTGCACGCCTACTCCCGTGGCACGTATCACTACCACGAGGCCAAGAAGCCCCCGGGACGGCCGAATCAGAAGTTCTACGGCATGGCGAGCTGGAGTGGCACGTCATTCTCGACGCCGGTGGTGGCGGGCCTCATCGCCGCCCGGACCTGAACCGCCCGCCGGGGTGCCGCGGCCGCTGCTGTTGCTGATTCGATTGCGCCGGAGCGTCAGCCCGCACGCGTTAACGTGCGGAAGAGATCGACGGTCTCGTCGCTCGGCGTGATGCCGAGGTCCGCATCGAGGCGTGCGGTGCAGCGCTGGAACTGGCGGGCCACCATGTCGCGCTGCCCCCTGCGAGCAAAGCAGCTCATCAGCAGCCGGTGGGCGGACTCGCGGCAGCCGTCCTCGCGGAGTAGCCGGTCCAGCGCATACTGGGCACGGTCCAGTTCGCCGCGCTCCACGAGCAACGTCGCGAGGCGCTCAAGGACCTGGAGGAACAACTCCTGCAGCGCGGTTCGCTCCGGCAGGAACCAGTCGGCTGCCGGGTCGCCGTCGAAGAGCGGGCCGGCGTAAGCAGATACGGCGCTTTCGAGCACGGCTACCGCGTCGATCGAGGTGCCGGGGTCCTCGCCGCGGCGGCCACGCTCGGCTGCAGCCACGAAGCGGTCCCGGTCGACCTCCCAGGCCAGCGCCCGGTTGAGCGAGTAGTAACCGTCGCGGTACACGATGTACTTGGCCCGCGGGTTGGTCGCGCCAAGCGCTCGCCGCAGGCCGTAGACGCAGACATTGAGGTTGTTGCGCGCGGACGAGTAGGTGTGCCCAGGCCATAGCAGTTCCATCAGAACTTCGCGGTGCACAGGCCGACGGTGCATGAGCAGGTACTGGAAGAGCGTCCTCGTGCGCTGACCGCCCCAGGAGGCAACCTGCGCGCCTGCGACCTGCACGTCAAGCTGCCCGAGCACCCGAACGACGACATCCGGCTGGCGTACCTCATCCGGTACCGGATGCAGCGTCGCCAGCGAGCCCGGCATGGCAGCGAGCTGCCCGGAGTCTGCATGCTCCGGCGAGCGCCAAGGGCGGTCAGCGCCCAGCAATGACGCGGCCTGCCAGCCCACCCGGGAGGCCGAGTCGCGGTGCAGCCCTGCGGCGGCCTCGAGCTCGTCGGCAAGCTGCTGGTGCTCGAGTCCGAGGCGACACAACTCTCGGGCCCGCCGCACGGCGGTAGCGGGCAGCTGCGGCGACGGACCCGAGTAGGCGAGGTGCAGTACCCGCATCGCGGCGGACAGCTCGTCGTCCTCTTGCGGGACTGCGGCGCCCGGCAGTTGCGCACGCGCGGCCAGCCGGCCCCACGGCCAGAAGCGCGCCCGGCGGCTGCTCATATTCACCTCCGCGGCGAATCGGTGCGCTCGTGATCTTGCTAACCCCGCGCCCCTGATCCCCCGCTATGGCCGAGGCCCGGCCCCGCACGGCAGATACCTAGCCGCGTACTCCGTATCCGCGCTAAGCGTCTTTTTATCGTCGGCCGCCCCGGTGACGTTACGTTCACCGGATCCACAGCGGACCAATAGCGACGGTATGCGCGGCGCTTACCGGCGGTGAACCAGCAGCTCACCAGCGCAGCCCAGGATCGTTCCCAGGTCGGCTGCAATGGCCGGCCGCGCACCGTGAGGGAGAAGGACTCATGCCTGACAGCAAGAAGGGCTTGCCCTACCCATCGAAATGCTGGCCGGACGACAAGGACTTCCTAGACGGAGCGACCGAGCTCCGCGTCCCGGCGTCGACGGCCCTGAAGGCGTACTGGGACGCCGACATCCGGGACACCTACGGCGTCAGGCCGGGCACCATCCTGGCCGTTACCGACCCGTTCGTGGTTCGGTTCCGGGTGGAGCTGGCCGGGGATCTGTGGCACTGCATCCACGGCGACTGGTGCTTCAACCTCGGCTTCACCGCAATCGGAGACGGGCCCGACTTCGATCTGTCCGACAAGCTGCCCGCCGGGGTCCTCGACCTCAAGGACTGGGATGGCTGCCAGCGCCAGTGCATCGAGGTCTCCTACACCGTCCCGCCAGGGACGATCGCGGCGGAACACTGCGGGACGCTCTACGAGGTCGGCGCCAAGTTCTCGCTGCACTGCTGCAAGCGCGAGCGGCCGATCCTCGTCGGGTACGAGCCACTGGAGGAGCGGCAATTCTACTGATCGGTCCCGGGCGGTGATCAGGTCGCCAGATCAGGTCACCGCCTAATCGCCGGCGTCCGGGTGGCGGGGCCGCCCAGCTGATGGACTGGCTCGCCACCGGGCGGAAGCGCCTTTCCCGACATCAGCCAAGGAGCAGACGGTGGCTAGCGAGCTCTCATCAATTCCGGGCCTGGGACCCAAACACGAAGCCGTGCTTACCGGCCCGCTGCGGATCAGGACGGCGCTGGAGCTGGCCCGCGCGGACCGGCGAGTAGTGCATGCCGCGATGCGGCGGATGCGCCCCGCCCCAACCCTTGAGGACATCGCGGGCTGGCAAGATCATGCACGTGATCTCGCTGCGGCTGCCCGCGCAGAGTCGCCCGGCCCGCCCGGCCCGCCGGGCCCTGCAGGGCAGTCCGGCTGGGAGCAGGTAGCCGCCTTCGTGGTGAGCTTCGAGACTCGCCAGACCACCGCGGATCCGGAGCGCCGTCTGGTCGTGGAACAAGTCGAGCAGGCGCCGCCCGAGCCACGCCAAGAGTGGCCCGCATGGTCGCGTGAAGCCGCCTGGACGTGGATGCTGGAAAGGCTGGCGGCGGAGCAGGCCGCCCCGGATTCTCCGCCGGCCCAACGCGAGTCGCCTGGCCAGGACCTGGCTGCCGCCGGCCAGCCGGGGCCGGGTGCGGAATCCCAGCCGGAATCAGCAGCGCACCGGGGGCGGGTCCCGGGCGCGATCACCGCAAGCCCACCCGAACTGGTGCTGGCCGCTGGTACCGTCCGCCGCCTGGACGCGGCCGGCCCTGTCGTGCACATCCCGCCCCAGGCAGTGCTTAGGATCACCGCAACCAGCGCGCCGGACCTGCCCCTGCAGGTTGGGATCCGGCTGCGCCGCCCGGACGCCCCCTCGTATGCGCCGTGCCCGGCAGTGACTGCCGTCAGCGGCGAGACGGCCGAGATCGACCTAGACGGCCTCCCACCAGGGGAACATGCCGCGGTGCTGACGATCTGGGCATCGCACGGCAAGGCTGCGGCCGCCGTCATCCCGCTGCCCCGGCTTTGCGTGCCGCAGCGCCGCTGACCGCGTTCCGGGAGCCCAGCGCCGCTGACCGCGCCGGAAGCCCAGCGCCGCTGACCGCGTTCCGGGAGCCCAGCGCCGCTGACCACGTTCCGGAGCCCAGCGCCGCTGACCGCATCCTGACAGCCGGACGTATCTGAACGAAGCTTGGCTCGCTCTGTCCTGGCAGGGGGAAATGTCTCCCTGCATCGCCGGCAATGCCGACTGATCTGCAGGGCAGGCTTGGTGCCGGCCTGGCCGCCCGGGTGCGGAGGTGGCGTATGAGCGCCATCCTTTACGGCAATCTCAGCGTAGAGATCGCCAGTAATCGCGGGGCGCGGATAGAGCGAGCGACGCTCCGGCAAGCCGCTACTGACATGCTCCGGCCACAGCGTTCGGAGGCGCGGCCTGGGCCGCTGATGCTCGGCCGGGAGCGGGAGTCGGCCGACGCATTCGCTGCCATCGGTTCGGGGCGCCCAGTCGGATTCCAGGCGGCCTGCGGTTATGGCAAGACGACCCTGCTTCAGCACATCGCCGAGTCCTGCACTATCCAAGAACGAGCGGGGGGCTGCGTCGTGACGGGATCACGCAGGTCTGGCCGCGGGCCGGGCAGCGTGCCACCCGGCACCGGCGCCGGCGCGATGCTCGGCTGCGCTTAGTCCCGCATGCGACCGTGACGTCCCGTGTCGGCGTCCGGCCGCGAGAGCAGGATCCTTGCGCTGGCGGCAAGCCTGATCGTTGCTGCTACGTCCGGGTCGTCTGCCGTGGGCTGCAGGACGATGGTTGTCGCGCCCGCGTGCGCGAACGAGCGGATGGCGTGCGCTACGTCCGCGGGCGACCCGGCTGCCGCCCGGGCCGGCAGCGGTTCTGCCGACTCGGTGAGCTCCGCCTCGATCCGCTCCCGGCCGCGCTGTCCGGCTCCGCACAGTACGTACACGACGACCTCATGCGGCCGGGATGCTGCCGCCCTCGCGACTGCGCGGCGGACGCCATCGGGCGAGAGACCTGCGTCCAGGACGACGCCATCGGCGAGCTCGCCGGCCAGGGCGAGTGTCTTCGGCCCGCGAGCGCCGACCAGCAGGGGCGGCACGGCAACTGGCGGCCAGTCCAGGGCAACCCGGTCAAGACTTACGTACTCCCCGCTGACGGTGACGGTCTGCCCGTTGAGCAACGAACGGAGGGCCGTCACCCATTCGCGCAGCAGGGTCACCGGGGAGGGAGCACGGGCTCCCACCTGGTCCATCCACCGCAGCACGCCATGCCCAGCGGCCGGCACGAATCGTCCGGGGAACAGGCGGGCCAGCGTCGCGACCTCCATCGCCGCCAATGCCGGGTTGCGCAGCGGCGCCGGCATCAGGCCCAGGCCGACCCGCAACGAGCTGCTCCACGCGAGCGCGGCGGCAGCGCTGGTCAGTCCGCCTTCCAGAAAACAGTCCTCCCACAACCAGACGTCGTCCAGGCCGGCCGCCTCCGCCGACCCGACGAACTCGCGCAGCCGCTCAGGGGGCAACTGCGGGCGGAACACGACGCCAACCCTCGGCGCCTCGCTGGTGGCGACCATGGTGCCTCCCTCGCTCCCGTTGGCTAGCAGCGCGCTAGGTTGTGCTGGCTGTGCTGGCCCGGGCGGGCGGGCCGGCTGTGCTGGCCCGGGCTGGCGGGCCGGCCATGCTAGCCCGGGCAGGCGGGCCGGCCTTGCGGGCCCGGTAAGCGGCGACCGCGGCGCGGTTGCCGCAGCCTCGCTCGCAGTATCGTTTCGACCTGTTCTTCGACAGGTCGACCACGACGTTGCCGCAGCCCGGGTAGGCGCAGATGCGGAGGCGGCTGAGTTCCCCGGTGCGGATGACGTCGGTGAGCGCCATCGCGGCCTCGACGGCCATGCGGGTGGCCAGCGGCGCATCGGGCGGCGTGGCGTGCAGGTGATAATCCCACTCGTCGTGCCGGACGAGCTGGGGCACGGCGTTCGCCTCGGACAGCAGCTGGTTGACGGTCGCCACGAGCTGGTCACGGTCCATGAGCCAGAGCTGCCGCAGCCGCGGGCGCAGGTCGCGCACCGCGGATAGCTCGTCCGCGTCGCGAAGGCGTTCTCCGGTCCAGTTCCAGGTACGGACGAACTCATCCAGCGCGCGGGCATCGGGCAGGTACTCATCTTTGCCGTCGGCAGTGTTGACCAGCGCCGCCGCGGCCTGCAGCGACGCCTCGGTGTCATGAGCAAAAATCATCTTGACTCCTAACAGACACCAGATCTAGAGTCATTACTGTAACGCACTTTCGCCAATTACATGTATCTACCGCAGGGCGGGCCCACGCGTGCGCGGCCAACACCGATGCGTGCGCAGCCAGGACCGATCCGGCAAGAGCAGCGCCCTCGGGCCGGCCTCGGCATGGCGATCTTCTCGGCGATGGCCTTCGGCACGGCCGAGCCCGTCGCCTATCGTGCGGGGAGACCCCGAGCGAGGAGCTGACCCCATGGAGCTGACCCTGCTGACAGTGCCGGCCTGCCCGAACGCCGCAGTGTTCGAGGAGCGGCTGGCAGTCGCGCTGGCCGGCCACCCGGGTGCGGTCGTGCATCGCCGTGAAGTGACCGATGACCTGGAGGCGGCGGAAGCGGGGATGCACGGGTCGCCCACGCTGCTGATCGACGCCGCGGACCCGTTCGCCGGGCCGGACGAGCCGCCGAGCCTGTCCTGCCGGCTGTACCGTGACGCGGCCGGGCGCACTGGCGGGGCACCATCGGTGGCGGCGCTCCGGCGGGCACTCGCGGAGGCCGGCCATTCTTAGCCGGACCTCGAGACGCCAGCGGGAACAGCGAGCTTCCTGACCGCCGGCGGCGCGGATAGCGCGCCGGGGCGGGCCGCCGGCGACGAATCCAAGGAAGATCCCCAGGGTGATCCGTGCGGCGCGGGCATTGGCCAGGAAGCTCCCGTAAAAAATAATCCGGCATCGGCGAGTGCTGAGAGCGGGCCGGCCGGGGCCGGCCAGGGGCGGCCGGGCGGGCCTGCGGAGGATCGAGAACGGGAGGCTGGACATGATCCGTCGCGATGAGCTGTCCGAGTATGTTCGCGGTTCGCTGTGGGTGCTGCCCACGCTGTCCGTGCTGGCCGCCCTGGCAGCTCGCTGCCGGTGACGACGGTCAGGCGATGGCCGGTACTACCGCCTCGATCAGGTGCGGGCCCGGTGCGGCGTGGGCCTTGCGGAGCGCGTCCTGGAGATCCTCAGCGGTGGTGACGTGGGTGGCGGGCACGCCGAGTCCGCGGCTGATCTCCGCGAAGTCCAGCGTCGGGCTGGCCAGCGAGAGCATCCGGGCCGCATGATCCCCGGCTGACCCGGCGCCAACCCGGGCGCGCTCGATCCGCAAGATTGCGTAGGCGCTGTTGTTGAGCAGGACCGTGGTGACGTCAAGCTGCTCGCGTGCCTGAGTCCACAGCGCCTGGATGGTGTACAGGGCACTGCCGTCCGCCTCGATGCACACGACCCGGCGGTCCGGGGCTGCGGTGGCCGCGCCGGTGGCCACCGGCAGGCCCTGCCCGATCGCGCCGCCAGTCAGCGTAAGCAGGCTGTGCCGCGCCGCTCCGGCCAGGGCCGCAGGCAGGGCTATGCCAGAGGTGTTGGCCTCATCGACAACGATGGCGTTCTCCGGCAGCGTCGCGGCGATCGCCGTGGCCAGGCTCTGCAGTGTGAGCGGTCCCGGTGCGGCAGGCTCCGCGGCGGCCGTCGCAAGGACCGGCTCGGTACCCGCAGCGACCAGCGCGGCGAGCTGCTCCAGCGCGGTCTCGACGTCCTGCGTCCGGTCGGCAAGCTGCAGCACTGAGCAGCCGGCTGGTACCAGGTCGCCGCTGCGGCCCGGGTAGGCGAAGAACGCGACCGGGGACCGTGCACCGGCCAGGATCAGGTGGTCGGTGCCCTCGAGCTGAGCGTCGGCCTGCTCGGGAAGGTAGCGCAGGCGGGCCACGGCCGGCCGGCCCGCGCCGCACTCCATCCGCGCCGGGAACGGCTCGGCAAGCAGCCGCGTGCCGGTCGCTGCCCCGACGCGGCTGGCAGCCCGCAGACCGCGCTCGGATAGTGCCCGCCCGCCGAGCAGCAGCATTGTCCGGGACGTGCCCCGGACAATGCTGGCCGCCATGCCGACCGCAGGTTCGGTGACCGGGTCCGGCTGCGGCGCCGGCCGGGGCTCGGCGATCCCCCCGCCGGCGCCCCAGGACACGTCAGCAGGCAGCACCAGGGTGGCGACCTGGCCCCCGTCGCTAAGGCTGGCCGCCACGGCCCGCATCGCGTCATGGGCCACGTCGCGGGCATCCGTCGAGGTCCGGACCCAGCCGGACACCGTGCGCGCGACGGCCTCTATATCGGACTGCAGCGGAGCGTCGAAGCGGACATGCCCGGTGGCATGCGTCCCGACGATGCACACCACCGGGGTGTGCGCGCGGCGGGCGTTGTGCAGGTTGGCCAGGCCGTTGCCCAGGCCGGGGCCGAGGTGCAGCAGCACGGCGGCCGGGCGGCCCGAGATGCGCGCGTACCCATCGGCCGCGCCGGTCGCGACCCCCTCGAACAGCCCGAGCACGCCGCGCATGCGCGGCACCACGTCCAGCGAGTGCACGAAATGCATCTCCGAGGTGCCGGGATTCATGAAGCACACGTCAACGCCCGCGCCGACCAGGCTGGCGATCAGGGCATGGGCCCCGATCATGGGGGCGCTGCCCGCGGCGGCCGGCTGATCTGTCATGGCGGGCCGGAGTACTTCGCCGCGCCCCTCGGCCGCACCTCCCGCGCGACCGAGGGCCGGGCGCTCAGGGACATCGAGAAGGACGTCAGGGAGCCGCAAGGCTCACTAGTCAGCTCCACGGGAACGGAGAGTTGCTGACGGGGTGCAGCTTGCCGGTGCTGTAACGGGAGAACCGGAACGGCTCGAGCAGCGCCTGCTGCTCGCCGAGCAGTTCCCTGGCCACCAGCGCGCCCACGCCGATCATCTTGTAGCCGTGGTTGGAGTCGGCGATCACGTACGCGTTCTGGCAGAAGTTATCGAAGACGGGGAAGCTGTCCGGGGTGAACGCCCCGATGCCCCCGGAGGGTTCGTTGCTGTAGAGGTGGCGCTGATTCTCGAATCGCTTGAGGCAGTGCGCGAGCCCGGAGGTCCACATCCGGGTAAAGTCCTCGCCCACGACGAACTCGGGGCTGGCCGGGCCGTAGGGGTCGACCGCGACCTCCCCCGCCGGGCGGTCGACGACGTTGGGCGCGCTGCCGCCCTGGACCCCGCCGAAGTTGAAGTCCGGCTTGAAATAGATGCCCCACATGGCGTCGGTGATGAGCGAGCCGTTGATGTCGTCATACAGCGGGGCGTCGGAATCCACGTGCACCACCGGCGGGAAACCGCCGGTGCTGGTCTTGAACGCACCCGGATCGACCTTGAGCGTTCCTTCCTGCAGCGCCCAGTAGGTCCACATGGGCCGGCCGGGGTGGACGGTCCCGCTTGGGTCGGTGACGTCGATGCGGTCCGGCAGGCCGAGCATCGGCCAGAAGTCGCGGATCCATGGCCCGGCGGCGACGATCAGCCTGTCGCAGGCAATGGTCCCGCGGTCCGTCTCGACCGCGCTGACCGCGCCGCCGGACAGCCGCAGGCCGGTCACCTGCGTGCCCGGCTCGATCCGGACGCCCTTGGCCCGGGCCTTGGCCTCCAGGCCTTGCAGTGAGCGCTTGTTGTTGGCGTACCCGCCCTGCTTCTCGTGCAGGACCGTGGTCGCGCCGGCCGCCTGCCAGTCAGGGAACATGTCGAGCAGGTAGGCCCGGCAGGCCTCCTCCCCCTCGACCAGGACGGAGTCGTATCCGATCGCCTGCTGTTCGGTGTAGATCTGCACGACGTCGGCGTGCATGGCCTCGGGCGCGGTCTGCAGGAAGCCGACGGGGTGGTAGGAGAACGCATCCGGGTCGGATTCCCACACCGACACGTTGTGGGCCATGAGCTCGCGCATGGCTGGCTGGAAGTAGTTGTTGCGGATCGTGCCGCAGGCAATGCCGGACGCGCCCGCCCCGACACCGGTCTTGTCGAGGATCAGGATATCCCCGCCACTGCCGGTACCGCGCGCCTCCAGTTCCCTGGCCAGGTGCCAGGCCGTGGAGAGGCCGTGCATGCCGGCGCCGATGACGACGTACGGAACATGTGCTGGTGTGCTCACGGCTCATCCCCTGTCATGTCAATGGTGGGGCTAGCATCTCGGGTCATCAAGCAACGGGTCAAGATCGGCTATTTTGAGCGCACCCGCAGCAACCTGCAGTGCCGCCGCGACGCGGCTGGTGCGTCCCGATGCGGCCAGGCCGACCGCCCGCGCCGCGGCTGGTGCGGCTGGTGCGTCCCGATGCGGCCAGGCCGACCGCCCGCGCCGCGGCGACCGACTCGCGAGTACCAGGCGCGGCTACAAGTTGGGGGCGTACTCCCGGTAGCTCGGGGTGATGCCGGGCGCCGAGCCGAAGAACGAATGCCTCGACATGTCCGGTGAGTAACGGGAGGCGGGCGGCACCTGGCCTACCGCCTCGGCCATGGCCCGCACGTGATGCGGGCCGGCGCCGCAGCAGATGCCGAGATACCGCACGCCGAGGTCGAAGGCGGCCGTGGCGAACTCGCCGAGTTCGGCACGGGTGCAGGTGAAGGGATCGAGCGCGGTCGGGAAGGCCTGGGCCCCGCCGCGGGCGGGATCGCGCAGGGACTGCATCGAGGGTTGCGCCTCGTCAGTCCGGTAGGGCACCGGAAGGGCCGCGACCGGACACGACACGGCCTCGCGAATCGGGGCCAGCAGCGGCAGCATGGTAAGCGGGCCGCGAATGCAGTTGAGGCCGACTACGTCTGCCCCGGCCTGCTCTGCCCGGCGGCAAGCATCCTCCGGGCTTATCCCGTCGCGCATGGTGCCTTCTCTGTGCACGGCGAAGGTCACTACCGCGGGAAGGCCAGCGGCGCGGATGGCCTGCAGGGCCAGCAGCGCTTCGCCGGCCCAGCTGAAGGTCTCGGCGATGACGAAGTCCACGTCGGCCTCGGCCGCCCAGCTGACCTGTTCCTCGAACGCAGACCGGACAGTCCGCTCAGCGGACGCTCCCGGCTCGTAGACATTCGTGTTGCACAGGTTGCCGGCGAGCAGCGTCCCCGTTTCCTGCGCCACCCGGGCAGCGATGCGGAGGGCCTGCCGGTTGAGCGGCTCGAGAATGTCCTCCTTGCCGATGACCCGCAGCTTCTCGCGGTGACCGTAGTACGTGAACGCCTCGACCACGTTGGAGCCTGCGTGCACGAACTCACGGTGCAACTCCTCGATTACCTCCGGGTGATCCAGCACGACCTCGGGGACGAACGCCCCCGCCTGAAGGTAGCCCCGCCGCTCACACTCGAAAAGGTAGCCTTCTGCGCACACGACGGGGCCATGCGTCAGCAACTCGAGCAGATCAGGCATGCGGTTCCTCCAGGCTCGTCTCGCCCCCTGGCACAGAAACCCGCATGTCGCGGGCGACCACGCGGGCAGCGGGCAACGTTTCGCCGGATCATACTCCGGCCTGCCGCCCCGGTTCCGGGACAGGCCAGGCGGCAAGGTGGCGCTAGGGCGAGAATCAGTGCACGCCTGTTGGCGTGCCATCATGCGACGGGAAGGACGGCCTATGGCCCAGCAGCGGCTGGTAGCGGTGAGCTATCCGGCAGATGAGGAATTTGCCCGGATCAACTCCGAAGTCCTAGCTGGTGATGCCGAGGTCGTCTGCACCTATGAGCTGGATGATGCACAGCGCGCGCAAACTCTGCGGCGTGCCGAGGCACTGCTCGCCTGGCAGTTGCCCGAAGAGATTCCGGCAGGCGCCCTTCAGGATGCCGCGCGGCTCCGTTTCGTCCAGTTGCTCCCGGCCGGTGTCGACGCGGTCGACTTCTCGGCGGTGCCGGACCGGCTGGTAGTGGCCAGCAACGCCGGCGCCTACGCAGGGGCGATGTCGGAGCACGTGCTGGCGATGACGCTCAGCCTCGCCAAGCGGTTGCCGCAGCGGCATGCTGCGCTCGCGGCCGGCCAGTTCGACAAATGGGAGCCGTCGCTCGTCCTGGATGGCGCGATCTGCGCCATCCTTGGCCTGGGCGGGATCGGCACCGCCACAGCGCGGTTGATGAAGGCGTTCGGCGCCCGCATCTACGCCGTCAGCCGCGACGGCCGGGCCAGCGAATCCGCCGAGTTCGTGGGCACCCTGGCGGACCTGGACCGGGTACTCGCGGTGGCGGATGTGCTCGTCATCGCGCTGCCGCTGACCCTGGCCACCCGCGGGCTGTTCGGCAGGCGCGAGTTCGCCCTGATGAAGCCAACCGCCATCGTGGTGAACGTGGCCAGAGCCGCGATTGTCGATCAGGGCGCACTGTACGAGCACCTGCGCTCGCACCCGCAATTCAGCGCCGGAATAGACACCTGGTGGGATGAGCCGGCCGGAGAAGCCCCATTCCGGACCGATTACCCCTTCCTCGATCTGCCCAATGTGCTCGGTTCCCCGCACAATTCCAGCATCGTGCCGGGGACCATGTTGTCCGCTGCCCGCGTGGCCGCCGAGAACGTGCGCCGATACCTGCGGGGCGAAGCCGTCACCGGAGTGGTCCGCCGCGCCGATTACGTCACAGAACAGGGACACTGAACTGCGCCCGGGGCCAGTGCCCGGCTGCCGCAATAGGGCCAGATCCTGGCCAGGACACCGGCGCGCTGATGAGTTCCCCAGCCACCCGCCGTCTCAGCAAGGGCGGACACATTGATCTGGACGGAGGTAGGTCATGGCAAAGGTACTGTTTTCCGCCACCATGTCGCTGGACGGCTTCATCGCCGGCCCGGGTGGTGACATGTCCTGGCTGACCGAGCATCTCGGGCCCAACCCGACGGTGGACGACGTGATCGGCAAGATCGGCGCGCTTCTCGTCGGCAACCGCACCTTCCGCGGCGACGATCCGTACAAGGGCGTCGAGGCCAGGGAGGGCAAGCCGTTCGGCGGCGGGTGGAGCGGACCGCAGTTCGTGCTTACCCACCATGCCCCGGACACTCCGGTGCCGGGTGTCACCTTCGTCGGTGACCTCGACAGCGGCGTCGCCGCGGCCAAGACCGCCGCCGGTGACAAGTACGTCAACGTCCTCGGCGCCGAGGTTGCCCGGCAGTGCCTCGACGCGGGCATCCTGGACGAGATCCTGGTGTGCATCGCGCCCGTCCTGCTCGGCGACGGCGTCCGGCTGTTCGACCGTCCCGGCGGGACCAACATCAGGCTCGAGCGCCTCAGCCTGACCCACGCGCCGCAGGCGACGAACCTCTGGCTACGCGTCGTCCGATGAGCCGCGGCCTGCTCCTGGGCCCGGTGCGTCCTGTTCGGTATCGCCGCTACCGGACGCTTTTCCGCAGATATAGCCTGCGATCATGCATGCGGACGGCACTGGCATCGCCGCGCTGCGGGCGGGTGCTCAGGAACCTGACGGCCAGGATAGCGGTTCCTGCGCTGCCCGCCCGCGCCCCCTCCGCGCAACATCCCAGCATCGCGGCGCGGGACGAGCCGACGGCATGCGGGCGGCGAGCGCCGCGGAGCAGGGAGGGCTGGCATGGGCAAGCTGCAGAACAGGGTCGCTGTTGTCACCGGGGCGGCGTCCGGCATCGGGTACGGCATCGCGGTCGCGTTCGCCGCGGAGGGAGCGGACGTAGCGGTGGTGGACACCGCCCCGGAGGAGCAGGCGGCCGGCGTGCTTGCGGACATCAAGGCCCACGGTCGCCAGGCCCTCTTCGTCCGATGTGACGTGAGCGACGAAGCGGCCGTCCGCGCCATGGCGCGGCAGGTGCTGGACCGGTTCACCCGCGTTGACGTCCTGGTCAACAACGCCGGCATCTTCACCCAGTCACTGCTGGCCGACATGCCGGTGGCGGACTGGGACCGCGTGCTGAACGTGAACCTGCGCGGGACGTTCCTGTGCACCCGCGTGCTCATCGGGCAGATGCTGGACCGGGGCTGGGGCCGGGTGATCAACGTCGCGTCCCAGCTCGGGCAGATCGGCGGTGTCGAGGTAGCGCATTACTCGGCCAGCAAGGCCGGGGTCATCGGCCTCACCAAGGCTCTCGCCCGGGAGGTCTCGCGCCGTGGTGTGCTCGTCAACGCGATCGCCCCCGGCCCGATTCAGACCCCGCTGCTTGATGGCGAGACCGAGGAGTGGCGCAGCGCCAAGCTGGCCGAGCTTCCGATGGGCCGGTTCGGCACGGTAGCGGAGGTCACGCCCACCGCTGTGCTGCTGGCATCCGAGGACGGTGCGTACTACACGGGCCAGACCCTAGGCCCGAACGGCGGGGACGTGATGCTCTAGCCAGACGCGCCGAGGGGTACGTGATGCGCACCGAACGCGCCCAGGTTCGAGTACTGCGACGTCAGCGGGGTGGCCAGGGCCAAGGCGATCCACGTGTCCCAGCTCGAGCACAAGCTGGTCGAGGGCGTCGGCCTGACCCGCGCCCAGATGTCGATCAACATGCTCGAGCAGGTGGTGCACATCGAGGACATGGAGCCGGTCGGCGAAATCCGGCTGGTCCCGGACCCGGGCACGTTCACCGTGCTGCCGTGGTCAGCGGGGAGCGCCAGCATGCTGTGTGACCAGCTCGGCCATGACCGGCGGAACTGGGGCGCGTGCCCCCGGTCATACCTGAAGGACATGATCGGCCGGGCGGCCGCGCTTGGCATCACCGTGCAGGCAGCGGTCGAGAACGAGTACTACCTGGCCCGCGAGGAGGACGGCCGGTTCGTCCCGTTCGACTCCCCCGGCCACGCGCCCGTGTACAGCCCCATCGGCCACGACCTGGGTGACCGGGTCATGATCGACACGGTGGACGCGCTTGAGGCGCAGGGCATGTCCGTCGAGCAGGCGATCAACGAGTACGGCCCGGGCCAGCGGGAGATCTC
>WNGQ01002421.1_pt1 | contig 22087 bp, 20 predicted proteins | sample 5407661 | NCBI WGS metagenome assembly WNGQ01 (sample SAMN13153382, study PRJNA577476) | soil metagenome | isolation source: 60 cm soil or saprolite under Garry oak tree replicate 2 | place: USA:California | collected 2016-06-15 | reverse complement strand
GGCCGCATAGCCGGTGAGTTTGAAGCCCGCTAAGGTCGTCTCCAGATGGTTCACCGGAGGCGGAGGGGGATCGGGCTTTTTGGCCGCCGAATCGACCGGGGCCGACGCGCCGCTCTGGGCGCGCAGCATCCCTGGGGCGGCGAGCCAGACGCCTACGAGGGCAGCTAGCCCTACACTGCTTCCTTGCACTCTCATACCGTGGCCTCCTTCAGGGCCTGTCGCTGTACCGCGTCCGCCGTCACGGCGGTGACCGCGGCCGTATCCACCTCGCCCGTCCTGATCCGGATCACGCGCTCCAGGGGCTGCACAAAGATCTTGCCGTCGCCTACCTGACCGGTGCGCGCCGACGACACAATCGCCTTGATGGTCGGCTCCACAAACGGCTCCGACACGGCCATTTCGAGCCGGACCTTTTCACGGAATTCGAGCACCACGGTCCGGCCGCGGTAGTGCTCCAGCAGCTCGATTTCGCCGCCGTGGCCGCTCACGCGGCTGATCGTGATGCCGGTGACGCCGGCGCGGAACAGCGCGGCCTTGACCTGTGGCAGCCGCTCGGGGCGGACGACAGCAGTGATGAGCTTCATCAGACCGCCTCCGGCTCGGGCTCGAGGTGTCCGACGCCGCGGGAGGCCGTCTCGCTGAGGATCACCGCTGAGGCGACTTCCGGCGAGTCGGGATAGGCCAGCGCACCCATCTCCGGCAGGTCGAGCCCGAGCTCTTCGACCTCGGGCGCCACGCGATGACCACCGACGACGAACGCGGTGACCTTGTAGGCTACGAACGCCATAGCGCCCACTCCCACGATGTTGGCGGCGCCGCCGACCAGCTGGGCCGCGAACTGACTCGCGTCGCCGTAGAACAGCCCCCGCACGGCCCCGTTCACGCCGTTCCACCCGTCCCCGTACGTGCCGTCGGCCAGCAGCCCGAGCGACAGGATGCCCCACAGCCCGTTCACCCCGTGCACCGAGATCGCGCCGACGGGGTCATCGATGCGCAGCTTGCCATCGATGAAAAACACCGCGACGCAGACCAACACCCCGGCGATGCCGCCGATCAGCACCGCCGACGGCGCGGTCACGAACGCGCACGGCGCCGTGATAGCCACCAACCCAGCGAGTGTCCCGTTTGCCATCATCGAGGGATCGGGCTTGCCGTACTTGAACCAGATGTACAGCATCGATGTGATCCCACCCGCCGCCCCAGCCAGCATCGTATTCGTCGCGATGACCCCGATGCGCAGGTCTGAACCTGCCAGCGTCGAGCCGGCGTTGAACCCGAACCACCCGAAGGCGAGAATGAACGTTCCGATCAGCGCCATCGGGATGTTGTGACCGGGGATCGCATTGACGCTGCCGTCGGCGTTGTACTTGCCACGACGCGGACCCAGCAGCGCCGCCGTGACGAAGGCCATCACACCGCCCGTCATGTGCACGACGGAGGACCCTGCGAAATCCACGTGCCCATGCCCCAGCCCGAGGTTCTTGCCGAGCATCGCGAGCCATCCCCCGCCCCAGGTCCAGTTGGCGTAGATCGGGTAGATAAATGCGCCGACGAAGACGCTGAACACGACGAACGCCGAGAACTTCCACCGCTCCGCCAGCGCCCCGGTCGGGATCGTGGCCGCGGTATCCATGAAGACCATCTGGAACAGGAAGTACGCGAACACCGGCGCGGTGTACGCCACCCCGGTGAGAAAGAACCCGGTCCCACCGAACAGACCCCACTCCTTGCCTGCGATCGTGAGGGAGACTTCGTTGGCCAGCTTGTCGTATCCGCCGAGCGTACCGAGCGCTCCCACGCCCCCTGCCTGGAGCGCGAAACCGATCGCCCAGTAAGCGATCATCGCGATGCCGTAGACCATGAAGTTCATGGTGATCGTGTGCGCGGCGTTCTTGGCACGTGTAAACCCGGTCTCGACCATTGCGAAACCCGCCTGCATGAACATCACGAGAAACCCGGCCACCAGCGTCCACACGAAGTTGATCGCCACCGTGTTCGCCGCGGAGGCGGCGCTCGCGGCCTTGGCGAGCGAGTCCGTCGCTGCCACTCCCTGCCCGGCTAGAACCAGCGGCCACGCCAGAGTCAGCAGGAAGGCAATACCGACCGAGCGTCTCATACGATCTCCCAGTGAGGGTTCACACGATGCACTGATGCTACAGCATTCGTGCAAAAACTGCACAGATTAGCTTACAGTGCGCTACTACCCATTCGGGTAGTGCGGCATGATGTCGCAAGAATCGTGCACAGTCTGCATATTTTCGCATACACCAGGATTACCGTTAGGCTCCCGGTCGCGACGTCCCGTTCCGCTTGACAGCGCCCGCGGCCCGCGGGCAGCTTTCGCGCTCGAGCATGCTCCTTCACACGAACCTGCCTTCCGGAGTCTGTCCCCCCCGCCTGCACGGCGGCCGGCCCCAGCCGGCCGGCCGAAAGCGGGCGTGTATCTCGCCGCGATAGTCGTTCGTCGGTCAGTTTCCCCACAATCGATTGCGTCAATCGTAGAGCGCGGCGCGGCGTTTGCCCGACGCGGAAGAGGTTTCCAGAGGTGAGTCTGTGAGTGAGTCGACGGTCCTCAAGTTCGGCGGCACATCCGTGGCGGACGCCGGAGCGTTACAGCGGGTAGCTGGCGTGGTCCAGCGCGCGCATCGCAGCACCCGCCCTATCGTGGTCGTATCGGCGCTTGCCGGCGTGACCGATGCGTTGCTCGCGGCCGCCGACGCGGCGGCGAGCGGGGACGCGGAGCGCATCCGGCTGCAGCTCGATGCCCTGCTCGAGCGGCATGCCGAGATCGCCGGGCGGTTGGCCCGTCCGGAAAACGCCCGGGGAATCCGCACCGTGCTCGAGCGCACGCGCGCGGAGATCGCAGACCTGCTCCAAAGGGTTGCCGCGGAGCCGGAGCGCCGGCCGGCGCTACGCGACGAGCTCGCCGCCTACGGCGAGCGCCTTTCAGCGGCCCTCCTGACCGCCGTGCTTCTGGCCACCGACGTACCGGCGCGTTACGTGGACGCGCTCGACCGCCGCCTGGTCCCGGTACTGGGGGGCTACATCGGAGCGACTCTCGAAGGCGTGACGACCACGCTCGGCCGGGGTGGCTCGGACTACAGTGCGGCCTTGGTGGGCGCGGCCCTCGGGGCTCGGGAAATTCAGATCTGGACCGACGTGAGCGGAGTGCTGACCGCCGACCCCCGCGTCGTGCCGGGCGCCGGGACAATCCCGAGCCTGTCCTACGCCGAGGCCGCCGAGCTCGCCTATTTCGGCGCCAAGGTCCTGCACCCCAAGACGATCCAGCCGGCGATGGAGCGCGACATCCCCGTGCGGATCTGCAACTCGAATGCGCCGGCGCACCCGGGGACCATGGTGACGGCTCGAGGGGAGTTACGGGCCGGGACCGTGAAGGCGATCGCGCACAAGTCCGGCATCACGGTGCTGCAGATCGGCTCCACCCGTATGCTCGGCGCCTACGGCTTCTTGCGCGGGCTGTTCGAGGTATTCGAGCGGCACCAGACGGTCGTGGACGTGGTCACCACGTCGGAGGTGAGCGTGTCGCTCACCGTGGACGACGCGCGGTCGCTCCCCGACATCGTCGCCGAGCTGGAGCCGCTGGGCACCGTGGCGGTCGAGTCGGGCCGGGCCATCGTCTGTGTGGTGGGCGAAGGCCTGCGAACCACCCCCGGGATTGCCGCCCGCGTATTCGCGACCATCTCGGACATCAACGTCTCGCTCATTTCCCAGGGCGCCTCCCGCGTCAACCTCACCTTTGTCGTGGACGAGGACCGAGTGCAGGAAGCGGTCCTCCGGCTGCACGACGCGCTCTTCGAGCGTGAGCCGGCGGACCTGGACGCGGCCGCCGCCACGGGGGCTCCGTGACCGACCTCGTCTCGCTGGCCTGTGATCTGGTAGATGTCCCCTCGGTGTCTGGCGAAGAGGCTCAGGTCGCACGCTTCGTGGCATCGTACCTCACGGACCTGGGGTACCACGTGGAGTTGTTCGACGCCGCGCCGGGGCGACCCAATGTGCTTGCCACGACGGATCGGCCACCGCGGATCGTGTTCTCCACCCACCTCGACACCGTACCGCCGCATACGCCTGCGCGAATCGCGGATGGGGTCCTGTACGGCCGCGGCGCCTGCGACGCCAAGGGGATCGTGGCGGCGCAGATCGTGGCCGCTGAGCGGCTCCGCGCCGAGGGGGTGGACGGGATTGGGCTGCTGTTCGTCGTGGATGAGGAAATGGGAAGCGTGGGCGCGCGAGCAGCGAATGCGCACCCCCTGGCGGGGGAATGCCGCTGGCTCATCGACGGCGAGCCGACCGATAACCGGCTCGCAACCGGCTGCAAAGGATCGCTGCGCCTCACATTGTGCACCGCCGGGGTCCCCGCGCACTCGGCCTATCCCGAGCACGGGCGCTCGGCGATCGATGCACTCCTGGACGTGCTGGTGGACGTGCGTCACGCTACTTGGCCGAACGACCCAATGTTCGGGGAAACGACGGTCAACATCGGTGTCATCGCCGGCGGAACGCGGCCGAACGTCGTCGCCGCGGAGGCCCGCGCCGACCTGCAAATCCGGCTCGTGACCGAGGTCGCGCCGGTGCAAACCCTGCTCGAGCGCGCGGTCCGGGACCGGGCCCGGATCGACTACCTCACCGCGGTGCCTCCGTTGCGGCTTGCGACGGTCCCCGGGTTCGAGAGCTGCGTCGTCCGTTTCACCACGGATATTCCTCACCTCACGAACTGGGGTACGCCCCTGCTGCTCGGGCCGGGGTCGATCCTGGACGCGCACAGCGCACACGAGCGGATCTCCGAGAGTGAGCTCGCCGCGGGCGTCGACAGCTACGTACGTCTGGTGCACGCGCTCGCAGTGCGGAAGGCCGAAGCGTGAAGATCGCCCTGTTCGGTCACGGGACGATGGGACGAGTGCTCGAGGAGAGCGCCCGCGCCGCGGGCCACGAGATTGGCGTCATTTTCACGTCTGCCAACGTCGGCGACGCCCTGCGACTCCTGCCCGGCCACGCGGTGGCGATCGACTTCTCCGTGCCCGGTGCCGTGCCGGCCCACGTGGAAGCCGCCGCTGCCGTGGGGGTCCCGTTGGTCGAAGGCACGACCGCCTGGCAGGGTGACGAGGCTCGAGTCCGAACGATCGTGGAAGGAGGCGGCGGCGCACTCGTGTACGGGGCCAACTTCTCAATCGGGGTGAACCTGTTCTACCGCATCGCCTCGCGAGCTGCGGAGCTGTTCCGCGGCGTGGCTGGATACGATCCGTTCATCGAAGAGGCACACCACGCCCGCAAGCGCGACGCGCCCTCGGGCACGGCGCTGGCGCTCCAGGCCATCCTGTCCCGCGGACTCGGACGGGGGGAGGAAGGCCCGAGGGTGCCGATCGCGAGCACGCGCGCCGGTCACATCCCGGGAACGCATCGCGTCGCGTTCGACTCCGCCGCCGATCAGATCCTGTTGGTTCACACCGCCCGGTCCCGCGCGGGCTGCGCCGCCGGCGCGCTGCTGGCCGCACGCTGGATCGTGGGGCGGCAGGGTGTATTTCCCTTTGCCGACGTGCTGGACGACATCCTGGCGCTCGAGCCGGAGAAGGAAAGGAAGGTCCGATGAGCCAACGACTGGAATGGCTGCGCGGTTGTGGCACGGCCCTCGTCACTCCGTTCAACGCCGCCGGCGAGGTGCACGAGGCGCGGTTTCGCGCGCTGGTCGAGCGGCAGATCTCGGGTGGGGTCCGACTGCTCGTCCCCTGCGGAACCACGGGAGAAGCCGCGACGCTCTCCCCCGCCGAGCACGAGCGCGTCATCGCGCTGACCGTCGAGACAGCCCGTGGCCGCGCCAAGGTGCTCGCCGGCGTGGGCAGCAACGCCACGGCCGCCACCATCGAGCGGGCCCGCGCCGCTGGCGCCGCCGGCGCGGACGCGCTGCTCGTCGTGGCCCCGTACTACAACAAACCCACCCAGGCCGGGCTCCAGGCGCACTTCCGGGCCATCGCCGAAGCCATGAGCGACGTTCCGGTTGTGCTCTACAACGTTCCGGGCCGCACGGCGTCGAACATCGCCGCGCCGACGGCCCTGGCCCTGGCGCGCGAGATGGACAACATCGTCGCAGTGAAGGAAGCCTCGGGTGACCTGCCGCAGATCATGGCTATCCTGCGTGACCGGCCGCCGGGGTTCCGTGTCCTCTCGGGAGATGATGCCATGACGCTGCCGCTGATCGCGCTGGGCGCCGATGGGATCGTGTCCGTCGTGTCGAACGAAACGCCCGATCTGATGGTGCAGCTCACGGAAAGCGCGCTCTCCGGCGAATGGGCCTCGGCCCGCGAGCTTCACTACCGCATGCTCCCGTTGATGGAAGCGAACTTCATCGAATCGAACCCCGGACCCGTCAAGGCCGCGCTCGCGCTGATGGGACTCCTGGAAGAGCGATTCCGGCTCCCGCTCGTCCCCGTGCAGGAGCAGACCCGGGCCCGCTTGCGCGTGGTGCTGGGAGCGCTGGGACTGGCGCCGGGTGCCGCGCATGTCGCTGCGTGAACGCATCGAGGCGCTCGCGTCCCAAAAGGGCGAGCACTACGGCCCGCCCGAGCGCGCGCTGTTCGCCGAGTTCCGGGCCGCGCTCACGCGAGGGGAGATCCGTGCCGCCGATCGTGGGCGGGACGGCACGTGGTGCGTCAACGCGTGGGTCAAGCAAGGGATCCTCGTCGGGTTCCGCATGGGCGTCCTCACCGACATGTCGGCGCACCCGACCCTCAAGTTCTTCGACAAGGACACGTACCCGGTGCGGCCCACCACGCTGGCGGACGGCGTGCGCATCGTCCCTGGAGGATCGAGCATCCGCGACGGCGCCTACGTGGCCCCGGGCGTCGTCTGCATGCCGCCGATGTACGTGAATGTGGGGGCGTACGTGGACGAGGGCACCATGATCGACAGCCACGCGCTCGTCGGCTCGTGCGCCCAGATCGGCAAACGGGTGCACCTCTCGGCCGCGGCCCAGATCGGCGGCGTGCTCGAGCCCGTCGCGGCGCTGCCGGTGATCATCGAGGACGAGACGCTGGTGGGCGGCGGGTGTGGAGTCTACGAGGGGACGATCGTGCGCGAGCGCGCCGTCCTCGCGCCCGGAACCATCCTGACGGGATCGACGCCGGTCTACGACCTCGTGCGCGATCAGGTGTACCGCCGCGACGGGGACCGGCCGCTCGAGATCCCGGCCGGCGCGGTCGTGGTGCCCGGCGCGCGCGGCGCGCCCGGTGCGGCGGCCGCGCGGTGGGGAATTTCCCTCTACGCGCCGGTGATCGTGAAGTATCGCGACGAAAAAACCGACGCCGCGATCCTGCTCGAGGAGTACCTGCGATGAAGCAACAGCGTGTGGCGGTACTGGGGCTCGGAAAGATCGGGAACATCCTGTTGCAGGGGTTGCTCAAGGCGGGTCTCCCCCCGGCGAACGCCGTCGCCACCGTGCGGCACGCGGAGCGGGCGCAGGCGCTGGGAAAGGAGCGCGCCGTTCCCGTGGGCACCGACAATCGGGCAGCGGTGCGCGGGGCGGACGTGGTCATCATCGCCGTCAAGCCGCAGAACGTGCGAGAGCTGCTCGAGGAGATCCGCGCGGACCTGACGCCGACGCAGCTCGTGATCTCGGTCGCCGCCTCCGTCCCGACAGGCTACATCGAAGACCTGCTCGCGACTCCGACCCCGGTGATCCGCGCCATGCCCAACACCCCGAGCCGAGTCGGCGCGGGCATGACAGGTATCTGCAGAGGGAAGCATGCGACGGATGCGCATCTCGACACCGCCCGGCAATTGTTCGACACTGTGGGCCGGACGGTGGTGGTGGATGAGAAGCACATGGACGCCGTGACCGGCCTCTCGGCGAGCGGTCCGGCGTTTGTCTACATCATCCTCGAGTCGCTCGCGGAAGCGGGCGTGAAGGTCGGCCTGCCGCGCGACATCGCCACCCTCCTCTCCGCGCAGACGCTGCTCGGCGCCGCAAAGGTGCAGCTCGACACCGGCGATCACCCCGCCCTGCTCAAGGATACCGTGACGACGCCGGCGGGCTGCACCATCGATGGGATTCTCGAGCTCGAAGAGGGCAAGCTGCGGGTCACCTTGATCAAGGCCGTGGTGAAGGCCACCCAGCGCGCCAAGGAGCTGATGTTCGAGAAGTAGAGGCCTACTTGTAGTCCTGGAACGGCTCCGTGAGCAGCCGCACGCCGAGCGGCTTGTACTTGAGCACGTGCGTGAGGCGGACCTCGTCTCCCACCCGCTCCACCCGCGTCTCGAGCAGCTCAAAGTCCTTGGCGTCGCCCAGCCCCAGCTGGTTCAACCGCTCGGCTTCTCCCTTGCACACGTCGCCGGGTGTCGGCTTGGGGTTGGGGTAGGCGTCCTCGTGGTGTCGACGGAGCGCGTCCCAATGCTCATCGCCGGCGCGCTCCACCGACTCGCGGAGGTCGTCGCGGGTGAACGGCATGGGACAAGCTATCTCACGGGGAGCTCGACGTGCAGGTGGTCGCCGGTGCCCACGTGCCGCAGCGTCGCGAACCCCATGCTCCAGAAGTACACCTGCACCAGCCGGTTCTTGAGCTCGCCCCGGCCGGCGGTCCGAAGGTCCGCGGCGTGCGCGTAGCCGTCGCGTTGCACGTAATGCAGCGACCCGTCGTTCGGGGCGAGCCCCATTGCGGTGTACGCCTCCGGCCCGCGGGCGAGATCGGTGATCACCAGTTCCCGGTCGGCCAGGATCAGCGTCGAAAGCGCGATGCGGAGCAGTGGGTGGAGCGACGCGTAGTAGGCTCGCACCCTGTCCGACTTGACGTTGGCGCTCGACAGGTAGATCAGGGCGTAGCCGCAGTACGCGACCACGAGCGGGAGCGCGAAGCGCCGGGCGACGAGCGCGAGACGGACGCGACCTGTGAAGCGGTGCCACAGCCACGCTGCGTAAGCAGTGACGAGCGCCGCGGTGCACGCGGTGCCGCTCGCGAGCGCGAGCACGGTGGAATAGCCTTGGTGTGAGTAGAAGAACACGGCCACCTTCACGAGCACCAGGAACGGCAGGAACGCCACCACAAGTGCTCTCGCCGCAAGGCGGACGCCCTTAACGGGCCAGGTCGCACCGTGCCGCATGGGGGGACCGGCCGTCACCGGCGCGGCGGCGACGCGCTCCCACTCGCGCAGCGCGCTGGAGTCGAGGGGCGGAAGGGTCACGGAGGCCCCTACGGACCGCGCCGGCGGTGGGTTACGCCGGTGTGCATGCCAAGGCGTCATGTACGTCTCTCAGGGACCTACCCCTTCGGAGAGATCCCCATGCGGAGACCCATCCTCGCTGCGGCACTTGCTACCGCGGCCGCCTGCAGCTCGCCGCTCGCGCGGCAACAGCCCGTCGCAGACTCGCTCGCCGTCACTCAGGCCGAACGGGCCGGGTTCGCGATTCCAGCCAGCGCGGTGGAGGAGCACCAGACGCGGGCGCGAGTTGCAGCGGTCTCGGACGGGACGGCGCTGCTTCCGACGGGGGGCGTGGCCGCGAATCTGGTGATCCGCACCGGCCAAACGAGCATCGAGGTGGACTCGCTCGAGCGCGCCGTGGCCCAGGTGCGCCTCCTAGCCGGTCGCATCGGTGGCTACGTCGCCAACACGACCATGCAGACGGGTCGCGGCCAGCTCCGGGCGGCGACCCTCGAGGTGAAGATCCCCGCCGACCGGTTCGACGACGGACTCGGAGGGCTCTCGGCACTTGGGAAGCTCGAGTCCGTGAACGTCAACGCCGAGGACGTGGGCGAGGAGTTCACCGACGTCACGGCCCGCATGACCAATGCGCGACGACTCGAGACCCGTCTCATCGACCTGCTGGCCACGCGGACGGGAAAGCTCAAGGACGTGCTCGACGTCGAGCACGAGCTGGCACGCGTGCGAGAGGAGATCGAGCGGTACGAGGGCCGGCTGCGCTACCTCCGGGCCCACGCCGTGCTGAGCACGCTGACCATCTACGTGCACGAGCCGGTGCCCGTCGTGGGCCGGGCAGGCTCGAGCGTGATCGGAGAAGCGTTCAAGCAGGCGTGGCGGAACTTCGTCGCCCTGGTGGCGGCCTGCATCCGCGGGCTCGGCATCGTGATCCCGCTCGGCGTGCTCGTCACGGCCGGGTGGCTTGGCGCGAAACGCCTTTCACTACTCCCCTCTCGATTGGCCGGCCGCTGACACCACGAGCTTGCCGAACAGGCCGTGCGCCTCACCGAACGGACCGGCCGTGAAAAAGAGAACATTCGTCGGGCCGGCGGTCGCTCCGTTACCGAAGGCGAGTGCCCACAGGCCGTCGATCACGATCGGCCGGCCGTCGGCGGCTTCGAGCTGGCCCCGCGGCTTCGTCTTGCCGTGGCGGCGAGGAAGGTCGAAGGCGTTGATATGGCCGTCGCCGAAGTTCCCCACGAGCAGGGCGCCGCTCACGTCCCCGAAATCGGCAGGCGCGAGCGCGAGCCCCCACGGCGAGTCGAGCCGCCCGCGGGAAGCCACGCGACGGAGCAGGTGGCCGCCCGTGTCGAAGGCGTTCACGAACCCATGACCCTCGCCGGCGACGTCGTCGTGCTTGTCCGCGTCCTGGAGTGCGTATGTGACGTAGATCGTACCCTCCAGCTGCTGGATTCCGAAGGGCCCGTAGCCCGGCGGAAGATGGGCATCGGTGAACCCGCCCGACACCGGATGGAACCCGGCGTCGAACACGTCCACGGTGCCCGCGTGGAAGTTCGTGGCGTAGAGACGGACGCCGGATGCGGTGCTCGCAATGGCCAGGCCTTTATAGACGGCACCCCCGGCCGAGTGGTCGACGCCGACAATCGCCTGCGTGGCCGCCACCGCCGGATTCCAGCCCGAAATAGTGCCGTCCTCGCTGGCGAAAATGAAGCGCGCGGGGCCCGACCTTGTGCCGCTCGTCACGACGAAGTCAGCGCCACCGCTGAACACGATGCCGGTGGGGGCACCAGGAACGGTGACTGTCAGGCTGATCTTGCCGCCGGTGTTGCCGTTGTAAAGTGTGGAGAGGCCGGTTCCGTTGTCGGCGACCCAAAAAGGCGAGGTCGCGCTGGCAACCAGTCCCCACGCGTTGACCAGGGCCGCATCGACCAGGTCCGCCGACACGGCCCCGTCGGACACCAGGTTGTGTTGTTCATAGAACGACGTGGCGTGCTGGAGCGAGAACGACGGTGGGAGGGGCGGTGCGACGCTGCGCTCCCCGGCGCACGCGAGTGACAGCGCACCGAACAAGGCAAGAGGCGTCTTTAGCATACGACGACCAGCCATGGGGATCTCTCCTTTCTACAGGTGTCCTGCGAACATGCGCGTCACCGCACGGCCACGGCTTTCACCTCCACCGGCGCACCCGCGACGAGCACCGGGGCGCCATGCTCCTGCGCCGTCTTGTTGAACCCGGCGACATCGGTCCGGACCAGCTCGTTGAACTTCGCGATGTAGTCGGCCAGGGCGGCACGCAGCTCCTTCAGCCGCGCCGCGACGACCTCATTGGGCGGCTGGGCGTAGGCCAGGGCGAGGCCGAAGCCGAGCCCCTGCAGCCGCTCCTGGAAGCGGTTGAGATAGTGGATGTCGTCCTGCCCGGCGTCGCGCTGCACGTCGGAATTGTACAAGCTGTCCTTGACCTCCTTGAGCTTCCGGCCCAGCTCCCGCCCCTGGCGGGTGACCGGTGCGGCCGCCGCCGTGTCACCCGCTGCGTTGTCCCGCAGCGCCTGCTGCGTATTCTTGAGCTGCGTTTCGAGGCTTGTAATCCGATTCAGCATCTCGTTCAGGGCGGACGTGGCGTTGCGCCACTCGAGCCCTGCGCGGAGCTGCGCCGCGAACCGGGCAGGATCGCCGCCCAGGATCGGATCGGGCTCGACGGTGACCGTCTTGGTCGCCGTGCGACCCCCGGCCGCGACCGTGACGGTGTAGGTCCCGGGGACCGCCCGCGGGCCGCCGACGTTCCGGAACGGATTCTCCTCTTCTTCGGCTCCGGTGGGACGCTCGAACGCGAGCCGGGTCGGCCCGGCGTGCCGCAGATTCCAGACATAGCGATTCACGCCTTGCTTCCCCGGTCCGCCCGAATCGACGACCACCGTGTCGCCGCGGCTGTCGGTGACGGTCAACAGCACCCGTCCGCGGCGCGAGCGCTCGCCGCGCCCCGGCTCCCCCTGGCCGGGCGTGGCAGCACCGGTGTCGAGGGCCGCCCTCAAGTAATAATCGATCACTGCGCCGGCCGGCGCGTTCGGTGTGGTGAAGCGCGTCGGGGCCACGCCCGGGCGCCGCGGGCGCACGCGGATCTGGGCCGGCAGGGTCGAGAACACGTGGAAGTCGGACGCGACGACTTCGGGCGTGAGCTCCTCCAGCGGGGTGATGTTGTCGAGGACGAACAGCCCGCGCCCGTGGGTCGCGATCACCAGGTCATGCGAGCGTCCGACGAACTGCACGTCGTAGACCGGCACGGTGGGGAAGTCCGCCTTGAGCGGCTTCCAGCTCGCGCCACCGTCCCGCGAGTACCACAGCGCGGCGTCGGTGCCGAGGACGAGGAACCCCCGCACATTCGGATTCTCGCGCACCACGCGGGCTGGGACGTCGGGCGGGAGCCCCCTGCCGATGTCGACCCATGTCTTGCCGTAATCCCCGGTCTTGTACACGTACGACCGCCGATCGTCCAGCTGATGGCGGTCGATCGCGATGTAGGCCGCACCCGCGTCGAACGGCGAGACCCCGATCTGGTACACCCGCCCTTCGAGGTCCTTCGCCGGCCCGGGGAAGTGGCCGGATACGTTGCTCCATGTCTTACCGCCGTCCCGCGTCACCTGCACGAGCCCGTCGTCCGTCCCGACCCAGATCACGTTGGAATCGGTCGGTGCCAGGTTGACGGTGAGGATCGTATTGTAGGTCTCGGCACCCGAGATATCGTAGTTGATGGGACCGCCGCTCGTCACCTGCTTCGACTTGTCGTTGCGGGTGAGGTCGGGGCTGATCGCCGTCCAGTGATCGCCGCCGTCCGTCGTTTTGAACACCACGTTGGCACCCACGTAAACCGTATTCGCGTCGCGCGGCGCCACGGCGATGGGCGATGTCCAATTGAAGCGGTACTTCAGGTTCGCCGGCTTCATCTCGGTCACGCCGGAGAGGTACGGCCGGATGGAGCGGGTCAGCCCGGTCTTGAGATCGACGCGGGTGATATTGCCGTTCTGGGAATCCACGTAAAGAATGGACGAGTCGCTCGGTGCCGGCACGGCGTACTCGCCGTCGCCGCCAGTCACAGTGAACCACTCGGAGCCGTTCAGGCCGCCGGCGCCGGCTCCCCCACCTCCCCCACCGCCCCCGCCTCCCGCGACGCCGCTTGACGGCCCGCACCACGCGTTGTTGTCCTGGAGACCGCCGCACAGCATGTACGGGTTGTTATTGTCGGCCGCCACCATGTAGAACTGCCCGATCGGCAGATTGTTCAGGAAGCGCCAGGTCTTGGCACCGGTCTCGGTAACGTATACGCCACCGTCGTTCCCCTGAATCATGCGGTCGGGGTTTTGCGGGTCGATCCACAACGCATGATGGTCCACATGCACGCCGCGGTCGATCGGCGTCGTCGTCTTGCCTCCGTCGTCCGAGCGAAGCAGCAGGTACGACGAGAAGAACACTTTCCGGTCGTCCACGGGCGACACGTGCAGTAGCGAAAAGTAGAACGGCCGGGCGGAGAGCCCGTGGAAATCCGACACCTTGGTCCAGTGGTCGCCCTGGTCCTTCGAATCCCACAGCATCCCCTGCTTGGTCTCGACCAGCGCGTACACGTGGCTCGGATTCGAGGGACCGGCGGCGAGAGCGATGCGGCCGAGCGGGCTGGGGGGGAGACCCTCGCGCAGGCGCTCCCACGTGAGGCCGCCGTCCTTGGACCGATAGATGCCGCTCCCCGCTCCGCCGGACACGAGCTCCCACGGATAGCGCACGAACTGCCACATGCCCGCGAACAGCATCCGGGGATTGCCCGGCACCATGATCAAGTCGGTGGCGCCCGTCGTGTCGTTCACGAACAGCACCTTCTGCCAGGTCTTGCCGCCGTCCCCGGTGCGGAACACGCCGCGCTCGGGGTTGGGGCCCCACACATGGCCCAACACGGCCACGAATACGATGTCGGCGTTGGTGGGATCGATGACGATCCGCGTGATCTGTCCCACGTCACGCAGCCCCATGAGCTGCCAGCTCTTGCCCGCGTCGGGCGACATGAACACGCCGCCACCGTCCACTACGTCATTGCGCGGGTTCCCTTCCCCGGTGCCCACCCAGACGACGTTCGGGTTCGAAGGTGCGAGCGCGATGGCGCCGATCGACGCCGTCGGCTGGTCCTTGAAGACCGCTTCCCACGAATCGCCCCCGTCGATCGTCTTCCATACGCCGCCCGCCGCAGGACCGACGTAGTACAGGTTGCGGTCTCCCGGCACGCCGACCACGGCGGCCACACGACCACCGGCCACCGAGGGGCCGAGGTTTCGGAACTTGAGGTTGTTGAGAGAATCCGCACCGCCGACCGGGGACACCTCCGTCGGCTGCTTTTGTTTCACCCGGCCCCGACCCTGCGCCGAAGCCGACGGGGCGAGCACGAACGACAGGAGCAGACTGCAGACACTGGCTTGACGGAGAGCCATGCGGCGCATCGGACGAGCTCCTCAGGTGGGTTCCTCGAGGGATACGAAAACGCGGCAGCGCGCGTTGGGCCGTTGCGGGCTGATTTACCGGCGGGCTCAACGCGCGTCAAGCGTGTAAGTTTTCCCCGTGCGCACATGCTCCCTGCTCTTCGGGGCCTCAGTCGCGGCTGTGGCGGTGACGCCACACCTCACCGCCCAGGATCGATCCGACCCCGGCAAGTCCCGGCGGACGGCCATCGTGACCGCCGCCGCGCGCCTCGCCCCGGCGGTCGTGAGCGTCAACGTGCTGCGGCGCGAGCGACAGTTGCCTCAGGACCCGTTCGACCTGTTTTTCATGCCTCGCGGCTCGGAACAGGTGGTGGAGGGCTATGGGTCCGGCTTCATCGTCTCGCCGGACGGAGTGGTCATCACCAACCAGCACGTCACCCAGGGGGCCGAGCAGATCGTGGTCACGACGCGCGACGGGCGGGACTTGCCGGCGAAGATCCTGGGCGAGGACCCGCTCACGGACATCGCCGTGCTCAAAGTGGAGGGGAGCGGTCTCCCCACCGCACCGATCGGCAACAGTTCCGACCTGCTGATCGGGGAGTGGGTCGTCGCGGTCGGGAACCCGTTCGCCTACCTGCTCGGCAACGCGGAGCCGACCGTCACGGCGGGGGTGGTGAGCGCCGTCGGCCGGAACCTGCTTCCCTCCCAGGGCCAGTCCGGGATCTACGTCGGCATGATCCAAACCGACGCGCCCATCAACCCCGGCAACTCGGGCGGGCCGCTCGCCAACGCCCTGGGCGAGGTGGTCGGCGTGAACAGCTCGATCTTCACGAGCTCAGGCGGATCGGTGGGGATCGGATTTGCGATCCCGATCGAGCGGGCCCTGCGAGTGGCGGACGAACTCCTGCGCTACGGAAAGGTACGGCGTGCGTGGGTGGGGCTCGACGTCGCGGGCGCCGAGGACCTGCGGGGGTGGAAGCGGGTGGGCGGCCTACGGGTGACCCAGGTGGCCGCGGGCGGACCGGCAGGCCGGGCGGGCGTCGTGGTGGGCGATGTGCTGGTGAGCGCCCGCGGACGGCGACTGCGCACCTTCCTCGACTGGGAAGCGGTCATGCTCGACACGGGGCCGGGCGACACACTCACGGTGAGCTTTCGGCACGGGGGCGAGAGCAAGAGCGCCCGGCTTGCGGTCACCGATTTCCCGACGACGCTCGCCGAAAAAGTGGCCGTCCTGGGGGGCATGAAGGTGGTGACGGTCACTCCGGCGGTGCGGGCGGAGCGAAACATTCAGAGCGACCACGGTGCGCTGATCTATGATCTGCCGGATGAAATGCAGGAGGCCACAGGCCTCCAATCGGGAGACGTGATTCTCCAGATCAACCGGGTCCGGGTGTCGAGTGCCGATGATCTGCGCCGCGCGTTCGCCGCGACGGCCGGAGCCGGGGCGGTCAGCGTGTGGTTCGAGCGCTCGGGACGCCTCGAGCGGACGGCGTTTTACGTGAGATAGCGCGGCACTCTGGCGGCGACGCGGACGGCGGTCCATTGTCAAGCGACACACCCACCTCCGGGAGACCGCCATGGCCGACACGATCCGCAGGGTGAGCTACTTCTACACAACCATATCCGACAAGCCCGGCGAGGGCGCCCGTCTCCTCGAGACCCTGAGGAGCGCGGGCGTGAACCTGCTCGCTTTCCACGCCTTCCCGAGCGCGCGCAAGGCGCAGGTCGACTTCGTTCCGTCGGACGCTGGCGTCTTCACGGCCGCCGCGAAGGGCGCAAAGGTCAAGCTGTCGAAGCCGAAGACGGCGTTCCTGATCGACGGCGAAGACCGGATGGGCGCGCTCGCCGGGATCCTGGCGCGGCTGGGCTCGGCGAAAATCAACGTGACGGCCGTGACAGGAGTATGCGCCGGGATGGGCCGGTATGGCGCCATTCTGTGGGTGAAAGCGGCCGCCGTGAACAAGGCCGCGGCCGCGCTGGGCGCAATGTAGCTAGCGGGCGGCTCCGCGCCCGAGTGCGTCCGGGCCGAACTTCTCACGCACCTCGTCGATCATGCGGGAGATGACCCGGTCGCGCTCCGTCTCGAGCGTGTGACCGGGAACCTCGAGCAGCGACAGCTGACCCTCACCGCCCGCTCGGACAAGCTGGGACAGGGCGACCCCGAGCAACCGCGCGGGGACGCGCCGGGCGGCGCGCAGCCGCGTCAACAGCTCCCGCGCGACGGCATACACCGCTCTGTCCGACTGGACCGCATCGGCGAGCGTGCGGCTCGCCTGTCGTGTCGTGAAGTCGGCATCGCGCAGCTTCACCGTGACCGTGCGGGCAACGAGCCCCGACTCACGCACGTCGGCGCTGGCCCGGTCGGCCAGGCTGAGCAGCCTGGCGGCGAGCGCCGCGTCGTCATCCAGATCCGTGGCGAACGTCTCATCGCGGCTCACCGACTTGGCCTCGCGATTCGTCTCCACCGGCGCGCGATCGATGCCGCGCGCGCGCTCGTGCAGCCATGTGCCCTCGCGCTCCCCCAGCCAACCCACCAGCGTCTCCCGCTCGTGCCGGACCACGTCGCGTACCGTGCGGAGGCCGAAACGCGCCAGGCGCTGCTGGAACTTGGGCCCGATGAGCGGGATGTCCGCCAACGCGAATTGCAGCATGAAGTCGGTCTCCGCACCGGGAGCCACGATGTGGACGCCGTCGGCCGCCCCGCCGGGGCGCGGCTTCGCGAGGCCAGCGGCGAGCTTCGCCACGAACTTCGATGTCCCACCCCCGATCGACAGCGAGAGCGAGGTCGCCGCGATCACCGTGTCGCGCATCCGCCGGGCCGTCGCGGCCAGCGGTTCTCGATCGTACAGCTCCTCGGTGCCGGAGAGATCGAGATAGAACTCGTCGCTCGAGGCCTGTTCCACGACGGGAGTGAAGCGCCGTAGCGCCGCGCCGATGTCCCGGCTCTTCTGCGCGCAGGCTTCCCACGGCACCGGCACGACCGTCGCCTCGGGACACAACCGCACCGCCTGCACCATCGGCATCGCGGAGTGCACGCCGAAGGCGCGGGCTTCGTACGACGCGGAGGTGACGACGCCGCGCTGCTCGGGAGAGCCGCCCACGATGAGGAACCTGGCCTTGCCCGCGCGCTCCGGATCCGCCAGGCGCGCCACCGCCACGTAGAACGCGTCGGCGTCGGCGAGAAGGATGCGTCGAGCGGAGCTCACCGGGACGCTACGGGGACGGGGCGGGCGTATGGTCCTTGAAGATCTGAGCGACGATCTGCCGCCGCTCGGCGAGATCGTACAGGGTCAGCCGGTACACTTCGTCATCCGCGCCGCCCAACACGCCGCCGTAGCGGTTGGGCTCGGCGGCCTGACGCCGCTCGGCTTTCCGCACGAGGCGCAACTCGTCGACCTGCATGACGGGGAAGCGCAACGTCGAGTCACCCTGTTGCACGGCGAGCGTATCGCCCCGGAACCGGATCAGATGCAGCTCCCAGCGGATCGTTCCGTCGTTGAGCGTGAGCTGCCAGCGGTCACCTTGCTGCGCCGTGACCGGCCCGGCGTCGAGCAGGAGGATCACGGCGACCCACAGGGCTCTCACTGACCCTCGACCTTCCCCTGCTTCGCCGCCTCGGCGGCCTTCTTCAGGGTTTTCTTCTTGGGACGGGTTTTGCCGTACGTGCCACGGAAGATCTTGCCGCGCCGGGTGCGAAGGTCGCCTTTGCCCATGGGAGAATCCTCAGTCGTCGGTGGTGAATGGTCGGTCACTTCATGCCGCCCAGCTTCAGGAGACGCTGGTACTGATCGGGTGGTACGGGCATCACCGAGAGGCGTCCCATGCGCACGAGCCCCAGGTCGGCGAACGCCCGGTCCTTCTTAATCTCGGCGAGCGGCACCGGTCGCGGCAGTCTCCCCACGGCGCGGAAATCCACCACAGCCAGCTTGGGGTCCTTTTGCTTGGGGTCGGGATAGGCTTCGGACGTCACGTCCGCCACGCCCACCACGGCCTTCTCATCTCCAGTGTGATAGACCAGCACCCGGTCGCCGGGTTTCATCTGGCGCAGATGCTTCAGGGCCAGATTGTTCTTGACGCCGTCCCAGACGGCGGTCTTCTGTCCGGCGAGGTCGTCATAGCTGTAGGTGGACGGCTCAGTTTTGACAATCCAGTAGCTGCTCATTCGGCCCCCCAGCTGCGGTCGCCGGACCCCCCGCTCCGCAGGGAGGCCCCCAGCGATTCGTCACATGACCCCAGTTGTCCAAACTACGATCGCCTCCGTAAGCTCGCCCATCACATCCGCATCCGTCTTGCCGGACCTCTTGAGGACATGAAATGAGTGGTCGCCGCCTTCCACGAGGTGCAGCGTCGCGCGCTCGCCGAGCCGCTTCACCAAAGGCCGCAACAGTTTCAGGTCCGCGAAGTCGTCCCGAGTACCCTGCAGAAACAGCATCGGTATCTGGACTCGTGCCAGATGCTCCGCGCGGGAATCGCCGGGCCGTCCGGGAGGATGCAGCGGAAACCCGAGGAACACGAGCCCCCGCACGCCGGGGAGCGGCTCTTCCGCTTGTGCGGTAGACGTCATCCGCCCGCCGAACGACTTGCCACCGGCCACGAGGGGCAGCCCGGGCGCAACGCGGGCCGCCTCCGACACGGCGGCCCGCACCGCCGCCGCGGCGACCGCCGGCGTATCGGGTCGGCTGGCCCTGCGCTCCATGTAGGGGAACTGATACCGCAGGGTTGCGACATTTCGCTCGGCGAGACGTTGGGCGATGGATTCGAGAAACGGATGCCGCATCCCGGCTCCCGCTCCGTGCGCGAGGACGTAGAGCACGCGTGCGTCGTCCGGCCGGAGCAGCAATCCCGAGACCCGCGAGCCGCCGGGGCCCGCCGCAAAGGTGAGCTCGGTCGCCGCCGTCATTCGTCGTCCGAGAGTCGCGCGTTGAGTCGTTCGAGCGCTGTCACGAGGTCCGGCTTGAGGTCGAGTACCGGGCGCAGCGGGTCTTCCTCCAGCTTCGTCATCCGCGTCGGTGCGGTCTGGATGGTGAATTTCTTGATGTCGAGCTTCGGTGTCACCTCGGTCCACCTGAGCGGCATCGACACCGGCGCGCCCGGCAACGGCCGAACGCTGAACGGCGCGACCAGGAGGCGCCCGTGGCCGTTCTGCACGTAATCGAGGTACACCTTGCCGCCCCGCTTTTGGACCTGGCGGGTGACCGTGGCGATGTCGGGCAGCTCGGCCGCGATGACCCGCGCCAGCAGTCCCCCGAGCGTGCGGGATTGCTCGTACGTGCACTGGCGGCCCAGCGGGATCAGCACGTGCAGGCCGGTCGAGCCGCTGGTCTTGATGCCCGTCGGCAGGCCGATGTCGTCGCATAGTGCCTGCACGGCCTTCGCGACGGTGACGACATCCGTAAACGGAGCATCCTTCGGGTCGAGATCCAGGATGCACCAGTCGGGCGCCTCCAAGGTCTCTACGCGGGACGACCAGACGTGGAGCAGGATCGCCGCCATGTTGGCGATGTAGAGGAGCGAGGACTGGTTGTCGCACACGAAATAGTCCAGCTCGCGCTGCGAGTCCTCACTCCAGATCGTGACCGTCCGCACGAACGCCTGGGCATACTCCGGGGCGTCCTTCTGGAAAAAGGACTTCCCGTTGATGCCGTCGGGGAAGCGGGTGAGCACCAAGGGCCGCTCGGCGAGATAGGGGAGCATCCACGGGGATATGGCCCGGTAATACTCGATCAAGTCGCCCTTGGTGTAACCCTCGTCGGGCCAAAAGACCTTCCCGAGGTTCGTGAACTGCACCTCGGGAGGCGGGATGCGGGATGCGGGATGCGTGGCTGATGGAGGAGCATCCGCATCCCGCATCTCGCTTCCCGCATCCCGTATCACGCACTCTTCCGGCTTCTTGTCGTCCCGGAACCGCAGAAAGACCGGTTGCCGCAGCAGCCCGTCCCCCGTGACCTCCTTGTATCGGACCTCGGCCACGAGCTCCGGTTTCACCCAGTGACTCTCTTTCTCCGCTGGAACCGGACCCTCGAACGGCGGTCGAGGGGTCTCGAGCGCCAGGAGCTGGTCCCCCACATCTTTCAGCATCTGACCGGTGAATCCGCTGCCCGCACGACCGGCATAGATGAGCTTCCCATCGACGTAGCCACCCAGGTGAAGCGCCCCGAACCCGCCGCGACTGCCCTTGGGCGTGGTGTAGCCCACGACGACGAAATCCCCGGTCTTGTCGGCGCGGATCTTCTGCCAGAGGTCGGAGCGCCCGCTCTTGTACGGGGCGTCGGCCTTCTTGGCGACGATGCCCTCCAGTCCCATCCCCACCGCCCGGTCGTACAGCGCCTCGCCGTCCTTCTCGAAATGCTCCGAGTAGCGCAGCGGTCCCGCCTCCGGCAGCACTTTCCGCAGGAGCGCCTTGCGCTTCAGGAGCGGCAGGGACCGCAGGTCGAACCCCTCCACCGCCATCAGGTCGAAGAGATAGAGGGTGCCCGGTGTCTCGACGGACGCATGCCGGATCTCCGGGGCGCGGCCGATGCGCGCCCGGTTCTGCAGGCGCTGAAAGCTCGGCCGCCCTTGCTCGTCCAGGATCACCAGCTCCCCGTCCATGAGCAGGCTCGAGTACGGCAGTGCGGCAATTGGGCGAATCAGCTCCGGGAAGGCCACAGAGTAATCGTTCCCATTACGCGTGATCAGCCGCGCGGTCCCGTCTTCCTTCACCACCCGCATGCGATAGCCGTCGAGCTTTACCTCGAAGACCCACCCGGCTCGCGAGAACGGCTCCTCGCGCGTTTCCGCCAGCATGGGCGCGACATCCTCGGCGCGGACGGCGCGCGCGGGCGCCTTGAGCTTCTTCAACTCGGCCACGAGTTTCGACGCTTTAGTGTTGCCGTCGCGTAGCTCCTCGACCGTCAACCCCGACAGCACCGATCCGGGGGGAAACATGGCCCCGTTTTTCGACGTATAGGCGTCCCGCTCCTTGATCAGGAGCCAGTCCTTCACCGACTTCTTGATCTTCACGAGCGTCCAGACGCCGCGCAGCTTGTAGCCGCGCAGCTCGAAGAGCAGCTTCCCTTTGGCGAGCCCCGCCACCGGATCCTCGATGGGCACCCACACGCCGCGGTCCCACACGATCACCGCGCCCGCACCGTAGTTCCCTTCGGGGATGATCCCCTCGAAGTCGCCGTATTCGATGGGGTGGTCCTCGACATGGACCGCGAGGCGCTTGTCGGCGGGATCGCGCGACGGCCCTTTGGGCACGGCCCAGGATTTCAATACGCCGTCCAGCTCGAGCCGCAGGTCAAAATGGAGGCGGGTGGCGGCGTGCTGGTGGACGATGAACCGCCGTCCGGGCGCGGCGGCGACCGCGCCGGATGGCTCCGGCGTGCGGTCGGCGGAGCGCTTGGCGCGATAGGTCTTAAGCGCGTCGTCGAGAGGCGGGCGGGTCGGTGTCACGGGCGTGGTCCATTGTAGACCGAAACCGCATCGTG
>WNGQ01001771.1_pt1 | contig 22095 bp, 16 predicted proteins | sample 5407661 | NCBI WGS metagenome assembly WNGQ01 (sample SAMN13153382, study PRJNA577476) | soil metagenome | isolation source: 60 cm soil or saprolite under Garry oak tree replicate 2 | place: USA:California | collected 2016-06-15 | reverse complement strand
ACCTTCTCCGGCGGAATTCCGCGCAAGGCCTCGTTGACCGCCTCGACGTACATCTCGGCGCGCGATCGCTGCTGCGACGCGCCGAGCGCTGAATCGCCGAAGACGTCGCAGATAAACGGGTCGTCCACCTGCAAGAGCAGGCCCGCATCGACGATCGCCTTGTACTCGGTGCGCAGCGCCGCGCCCACCGCGTGGAAGAATTCCTCCTCGCTGCGGTAATGCTCGTTGGTTCCCACGCCGCTGGGCGCCACCGCCGGAACGAAGGCGCCTTGGGCGCCCGCGTCTTTCGCCGCGGCCTTGAGATTTTCGAGATCGAGCGCCAACGCCTTTTCGCCGCAATACCTGACCGGCCCGGTGCAGACCAGGGGCACGATGGGCGCGATCGCCCCGCCCATCATCGCTTCCCTGAAATACTTCTTGTAGTACTCGGGGAAGGCCGCAACCTCGGCGGCGAACAGCTGTCTCGTCTGGTGCGGCCGCGCCTCGAAGCCTTCGAGCCGCTCGCGCACGTAGCTGAAAAACCCGGACTTGGACTGTTCGCCGTCGCTGACGATGTCGATGCCGGTTTCGACCTGCCTCTTCACGCACTCGGCGACCGCGCGCTTCACGCGGCCGTCGTACGCGGCTCTGTCGTACGCGGCGCCCGACAGCTTCGCCTTCATCAGGTCGAGCAGGTCCCTGGGGCGCGGCAGGCTGCCGACGTGGGTGGTGAGGATGCGGCCGGCGCCCATGGATAGCGTCGAGGAACCTATGGCAGTTGCGAGCTAGGCTCCGACGACTTCGAGCTCGACGGGAACGTTGTTGCGCGTCGCGTGCGAATACGGGCAGATCTGCTCGTGCGCCTCGCGGGCGAGCGCGGCGAGCTCGGCTTGCGGCAGGCTCCTGTCATGCACGCTGAGCTTCACCGCGAGGCCGAAGCCGCCGCCGTCGCGCGGGCCGATCGTGACCGCGCAGGTGATCCGCGCCTTCGAGGCGTCCTTCTTCTGGCGCTTGCCGACGAAATCCAGAGCCCCGCCGAAGCACGCCGCGTAGCCGGCGGCGAACAGATGCTCGGGCGTCGCCGTGCCCGGCTTGCCCGGCCCGCCCATCTCCTTCGGCACCGAGAGATTGGCCTTCACCACGCCGTCGCTCGACTCGGTGTAGCCGTTGCGCCCACCCGTGGCGGTCGCAGTTGCGGTGAAGAGGGGCTTGATCTTGTCCATGCGGGTCTCCGGGGTGATAGGTTGCGGTAAGAAGCGTTCTGAGGGCAGGCTTCAGCGCGGTCCGGTGTAGCGCAGGATCCACAGGCCCTGGTTCTTCTCGGTCAGGTAGATGGTGCCGCGCGCGTCGACCAGCACGTCCTCGCTCTGCGCAACGAGCTTCTTGGGCAGCGGACCGTAGCGTTTTGCCGGATCGGGCGGCAGGAACCAGCCGACCTCGCGCGGCCGGTGCGCGTCGGAGATGTCGACGATGCGCAGGCCCGCGTTGAAGTACGTGAGGTATACGAGCTTGTCCGAGTGCTCCACGTCCGGGTTGTGATGGTGCTGGTTCTGGTTGTGCGGGCCGAAGCGCCCGCCCTTCTCGCAGAAATTCCTGTACCGCGCTCCGGCCGGCGGCACGGGCAGCGGAAAGAGCGAGAGGAGCACCGGCTTCGCCGGGTCCGCGATGTCGACGAGCGAGGCGTGGTTGAGCGGCTCCTGGCAGTCCTCGCGGATCGCCTCCGAGTTCACCACTGCGATCTTGCGGCTCGCGAGCGGGAGAACACTGTGTACGCCGATAAAGCCTAAGAAGGGTGGCGTGTAGGGAAGCTGGCCGACCAGTCTCGGATGCGCGACGTCGGCGATGTCGAGGATGACGAGGCCCGCCGACCCGTACGAGAGATACGCGAGCGAGCCCTCTACGTAGGGCGGTCCGTGCAGCGAGACGTCGTGAGCGCCCTTCTCGCCGCCCGCTGCATGTTGGCCGGGAACCCACCAGCGGCCCACCTCGACGGGCTTCGTGGGGTCTGAGATGTCGACGATCACGTAGATGTTGCCGTTGTACCCCGGCATGCCCGCCGCCAGGTGCATAAAGCGCCCGCCCGAGTAGAAATCGCGGTGCGTGCCGGTGCCGCCGGTCTTGTACTGGCCGAGGCGCTTGGGCCGCACCGGATCGGCGAGGCTCCAGACGAGCACGCCTTCGTCGTTCGGCTTCGCGTCGTCCCCGCCCCAGCCCTGCCCGATTTTCTCGAGCGCGGTGATCATCTTGTCCCCGCCGATCTCCATCTGGATCGTCCAGGTGTTCTCCGGGCCGCGAATGAAATTCGCGACGCTGGGCTTCGCCGGGTCGGTCACGTCGAGGATGGTCCAGCCGCGGTGCCAGAGGTGGCCCGCGTAGAGGTACCAGCGGCCGTTCGCCTGGCGGATCGAGAGCTTGAAGGGCGGCCGGCCTTCGACCTCGCTGTAGCCGACCACGCGCACGTTGCTCGCGATCGAGCCCGGCGGAATCTGGGCGGAAGCGCCGGGGACGAGAAGAATCGCGAAGACGAAAGCGGCGGGAGCGAACGACATCTTGCGCATGGCGCTTCCTTTCGGTTTCGAGCCGGGATGGGATGGGAGCTTAGACTCAGACCGGCGGAGGAGGCAAGCGCCGCCGGCGCTTCCTCCTGTTTGGCATATCATTCAGCCTCGCCCCAACGCTCATCGAAAAAGGAGCCGGTATGTTCGTCCTGTCGGTCGATCTTCGCGTCAAGCCCGAGAACGTCGAGAGCTTTCTCGCCAGAGCGGCCGAGAACGCGGCTCTTTCGCGCAAGGAGCCCGGCTGCCGGCAGTTCGACGTGCTCGTCGATCCGAAGGACCGGACACGGGCGATGCTCTACGAGGTATATGTGGACGAGAAGGCGTTCGACGCCCACCAGCAGACCGCGCACTTCAAGAAATATCTCGCCGAGGCGGTGCCGCTGCTCGCCTCGCGCGAGCGCCACGTGTGGAAGCGCGCCGCGCCCTGAGCCGGGATCGGCCTTCGCGTGGAAGGCTCCGCGATCTACCGCAAGACGGACAAGGGCAAGCAGGAAGTCGCCGACCACGCGTTCCGGCTCGACATTCACCTGCGGCGCCTGCTGGTCATGATCGACGGCCAGAGGGACGCCTCCGAGCTCTCGGTCTACGTCCGAGCGGGTGAGCTGGAGAGCGCACTTGCCCGGCTCGTGGCGCAAGGGTTCGTGGAAACGGTCGGCGACGACCGGGTCGCCAGCCGCGCCGCTCTCGCGCCCGCCGCGAACGATCCGGTCGTCTTCGCTGGGATCAAGATCCGGGCCATGACCGAAATTCGCGCCCGGATTCGCGGCCGGCTCGGTCCGATGGCGGACCTGCTGGTCGCCGAAATCAACAACTGCTCCACGGCGCTCGCGTTGCGGGAGAAGTTTCGCAAGCTCGAGAATACGCTGGTCCAGCTCATGGGTGAGGAGGAGGGCGTGGCGCTTGCGCGCAGGATCGGGAGCGAGTTGACGCGGCTGGCACCCAGGAACTGATCGAGCCCGGCCGCGCTACGGCCGATTCATTTGGGGACTCGCAGGTCCCCGCCCGAGATGACCCTGAACCGACCCGGCGCTTCGCCCCGCCGGCTCTCCTCGAGCGCCGCTCCCCGCTCCTCCAGATAGGCCGTCAGCTCTTCAGCCGGCAGCGGCTTGCTGAAGTAGAAGCCTTGCATTTCGTCGCAGCCTCTGCGCTCGAGGAATCGCACCTGGTCGTGCGTCTCGACGCCCTCCGCGACGACTTTGAGCCCCAGGCTGCGCGCCATGGCGAGGATCGTCTCGGTGATCGCGACGTCGCTCGCATCCACGGGAATGCCCCGGATGAACGACGCGTCGATCTTCACGCAGTCGATCGGCAGGCGTTTCAGGTAGGCGAGCGAGGAGTAGCCGGTGCCGAAGTCGTCGATCGTAAGCCGCACGCCCATCGCCTTGAGATCGCGCAGCAGCTTCACCGCCTGCTGCGGATCCGGCAGCATCACGCTCTCGGTCACCTCGAACTCGATCCAGCGCGGATCCATCCGCGTTTCCGCGATCGTGGCCGCGACGTCCTCCAGCAAGGTGGCGCTCATGAATTGCCGCGCCGACAGGTTCACCGCCATCCGGAACATCGGCAATCCCTGCCCCGTCCACTTTTGCGCCTGCAGGCAAGCGGCGCGCAGCGCCCATTGTCCGATCGGGACGATCAAGCCGGTCTCCTCCGCGAGCGGGACGAGCTGATCGGGCAGGACCAGACCGACGTTCGGGTGCTGCCAGCGCAACAGACACTCGATTCCTGTCACGCGCCCGGACCGCGCCTCGACCTTGGGCTGGTAATACAGGCTCAGCTCGTTCCGTTCCAGCGCGCGGCGCAGCGCCGCTTCGAGCTCGAGCCGCTCGACGGAACCGGGGTTCATCCCGCTGGCATAGTACCGGGCGGTGTTCTTGCCCTGTTGCTTCGCGCGGTACATCGCGATATCCGCGTTTTTCAGCAGAGCCCGCAGATCCTCGCCATCGGCCGGAGAGACGCTGATGCCGATGCTCGCCGTGATCTGGAATTCCTTGCCGTACACCGTCATCGGCTTCGCCACCTCGACGAGGATCTTTTCCGCCACCTGGGCGAGGTCGCCCCGTTCCCGGAACGCCTCGATCAGGACCACGAATTCGTCGCCTCCCTGCCGCGCGATCGTGTCCGACCTGCGCACGCAACGCGCCAGCCTGCCCGCCACGTTCTGCAGGAGCCGGTCGCCCGCCTCGTGGCCCAGGGCGTCGTTGATGTTCTTGAAGCGGTCGAGATCGATGAACAGCAGGCCGACGGCGCGTCCCCTCTTCTTCGCCGAGGTGAGAGCGCGATTGGCCCGCTCGGCGAGCAGCAGCCGGTTGGGCAGGCCCGTCAGAGGGTCGTGCGTCGCCGCGAACCTGACCACCTCTTCCGCCTGCCGCCTCTCCTTGATTTCCCGCCGCGCGAGCAGGATCAGAAGGCCGAGCAGGCCGAGGTTGAACAGCGTCGCGACGGCGGCGGTGATGACGCTGAGATCCGAGCTGCGCCTGGATTGCTCGGTGCGGCGCGCGAGCCGCCCATCCGCCGCGCCCAGAAGCTCGGCCGTGAGAAGCTGGACGCGATGAATCGCCGCCGGGCCCGCCGTCGCGCGGATGTTTCGGAGGGTCGCTGCGACGCCGTTCCGGCGGTGGATTTCGATCAGGGTGTCGAACCGTGCGAGCTCCTCGCCGATCTGTGCGCCGAGCAACTCGATCTGTTGCGTCTGTTCCGGAATCGCTCCCGACAAGGCCCGCAGCGTTTCGACGGGCTGCGCGGTGCGCTCCAGGAACGAACGAGCCCGTTCGAGACGATCCCGCTCGCCGCTGATGATGTAGCCGCGCAGCTCGATCTGCGAATCGGCGACGTCGCCCTGAACGTCCTTGAGGGCCTCGACGACCTTGAGCGTGTTTTCGGCGATCCGCGAGGCCTCGATCAGATTGGCGATCGTTCGATACGTCACGAAGGCGTTCGCGACGAGGATGCCGAACGCGACGAGCGAGCCGATTGCGAACCGTCGCGAGAGAAAAGGCGAAGGCATCCGCGTTTCCGCGTCGCCGCCTTCGGGTTCCCTGCGGCTCTCCTCGGGAATCCCGCCGGTGCGGGAAAGGGACTTCGGCTCGAAATGCATGGACCCGGTGAGTATACTCAAGGCCCGCCCATCGCAGGGCGACGATCCTTCGTTTCGCTTATGATCTGCGCCAGCCGATAGGACAAAAGTCATGAACCGCTGCACATTTGTCATGAACTGCTGTACATTTCGCGAGCCGCTCGCCCTCGCCCTGCTGCTCGCGCTCGCCGCCGCCGCACTCGCCCAGTCCGGCGGACCGCGCACCTTGCCCGAGCTCAAGGCCGACGTCGAGGAGCGCGCCAACCGCCACGCGTATCCGGTATCGGAGCTGGAGCCCGCCGAAGTGCGCGAAGCGCTCGGCAATCTCAAGACCCTCGACCGCGACGAGTGGGCTCAGGCGTGGAGCGCGATCGGCGACCGCCACATGGCGAAGGCGAAAGGCGCCTCGGGCGCCACAGCAGCGAAGGAATACAAATACGCCTTCGAATACTACCTCTTCGCGCGCTTTCCGCTGGAGAACTCCCCCGGCAAGGAGACAGCCTACAAGAAAGCTCTCGAAGCTTTCACCGCCTACGCGAAGCTCCAGGACCCGGCGATCGAGATCGTGCGCATTCCGTTCGAAGGAAAAGAGATCGTCGGCTATCTCCGCCTGCCCAAAGGCGTGCGCCCCGCCCCGCTCGTCCTCACCATCGGGGGCCTCGACGGCCGCAAGGAAAACGCCTCGTTCAGGAACGACGCCTACCTCGCGCACGGCGTCGGCTACTTCTCCTTAGACATGCCGGGAACGGGGCAATCGACCATACGCCAGGTCGTGCCCGAGGCCGAGCGCGAATTCACGCGAGTGCTCGACTGGATCGCCACCCGCAACGACATCGACGCCAAGCGCGTCGTCGTCTACGGCGGATCCTGGGGCGGGCACTGGGCCGCGCGCCTCGCCTACCTCGAGCGCGAGCGCATCCGCGGCGCGGTCGTGCAAGGCGGGCCGGTGCACGAATACTTCCAGCCGGAATGGCAAAAGAAAGCCATCGGCACGCGCGAATACCTCTTCGAACTCTTCGAAGCCCGCGCCGCCATCTACGGCGCCAAGACCCTAGCCGAATTCCTCGCCTACGGCCCGAAAATGTCCCTCAAGACCGCCGGCTGGCTCGACAAACCCTCCGCGCCCATGCTCGTCATCAACGGCATGCGCGATACGCAAGTGCCGGTCGAAGATTTGTTTCTGTTAATGCGCTCGGGTTCGCCGAAGGAAGTGTGGATCAATCCCCAGGGCGGGCATATGGGGAGGAACAAGGAGATTTCAGATCAGAAGATATTCGAGACCGTGACCTTGCCGTGGGTGGTGAGGATGGTGAAATGATCCGGATTCCCGAAATGAAACTGCGCCGCGCACTCGCTCTCCTCGCCTTCCTCGCCTCGCCAGCGGCGGCCCAGTCCGATCCCTTCACGCAGCAGGCCGCGGCCAGACTCGCTCAAGGGTCGTTCCGGGAGTACATCGAGTTCCTCTCGCTGCAGAACGACGCCGTGGTGTCCGCCGACATCCAGAAGAACGTAGCCTGGCTCGAGTGCGCCTTTCGCGACTTTTCTTCAAGCACCGCGTAGGGGCCGTCGGCGTAGACGATACGCCCACCCACCATCGTCAGCAGAGAGATGGTGCCGCCGATCTTGTCGATCGGCACGCTGAGGTAGTCACGGCTCAGCACCGCGAGATCGGCGAGCTGACCGACTGCGAGCGCGCCGCGCGCGTTCTCTTCGAAGCTGAACCAGGCGCTGCCTTGAGTATAGAGGCGCAGCGCTTCGATCCGCGTCGGCAGTTCCGGCGGCGCGCGCATGGCGACGCCGGAAATGGTTTTGCCGTCGAGCATCCATTGCAGCGAGACGAAGGGGTTCGGCGCCATCACGCGGTGCGCGTCGGTGCCGCCGCCGACCGGCAGCTTCAGCCGTAGCGCGCTGACAAGCGGCGGCACGAGGCGCGCGGCCTCGGCGCCGCGCTGGCCGAGGAAGGCCTCGCCGCGGAAATAGAACGCGTTCTGCACGAGCCAGCCCACCCCCATTGCCTTCAAGCGCTTGAGAGAGTCCGGCGATGCGTCGTTGAGATGCGCAATGGACCAGCGCAGTTTTGCGATGGGCGTCTCGGCGTTGACGCGTGCCAGCACGTCAAGCAGGTGATTCACGGGGCGGTCGTTGTGCCAGTGGAAAGTCGCGGTCATGCCGCGCGATACGGCCCAGCGCAGCACTTCGTAGAGCTGCTCTTTCTGCGCGTCGGTCGGATTGTCGTTGTTGTAGAAGCCCCAGGTTACGTTCTCGCCGATGCCGTTGAAGCGCAACCAGTCGTCACCGAAGCCCATCGGCAGCACCTGCGTCAGCTCTTTGAAGTCTTCGAGTTCGCGGTCGCGGCGCGGCGCGCTCAGGCTGTAGCGCACGCGCAGGGTGAGCCCGTGCTCGCGCCAGACCTGGAACAACGGCTGGTAGTCCTGTACCTCGATGTTGTAGCCGCCCGGATCGCTCACGCCGGTGATGCCCATCGCGTTGAGGGCGCGAAAGAACGCGCGCGTGCCTTCGAGCTTCTGCGCGAACGTCGGGCGCGGCAGCAGGTCATAGAGGTCGCTGATGGCGCGGTTGTCGCCGCTCAGCCAGCCGGTCGGCTTGCCGTCCCTATCGCGCTCGACAGTGAGGCGCGCCGCCCACTCGGAATTGCCGGCGATGCCGAGCGCGTCGGCGCCGCCCGGGTCGAGCAGCACCCTGATGTAGAGCAACTGGATGTAGACGTGATGATCGGGGACGGCGGCTGCGAGCTCAGCCTGCGTCGGCCGGCGGTCTTCGCGGAACTGCCGGTCGGTCCAGCCGCCTGCCACCACCAGCCATGATCCCTGCGGCGCTGTCTTCGCCGCCGCTCGTATGCGGTCGACCGCTTCTTTCAGCGTGCGAACGCCCGACCAGTGCACCTCCGTGGTGTAACTGAGGCCTGCGCGGATAGCGTGGATGTGCGAATCGATCAGGCCGGGGATGACCGTGCGGCCGCCGAGATCGATGACGCGGGTCGAGGGGCCTGCCAGCGCGCGGATGCCGGACGTACCGCCGATCGCTGCGATTCTTCCGTCACGCACCGCCAACGCCTGCGCAGGCGCACCGTCATAGACGACGAGCTTGCCATTGACGAGGATTGTATCGGGCGCCGGCGCCCGGACCTGCGCGCGCGCAGTGCCGGTTCCAACCAGCGCAAAAAGAAAAACTGCGGCGACGCAGACGTTCGATACGGGGCCGCGCCTTAGAGGCGCTGCATCGTGCATTCGGTCTGGATGAACATGCTCGTGTTGCCGGACGGCGTGCGGCGATTGACCTTGACCTGCTTGTAGCCCGTCTTCACGCAGGAGATCTGCACGTCGTCCGGCAGCACATCCTTCCTGATGTGGCCGCGGTAGAGGCCGAGCACATTCGACTTCAGCGACACGGGTTTGCCTTTCTTGGGCTGTAGCACCACCTGCGCATCGACCACCGGCGACCCGCCCGCGTCGCGCACGAAGCCGAAGTAGGCCGGCCCCATCACTGCGACGTCGCTTTTCGACATGTCGTAGTCATCGCCGCCGGCGCGCGCGGGACTGCCGCCTATGGCAATGAGCGCGACACAAGCTGCGGTCATCATTTGAATCTTTGGATTCGTCATGTCCGCCTCCTAGTTGCCCAACAAATTCGATCAAGTGTTAACGACAGATTACCGCAGAAGAAAATGCGCCGTGAGACCAGCGGCAGTAATCATCGCCGCAAGTGGAACCACCCACGCGAGCGCCGCCGGCAGCATTCGCGTTAGGCTCTCCGGCAAACGGGCGCACATAACGCCGACCGCAAGTGCCGCGAGAGCCGAAGTCGACATCCAGCCGTACCAGTACATGGCGGGACCGCCGCGCGGCTTGTCCGCACCCCAACCAAATTCTCCAATCGCGGGATGATAAGTGAACAGCGCAAGATTCACTTCCATCGCGGTTATGTAGACGATCGGGTATGTGATCGCGAACGCAATCGTAAAGAGGCCGAACTGGCGCGAAGCCGTCATGATCCGAATCCGCGCACGTTGTTGACGATGTGCCCGACCAGGAAGCTCCACCAGACCGTAAACGCCAGCAGCGCTGTCAGCATTGCGCGAACGCGCAGGTGTTGCGGCGCGGCCGACGGCTGCCAGAAATACCAATAGGCCGGCAAGATGCCGAGCGTGATGGCAGCGAAATGCTCTTTCATTTCGAACACGCCGTACGGTTTCCAGAGCTGAAGCTGGATCAGCTCGATCCGCGCACCGATGGTGTAGTGGGTGTAAATGATGGCGCCGAGCAGCATAGTTAGCGGATAGAGAACGATCACCGCGGTAACGTAGGCTGTCGACGGCACTGCACGGAAACGACCGACAAATGAGCCGGCGTGCGCCCGCGCTGGCCACCACACCGACGAGGCTTGATGCGTGATAGCGCCGAGCAGCGCGACCGCAGAAAGACCGTGGATGATGAGCAAAACCGTCATCAGCGACGTCCAACTCATGGTCGAGACTTCACGATTCTTGAACGCACGCCTGTTCGAGAACCTATTTGGCCAGCGGATCGGGCCTGAGCTGGAAATGCGCTGCCAGCGGCTTGGTGCCTTTGCCGCCTTCGATCAGCCATGGCGTGCGATCGCCGTTCGCAGCCCACAGGCCGCGGCCCTTCCAGCCGGCGTTCGCATCGTCGATGCGGCCGTCAAATCCCTTGGCGTAGAAGCCGAGCGGGTAGGGCACGCGGATCGAGACCATCTTGCCGTCCTTGTTGAGCGCGACGAGGCCGTCCATCAGGTTGGCGGTCGACATCGGGATGTCGTCGCCAAGCCCGAAGGTGTTGTGCTGGTCGACCCACGAGTAGTAGCTCGCCTCGGCGCTGTTCTCGCCGATGCCCTTGAAGCCCGGGCCCGGATACTGGTGGAACGCCCAGCCTTCGGGACAGTGGTCGCCGGTCGCCTTCGGGCCGTTGAGCGGGCCTTTGCACAGGCGCCGGTCGAACACGCCCATGTGGCCGCTTGCGAGCGAGACCCACACGCGCCCCTGCTTGTCGATGTCGCCGCCGCGCGGGCCGAAGCCGGGCAGCGGGACGTTGTACATTTCCGCCAGCGATTTGTGCGGATTCTTGGTCGGATCGATGCGCACGATGGCGCCCGGGCTGCCGCGTAGCGTGCCCCACACCGAACCGTCGACCGGGCTCGGCATGACCGCGTAGAAGGTCGCGCCGATGCGCATGTCCTTGGTCGGATCCATCGGCTTGCCCGGCTCGGTGTACTCGTCGCGCACGCCGTTGCCGTTGGTGTCGAGCACCAGCGCGGTCCAGCCCTGCGACTTCTCGATGTCGCCGGTCTCGTCGAGCATCTTGGTGTTGATCCAGCCGACGTTTCCTCCTCCGCCGCCGGTGCTGGCCCAGATCGTCTCGTTGGCATCGTAGCCGAACTGCAGGTGATGCGACCCGAAGCAGGTCTGATAGGCGGTGTACTTGCCGGTCTTTGGATCGTACATCGTCACGCGGCGGTTGGTGCTGTTGAGCGGAAACTCGACGGCCGAGGGATGGCTCGATCCCTTTTTGCAGAAATCGGGGTTGTCCGGCTTGTGGCCGGTCGCCGCGAGCCAGAGGCGGCCCTTGCGGTCGAACATCGAGTTGTGGTTGTTGGCCTTGCTGTCCCAGATGTTTTCTTCGCCCCAATAAGCCGACGGCTGCAGGATCTTGACCGAGCCGGCGTTGCCGGGGCCGAGCGCCAGCGGCATGTCGGGCGTCGTAGGCAGGACGAAGTTCGTCGCGACGTTCTTCACCGGATCGAGGATCGGCATGTCATTGCAGGCGTGCTCGCACTGCCCGTAAAGCGGCCCGTAGGCGTTGACCGTCGGATAACGCCGGTCGCTGGCGATCAGGTCATGCAGATATTGTTTGGGATTGTGCCAGTCGCGCAGCGTGACGACGATGTTGCGCTCGACACCTTGCGGCCGCGTCGGCTTGGCAAACGGCAACTCGCCCTTGGCGACGCGCTCGGTCCAGTCGCCGAGATACTTGAACGGCAGGCCGCCGAGCTGGCCTGCGGCGATGAGGACCATGTTCTCGCCCGCCTGTCCGGACTGGATGCGGCGGACCCATGCTTCCTGGTGTGTCTTGCCATCGAGGTGGTACTTCGGAATCGTGCGGGTCGACAGTTGGCCGAGCTGGTGGCAGCCGACGCAGCCGTTGTTCTTCATGCCATTGAGATAGTCGGTGAGCTTGACGTTCTGCGGCGCTTCCTTGCTGCCGAACACACTGGCCTCGGGGATTTTCATCATCGAGTACCAATAGATCGCCGGGTAATACTGCGCGGCAGCCGCTTCGCTCGGCGCGGGCACGGCTTTCAGGTTGAGCAGCTTGCCGGGCGCGCTCTTCACTTTCGGCGAATCGACGAGACCGTAGCCGCGCACCCAGACGTCGTAGTTGGCTCTCGGCAGATCGGGGACGACGTAGCGGCCACTATCGTCGGTGACGACGATGCGGATGAAACGCACCGGCAGATCGCGCGTTTCCGCGATCACCCAGACTCCGGCTTCAGGCCCCTTCGGCCCGGTGACGACACCGCCGATGTCGTCATTGTCGATGGTGACTGCCTGCTGCGCCTGCAATGAAGCCGGTGCAACCCAGCCCACGACTGCTATACCGATTGCAGCCACACCTGTCGAAAGAATCTTGCGCATTGTCATGCCCCCTTGCAGTAGATGGTCCCCGTCGGGAATTACGTGGGAGCCGCGGTCGTCGCAGCTCCAACGGCATCGGGTCAATTACCCACGGTGTGCCTGCGAACAGATTACACCTGAATGCCGGTGGTGAAAACGCCCCAATACCGCGCTTGTCGATCCAGGACTTGCAGTCGCCGGTGGAGGGGATTTTGGAAACCTATTTTACCCAGCAGCACCATATCGCCGCGCTCATAAGCGGTCAAACACACGGGCATTCGATTGAAAACTTTTCCGTATGGCCGGCGGCCTCAAGAACATGAACCTCTCTGGCGGAGAGGGCGGGATTCGACCTAGTCGAACAACTCCTACCCCGTCGTAGAACGAAGCTGATCTACCTAAGAGCCGCGTTTATCTTTTCCAGCATCCCCGCCCCCGGACAAAGCTCCTTCTCGCCGAGCTTGTTGAACGGGGTCTCCACGGTATTGAGGTGGGCGTGGAGGTCTTCGGAGTTGGTGTCGAGGTACAGCAGGCCGGTGACGACTTCGCCTTTCGCGGCGTGGTGGGCGACGTATTCGAGCGCCTGCACGCGGTCGGTCGGGTCGTAGTCGGGGTGGGTCTTGCGCAGGCGGATGATCGATCCGTCGTGCTGCGGCACTTCGATGGCGTCGCCTTCGTTGTATTCGACGTTGATGGATTCGCGCGAGGGCCAGAAGTCCAGACGGTTGACCGCTTCGTTGTGGTCGCGCACGTAGTCGTAGCTCTTGGTCGAGCCGGCGTGGTTGTTGAACGCGACGCAAGGGCTGATGACGTCGATAAAGGCTGCGCCTTCGTGCGCGATTGCGGCCTTGACAAGGGGGATAAGCTGCGCCTTGTCGCCGGAGAAGCTGCGCGCGACGAAAGTCGCGCCCATGATAAGGGCGAGCGACACCGTGTCCACCGGCGCGTCGGCATTCACCACGCCGCGCTTGGACTTCGAGCCGGCGTCGGCGGTGGCGGAGAACTGACCCTTGGTGAGGCCGTATACGCCGTTGTTCTCGAGGATGTACGTCATATTGACCCCGCGGCGCATAACGTGCGCGAACTGCCCCAGGCCGATCGAGGCCGAGTCGCCGTCCCCCGAGACGCCCAGGTAGATCAGCTCGCGGTTGGCGAGGTTGGCGCCTGTCAGGACGCTGGGCATCCTTCCGTGGACGGTGTTGAAGCCGTGCGAGTTGCCGAGGAAATAATCGGGAGTCTTGGAGCTGCAGCCGATTCCCGAGAGCTTCGCGACCCGGTGCGGCAGGATGTCGAGCTCGAAGAAAGCCTGGATCAGCGCCGCCGAAATCGAATCGTGGCCGCAGCCGGCGCACAGCGTCGAGACCTTGCCTTCGTAGTCGCGGCGGGTAAACCCGGCCTTGTTCTTCGGCAGGGTCGGGTGATGGAGCTTGGGTTTGGCGAGGTAGGTCATAGAACACCACCCCGGCGCTTCGCGCCACCCCTCCTCATGCGAGGAGGGGAAAAAGACGAACGCTTTGCCTCTGATCTCATTACCTCTGATCTCATGCTGCCTTGTCCTTCCTGACTCATGCGGCCTTGTCCTTCTTGGCTCATGCGGCCTTATCCTACTTGACTCACGCGGCCTTGTCCTTCTTGATGAGAGGCCGCACGTTCAGGGCCGCGACGATCTCCGCGATCTCACCGGTGATGTAGCGCGCGGTGATCGGCGTCCCGTCGTAGTGCAGGACCGAAATAAGGCTCGCCGGGTTGATCCCCGCGTCGTTCACGAGCAGCGTCTTCAGCTGCGCGTCGCGGTTCTGCTCGATCACGAACACCTTCGAGTGCGAGGAGACGAAGTCGAAGATCTCGTCCTGGAACGGGAACGAGCGCAGGCGCAGGGCGTTCACGTAGATTCCCTGGCGCGCGAGCGCGTCGAGCGCCTCGGCCATCGCGGGACTCGTCGAGCCGTAATAGATCGCGCCGAAGCGCGCCGGCTCCTTGGACGCGTTCAGCACGGGTTTGGGAACCAGCGTCTTCGCGGTCTCGAACTTCTTCAGGAGCCGCTGCATGTTGGCCTTGTAATCCGGGCCCTGCTCCGAGTAGATCGCGTAGGCGTTCTTCGAGGTGCCGCGGGTGAAGTAGCCGCCCTTCGAGGGGTGCGTGCCCGGATAGGTGCGGAACGGAACTCCGTCGCCGTCGACGTCGAGATACCTTCCGAATTCCTTGCCGGAGTCGAGCATCTCGGCGGTCATCACCTTGCCGCGGTCATAGCGGCGGGCGTCGTCCCACTGGAGCGGCTTGCACAGGCGCTGGTTCATGCCGATGTCCAGATCGGTCATCAGGAAAACCGGAGTCTGCAGGCGCTCGGCGAGATCGAGCGCCTGAGCGGCCATCTCGAAGCATTCGTGCGGGTCCTCGGGGAAAAGCAGCACGTGCTTGGTGTCGCCGTGCGAGGCGTAAGCACAGGCGAGGATATCGGACTGCTGCGTGCGCGTCGGCATGCCCGTCGAAGGCCCGCCGCGCTGCACGTCGATGATCGTCACCGGAATCTCGGCAAAATACGCGAGCCCGATAAACTCCTGCATGAGCGAGATGCCGGGGCCGGAGGTCGCGGTAAAGGCGCGTGCGCCGTTCCACCCTGCCCCGATGGCGATCCCCACCGAAGCGAGCTCGTCCTCGCCCTGCACGATGGCGAACTTGTTCCTGCCGGTTTCCTTGTCGACTCTCAGCTTGGCGCAGTACTTCTGAAAGGCCTCGGCGAGCGACGAGGACGGCGTGATCGGGTACCACGCGCACACGGTCGCCCCGCCGTAGAGGCAGCCGAGCGCCGCGGCGGCGTTGCCTTCGATGAAGATCTTCTCGCCGACGGCGTTGGCCTCGCCTTTCAAAGGCCGCACGCGGATGCCCAGCGGGCACTTCAAGTGCTCGAGCGCATAGGCGCGGCCGAGCTGCAGCGCGTTGAGATTGGGCTTGAGCAGCGCTTCCTTGCCCTTGTACTGCTCGCCGATCAGCTCGGCGATCACCAGCGGATCGATGCCGAGCAGCGCCGAGAGCGCGCCCACGTAGATGATGTTCTTGAAGAGCTGGCGCTGGCGCGCGTCGGTGTAGGCCTGGTTGCAGATCTCGGTGAGCGGCAGCCCGACGACGTTGATGTCGTCGCGGAACTTGGACTTCGGCAGCGGCTTGGTGTTGTCGTAGAAGAGATACCCGCCCGGATCGATCTCCTTCACGTCGGCGTCCCAGGTCTGCGGATTCATCGCCACCATCAGGTCGACGCCGCCGCGGCGCCCGAGCCAGCCCGATTCCGAGACGCGCACCTCGTACCAGGTGGGCAGGCCCTGGATGTTCGAGGGGAAGATGTTGCGCGGCGAGACCGGCACGCCCATCCTCAGGATGGCCTTGGCGAAGAGCTCGTTGGCCGAGGCCGACCCCGAGCCGTTCACGTTGGCGAACTTGACGACGAAGGCGTTGACGGATTCGATTCTTTTGGTCATGGCTGATCTATCCGTCCCCTCCTCTTTTGAGGAGGGGTGGCGCGAAGCGCCGGGGTGGTGATTTCTGCGCCCAAACCCGCAACCACCCCGCCGGCCGTTGGCCGGCACCCCTCCTTAAGTAAGGAGGGGAAGAAGAAAGTGGTCATCTTGCGTCGCATATCACGCTGTCTTCTGTCGCGTATCACGCTGCCTTCTTCTGCGGCGTGCGGCAGGCGTGGCCGGCGTGGGTCAGGTCGAGGAGGAATTTCTGCATGTCCCAGGCCCCGGTCGGGCAGCGCTCGGCGCACAGACCGCAGTGCAGGCACACGTCCTCGTCCTTCGCCATGATCCTGCCGGTCTTGAGCGGGCCCGAGACGTAGAGGTCCTGGGTGGGATTCCTCGCCGGCGCGGTGAGGCGCGTCCGCAGGTCGGCCTCCTCGCCATTCTGCGTGAAGGTGATGCAGTCCATCGGGCAGATGTCCACGCAGGCGTCGCACTCGATGCACAGCCTGTCCGCGAACACCGTCTGCACGTCGCAGTTGAGGCACCTCTGCGCTTCCTTGAACCCGGTCATCGGGTCGAAGCCGAGCTCGACCTCGACCTTGATGTTCTTCAGCGTGATCGTCTTGTCCTTCCAGGGAACCTTGTAGCGCTCGTCGGGCGAGATCGCGTTGTCGTAGCTCCACTCGTGGATGCCCATCTTCTGGCTGGAGAGGTTCACGATCGGCGACGGACGCTCCCGGATGTCCTCGCCGTTCAAGAGCTTGTCGATGGAAATCGCCGCATCGTGTCCATGGGCTACAGCCCAGATAATGTTCTTGGGTCCGAACGCCGAGTCGCCGCCGAAGAAGACTTTCGGCTGCGTGGATTGCATGGTGAGCTTGTCGACGACCGGCATGCCGCTCTTGTCGAACCCGATGCCGCTGTCGCGCTCTATCCAGGGGAAGGCGTTCTCCTGCCCCACGGCGACGAGCACGTCGTCGCAGTCGAAGCGCTGATCCGGTTCTCCGGTCGGGACGAGACTGCGCCTGCCCTTGTCGTCGCGCACGGCTTTCACTTTCTCGAAGGTCATGCCGGTGAGCTTGCCATTCTCGTGCTCGAAGGTCTTGGGGACGAGATAGTTGAGGATGGGAATGCCTTCGTGCTGGGCGTCTTCTTTTTCCCAGGGCGAGGCTTTCATCTCCTCGAAGCCCGAGCGCACGATGACTTTCACGTCCTCGCCGCCGAGGCGCTTCGAGGACCGGCAGCAGTCCATGGCGGTATTGCCGCCGCCCAGCACGATCACGCGCTTGCCGATCTTGTCGGTGTGGCCGAAGGAGACCGACGACAGCCAGTCGATGCCGATGTGGATGTTCTTCGCGGCTTCCCTGCGCCCGGGAATATCCAGATCGCGCCCGCGCGGAGCGCCCGAGCCGACGAAGATCGCGTCATAGCTCTGCTCGATCAGCTTTTTCATGCTGTCGATTTTCACACCGCCCCTGAATTCGACGCCGAGATCCAGGATGTAGCCCACCTCCTCGTCGATCACTTCCATCGGCAGGCGGAAGCGCGGGATCTGCGACCAGATCATGCCGCCCGCGCGCGGGTCCTGATCGAATACGGTGACGTGGTAGCCGAGCGGCGCAAGATCGCGCGCGACAGTGAGCGACGCGGGGCCCGCGCCGACGCAGGCGACGCGCTTGCCGTTCGTCTTCGAGGCGGGCTTCGGCATCCTCGCCTTGACGTCGCCCTTGTTGTCGGCGGCAACGCGCTTCAGGCGGCAGATCGCCACGGGCTCGGGTTTTTCTCCGTTGTTTTCCTCGACGCGCCCCCGCCGGCACGCGGGCTCGCAAGGACGGTCGCAGGTGCGCCCGAGTATTCCGGGAAAAACGTTGGAGTGCCAGTTGACCATGTAGGCGTCGTCGTAACGCCCCGCAGCGATCAAGCGGATGTATTCGGGAACAGGGGTATGGGCCGGGCAGGCCCATTGGCAATCTACGACCTTGTGAAAATAGTCGGGTGCACCGATATCGGTCGGCTTCAAAACACGTTCCCTCCAGCGCCAAGGCTGCCGTTTCTAATTTCGCAGCGCCCGACGCGCGTAATACTACATTCTCGTAACGGCACTGAAAAGACTTAGTTTTCAATTACTAGGGTCTTTTACCCCAATCCCAGGAATCTTTCTTGCGCCCACCTTTGCTTGGACCATGCCTGCGACCGGAAAGTCCCCTCGACGATCGAAACAAGTTCGCTTGGCGGCCCTCGTGACCTGTCTGCGGAAGAATCTCTAAAGTGCCTTAAGTAAACTAGCTATTCATTTGATATATCATCATATATCAAATATAGCCATCGCACGGAGGTGCTGAAAATACCGGCCTGCCAAGAGAATCGAGGAGTTTCCCGGATTCGGGAATACGGACCTGCCCTACGGGCGGCGGGGATCCTGGAGTTCGCGAGCGATTCGCTGGCGCTCGCGTTTGCCGCGGGAAGGGGAAACGAAGAGCCAATACGTGACGGCAATCGAGAGCAACAGCGCCGCGACGCCTTCGAGCAATTGCCAACCTGTACCCACGCGAACCTTTATTTGAAATTCCGGCGTTGCGAATGCCGGCGGCGCTTTTTGCGACCGAAGACCCGCGATGCTACTCGCTAAGCGAGGGGCAGGCAAGCTCCAGGGCCGACATCCTGGCGAAGACGAAACAGACTCGCGGCCCTATTTCGCGGATGCCGCCGGCAATGTGGCGAAAATCTGCTGCCTGCCGTTCACGACCCTGGTCATGAAGCTCTCCCGATCGAGGTCGCCGTTCTGGTCGAAGCTCACGTCGAGCAGCACGTCCCCACCTACCCCCCCCTCTCGACACAAATGCTACCCTGAAGCCGAAACTTGCGTCCCAGGACAATCCATGACGGTTCATGAGCCCGTCGCCGAGGCGAGCAACCCCCTCGGGCTCGACGGAATCGAGTTCATCGAGTACGCGACTTCAGAGCCGCAGGCGTTCGGCAGCTTGCTGCAGAAAATGGGGTTCTATGCCGTCGCGCGGCACCGTTCGCGCGAAGTGATGCTGTACCGCCAGGGTTCGATGAATCTGATCGTCAATGCGCATCCGGACGCGCTGCCGGGGCTGTCCTCTCCGGGGAGCACTCCCGCGCTGGCGGCGATGGCGCTGCGGGTGCGCGATGCCGCCTACGCGCACCGGCGTGCGCTCGAGCTCGGCGCCTGGGACATGCCCACGCGAGCGTCCGCGATGGAGCTCAACATCCCGGGGATCCACGGCGTGGGCGACAGCCTTGTCTACTTCGTCGACCGTTACCGGGATTTCTCCATCTACGACGTCGACTTCGTGCCGCTGGCTGGCGCCGATCCCCGGCCGTCCGCGATCGCCGGCCTGCACTACTTCGGCGTGGTGCAAGCCATCCTCGTCGACCACACTGCCGATTGGCTGGACTTCTATCGAAGCCTCTTCGGCTTCTCGGTGCTGCCGCAGGGCCAGTATTTCGGCGTTCTGCCGAGAGGCACGCTCCTCGAAAGCCCCTGCCGCAAGTTCTATCTGCAGCTGATCGAGCCGCCGCCCGGGTCCGAGGAAATCCACTGGGACGAGGCCCTGGTGCGCCTCGGCCTCGGCGCACGCGATGTTCCGGCGGCCACGCGGGCCCTGCAGGAACGCGGCATCGCGTTCGTGGACCGCAGTCCGGTGCAGCCCAGCCAGAAGGGCGCGTTGACCCAGGCTTATCTGGGCGGAGTCAATTTCGAACTGGTCGTGAGCCACCTGAGGCCATGAATCTCGACAACTTCGGCATGGACACGATCACTCTCACCGGGCCGCTGGAAGCGAAGCTGCGCGCGATCGGTGCCGCGGGCTTCACCCAGGTCATGCTCTCCGCGCCCGATCTCGTCGGACATGCCGGCGGCGAGGACGCGGCGGTCGCGGCGGTGCGCGAAAGCGGCTTGCGTGTCACCGGATTCCAGGTGCTGCGCGATTTCGAAGGCCTGTCGGGCCACCTGCACGCCTACAAGGTCGACGTGGCGAAAGCGATGCTGCGGATGTGCCGCGCGCTGGGCTCGGAGGTGCTGCTCGCGTGCTCGTCGACCTCGGCACACGCGGCCGGCGATCCGGAATTGCTGATAAAGGACCTGCAGAAACTTGCGATGCTGGCCGTGCCCTTGAATATCCGCATCGCCTATGAAGCCCTGTCGTGGGGCCGGCACGTGAACGAATTCCCGCAGGCCGCCGAGCTCGTGCAAAGGGCCGACCGCGCCAACCTGGGCCTGGCGCTGGATTCGTTTCACATCCTCGCCAGCGAAACGCGCCTCGACGCGTTGCGGGAGATCGACCCTGCCAAGGTCTTCCTCGTGCAGCTGTCCGACTTCATGTGGGAGGAAATCCGCTCCCCCGACGATCGCATCGAAACCGCGCGGCACTACCGGGTTTTCCCCGGCGAAGGCGTGCACAGCGCGCAGGTTGCGGAGATGGTCCGCACCCTGGACGAAATGGGCTATCGAGGGGACTACAGTTTCGAGGTCTTCAACGACGACTACCGCCAGCTGCCCCTGCTCATGGTGGCCGAGCGAGCAAGGCTATCGGTGAAGTGGATCTCCGGACTGGTGTCGAGGCGCAGCCTTCCAGCGCGGCGCTCCGGGGGCGCCGCCGCGCTTCCATGAAGGCTTGGTAGGGCGTGTAGGGATCGAACCTACGACCAACGGATTAAGAGTCCGCTGCTCTACCAGCTGAGCTAACGCCCCTTCGCTCCCGGAAATTCGTGCTGAATGCCGCGTGAACGGGCGAATTTTAGCATCTAGGTGACCGCAACGGGAGCCAAGGCGTCGATGTCGGTCACGACATCCACGATGGCCGGACGATCGGCCCTGAGCGCGCGCGAGATCGCCGGAGCGAGCTCGCCCGGTTTCTCCACGCGGATGCCGAGCGCGCCGATCTCCTCGGCAATGCGCGCGAAGTTGACCGGCCTGTAGGTCCAGAGTTCGCGCGCCTGCTCCGTCTGTTGTCCGCCATAGACGCGGTCGAAGCCGCGCTTTGACTGGTTGCCGCTCGCGTTGTTGTTCACGACGGTGACCGAGTTGATCCTCCATCGGACAGCTGTTTCGATTTCGCCGATGTGGTACCAGAGACCGGCGTCGCCGGTAAACACGACGACGGGCCGCTCCGGTGCTCCGCATTTCGCTCCGAGTCCGGCCGGGAACGCCCAGCCGAGATGCCCGGCGCTCCTCATATAGCTCTGCGTGGGCGCGCGCAAATCGTACATCCCTCCCATCCACATGCCCGCGTGCCCGGTGTCGACCACGACGATCGCGTCCTCCGGCACGTTCTTCGTGAGCTCGCCGCACATGCGCTCCGGCCGGATCGGAACGGCATCCGAGGCGAGCTGCGGACCGTATTTCGCATACCACTCCTTGCACATCGAGCGCGCCTGCTCGATCCAGGGCTTTCTCTTCGCCGCGGTCCTGCCGTCGGCGTGCGCGAGCATGCGCTCGAGCACGACCCTGGCGTCGCCCAGCACCGACGCCTCGAGGGGATAGTTGCGCCCCAGCGCCTCCGGATCGACGTCGATCTGGATGGCGCGGACTCCGATCTTCGGGACCGCCCAGAAATGCGTCGTCATTCCCCCGGTCTCCGTGCCGATGAAACACACGAGGTCCGCCTGCCCCACCACCCGGTTCGCGCTCTCGCGCGAATAAGTACCCACGACGCCGACCGAAAGCGGGTGCATCCCGGGAATGGAATCCTTGCCGTTGAGCGAGGTCGCGACGGGGATCGAAAGTTTTTCTGCCAAGGCGACGAGGTCCCTCGCCGCGCCCGATGCGCGCACCCCGCCCCCCGCGACGATGACGGGCCGCTCTGCCTCCTGGAGGACCCTGAGCGCGGCCCTCACGCTTCCGTCCTCCGGCTCGGGGCGAAACGGCGGCACGCGCGCGAATTGCTGCTCGACGAGCGGCTCGATGTCCGCCTCTTCGGCGTCCACCTGCCCTTCGTTGCCGCGAAACTGGAGATGCACCGGCCCGGGCGTCCCCGAGACCGCCACGCGAAACGCCTGACGCACCATGTCGGGAAAGCGCTCCACGGCGTCGACCGTGGCGTTGAACTTGGTCACGGGCTCGAAGGCCGGCACGTCGTCCACTTCCTGGTAGACCCTGCGAAACTTGGTCTTGGGGTCGCGCCCGCCGGTGAAGGCGATCACCGGCGAGTGCGCGAGATGCGCATCGCGCAGGCCCGCGGCGAGGTTGAGAGCGCCGATCACCTGCGCCATGCAGATGCCCGGCCTGCCCGAGGCGCGCGCGTAGCCGTCGGCCATGTAGGCGGCGGATTTTTCGCCGTGGGTGTGGATGCGCTTGATCTTCGTTCGGCGCTCCATTTCGGCGAAGGTCTTACGCAGCACCGCGGGGACCAT
>WNGQ01001767.1_pt1 | contig 22110 bp, 11 predicted proteins | sample 5407661 | NCBI WGS metagenome assembly WNGQ01 (sample SAMN13153382, study PRJNA577476) | soil metagenome | isolation source: 60 cm soil or saprolite under Garry oak tree replicate 2 | place: USA:California | collected 2016-06-15 | reverse complement strand
GGCAATGGTTTGGACCAGGTGCCGACGATGATGACGTTGCTCAACCTGATGGGCAACAGCTCGCAGGGTCCGGTGATGATCAGTCTGGATCCGAGCAAGCCGACGCTGGGGCAGATTGAAGAGGAAATCAACACGACGCCTGGGGTGTTGGACCTGGCGCCCTTTGGGGCGGGCGGTTGTGCGCGTAGTTACTTTGATGTGAATGCGCTGATCAAGGTGGGGACGCGGGTATTGCGGCCCGCGGTGCCGCTGCACATTGTGGCGCGGATTTGCCACAAACCGCCGCTGCCGGGCGAGGCGTACATGAATCTGACGGATCAGCCGCCGATCGACTTGCTGGACGCGCAGACCGGACAACCGACGGGGATCAAGATCACCGGGGAGATGCACACGCCCAATCCGCCGGTGGAGACCGATGATTTTGGTTATTCGCAAGGCAAGATCAACCTGTTGTATCCCAACCAGCAGATCGAGCGGGTGATCGTGGCCGGGCCGACGCAAGTGAAGGTGGACATTGACCCGGCGACGGGGTTTGCCGCCGACACCGATGGCAATGGTTTGGACCAGGTGCCGACGATGATGACGTTGCTCAACCTGATGGGCAACAGTTCCCAAGGGCCGGTGATGATCAGTCTGGATCCGAGCAAGCCGACGCTGGGGCAGATTGAAGAGAAGGTGAACCTGATTCCGGGGGTGCTGGACCTGGATCCGTTTGGCGGCAAGGGCTGCGCCAACAGCTACTTTGATCTGAACGTGCTGATCAAAGTGGGCGGGAACGTGTATCATCCGGCGGCGCCGTTGCACATAGCGGCGATGATCTGCCACAAGCCACCCGGGCCGGGCGAAGCCTACATGAACCTGACCGACCAGCCGCCCATTGACTTGCTGGACGCCAACGGCAATAGGACGGGGATCAAGATTACCGGGGAGATGCACACGCCCAATCCGCCGGTGGAGACCGATGATTTTGGTTATTCGCAAGGCAAGATCAATCTGTTGTATCCCAACCAGCAGATTGAGCGGGTGATCGTGGCCGGGCCGACCCAGGTGAAGGTGGACATTGACCCGGCGACGGGGTTCGCCGCCGACACCGACGGCAATGGTTTGGACCAGGTGCCGACGATGATGACGTTGCTCAACCTGATGGTCAACAGCTCGCAGGGTCCGGTGATGATCAGTCTGGATCCTACGCGGCCGACGCTGGGGCAGATTGAAGAGGAAATCAACACGACGCCTGGGGTGCTGGACCTGGCGCCCTTTGGGGCGGGCGGTTGTGCGCGGAGTTACTTTGATGTCAACGCGCTGATCAAGGTGGGGACGCGGGTATTGCGGCCCGCGGTGCCGCTGCACATTGTGGCGCACATTTGTCATAAACCACCGCTGCCCGGCGAGTCGTATATGAATCTGACCGATCAGGCGCCCATTGAGTTGCTCGATGCGCAGACCGGGCAACCGACGGGGATCAGGATCACATCCGAGATGCACACGCCCAATCCGCCGGTGGAGACCGATGATTTCGGTTATTCGCAGGGCAAGATCAACCTGCTGTATCCCAATCAGCAGATCGAGCGGGTGATCGTGGCCGGGCCGACGCAAGTGAAGGTGGACATTGACCCGGCGACGGGGTTCGCCGCGGACACCGACGGCAATGGTTTGGACCAGGTGCCGACGCTGATGACGTTGCTGAACCTGATGGGCAACAGCTCCCAGGGACCGGTGACGATCAGTCTGGATCCTGCCCGGCCGACGCTGGGCCAGATTGAAGAGGACATGAACGCGACCCCGGGGGTGCTGGACTTGGCGCCCTTTGGGGCTGGCTGCTGTGCGCGGAGTTTCTTCGATGTGAACGCGTTGATCAAAGTGGGCAACCGGGTATTGCGGCCAGCAGTGCCGCTGCACATTGTGGCGCACATCTGTCATAAACCACCGCTGCCAGGCGAGTCGTATATGAATCTGACCGATCAGCCGCCCATTGAGTTGCTGGACGCGCAGACCGGGCATCCGACGGGGATCAAGATCACCTCCGAGATGCACACGCCCAATCCGCCGGTGGAGACCGATGATTTCGGTTATTCGCAAGGGAAGATCAACCTGCTGTATCCCAACGGGCAGATCGAGCGGGTGATCGTGGCCGGGCCGACGCAAGTGAAGGTGAACATTGACCCGGCGACGGGATTCGCCGCCGACACCGATGGCAATGGTTTGGACCAGGCGCCGACGCTGATGACGTTATTGAACCTGATGGGCAACAGTTCCCAGGGTCCGGTCACGATCAGTCTGGATCCGAGCCGTCCGACGGTGGGCCAGATTGAAGAGAAGGTGAACAACACGCCGGGGGTGCTGGACTTGCCGCCGTTCACGGCCACAGGCGCGGCCAACAGTTTCTTTGACGTGTTCGCGTTGTTCAAAGTTGGCAAGAACATCTATCATACGGCAGTACCCTTGCACATTGCGGCCATGATCACGCAGAAGCCGCCGTTGCCTGGCGAATCGTACATGAACCTGACCGATCAGGCTCCGATTGACTTGCTGGCCGCCAACGGCAATAGGACGGGGATCAAGATCACCTCCGAGATGCACACACCCAATCCGCCGGTGGAGATCGACACCTTCCCGGCCTCGGTCGCGCAGGTGACCCTGGGGCTGCTGCAGCCCGATGGCGGCATGAAGACCGAGACGGTGAACCTGTCCGGGCCAACGGTGGTGCAAGTGAACATTGATCCGGCGACTGGTTTTGCGGCCGACACAGACGGCGACGGACTGGATCAAGTGCCGACGGAGATGCTGGACTTGGATATGGTGGGCAGCAGTTCGTTGGGGCCGGTCGTGGTGAGTCTAGACCCGAGCCGGCCGACGCTGGGCCAGATCGAAGAGCGGGTGAACACGAATCCGGGGATATTGGATTTGCCGCCCTTTGAGTCGATGGGCAGCGCGAACAGTTTCTTCGACGTGTTCTTCGAGGTCCAGGTCGGCGCGCAGGTGTTGCACGCCGAGCAGCCGGCGCACATGATGGCGGTGATTACGCACAAACCGCCGGCGCCTGGGGAGACCTATGTGAATCCGTTCACGCAGCCGATCCCACTGCTGGATGCAAACGGCAACCCGACGGGCATTTTCTTGCTGAGTGAAACCCATACCCCGAATCCAACCAATTGCCTCACGATTGTTTGTCCGTCGAACATTGTGACCTGGACCTGCGACACCATCGGGACCAAGGTAAATTACACTGTCTTGGCGACAGACGGTTGCACTGGGGCCGCGGTGCCGGTGACGTGCCTGCCGCCTTCGGGCAGCCTGTTCCCGGTGGGCACCACGACGGTGAATTGCACTGCCAGCGAAAGCCAGGGCAGCTCCGTCTCGTGCAGCTTCACGGTCACGGTCATCCTCGACACGCAGCCGCCGAAATTGGTCTGTCCGAGCAATATTGTCGTCCGCACTTGCGGGGATCGTGAGCTGGTGTTCTACAGCGTCACGGCCACTGACGATTGCGATCCGGCTCCGAAGATCGTTTGCGATCCGCCTCCGGGTAGTGTCTTCCCGGTTGGAACGAACGTGGTCACGGTGACCGCGACCGACCAGTGCGGCCACCAGAGCCGGTGCCAGTTCCTGGTGATCGTCGTGCAGGAGCCGCTGCCGAGGCTGACCATCCAAAAGTTGCCTGACGGCCGGATAATGATCTGCTGGAAGACGGCGTGCCCGAACGACTTTACACTCTGGTGCACGCGCCGCCTCAATCCGCCGATCCTGTGGGAGCCGGTGCTCAGCCCGGTGTTCGTCAACAACGGCATGTTCTGCGTGATCGTGGACGGCCAGCCGCCGCACCGTTTCTACCAGTTGCGGAGGTTCCAGCCGCAGGAAGCGTTCTCGACCACGGACACGGTGCCGCCGGTCGGCACTTACAGCACGCCGGCGAGCGATCTCGTGCCGTTCGCCAATGGGCTGGTGGCCCGATGGTTCGTGCACCGGGTTCCGCAACTGCCGTGCCCGCCGCTGTGTCCGCAGCCGCCGCCGTGCCTGACGTGTCCGGAACAACTTTTGAGCTTCCCGACGATCCTTGAATTCCAGTATTCGAGGGACGACGGGCGGACCTTCCAGGATGCCAGGGCGCAGGCGGAGACGCAGGTGCGGATCAGCGTTGACACGGCTGAAGTGCATCCTGAGCCGAAATTCCAGGTGCGGTTCTTCAATACCGAGATACTGTCCCTGAACGTCGCTGGCGGGACACTCCCGCAAGGGGTGATGATCCGCGAAAGTCCGACCAAGGCTTCGTTGGGCAAACACAGGATTCGCGACATCGACGGCGGCTTCATGGTCAGCAGCTTCTTCGATGTGTTCCTCGAAGTGAGTGTCGATGGCGGCCAGACCTGGTCGCCAGCCTTGGCGCCCGCGCACGTGGACTACAGTTCTTCGGCGCCGGAAACCCTCTACGCCACGGACGACTTCCCGCCCATCGGCACCTACAACAGTTTGCCGAACGTGCCGACGCGGTATGCCAACGGACTGATCACGCGGTGGTACCTGCACAAGGTCGGGCCGCCGCTGCCGTGCCTGGCATGTCCGCCTCCGCCTTGTCTGGAATGCCCGCCGGAGATTTTCCAATTCGACACCGAGTTGGAATTCCAGTATTCCACTGACGGCGGGCAAACCTTCATGCAGGCCGGCGCGCCGGTGGAGACGAAAGTGCTCGTCAAACACACCGAAAACACGTCCGATACGCGCATCTTCGAAGCCGAAATCATTGCGATCGAAGTTAGTCCAAGCCCGGTTCAACTGCCCGTCATGCTGCGCGAAAGTCCAACGCTCGCCTCCAAAGGAAAAACCACGGTTCGGAAGGTGGACGGCGGCTTTGAGATCGCGAGCTTCTTCGACATCTTCACCGAGGTCAGCCTCGACGGCGGCAAGAACTGGTCGCCGGTGGAGAACCCGTCCCATGTGGTGCTGCAGCCCACGCCGCCGCCGGTTGGCGAGATGACGGATAGCTTCCCGCCCGTCGGCAGTTACAACAGCCCGTCGAACGTGCTCACGCACTTCGACAACGGTCTCATTGCGCGGCGATTCAGCCACCAGATCGCCTCGCCACCAAATCCGCAGCCGCCGCCGTGTCTGAATTGTCCGGCGCAGGTCTATACGTTCCCGTCCATCCTGAGCTGGCAGTACTCCATGGACGGCGGGAAGAGCTTCGCGGACGGCAGCGTGGATGTGATGACCACGGTCATGGCCCAGCAGACGATGGTGGACTCCGACACGCGCTTCTTCGACGCCGAAATCCTCTCGATGCAAACGCAGCCCGGCGCCGTGGGTGGCGTTATGATCCGCGAGAGTCCAACTCGGCAATCGTTTGGAAAGACCTTCGTGCGCAATGGGCCTAGCTTGAGCCGGCCATTTCTCGTGAGCAGCTTCTTCGACGTGTTCATCGAAGTCAGCCTCGATGCGGGCAAGACCTGGTCCGGAGTCCAGGATCCCGTCCAGGTCGAGTTGAACCCGCCGCCACTGCCGCCCGGCCCATGATCGCGGGCGCGGCCAGCAACGTGAGGCAATGCGCTTGAGTGGGCTGCTCAAACAGCTATTCGATGTCGCGCCTCGCGAAATTTCCTTCGAGCGGCGCGGCTTCCGCGGCGGCGGCCCGGCCGTGCGGGCGCGCCTGGAACAGGCCGGCGGCGGGTTCCTTCTCGGCTACCGGGCGGCGCTGGAAGAGGCGCGCAACGAAGTGATGGTGCCCAAACTCGAAGCCGTGGAACGCGAGTTTCGCGGCTTCGCCTTTGAAGGAGCGGCGATGGGCCTCGCGCTGCTGGACTGGCTCACGCCCTGGCGGCGAGACCGGGTGGGAAAATTTCTTCAAGGGCCGGGAGACGCGCACGCCTACATGGTCCACGTGGGAGCCGGTTGGATGCTGGCGCGGGTCCCCATGAACGCCGAACGGCTTCTGGCGCGTTTCGATCCACTCCTGCGCTGGCTGGCCATCGACGGCTACGGTTTCCACGAAGGTTTTTTTCATTGGCGGCGTTATCTGGGTGGACAATCGCTCCCGACGCGCTTAACCGGCTATGCCCGTTCCGCTTTCGACCAGGGCTTGGGGCGAAGCCTGTGGTTCGTGGACGGCGCGGAGGTGGAAAGAATTCCAAAGACCATTGCCGCCCTGCCCGCGGAGCGCCACGCGGATTTGTGGAGTGGGGTTGGCCTTGCTTGCGTTTATGCGGGTGAAGCGGAAGATTCGGCATTGAAGCAGTTGTGCGAAGCGGCGGGCCGGCACTTGCCCCAACTTGCCCAGGGAGCGGCGTTCGCGGCGAAAGCGCGGCAACGGGCGGGGAACCAGACGCCTTACACGGATCGGGCTTGCCGGATCGTGTGCGGCATGTCCGCCGAGGAGGCGGCATTGCTGACCGATGCCGCGTTGGAGAATCTCCCGGCTGATGCGGCCACGCCGGCGTATGCGATGTGGCGCCGCCGCATTCAGAGCAAATTCGGACTGGGCGTCGAGCAGAAACAATGAACTCGGCCCGAAGTTTCCTGCAACGCTACGCCGCCTCCATCGTAGGATTGCTGGTGGTTGCGACGTGTTACGGCATGACGTTGTATCCCAAGTTGTCGCGCTCGGAAGCGACCCGGCTCGCGGCCCGTTTCCGCTTCGAGAAGCTGCCGCTGCCGGAAACGCCGGACCATCCGCCTTACAAGAACGTGCGGCAAGTGCATCCAAGCATGCAACGGATCTCGTCCTGGATCTCCTCGCTCGGCGCGGCGGTGGCGCTTGCCGACCTGGATGGCGATGGCTTGCCTAACGACCTGATTCTCGTGGATCCGCGGACCGATCTGGTGACGGTCGCGCCGGTCCCGGGGACTGGCAAGCGTTACCAGCCATTCACCTTGAACCCGGCACCACTGGCCTACGATGCCGCGACGACCGCGCCGATGGGGGTTGTCGCCGGCGACTTCAACGAGGATGGCTTGCTGGACTTGCTGGTCTATTATTGGGGCCGGACGCCGGTCCTGTTCCTCCGCAAGCAGGACGAACAGAGGCTCAACCGTTCCGGCACGGCGCTGGCCAGCAGTGATTACGCGCCGGTCGAATTGGTGACCTCGGGCGAACGCTGGTTTTCCAACGGCGCGGTGCAGGCCGATCTCGATGGCGACGGACACGTGGACTTGATCATTGGAAACTATTTCCAGGACGGCGCGCGCATTCTCGATGCGCAGGCCAGCGGCGTTGAAGTGATGCACGAGGGCAAGGCCAAGGCGCTCAATGGCGGCTACAAGCACGTCTTCCTCTGGCAGCGCGGCGCCGGCGGAAACCATCCCGCGGTGGGGTATCAGGAGGTCAAGAACGTGTTCCGCGAGGAGGTCGCCCGGGGTTGGACGCTGGCCATTGGCGCCGCCGATCTGGACGGCGATCTGCTGCCGGAAATCTATTTCGGCCACGATTTCGGCCCCGACCGTTTGCTGCACAACCGCTCGACGCCGGGCCATTTGAATTTCGTCGAACTGGAAGGCCAGCGTAAGTTCACGACGCCGAAATCCTGCGTGCTCGGCCACGATTCTTTCAAAGGCATGGGCGTGGATTTTGGCGATGTCAATGGCGACGGGCTGCTGGACATATACGTGAGCAACATCGCGACGCGGTTCGGGCTCACCGAAAGCCACTTTCTCTGGCAGAGCACCGGCGAGCTGGACAAAATGCAAGCCGGCATCGCGCCCTATGTGCAAGCGAGCGAGAAGCTCGGCCTCTCCCGCAGCGGATGGGGCTGGGATTGCCGGCTGGCCGACTTCGACAACGATGGCACGCTGGAGGCGATTCAGGCCGTCGGGTTTATCAAAGGGCGGATCAATCGGTGGCCGGAATTGCAGGCGCTGGGGACCAGCAACGACAAAATCATTCACGACCCGCGGTTGTGGCCGACGTTCAAACCGGGCGCCGACCTCAGCGGACACGACATTAATCCGTTCTTCGTGCGCGCGGCCGATGGACGCTTCTACGACATCGCCGGCGAACTGGGGTTCACGGAGCCGATGGTCAGCAAGGGGATCGCGCTGGCCGACGTCGATGGCGATGGCCGGCTTGACTTCGCGCTCGCCAATCAATGGGAGCCTTCCTTTTTTTTCCACAATCAGGCGCCCCAACCCGGCGCCTTTTTGGGGCTGCACCTTTTGCTTCCGCTGGAGGCGGACGCCGCGAGCGCGTTGACCGAACGCCCCGGCCACCCCGATCGCAACACGCGCGGCCGCCCGGCGATTGGCGCGGCGGTGACCGTTCGTCTGCCCGGCGGGCGCAAACTTGTCGCCCAAGTGGACGGCGGCAGCGGCCACTCCGGGCGGCGCAGTCCGGACGTTCATCTGGGGCTGGGTGATCTGGACAAGAAGACGAAGGTCCCGGTCGAGTTGAAGTGGCGCGACACGCACGGAAGGATTCAACAGACCACGCTGCACCTGGAGCCTGGCTGGCACACCGTCCAGTTGGGCAACCTCAAATCCACCCAGGTCGCCCAAGTCGAATGAGCCAGATGAAAGCACCCGCGTTCAACACCACGGTTTTGTTCTATCCGAACAAGAATCCGAAGCTCCGGCTGTTCGCGCTCTGGTATTTCACGGTGCTCTTGACGATCTGGAACGTGCTGGGGCACACCGTGCTTGGCTTCGAGCAATCGTGGGCCTCTCCCGTGGCTGGGCTGGCTACCGCGATCGGGATGCAGTTTCTGTTGGAGTGCGTCGATGCGCGCGCGAAAAACCGCGAGCTTCGCTTCATGGGGGGCTTCGGTGCGCTCGCGAATTTTCTGCCGGCGGCGATCATTCCCGGGTTCGCGTGCGCCATGCTGATTTATCCCAACGAGCGTTTGTTGCCGATCGTGTTCGCCACCGCGCTGTCGATCGCTTCCAAAGTATTGATTCGCGCGCCGGTTGGCCAGGGCCATTACCAGCACATTTTTAATCCATCGAATTTCGGCGTGGCGATGACCCTGGTGCTATTTCCGCAGGTTGGTTTCGCGCCGCCGTACCATTTCACGGAAAACATCACGGGCGCCTGGGACTGGGTGGTGCCCGGAGTGGTCCTGGTCACGGGGATCATCATCCACGCGCTGTTCACCAGGCGGCTCCTGCTGGCGAGCGCGTGGGTGTTGGGCTTTGTGCTCCAGGGCATGGTGCGGGCCAAAATATTCGGGACCCCGCTGTACGTGCCGCTCATGCCGATGACCAGCGCGGCGTTCATTTTGTTCACCCTTTACATGATTCCGGATCCCGCCACGACTCCGCTGAAGCCGGTCCGCCAGCTCTTGTTCGGCTTTTCCGTCGCGATGGTTTACGGGGTTCTCCAAGTCCTGCATCTGGTCTTCGGATTGTTTTTTGCGCTGGTGACGGTCTGCGCGATTCGCGGCCTGTCGCTGCACATCTGGAATGCGCTCGGCAAACTGCCCGCCAAACCAGCCCGGGAATCCGCGCCGGAACGACCAGCGGGGCCCGCGTTCGCTCCCGCCGCCGGACCCGTGCGGGCCGCGCTGACGGGAGAACAACAACGCCAGCCGCTCTGAACGAAACACGATTGATGAGGTTAGAAGGAGGAGAAGATGTCCCGATGACGAAAGCCAGGAAATGTAGAAATCCGGCCAAGTGCAAAGCGGAACTGGTTTCGTTATTCGGGCCTTGGAGTCCGGCTGCTTCCGCTCTCGTCGGGAACCTTGCCACCGAGCGTGCGATCCCATGAGTCTGCCCATTGCCATCGTCGGCTTGGCCTGCCGCTATCCGGACGCCAATTCGCCGGCGGATTTGTGGGACAATGTGCTCGCCCAACGCCGCGCGTTTCGCCGCCTGCCGGCCCAGCGCTTGCGGGCGGAAGATTACCTCTCCGAGGACCGGCAGGCGCCGGACCGGGCCTACTCCGCGCAGGCCGCGCTCATCGAAGGCTACGAATTCGATCGCGTGAAATTCCGGGTGGCCGGCAGCACTTTCCGTTCGGCGGACCTGACGCATTGGCTGGCGTTGGACGTGGCCGCGCAAGCGTTGGCCGACGCGGGTTTCGCCGACGGAGAGGGTTTGCCCAAAGAAGCCACCGGGGTCTTGCTGGGCAACACGCTGACCGGTGAATTCTCGCGCGCGAGTCTGATGCGTCTGCGCTGGCCGTACGTCCGCCGCACACTCACCGCCGCGTTGCAGGAGGAAGGTTGGCCGGCCGAAAAGCTCGACTCATTTCTCGCGACATTGGAAGCGCGTTACAAATCACCTTTCGCGCCAGTGGGCGAAGAATCCCTGGCGGGCGGCCTCTCCAACACCATCGCGGGGCGCATCTGCAATTATTTCGACTTGAAAGGCGGGGGATACACGGTGGACGGCGCGTGCGCGTCCTCGCTGCTCGCGGTCACGACCGCGTGCTCCGCCCTGGTGTCCGGCGACCTCGACCTCGCGCTGGCGGGCGGTGTCGATCTGAGCCTTGATCCGTTCGAGCTGGTCGGCTTCGCCAAAGCGGGCGCGCTGGCGGCCGAGGAGATGCGTGTTTATGACTTGCGCTCGGCCGGTTTTTGGCCCGGGGAAGGCTGCGGATTTGTGGTGTTGATGCGGGAGCAGGACGCGCTCGCCCAAGGCCGCCGCATCTACGCGACCATCCGTGGGTGGGGTGTTTCTTCCGACGGCAGCGGCGGGATGACCCGCCCCGAAGCGGAGGGCCAGCTCCTGGCAATGCGCCGGGCGTATCGGCGCGCCGGTTTCAGCGTCGAAACGCCCGCTTATTTCGAGGGACACGGCACCGGCACAAACGTTGGGGACGCCACGGAATTGAATACGCTCTCGCAAGCACGGCAGGAGGCGTTGGCAAACAGTTTTCCCGCGGCCATCGGCTCGATCAAGGCCAACATCGGCCACACGAAAGCCGCCGCGGGGGTCGCCGGACTGATCAAGGCGACGCTGGCGCTGCACACGCAAGTGCTGCCTCCGACTTGCGGCTGCGAGCAGCCGAGCGCGGAGTTGACCGGCCGGAAACCTGCGTTGCGCATCCTGCGCGAGGCCGAGCCATGGCCGGCGGACGCGCCTCTGCGCGCCGGCGTCAGCGCGATGGGATTCGGCGGCATCAATTCGCATCTGGTCCTGGAAGGCAGCGCGGCCCGGCGGCGGACTTCTCTTAGCCCGCACGATCGGATGCTGCAACGCTCTCCGCAGGATGCCGAACTGTTTTTGCTCGGCGGCAAGGACGCGGACGATCTGCGCGCGCAGGCGCGGCATTTACTGAGTTTCGCGGCCAAACTTTCCTTCGCTGAACTGAGCGACCTGGCCGCCGAATTGCAACGGCGCCTCGGCGACGCTCGGATGCGCGCGGCAGTGATCGCGTCGCGTCCGGAGGGCTTGGCGCGGCGATTGGAGACATTGCTGCTCTGGCTGGACGAAGGAGGCCCGCAGAAAGCGGACCATGGCGCGGAGGTGTTCCTCGGGGAGAACCAGGACCCGCCGCGGATCGGCTTTCTGTTTCCGGGACAAGGTTCGCCCGCCCATCTGGACGGCGGAATTCATCGCCGCCGCTTCGCGGTGGTAGATGAGCTTTACGCTGCCAAACGATTTTCTGCCGAAGGCGATGGCATCGCGACCGCCGTGGCGCAGCCGGCGATTGTCACCGCGTCCCTCGCCGGCCTGCGGATGCTTCGCGCGCTGGGCATCGACGGGGACGTCAGCGTCGGCCATAGCCTGGGCGAATTGACCGCGCTCCACTGGGCGGGCGCGTTCGATGAAGCGACCTTGTTGCGCATCGCCGCCGCGCGCGGCAAGGCCATGGCGGAACTGGGCAGCCCCACCGGCGCGATGGCCGGCATCGAGGCCGATGCGCGGCAGGTCGAAGGGCTGCTCAATGGCGAAGTGGTGGTGCTCGCCGGTCTCAATTCACCCAGGCAGACAGTGATCTCCGGGCCAACCGACGAAGTCGCGACCGTCATTGAGCGGGCGCGAGGACTTGGCTTGCGGGCCGCCAAATTACCCGTGTCACATGCTTTTCATTCGCCGCTGGTGGCCGCCGCCACGCCAATCCTGGCAAAGAAGCTGGCAAAAGAGAACTTCCAACCGGTGCAACGCCCGGTGATCTCGACCATCACCGGCGCCACTCTGAAGACGGATGAGGACTTGCGCGCAATCCTCTGCCGCCAGGTAACCTCGCCGGTGCGCTTCATTGAAGCCGCCTCGACCGTGCTCGATCAGGCGGATCTGGTGATTGAGGTCGGCCCCGGCCAGGTGCTGACGGGACTGATAAGCGATTTCGAAAAGGGCGCAGCCGCCGCGCCAGCTTCCGGCAACGGACTTTTTGGCGGGGCAAACGGAAGGAGGAAGTGCGATCCGGCTTTACTCGTGGCGCTGGATGCGGGTGGAGCTTCGATGCGCGGATTGTTGCGCGCGGTGGGCGCGGCTTTCGTGCTGGGCGCTCCGCTCAAACCGGGCGCTTTGTTCGCGGATAGATTCACGCGCCCGTTCAGTCTGGATTGGCGACCGAAATTCTTCGTGAACCCCTGCGAGCTGGCGCCATTGCCCGCGGAAACGGGCAAGCCGGCAACCGCCGAGACGCGGCCCGGCGGAGCGGAAAAAGCCGGCCACGATGGGAGAGACGAAACGGAGCAGGAACAGCCTTCGGCATCGCAAAGCTCGGACTTCACGTCGCGGGCCGAAACACCCGCGCCAGACTCTTCCCTCGAACTGATCCGCCGACTCGTGGCCGAACGGGCCGAGCTGCCGGCCGCCGCTGTCAGTGACGACAGCCGCATGTTGAGCGACCTGCATTTGAACTCGATCACGGTGGGTCAGTTGGTCGCCGAAGCGGCGAAGCGGCTGGGTGTCCCGCCATTGACGGGCCTGACGGAGTTTGCCAACGCCACGGTCGGCCAGATCGCGCAGGCGCTGGCGGAACTTTCCCGCAGCGGCAGCCCGCAGACTGAGGCGGCGAAAACGCGCGTTCCGACCGGGGTGGATTCATGGATCCGCAGTTTCTTCGTCGAGCTGGTTGAAAAACCGGGGCCGGCCCGGCAAGCCGCCCCGGACGCGATCGAGTGGCACATCATCGCGCCGACGGGCCATCCGATGGGCACCCCGCTACGCCAGGCATTAAGCAAGGCTTCGGAGCCAGGAGCTGCGCCGCCCCTGAATCATCCGGCCAGCGCAATGGGAGTAGTGGTCTGCCTGCCAGCCGAACCCACCGAAAGTGACGTGGGACTACTGTTGGAAGGCGCTCGCAAACTTCTGGCGGCCAGAAAACCTTCCCGCTTCGTGCTCGTGCAGCACGGCTGGGGCGCCGGCGGGTTCGCTCGTTCGCTCCATTTAGAAATGCCCGAAGTGACGATCCTGGTGGTGGATGTGCCGTTCGATCATCCAGATGCTGCGAAGTGGGTGCGGCACGAAGCGTTGTCAGTGAATGGCTACGCGGAGGCACACTATGACCGCTCTGGCACGCGGCGGGAGCCGCGCCTCAAACTCCTGCCGGTGCAGGAGGTTCCGCAGGCCGATGGGGCCGGAGGCCCGCCTCACATTGCGCCACTCGGGCCGGAGGACGTGCTGTTAGTGACCGGCGGGGGCAAGGGAATCGCTGCCGAATGCGCCCTGGCTCTTGGGCGGAAGACCGGAGTGCGTCTCGCCCTGGTCGGCCGGTCACAACCCGCGGCGGATGCCGAACTCGCCGCCAATCTTGAGCGCATCGGCGCGGCCGGGCTGGATTGCCGCTATTTCACCGCGGATGTAACCGACGCGGAAGCGGTGCGCGCCGCCATCGACCGGGCCGAGAAGGAGTTGGGCGCGATCACGGCCATCCTGCACGGCGCGGGCGCGAACGTCCCACGATTGATCAGCGCGCTGGATGAGCAGGCCTTTCGACGGACGCTCGCCCCGAAGGTCCAAGGCTTACGGAACGTTATCGCCGCGGTGAAGCCGGAACGAATCCGGATGTTGGTTACCTTCAGCTCGATCATCGCCCGGACCGGTTTGCACGGCGAGGCGGATTACGCGGTGGCGAACGAATGGCTGACCAACCTGACGGAGAGATTTCAGAGAGAACACTCGCAGTGTCGGTGTCTGGCGGTCGAGTGGTCGGTGTGGTCGGGGGTGGGGATGGGTCAGCGGCTTGGCCGCATCGAAGCGCTGCAGCAGCAAGGGATCACGCCAATTCCCGCCGACGCGGGTATCGCGATCCTCGAACAATTATTGGCGCGGTTATTGCCGGCGGTGGCGGTTGTCGTCACGGGGCGCTTCGGCGATCCGCCGACGTTGAAACTGGAGCAGCCGGACCTTCCGTTCCTCCGATTCCTTGAGCAGCCAAGAGTTTTCTATCCTGGAGTGGAGCTGATCGTCGATGCCGTGCTGTCGCCAGACGCGGATCCATATGTGGACGATCACGTTTATCATGGCGAACGTCTCTTCCCGGCGGTGATGGGCCTCGAAGCGATGGCGCAGGCGTCGATGGCGCTGGCGGGCGCGTCCGCGGGGCCGACTTTCGAGGCGGTGAGATTCAACCGGCCCGTCGTTGTGCCCAAGAGCGGCAAGACCGTTATTCGCGTTGCCGCTCTGCGGCACGAAACCGGCAAGGTAGAAGTGACGCTACGCACGGAGGAAACTGGTTTTCAAGTGGATCATTTTCGGGCCGTGTGCCGGTTCGATGGAGAGATCAAGGGCGGAGAACGGAGCGCGGAGCAGTTGTCAGAGGCGCATCGAAGCGGGGAATCCAATCTGAGATTTGACCTTTCCAAGGTGGAACCGAAAGGCCTCCCGCTTGATCCGGTTCGTGATCTCTACCAGGAAATCCTCTTCCATACCGGCCGCTTTCAACGGTTGCAAGGCTACCGCCATCTGCGTGCCCGGGAATGCCTGGCTGAAATCAAGCCGGAACCCGCCGCGAATTGGTTCGGCCGCTATCTGCCGCCCGATTTGACGCTGGGCGATCCCGGCGCGCGCGATGCCGCGATCCATGCGATCCAGGCGTGCATTCCGCACGCGCGGCTGCTGCCAATCGGCGTCGATCGGATCACCGGGGCATCGCGCTTCTCCCGGGCAAACGAGAAGAATGAAACGGCGCACGTTCGCTTCGTTCACGCTCAGGAGCGATCTCGTGCGGGCGCGATATTCGAGTACGACTTGGAACTGATTGGGCCGGATGGCAGCGTGCTGGAACGGTGGCAAGGACTGCGGCTGCGGGTGGTCGAGGAAATGACGCGGCGGATTCCCTGGGTGGAATCCTTGCTCGGGCCTTACGTTGAGCGTCAGGCGCAAGAGCTGATTTCAAACGGAACGCTCTCGGTGGCCATCGAGCAGAACGAGCGCGCGCAACGCTCCACGCAAAGCGATCGTGCTTTTCAAAGCATATTGGGAACGGGCGCGGCGGTGCGGCGGCGGCCCGATGGCAAACCAGAGCTGGCCGTGGTGCGTCCTGATTTCCACGTCTCTTCCGCCCACGCCGGGGAACTGACGCTGGCGGCGGCCGGACTCGGGCCAATCGGCTGCGACATGGAATTAATCGCCGCGCGACCGCGGCAGGTCTGGGAAGAGTTGCTGGGACCGGAGCGCTTTCGCCTCGCCGAACTGATGGTCACGGAGAACCGCGAGGACTTGAACACCGCTGCCACGCGGGTTTGGGTGGCGATCGAATGCTTGAAGAAAGCGGCAGCAATGGTGGACGCGCCGTTGGGGCTGGGCGGAGTTAAACCGCAAGGATGGGTTTTGCTGGCCTCGGGTTCGCTGGCCATCGCCACGTTTGTCGGCGCAATTCGCGAAGTTGGAAACCGGCTCGCGATCGGCGTGCTGGCGGAGAGTAATCCCCGGCCGGGGCGGGCGATCAAACCACTGGCGGCCCAGATTGCTTGAGCCGGGTTGCGATTACGAGCAATGAACATGCGGCGGGCGTATGAATACCGGCACATCGTCGGATTTGAAGAGACGAATCTCGTCGGCAACGTCTATTACGTGAACCATCTTAAGTGGCAGGGGCGCGTCCGCGAGATGTTTCTGCGCGAGCACGCGCCGGAGGTGCTGGCGGAACTGACCCACGGCCTGGCGCTGGCCACGCTCAAGGTCTCCTGCGAATACCTCGCTGAACTGTACGCCTTCGACGAGTTGATCATCCGCATGCGCCTGGGCGAACTAACCCAGAACCGGATCACCATGCTTTACGAATACTGGCGCTGCAAAGCCGGGCAGGAAGAACTGGTCGCCAAAGGCGAACAACAGGTCGCTTGCCTGCGGCGGGAGGGAGAGAAACTTTTGCCCACGCCGGTCCCGAAAGCACTGCGCGAGGCCTTGGAGGCATACTTGGACGCGTGAACGGCTTAAGGAGCCGGATCGGCCGCGGGCGGCCAACGGTGTTTGATGGCCGCGACCGCCGCCCAAAGCAACAAGCAAAGACCCGCGGCGATGCTATCTTCAGCGAGCCGCGGGGAAAAAATCAAAACAAATCCCCGCCCTTTGACCAGCGCGGAAAAACTGGAAACGCAAAAGGGCATCAGAAAAAGCCGGAAGACTTGCCAGCGATCGAGCGCCATCGTGCCTTTGCTGGACGACCGCGTGCTGATGACCAGGGCCACCCCGACAATGGCCGCAAGACCAATGGAAGTCAGCCACAAGCGCAGATTGGTATCGAAGTAACGGACCAGAATGACCAGGTACCAGATGAAGTAACACCAGAGGATCAGCCGTCCAATGGAAAGCCGGGAACAATAGTTCAGGAACATAGCGAGAGTGAGATCAAAGGGGTAGCGAGTGGAGGCTCGGTGGGGAGAGGTTTCACGTGGCTCGCAACGCCTCGAGCACGGGTTTGCGGGCGGCTAGTCGAGCCGGGAGAATCCCGCCAAAAGCTCCCATGATAAGCGCGAAGAGCATTCCGCCCAGCAACAATCCCGCCGTGATGCGGCATTCGAACCCGACCTCGGCGAAGGTGGTCCAATTGAACGTGCCGGTCGCGACGCCATGCAACGGCAGGGCCAGCACGCACCCCAGCACGCCGCCCATCGCGGCCACCACCAGGGATTCCAGCAGGAAGGCGGCATAGACGCTCCCGGGCCTGAAACCCAGCACGCGGAGGGTGCCGATCTCACGCGCACGGCTTCCCACCGCGGCGTACATCGTGTTCATGGCCGAAAAGGCCGCGCCAATGCTCATGATCGCCGCCAGGCACGCGCCGAAAATCTGGATCGGCGCCGCCGTCTTAGTCTGCTGGCGGAAGTATTCCGTCTCGGTGAGCGCGCGGAGCTGCATTTGTTTGTCGTTCTCGATTCGCCGGATCAAGGCGGCCGCCGCGACCTCATCGATGGGGCGGCAGACGATTGATCCGTAGAAGGAGCGGTTGAAAGCCTCGCGCGCCTCATCCGCATCCACCCAGATTTCGGAATCGTAGGCGGTCCTTTGCGCGTCGAAAATGCCCACGACTTCCCAATTGCCCTTTCCCGAGCGGAAGCGCTGGCCATAGCGGCAGTTCTCGAAGCGGCGCGCGACGTTGCGGCTGACAACGCACTCGCGCCGGCCCGGCTGGAACATGCGGCCCTGGACGATTTTGATGCCGGGGCGCAGTTGCCAGCTCATCGGGCTGATGCCGCGGACCTGCACGTGGGCCTTGCCGCCGCTGGTCCGGTCCATCGTGATCAGGACGATGATTTCGGCGGCGGCCAACGGTTCGGCCCACTCGTTGCGCGCGATGCCATCCAAGAATTTCGTCCGCCGCACGTCGTCCAGGGTGATCTGGCTACTCGATTCCGCCATGGCGCCCTTGCGCAGCACGAGCAGGTTGCGCGGATCGCCGGTGCTCAGATACGTGGCCCGCAATCCGCGGGCCAGTGACATGACCATCACGAAGACCGCCACCACCAGGGCGATGCCCAGCGTGGTGGCCAGCGTCGAGCGCCAGCGAACGCGGAGGTTGCGCCAGTTGTATTTGAATGGAATCGTCATGGATCGGTTTGGGGCTGCCGGCGTTCGGCGCAGCCCCGTTTCACCGCGAGCCGGAGCCGGCCGTTCGGACCCGTTTTTTAATCGGGCGCCCTCAGTCCTTCCACCACGCTTCGCCTGAGATTCCCGTATGCGGGCAAGAGGCAACTAACGATGCCGAGCAGTGCCGCGCCAAGCAAGCTCTGCGCGAGGATCCGCGGCGTGACCTCGAAGTTGACGAACAAACCGCGGGAGAGTTTGTAGATGTCCACCGCGTGCACCAACACCCAGGCGCCCAGGCAGCCGGCCAAGCCACCGATCATCGCTAGTCCGAACGACTCCGCCAGGATCAGGCAGAAAATGCGCCGGGCGCCGAAGCCCAGGGCCTTAAGAATCGCGATCTCCCGCACCCGTTCCCGAATCGTCATGCTCATGGTGCCGGAAGTCACCAGCACGAGCGTGAAAATGATGACGAAGCTGATGCGGCCGATGAGCCGCTTGAGGTTTCCGAGCATGGAGACGAAGCCGAGCTGGAAACTGTGCTCGGTCTCCGTCTTGGTTTCGGCATCGGAGTTCGCGAAGGCCGCGTCGATCCGTTCGATCAAGTCCGGGACGACCGCGGCATTTTCGGCCCGCACCCAGAGCAAGCCGGTGAACCCTTTGTCGCCGAGGAGTTCGTCGAAATACTCGTGATGGAAAAAGAGATTGGTTTCATCCACCGTGCCGGAATAGACGCCGCGAATGGTCAATTCGAGATTGCACGGCCACATCGCTCCCATGAGCGTGATGCGGTCGCCGATCTTCCATCCAAAACGGTTCAGGGTTTTGATGCCGACGACGCAGGCGGCGCGTTCCTTGATGAAGCGATCGAGTTGTTGCGGGTCGATCTTCGCCTCGGCCAGGACTTTGAACACCGTGTCGGCGTCGCAGGCGAATTGCGGAAAAAAATTCTGCTCGTCCTGGTAGATGCCGCCGAACCAAAGCATCTTCGAGCAACAGCGGACGCCCGGCATTTTTTCGACCCGGAACTTGTATTTGGAGAAGAGCATATTGGCTAGCGAGACCTTGTGCCGCACGACGAGGCGCAGCGCCGCTTCGTCGGTGGTCGCCGGATCGGTCAGGCCGCGCAGGACCACGCGCAAGACCGTGAGCAGAAACAGGCTCAACGCCACCCCGGACAAGGTGAGGGTGAGGCGGCGTTTGTTGCGCAGCGCATTGCGGAGGACAAGCCCGGGAAAAGTCATGGCGGTTCGCGCATCACCGGTTCCCGCGAAATGGCCAGGGAGGATTCATTCGCGGGGGCAATTTAGCGGAAACGGAGGATAAAATGGAGTGATAAGTTGAGTCTGTTCGCGACGGCTGCTCGCCGCGGAATCGCCTTGGCCGGCGGCCTCCGTGACGGGTTGCCTTGGCTTGAGGCGGCCATTAGACTCGCGTCGATGAATCGAACGACTAGAGCGGGCGGCATTTCTTTGCGCGCGATTCGCCGTTTGCTGGGCCTTTTGCTCCTGGGGTTGGCGGCGACGGGTTGTTCGACATTTAATCGCGGTTGGAAGGCCGCCGCATCGGCCGCCGCCCCGCCGAACGACATTACCGGCCGGTGGGAAGGGACGTGGCGAAGCGACGTCACGGGGCATCACGGTAAACTGCGCTGTCTCGTCGCTCATTTGGAGGGCGGCGACTACCAGGCCCGGTATCGCGCCAAGTATCTGAGGATCATGAGCTTTAGTTATCCCGTCAGGCTCAAGGTGGCTGCGGCGGAGCACGGGTTCAGATTCAATGGCGAAGCGGACCTCGGCTGGTACGCGGGCGGCCTCTATCAATATGAGGGCCGGGCGAGCGCCACCAATTTCGTTTCCACCTACAAGTCCAAGGAGGACCACGGCTCCTTCCAGATGACGCGGCCAGCCTCCAAAAAGAACTGACGCACCGGGTCGGCGACTCCCGCTGCCGGGCATGAACTCGCCGGCAAAGATTCGCGCGCTTGGCGAAGAAGCGCGCCTCCGCCCGCGGGCGGCCGGGTCCACCTTGCGGGTTTGATTAAAAGTGGGTTCGAAGCTGCCGGCTAAAGCCAGCGTTCCGGCCGCAATGGAACGCTGGCTTTAGCCGGCAGCCTCGCTCTGCGCGCCCACATTGAATCACACCCCCATATTGCGGGGTTTCGCTTTCTGGTTTACTTCGCGGCGCCCTCGATGGTAGGCTCGGCCCATGTCTGAATTTGCGGCGTACGTCAATCACGGCGCTTCGCTCATCACCCCACGGCTGGTGGAGCAAGTGTTGCGGCAGCTTCCGCTCTGGAAAGTGGAATTCACGCAGATCAATGCGCCGCGGTTTCCGCACCTGGTGGACCAGCTTGAATTTCTGGCGGATGCCGTGGAGGACTTCGCCGAGGGCGCGTACCGGGAACTCCCGTTCTGCGCGCTGGCCCAAGCGGTGTTTGCGCTCATTTACGCCCACAAAAAGGTTGATGTCATTCCCGATCTTTTGCCTAATGTCGGCAGCGCCAACGATTCCAGCGTGGTCCGCACCGTCTTGATTCAAAACGAAAAGGCCTTCGCGCAATACGCCGCGACGCAGGGCGTCAGTTGGTCCAAGATCACCAGCAAGCCGTGAGGCGACGATCTCCGCCGCCGCGGGAAACCGGCGAAGCGAGCGGCCGCGCAATGCCCGCTTTGACCCAAACAACCGCCCTGATCTGCTTCACTGACCCCCGTCTCCGGCACTTCTAAATTGATCCTTTGATGCGCATCGTAAACTGTAACCCTGACACCAACATCGGCGCCAGCGCCTGGTTTGTTGAAATTGAAGGCCGCCGGCTGCTGTTGGATGCCGGCACGCACCCGAAAGTTGAGGGCCGCGCCAGCCTTCCGCTTTACAAGGCCGTCGCCCACGAAGAAGTCGAGGCGGTGGCGATCTCCCATTGCCACCACGATCACGTCGGTTCGCTGCCGGTCGCGGTGCGGCATTTTCCCAAAGCCCACGTGCTGCTGACCGAGTTGAGCTATTTCCTGGTCGAACGGGTGCTCCACAACTCGGTCAACGTCATGACCCGCCAGCGCGACGAAATCGGCATCAAGGAGTACCCGCTCTACACCCACGCCGAAGTGGATGAAATCGCGCCGGTGTTTCAGGGCTTCAAGTACAATCGCGAAATCGAATGGGCCGCCCATCACAAAGCGCGCTCAGGATTGCCCTCGCCCACGCTCGAGTTTTACGACGCCGGCCACGCGCTCGGTTCCGCTGGCATCATGGTGCGCGGCCGCAGGGAGAGGCTCTTTTACACTGGGGACGTCTCCTTCCGCGATCAAACCATCTTGCGGGGCGCCCGCTTTGGAGACGTGGAGGCGGACGTTCTCATCATGGAAACCACGCGCGGCAACCGCCCGGTGCCGCCCGGCTTCAGCCGCGAAACTGAGATCGAGCGGCTCACTGCCGCCCTCGACCGCGCCCTCAAGCGCAAAGGCTGTGTGCTCATCCCGAGCTTCGCGCTCGGCCGAACCCAGGAAATCCTCGCGCTGCTCGCCCTGCTGATGCGGACCGGCAAAATTGAACGCCAGCCGATTTATATCGGCGGGCTGGGCCGCGTCTTCACCGAGATCTACGATCTGGAGGCCCACCGCGCCCACCGCAATCACAGCAACCTCCAACTGCACGAAGCGCTCAACCTGGTGGTGCTGGAAAAAAACCAGGGCCAAAAAATGAAACTCTCCGGCGGACGCATCTTCGTCCTCACGGCCGGCATGATGAGCGAACACACCGCCGCCCACGACCTCGCCCTGCGGATGATCGGCGACGAACGCCAGGCCATCTTTTTCGTCGGCTACGCCGATCCCGACACGCCGGGCGGACGCGTCAAGGCGGCGAAAATGGGCGAAACGTTTGTGCTGAGTCCCAGCGCCGGCGAAGTCACCCGGCGCTGCGAAGTCCAGGATTTTGATCTCACCGCGCACGCCAACCGGGACGAGCTGCTCGATTTCGTCGGCCAGGTTTCGCCGCGCGCCGTTTTACTGGGCCACGGCGAGAAGGATTCACGGCAATGGTTCGAAGACCAAATCCGGGCGCGTCATCCCAAAATCAAAATCCTCCAGCCCGCGCCAGGGAAGAGCGTGGAGGTTTAAGCGCGCGGGACAAGGGACGCCAGCACGGATGGAGTAGTTCGTACGACGATGCGGTGAGCCGTTACGGACGGATCGTGCGAAAGAACCGTGTCGGATGGTTTGGACCAGGCGAATCGAAGAACTCGAAGATGCCGTTAGTGCCAACGGT
>WNGQ01001765.1_pt1 | contig 22118 bp, 24 predicted proteins | sample 5407661 | NCBI WGS metagenome assembly WNGQ01 (sample SAMN13153382, study PRJNA577476) | soil metagenome | isolation source: 60 cm soil or saprolite under Garry oak tree replicate 2 | place: USA:California | collected 2016-06-15 | reverse complement strand
GACACCCGATGCGCGTCGGTGCCGCCTGCGACCGTGAGCCCGAGCCTCAATGCGGTCGCGATCCGCGGCATCTCGCGCGCCTGTTCGGCGCCGACGTCCTGCTGCAGGCGCTCGCCGCCGAAATAGAGACCGTCCTGAACACCCCAGATCAGCCCTGAGGATTTCATCCGTTTCAGATTGTCGACGGACACGTTGTAGAGATGCAGCACGGTCCAGCGCAGCCGGGCGATGGGGTAATCCTTGTTGATGTCCTCGACGATGTCGAGCAGGTCATGCACGGTGCGGTCGGGATTCCAGTGCAACTGGATGGTGTAGCCTTTCGAGGCTGCCCAGCGCAGCAACTCGGCGAGCTTCGCCTTGCCGTCCGGCGTGATGTCGCCGTCGGTCCAGTCGGCCCAGATCAGGATCTCGCCGGGCCCGTTGAAGTGCAGCATGTCGTCGCCAAACCCTTGCGGCAAAAGCTGGGTCAGGTTCTGCAGGTCGGCGAGTTCGCTGCCGGGTTTCGGTGAGCAGAGGTGGTAGGCGACGCGCACGGTGAGCTGCCGGTCGTGCCAGAGCTTGAACAGCGCCTGGTAGCTCGCCGGGTACATGCTGACGCCGCCGCCGTCGACGATGCCGGTGATGCCGAGGCTGTTCATTTCGTGGAAGAACGCCTTCGAGCCTTCGACCTGTTCCTCCAGCGTCGGTTTCGGCAGGCGGTCGAAGAGCTTTCCAAGCGCACCGCCGCCGGCGACGACGACCCCGGTCGGTCTGCCGTCGTCGGCGAGTTCCAGTTTGCCGCCCGGGGCGACGTCGGCATCGCTGCGAATGTTCAGCGCCTCCATGGCCTTCGGCGACAACAGCAGCCAGTCGTAGAGATGCTGGATATAGACCGGATGGTCGGGCGCTGCGTCCGCGACCTCCTGCGGCGTCGGCCGGCGCTTCTCGGCGAACTGCTCCTCGGTCCAGCCGCCGGCGACGACGATCCAGCCGCCCGGCTTCCTTGCGGCCGCAGCCTGACGGATCTTGTCCAACGCCTCCTTCAGCGTCGGCACGCCGATCCAGTTCACCTCGGTGCCGAAGGTCAGCGCGGCGCGGACGCCATGGATATGTCCGTCGGTCAGCCCCGGGATCACGGTGCGTCCGCCGAGGTCGACGAGCCGCGTCCTGTCGTCGGCCAGTTTCTTCATCGCCGCCGACGTGCCCGACGCCAACACCTTTCCGTGCGCGATCGCGATCGCCTCGCGCACCGAAAAGTCGTTATCGACGGTCAGGACCTTGCCGTTGAACAGCACGGTGTCGGCGTTCTCGGCGCTGGCCGCGCCGACTGAGACGGTGTGGGCGCAGACCACAAAGGCGGCGTATCCCATCATCGCAAACCGATCATCCCCTGCCTCCTTCTTTTCGCCGCAACCCGGCAAAGCGCTTTCCTCACCCCAGCATCCTGCGCAATTCGGCCTTCGCCACCTTCTCCAGGGTGGAGCGCGGCAGTTCGTCGACCAGGCGAACCTCGCGCGGCACCTTGAAGTCGGCGAGCCCGTTGCGGCAGGCGGCCATCACGCTGTCCTGGAGGTCTCGCGGTGCGCCCTCGACGCCGGCCTGCGGAATGATGAAGACGACGGGCACTTCGTCCAGCATCGGGTGTTTCTTGCCGACCACCGCGGCCTCGCGCACACCTGGCACCACTGCGACCACTTGCTCGATCTCGGATGCCGCGACATTCTCGCCGCCGACCTTCAGCATGTCCTTGGCGCGATCGCCGAACTTGATGAAGCCGTTGTCGAGCAGGGTGACGCGGTCGCCGGTCAGGAAATAGTCGTGCTCGTCGAAGCTGTCGCGCGTGGCCGTCTCGTTGTAGAGATATTCCTTGAACAAAGAGAGGCCGGGCACGCCCTTGATGGCGAGATTGCCGGTGCGGCCTTCTTGCGTCGGCGCGCCGTCGTCGTCGGTGACGCGGATGGCATATTCCGCAGCGGCCCGGCCGATCGACAGCGGCAGGTTGGGCTGGTCGATCTCGCCGACGATGCCGTGGGTGATGGTCTCGGTCATGCCCCACCAGCCGATGATCTTGACGCCGAAGCGTGCAAAGGCCGGCGGGTCGCACACCGCGGTGCCCCACAGGCGGAATTTGTGCTGCTTCGGGATCTCCTGCTCGAGCAGCGCCTTCATGCAGAAGGGGATCGTCGAGGTCCAGGTGCAGCCATGCTGCAGCGCCACGCTCCAGAACCGGCTCGCGGAAAAGCGAGGCTGGATCACGCAGGTGCCGCCGACCCACAGGCTCGACAGCATCGAATAGGCCAGCGCATTGGTGTGAAACAGCGGCAAATAGGTCTGGTGGACGTCGTCTTCGTGCAGGTCCTGATGCGCCGCGTTGATCTTGGCGCCCCACAGCGCGTTGGCATGCGTCCACAACACCGCCTTGGGCCGCGACGTGGTGCCTGACGTATATTGTACGCTGCAGGGCGCGGTGGGATCGCTTCGGCGGCGCGGCCGGTCGGCCGGATCGGCGAACAGCGCCTCAAAACTGTCGCCGCGCGGAGGCGCGCCTGTCGCGGGCGGGCTGCCGGCATCGTGCGCGATCACGGCGAGCCAGCGCAGGTTCTTGCAATGCGCCGCGATCATCTCGGCATAGGCGGGCTGGGTGATGGCGGCGACCGCGCCGCAATGGTCGGCGAAATACGTCATTTCCACCGGCGCCGATCGGGTGTTGGTGGTGACCGCGACGGCGCCGAGTTCGACGCAGGCGAACCAGGCGAGCATGGCCTCGATGCAATTGTCGAGATGGATCAGGACGGTGTCGCCGGGCTTGATGCCGCGTCTCGCAAGTCCCGCCGCCAGCGCCCCGACGCGTGAGTGAAACTCGCCGTAGCTCCATGGTCTTGCCGGCGTGTCGAACGGTGCCCAGACCAGAAAGGGGTGCTCCGTGCGGCTTTGGGCGCGCATCCGAAGCAGCCAGGGCACGTCAAGCCCCGCGAAGGGGCCCACGATGCCCGGTACGGTCTGCAAACCCGCCATGTTTCCTCCCGTGCAACCTTGTTCGCGGCTGCCTCAGCGTGTTCTTGAGGAGGTATTCTTGCCATCGGAACGGGCTGGCCGCAACTGAACGGCCGCGCGGTGCCGATCCGAGGTGTCAGGCTGAGCCCGCCGCATAGGACGAAATCTCGATCAGGCTGCCGTCGGGATCGCGGCAATAGACCGAGCGCAATGTGCCGCGGGCGCCCTGCTTGGCGACCGGACCTTCCTCGATGGCGACGCCGTTTGCGTTGAGATGCGCCACCACTTCGTCCGGCGTGCTCGCCGTGAGGAAGCAGAGATCGTCGCTGCCCGCGGTTTCATGGTCGGCGGTGAACCAATCAATCTTATCCGCGTCCTTCGGCCGCACATTGATCTTCTGGTTGCCGAAGATGAGCGAGGTGCGCGGCGTCTTGCCCTGCCCCGGATCGAACACCTTGACCTCCATGCCGAGGATCCTGCGATACCAATCGGCACTGCGCGCGACATCGGCGACGTTGATGACGAGATGATCGAGCGCGTCGACCTTGACCGGCATGATGAACCCTTCGCTTATCCCTTCGTCGTGGGCGCGGAGGCTGGCCCGCGGCTGCGACGTTTGTTACAAGGCCAGCCCTTTGCTATTCAACAACAACAATAGTCGGGAGACAACTGCATGGCATCGTGCCGCACCACCCTCTGTCTGATCGTCGTCGGCCTCTCGGCTCTCGCATCGCTCGGCAGCGCCTCGGCGCTGGATTATCCGACGCGGCCGGTGCGCTTCGTGGTGGGATATCCGCCGGGTGGCGCGACCGATATTTTGGCGCGGCTGATCGGCCAGCGGCTGTCGGAGAAGCTCGGCCAGCAATTCGTGATCGAGAACAAGCCTGGCGCCGGCAACAACATCGGCACCGAGTCGGTCGTCAACGCGGAGCCGGACGGCTACACCGTATTGCTGGTCAATCCCGCGAACTACATCAACACCTCGCTCTATGCCAATCTGAGGTTCAATTTCGTCCGCGACATCGCGCCGATCGCCTCCTTCAACCGCGTGCCGAACGTGATGACGGTCAACAAGGACGTGCCGGCCAACACCGTCGCCGAGTTCATCGCCTATGTGAAGGCGAACCCGGGCAAGGTGAACATGGCCTCGTCGGGCAACGGCACCTCGGTGCATCTGTCCGGCGAAATGTTCATGGCCATGACCGGGGCCAAGATGCAGCATGTGCCCTATCGGGGGGCTGCGCCCGCGATCACCGACATGCTGGGCGGCCAGGTCCAGGTCATCTTCGACAACATGCCCTCGATCATCCAGCACATCCGCTCGGGTTCCCTGCGCGCACTCGGCGTGACGACATTGGAACGGTCTTCGCAATTGCCGGATGTCCAGGCCGTCGCCGAGACGGTTCCAGGCTACGAGGCGAGCGCGCTGTTCGGCATGGGCGCGCCGAAAAACACGCCGAAGGAGATCATCGAGAAGCTGAACAGCGAAGTGAACGCCATTCTGGCCGAGCCGGAGATGAAGCAGCGGCTGGTCGAGCTCGGCGGCGAACCGCTGATCACCTCGCCGGAAGCTTTTGGCGAGATGATCAAGGCCGAAACCGAGAAATGGAAGAAGGTGGTCGAGTTTGCCGGGCTGAAGGTGGAATGAAGCTGAAGGGGCGATGAACATGTGGGCCTCGATTCCGCTTCAATCTGATTCGAGACTCTCGCCGTAGCAGCGACGCAAGCTCCTCAATTGCCGTCTTATGAGGAGCCCCGGTCGTGGCACCGCGTTCGATCCGTGATTGAATCGCGATCAAGATGATCGTTTGTCGAGGAGACAATCTCATGCGCAATCTGGCGACGGCCATTCTGGCGCTATCCGCGATCAGCGGCGCGACCCTCGCAAGCTCTGCGCCCGCGATGGCCTATGATTATCCCTGGTGTGCCCAGGGCCGCGGTGTCGGATTCCCCGGCGACTGCTCCTACCAGAACCGTGGCCAGTGCCTGGCGAGCGCGTCGGGCCGCGGTCTCGATTGCAACATCAATCCGCGCGTCGCGTTCAGGCGCCCGCAGCCTGGTTATGCGCCCTATCCGAATCGCTACTACCGCGATCCCTACTATCCGGATCCCTACTACCGCTGAGGCCACGGCAACGAGCCGCTTGACGCGGCTTTGTTTGCGTCTATACTAAACCTTATGGTTAAGTATGGCGATCAGCCCCTCGACCGCACGTTCGCAGCGCTTGCCGACCCCACGCGCCGCGCACTGCTGGCGCGGCTTTCCAGTCGCGACAGCATCTCGGTGAGCGAACTGGCGCAGCCTTTCGCGATGTCGCTGCCCGCCATCATGAAGCATCTCGAGGTGCTTTCGGATGCGGGCCTGGTCGCGCGCGAAAAGACCGGGCGCGTGGTGGCCTGCCGGCTCACCGCAAGTCCGATGCAGCAGGCGATGGACTGGCTGAGCCGTTACCAGCGCTTCTGGTCCGAAACCCTCGATCGCCTCGCCGCCTTTGTGGAGGAAGAACCATGGCCGCCCCATCAAGCGCCCCCGCAGGCCTCGCCGCGCGACCGAGCCTCACCCTCAAGCGCCGCCTCAACGCGTCGCCCGAGCGGGTCTACGCGGCGTGGACCGACCCGCAAAGCCTGATCCGCTGGTTCGGGCCGGCGATGGTGAAGCAGGGATCGGTCCGCGCCGAGATCGATGCGAGGGTCGGTGGGTGCTACCGCATCAGTTTCGATAACGATCGCGGCGAACACAACGAAGTCGCCGGCACCTATCGCGAGCTGGAGCCGCATAGCCGCATTGTCTTCAGTTGGGCCTGGCATTCGAGGCCGGAACGGGACTCGCTGGTGACGGTCATGCTGAAGCCGGATGGCGCCGGCACGCAGCTCACGCTGCAACATGAGCAGCTGTTCGACGACGCGGCGCGCGATGCGCATCGGCACGGCTGGAACGGGACGCTCGACAAGCTTGAAAGCCATTTCGCCTGAACGAAAACCAAAGGAGGCTTCCATGCAACCGCACAAGACTGTCTCGCGCGAGGAATGGATCGAGGCGCGAAAGGCGCTGATGGCGCAGGAGAAGGAACTGACGCGTGCGCGCGATCGGCTGGGCGAAGCGCGCCGCGCGCTGCCCTGGGTCCGGGTCGAGAAGCCCTATGTGTTTGACAGTATCGAGGGCAGGAAAGGTCTCGCCGACCTATTCCGGGGCCGCCCCCAGCTCGTGGTGCAGCACTTCATGTTTGCACCGGACTGGGACGAGGGCTGCAAGAGCTGCTCGTTCTGGGCCGACGGCTTCGAGCGCATCATCCCGCATCTGGCCGCCCGCGACACCACGCTGGTCGCGGTCTCGCGGGCGCCGCTCGAAAAGCTCACCGCCTTCAAGCGGCGGATGGGCTGGAGCTTCGACTGGGTGTCGTCCGCGGGCTGCGATTTCAACTACGACTACGCGGTCTCCTTCACGCAGGACCAGATCAAATCCGGCGGCAAGGTCTACAATTTCGGCACCTCCGGCTTCGGCATCGAGGAAGCGCCGGGCATCAGCGTGTTCTATCGCGACGCCGATGGCGACATCTTCCACACCTATTCCTGCTTCGCTCGCGGCCTCGACATGATGAATGCCACCTACCATTATCTCGATCTGACCCCGCTCGGCCGTCACGAGGAGGGCCTGCCCCGTCCGATGGACTGGGTGCGGCTGCGCGACCGCTATCAGCCGGCCGCGCAGGCGGCGTCTCGCCAAGCCTGAGCAGTCGCGCGCGGCGGGCTTACCGCTTCGTGCTCTCGGCCTGCTCGGTCGCGGTGCACGAGATCAACAGCGTGTAGGACCGCGCCGCGCCGGCGATCTCGGTGGTCTTGAGCTCGCCCTTGGACTCCGCGGTCTGATACGGCACGACGCTGTTGTCGAGGAAATCGCGGATGGTGCCGGTCTTGATGGCGAAATTGATGTTTTCGGGAATGTTTCCGGTGGCGCGGACAAACTTCAAGGCGTTGATCTTCGCCGCCACCATTCCGACGATCAGGCCGCCGGTATCGAGCAGCGGTCCGCCGCTGTTGCCGGGTTGAACCGCCGCGCTGATCTGCAGGACGCGCGTGTCGTTCAGGAGTCCGGAGAGCGAACTCACGATGCCGGTGGTAACGGTGAAATCCGACGTCAGCAGCCCGTGATAGGGAAAGCCGATCGCAACCACGGAATCGCCGGAGCGAATCGAGCGGTCGCGGATCTTCGCGAACTCCTTGAAAGAGGCGGCGGGTCCCTGCAGCAAAGCCAGGTCATTGGATTCGTCGCTGGAGTTGGCCGGCAGGATCGCCGTCCCCATGATCGGCGAGTTGGCGGTTGCAAACAGCCTTGCCTGCGATTGCCCGTCAAAGATGACGTCGATCGCGAGAGCGTCGCCCTTGTTGTAGTGAAAGCTGGGACTGGCGAAGCTCAGCAACCACGCATTGCCGACGTTCTGGCCGACGACAAGGCTCACCCCGCTGCCATAGGCCGACGTCGCCGCGCAATGCGAGAAGGCCCCGGTGTTGTCGTCGGTGAACGCGCCGCCAACCCATGCGCCGACGCGGATCCCGCCGTACGGTCCCGCGGCGATGGCCATCGACACCAACGCGGCCTGAATCAGGCACGAAACCAAGAACTTCCGGAACATGCAGGCCGCCCCCGACACAACACGGCCGCATTGTACCGGCGGTTGCATCAGGAAAGCAACTGGAAGTAGCTTGGTCACGCAATGTGCCGGCCGCCGCCGGGGACGCGGAAAGGACCCACTGTCGTTGCGATGTCGACGCGGCGGGGGGCTTGCCATTACTTTGCAATCCGATATGCTTTGCAATGCAAAGTGAAAGAGGGGCTCGTGATGCGCGATCTCGACAAGGCGCTCGCCGACATCGTCGCCATTCGCACTCAGCTTGCAGCCGGCACGGCGTTTCGCGGCTATGGACCAGCGGCCATGGCCGCGACCGGCGGCGTCGCACTCGCGACTGCGGTGCTGCAATTTTCCTGGCTCGACGATCCGACCAGCCATCCGGTCGCCTTCTTCCTCGGTTGGGCGGCCGCTGCGGCCTTGTCCGCGCTGCTGATCTTGATCGAGATGCAGGCGCGTTCGCGCCGGCATCATTCGGGCCTTGCGGATGCGATGATTCATCAGGCGGTGGAACAGTTTCTTCCCTCCGCGGCCGCGGGCCTCCTGCTCGCGGCGATGCTTTGGAAGTTCGCGCCCGAGGCGCTGTGGATGCTGCCCGGGCTGTGGCAGGTGCTGATCTCGCTGGGCGTGTTCGCGTCGATCCGCTCGCTGCCGCGCACCGTCGCACTCGGCGGCGCGTTTTATTTCCTGGCCGGCTTCACGGTCCTGCTCCTGGCGAGCCAAAGTCACGCGTTGTCGCCCTGGACCATGGGCCTGCCCTTCGTGATCGGCCAGTCGCTGATGGCCGCAATCCTTTACTTTGCCTCGGGAGCCGACGATGCCGAACGCTGACAGCGCGCCGTTCTCGTATGACGGCCTCGACCGCGTGATCCACGAAAAGGCGCGGCTCGGACTCTTGACCTCGCTGATGGCGCATCCGAGGGGACTGGCATTCGCCGACCTGAAGCAACTCTGCGGGCTGACCGACGGCAACCTCAGCCGTCATCTGCAGGTGTTGCAGGAAGCGGGTCTGGTCGAGGTCACCAAAGGCTATGAGGGCAACCGGCCGCACACCACCTGCCGCCTGACCAGGACCGGTCGCCGCCGCTTCCTGGATTATCTCGCCGTGCTCGAACGGCTGGTGCGCGATGCCGCGAAGGCCGCCGGCAAGGAGCCCGCGGCGATCTCGCGGCTCGGCATCCTGTCGACCTGAATCGATCCCTTTTTTTGTACCGGAGCTTTGCAATGCAAAGTAGTCACGTTTCCGAGCCAGTCTCTGCGTTGCAGGACAAGCTCCATGTCGGCATCATCATGGACGGCAACGGGCGATGGGCGACGCGGCGCGGCCTGTCGCGCCTGCGCGGCCACGAAGCCGGTGTCGAGGCGATCCGGCGCATCGTCGAGGTCGCGCCGCAACAGGGCATCGGCACGCTGACGCTTTACGCGTTCTCGGTGGACAATTGGCGCCGGCCCAAGGCGGAGGTCGCCGCGCTGATGGCGCTGTTGCGCTTTTACCTCGCCAACGAGGTGGAAAGCCTGGTGCGCAACGGCGTCCGTCTCACCGTGATCGGGCGTCGCGATCGGCTGCCCTACGGCATTTCCGGCGCGATCGCGCAGGCGGAACGGACCACCGCGAACGGCGACGTCCTGCATTTGCGCATCGCCGTCGACTATTCCGCGCGCGATGCGATCCTCAACGCGGCGGCGCGGGCGAACGGGCTGACGGATCTCACGCGCGAGAGCTTTTCCGACCTCGTCACCGGCGAGGCCGGTCTTCGCGACGTCGACCTCATCATCCGCACCTCCGGCGAGAAGCGGCTGTCCGACTTCCTGCTCTGGGAAGGGGCCTATGCCGAGCTGCATTTCACCGAGCGGATGTGGCCCGAATTCGACGCCGCGGATCTTGCGGACGCGCTGGCGTGCTTCTTTCGCCGCGAGCGCCGCTTCGGCGGCCTCGAGTCGCTGCCGATCGCCCCGGCCCCGAGCCTCACCGGTTGAACGGCAAGACGCCGAAGCTTCAATGTTCGCGGGATCAGTTCGTCCGCAATGCGACGCTCAATTCGTGGAACCTTCGCGTCAATTCGGCGACGCTCTTCCAGCCGGTCTTCTCGCGGGTCCGACGGAGATGGGTGTACACCGTGGTGATGCTGACCCGACGGCCGCGCGCATAGGCGACCGCAGTCATGCCGCCGCTCAGCGCCTGGACGAGATGGGCTTCCGCATTGGTCAGGCCATACAACTCCTGCAGCATCCGTCCCGACGACAGGTGGCGCTGCAGCGGATCGTGTACCAGCAGCATCGCCATCGCGTCGGGATCTTGCGCGGCCTCCCGGCGGGCGCGGAGCGGCCGCACCGAGATGGTGTAGGGCGGTAATCCGTCTTCGCGCGGGACCGCGAAATCGGTCGGCAGAAATGCGGCGGCAGGATCCTGGGTGCGCTCGGCGGCGCCCAGCGCCGCGGCGAAGCGGCTACGCAGCTCCGGTGACGAAAACTCGACCGCGTTCCGGTCGATCCGGAAATCCTTTTCGCGCGCCGCCAGAAGGCGAAGCGCCTCGTTCACATAGACGAGCTTCCCGCCGCGCCCGAGCAGCGCGATGCCATCGCTCAAGAGATCGAGTGCATTCTCGAACAGGCTATTTCGGTCGGCGGAGGCGTTAATGCGCGTTCTCATATCGTTGGCTCTTTGAAAATGCGGACTTAGGTGATGCATCAGAGAAATTTCGCGATCGCCAGCGCGACTCTGTCGGCTGCTTCGCTGGGCCGCTACGACCGAAATTCGATCGTGCCCTTGCGCCGGCACCGCGGAAATGAAATAGCGCAAGTCGATGCTCGGCAGAAACACCGAGTAAAAGGGATCGGACGTCATGGCCTGCTCGTCGAGCAGTTGATGATCCCCGCTCACCTCGCATGGTCGTTGAAGGTCAGCGGAATGCGCGGGTCGATCGCTGCAAATTCCTCAAAATAGTGAGATAGGGCGACGGCACGCAGACCCGCCCCGCGAACTTCGCGTGGTTGCTGCCATCGCTTGTCGATCACCTCGAGCGCGTCCGAAACAGGGCCGCCCTGGCTGCCGCTTGCAGAGATCGCCTCGACGGTCCGCACGTAGAGATCATTATCCGCCATCAGCTCCCCTGACAGACTCTTAAAAAGGCCGCGCGCGATCCGCGACGCAGGCATCGCTTCCCATAACCCCGTTGAAGCGACGCAATTCCCCAATGTTAGTAGCCGCGCTTCCCGCCGAGGTTCAACGGCGGGCGCCGGAGGTGGGCAGTTCCCGTGTTTCGTCTCGAACCGGATGATTGACGCATTTGTCCAAGCGCGATCGCCCGCCGGCGGGTAATTGATCCCAAACCGACGCGGCCGTCATCCGCCATGGCTCAAGTCGCTGCGGCGGCGGACTCGTGGAACCTGCAGATGCTCAGAGAGGAGCCGGCTAATGTCGAAGGCCTATCTGATTCGCGCGGTCGCATTCGAGGCCGAACGCCGGCACAGATGGCGCTGTGTTCGGCGCGCGGCGCGCGCCCTGTTGTGCGCCCTGCGGGAGTCGCGTGAACGCGCCGCGCGCAAAGTCATCCATGACCATCGCCATCTGATCGAAAAATGAGAGCGCGCGAGGTCGTTTCGCGGCAACAGGAACCCGGCATGAGTTCGGTCTTATCAACGGAGATCATGGCCGGGGCGCAAGGTTCGGTCTGGATCAGGACGGCGTCCGCGCGGGACGTTGCCGGCCTGGGCGAGTATTTCAGGACGCTGTCGCAAACCGCGCGCCACGACCGCTTCATGGGTACGGCCAACAACCTGGCGAAAATCGCATGCGATTGCCTGATGCACGGCTGCAGGGCGGACCGATTCACGCTTGTCGCGGAGCTTCGAACGCAGGGTCGTGACGCCATCATTGCGGAGGCGAGCTACGCTTTTGACCGCGAGCAACAACGTGGCGAGTTCGCCATATCCGTTGCAGACCGCTGGCAACGCCAGGGGTTCGGTGCGGCATTGCTGTCCGCGCTGCAATTGCGTGCGGCCAGTCTCGGTCATTTCAGATTATTCGGCGAGACCCTGAAGACGAACGAGGCTATGCAAGGCCTCGCGCGCAGAGCCGGTTTCGCATTCTCCCGTTCGCCGGACTGGCGGCCGGTGCGGTTCGACAAGATGCTCGCCGGCTAGTTGCTGTGGGAACGTGGCCCAGGGCTGCAAGCGAGCCCTGGGCCGCGGGAGCGTCGGTCACTCCGAGACCATTTCGCCCGACCCGCCGAATTCACTCGGAAAATCCTTCAATTTGGGCAAGCCGTCCCGCATCGGCAGCACCGCCTCCGCATAGTTGACGTGCACGGCCGGCTTGAAATCGAGATCGGGGATGGTTGCCGCGAAGACGTCGATCAGGGCCAGCGGCGGATGAATGGTCATCAGGTGCCCGCCACATTTGGCGCAATATTGCCGTTGGCTGAGCTTCGACTTCTGGAACATCGCGACGTTTTCCGCGCCCGCGGTGATTCGCACCGCCTCGGGCTTCCAGAGACTGAACGCATTGACGGGCCCACCAGACCACGAGCGACAGGAGTGGCAATGACAATATCCCATCGCTTCCGGCGATCCGGAGATTTCGAGCTCAACCGCGCCGCAAAAGCACTTGCCTGTCAGCCTCATCCCGATGTCCTCGTTGTTGCCGGAGCAGATGAGCAATCATTTGCGCCGGTTCCGGTCTTGGATTGCCGCGACCAATCATGCGCCAGGGGCGACAACCCGGCAATCGGATGCCGGTGCCGGTGCCTCGTCCTCTGATCGGAGGATGCCGGAGCGTCCGTAACGCGCTATCAGGTTCGCGGGCAGAGGAACACGATGCGCGGGAGGTGTTTGGCTCCAATTTATCAACGTGGGTACATATGACAGATATTAATACTCGTATTGTTGAATTTTCCACCGACGCTATCCCAGAAAAAGACCGCATCGCGTATTGGCGGGAGTATTACGGACACGTGATGCTGCGCGTCGATCTCGAGCCGGCGCGCGATTCGATTTTCGAAGCCCGCAGTCGAACGCTGGCGCTGCCGGGACTCCAGGTGATGCAAGCCTCGACCTCGCCGGCGAGAATTTCGCGCCGCGGCCAATATCTGTCCGATGGCAACGACGACGTCATGCTGGCGATCAACCGGGCCGGCTCCGCCATCGTCGAATCGGCCGGCCGCGAACGGAGTCTTCGCGATGGCGACGCCATCATCTTGAGCTGCGGCGAGGCCACGTCGTTCCACCGTACCAGCGCGGGCAACTCGTTCACGTTGCGCGTGCCGCGCGCGGTTCTGGAAACGACGCAGGTCAGCGTCGAAGACGCGGTGATGCGTCCGATCCCGGGCGATCGCGGCGCACTGCGGCTGCTGGCGGACTATGCGGGCTGGCTCTTGAATTCCGGCGGATCGATTGATCGGGAGCTGCTCAACCTGTCGATTCGGCATATGCAGGATCTGCTGGCATTGACCATCGGTCCGACCGCCGATTTCGCCGAGACGGCCAGGACCCGTGGCTTGCGAGCGGCGAGATTGAAACTCGCCAAGTCCTATGTCGTCGCGCACAGCCATCGACGCGACATCTCAGTCGCAACGCTGGCGTCGAGCCTGAATGTCACTCCGCGCTATGTGCAGCGCCTGTTCGAGGCGGACGGGACGACGTTCTCCGAATTCCTCATCGGCCAGCGCCTGGCGCGGGCGCATCGGCTATTGTGCGAACCCGGTTCAAGCCAGATCAGCACGATCGCCTATGATGTCGGCTTCGGCGACCTGTCCTATTTCAATCGGTGCTTCCGTCGCCAATATGGCCTCACGCCGCGTGAAGTCCGTGGCGACGGAGTGCGATGAAGCCGTCCCGGCGCGTGACGACATTCACGCGCTTTTGAACCTGAGGCACGAGCGTCCGAAAGGATGTCGTGCCGAGCCAAGCCGTCGCTTCGGCCGTCCTTTAGCAGGAACGTAAATTCGACGGCGCGCGTGCCGACGAGGTCATAGGAGCATTTCATGGCAGGACTACATCTCGCGACGGTCATCGCCGCTGTTGTCACGACGTCGCTGGCGTCGCATATGCTCGTGGTGCATGCCTCGGGCTCGGCGACCAAAGGCCGGCGCGCAAGGCTGGGGCGGGCGCTACGCCGAACCCAGCGCCGGGCAAAGAGTCTTCTCGACGACTGGATTGCCGCCGGGCTTGCCCACCGCGAACGCCAGGCCGCGCGCTTCGCGCTGCATCGGATGAGCGATCGCGACCTGAGGGATATTGGTCTTTCTCGCAGCGATATCGATCAGATCGGCCGCCACTCCGGACCGGAGCAGCAGGACAGCGTCAGGACAAGTCGATCGGCCGGGCGCATCATCAACGAGATGATCCGATGACGTCGAAGATGATCGCCCTGAGGATACTCGGTCTGACCTTCATGGCTTTCACGGCGATCCTGCTGCTCGCAGCCGTCGGGGTTCCGATCGAGGATCTGATCAATATGTCGCCGGGCGAGTTCCAGTGCTTCGCACTGTTCGTCATGTTTGGCGCGCTTTGGCTGAGCCATGCGATCGCGACGTCGGACTCGGCGCCGTAAGCCAGGCGATTGATCAATTGCGGGCCCGAGAAGCGTCCGCCGCGCGGGTGTTCATCAACTGTCGAGCGCCGCGCAGAGGATCCGCGGAGCGACAGCAGCGCCGCTTCGAGACCTGCCGCCCGCTGATCGGGTGAGATTGCGATGCCGTCGTCACCCCAGCCAGGCGAGGTATCGGCGCCGATGTTGAACGAAATCGCTTTTGCGACCTCCTTCTCGGTGTCGAGCGCACGGCCCCGGGCCGCCTCGTCAGGTGATCGGCGCGGGATTGAACAGGGCGAGCGAGTTGTGCAGCCGCCATTTCTCGGTCCAGGTCTGCTGGCCGCTCGCCACCTCGAGCATGGTTCGGAACAGCTGCCAGCCGATCTCCTCGATCGTGGCTTCGCCCGAAGCAATGCAGCCGGTGTCGACGTCCATCAAATCGTGCCAACGCCGCGCCAGCTCGCTGCGAGTTGCGACCTTGATGACCGGCACCGCCGCAAGGCCGTACGGCGTGCCGCGACCGGTGGTGAAGACGTGCAGGGTCATGCCGGCGGCGAGCTGAAGGGTGCCGCAGACGAAGTCGCTGGCCGGGGTCGCGGCGTAAAGCAGCCCCTTGCGCTCGGCGCGCTCGCCCGGGCGCACCACGCCTGAGATGGGCGCGGTGCCCGATTTGATGATCGAGCCCATCGCCTTCTCGACGATATTGGACAGGCCGCCCTTCTTGTTGCCGGGGGTGGTGTTGGCGCTGCGGTCGACCTGGCCCCGCTCCAGATAGCGGTCGTACCAGCCGAGTTCGGCGATCAGGTCGCGGGCGACGTCGACGTCGGCCGCGCGCGCCGTGAGCTGTGCGATCCCGTCGCGCACCTCGGTGTTCTCGGAAAACATCACGGTGCCGCCGGCGCGCACCAGGAGATCGCTGGCAAAGCCGAGCGCCGGATTCGCCGTCACGCCGGAGAAGGCGTCGCTGCCGCCGCATTGCATCCCGACCACCAGATCGGATGCCGGACAGGTCTCGCGGCGCCGTCTGTCGAGATGCGCGAGGTGCTGCTCGGCGGTTTGCATGATCGAGGCGATCATGGCCTCGAACCCGACATGCGAACTGTCCTGCAGCGTGACGAGGTCGTAGTCGCGCGCCTGTGCCGTCGACGCGCGCGAACGCAAGGCGCCCGGTGGCAGCAGGCGCTCCGGCTGCAGTTTCTCGCAGCCGAGGCTGACCACCATCGTGGTGCCGCCGAAATTCGGATTGCGGCTGATGTTGCGCAGCGTGCGGATCGGGATCTCCGCATCCGGCGCATCGATGGCGACGCCGCAGCCATAGATGTGCTCGAGCGCGACGATGTCGTCGACATTGCGGTAGCGGGGAAGCAGCTCGGTCCGGATCCGCTTCACCGCATAGTCGACGACGCCGGACACGCACTGCACGGTCGTCGTGATCGCGAGCAGGTTGCGGGTGCCGACCGAGCCATCGTCATTGCGGTAGCCTTCGAACGTATAACCTTCGAGCGCCGGGCCGAGCGGAGACTTGCGCGTCGCCATCGGCAGGCCGTCGAGCGATGGCGGGGCCGGCATCTCCAGGCGTTGTTCGTTGACCCATGATCCTGCCGGCAGGTCTTCCGCGGCATAGCCGATGACGACGTCATAGCGGCGGACCGGCATGCCCTTGGCGATGTCCTCGAGCGCGATCTTGTGGCCTTGCGGAATCCGCTCGCGAACGATGAGCCCGCCCGGCACCGCGACGCCGGCGGGAAGCCCGAAATCGTTCGCCACGATCGCGACATTGTCGCTGGCGTTCATGCGGATGAGACGGGGCTGCTCGACGGCGAGACTGGCTTTCGCGGATGCTTCAGGTGACACGGTGTTCTCTCTTCTTGACCGCTGCACAATAGGGGCTTTTGCGTGGCGTGCCAAATGCCCTGACCGCAAACCACGTCTTTCATCCGCCCTCCAAAAGCCGCGAGCCCCTGCTTTGAAGGTTTCCGCGTCGTGCGGGGACGCGGGCTGCGTCAGGTCGCGGCAACGGAGGTCGCCGTCGGCTGTAAATTGACGCCGATGCGGCCGCAGTGTGGTGCGTACGGCCGGTCGCAAATGACCTGGTCGAGTGGGGAATGCCGTCATGACGCCGGGCTTGCGTCGTTTCGCCGATAGCCAGCGTCAGGTTTTGCTCGCGGTCCTCGTGATGATCTGGCTGCCAAGGGCCGCCATGGCGCAGGAGCCGATCGTCACGCTGCCGGCGCCGCCGTTCACCTTGCCGTTTCTCCCGCCGATCTCGGGCGACTGGACGGTGTCGGTGGGCGCGGGTGCGGAGTACAGACCCGACTTCGAGGGCGCCAAGCGCTACACGGTCAGCCCGGTTCCGGTTTTCTCGATCCATCGCGCCGGTTCTCCGGACCGGTTCCGCAGTCCGCGCGACAGCGCTGGCATCACCTTCCTGGACATGGCGGGATTTCGCGCCGGACCTGCCGGAAAATATGTCGCGCCGCGCACCGCCACGGACTTCGCCGAACTCAGAGGGCTCGGCGACGTCAACGCCGCGATCGAGCTTGGCGGCTTCCTGGAATATTTTCCGGTCGATTGGTTGCGCGGGCGCGTCGAGGTGCTGCAGGGATTCGGCGGCCATCACGGCGTGGTGGCGAATTTCTCGGGCGATCTCATCCTGCCGGTCGCGCCGCAATGGACGCTGTCCGGCGGTCCGCGCTTCACGCTCGAATCGACCGCTGCGACCGCGCCCTATTTCGGCATCACCCTGGCGCAGGCAATGGCCTCGGGCTTGCCGGCCTTCAACGCCAGGGGCGGCGCGCATTCCGCCGGCGCCGGCGCGCAGCTCCGCTACCAATACAATCCGCAGTGGGAGATCCACACCTATGTCGAGTACGAGCGTCTGCTCGGCGATGCGGCGGCAAGCCCGCTGGTGCAGCAGCGCGGCTCGCCAAACCAGGTGACCGTGGGTCTCGGCGCATCCTACTCGTTCAATGTGCGCGTGAAGTAGCAGCGGATTCGAGTCGGGCGATTATCGCCGCGATCGGCGAAGCACCGGCGCGGCGCGGCCGATGAGCATGGCGTTCGCCGTGGCGCTCCGCCATCCCGCCTGTGCGCTCATGTCGTATTCCTGCGATAGATCTCCAGGAGGCCGCGGATCGTCAGATCCGGATCGAAATGATCGATCGCAGTGGTCGCTCCGTGGAACAAGGCTGCGACACCCCCTGTGGCGACGACCATCATGGCTTCATTTCGTTCGGCCTTGATGCGCGCGATCATGCCTTCGATCAGGGCGACGTGCCCCCAGAAAACGCCGGACTGCATGGCGCTGACCGTATCATCGCCCACGATCCGCCGGGGCTTCTGCAGCGCGATCCTGGGAAGTTTCGCGGCAGCCGCATGCAGCGCGTCCATCGACAGGTGGACTCCCGGGGCAATCACGCCGCCTTCGAACCCGCCGTCGCCGGCGATCACGTCGAGCGTAATCGCGGTCCCACTGTCGACGATGATCAACGGCCCTGGATAGAGCATGCGAGCGCCGAGCGCGTTGACCAACCGGTCCGCCCCGACCTCCGTTGGATGGCGGACACGCACCGGGATGCCGAGCTCGGTATTCTCCCCGATGATCAGCGGCTCCGCGTGCAGGTAGCGGCGCGACAGGTTGCGAAGGTTGAAGACCGACTGTGGCACTACGCTTGAGATGATACAGGCCTTCAACAGGCCGAACTCCAGTCCGTGCAGCGCCATCAGTTGCGAAAGCCAGACGGCGTATTCATCGGCCGTGCGGTTGGGCTCGGTCGCCGAGCGCCATTGGCTGATCCAACGCTCGCCGTCGTGAATCGCAAACAGGCTGTTGGTGTTGCCCTGCTCAATCGCCAGAAGCATGATTCATCCATCAGAAGGGGTGCTTGTTCTCGGCCTCTGCCGGAGGGCCGGCCGCACATCGCCAGCACGACGAGCGCGTCGCCTGCCCGGCCGGCGATGACATGGAAAGCCAACCTAGCCGAGAAATACGTTGATTGGCTATCTCGCAGAATAATTCCTTATGCGAGTGCCTGCGCTCAGCTCATCGCCGACGGGATCTGGCCGGGCCGGCTCGTGGCCCGATAGACGAGCGCGCCGTGCCGCCAGATCGTGGTGATGGAAAGATGCCTCGTATGAAATACCTGGCAGCTGCTGTCCCGTGGTCACAAACCCTCGTGTTCGCGCCGGGAACGATCTATGTTTTTCGACAACTCAGTTATGTCATCGGAGCAGGCGCTGAAAATCCAGATATGATTGATTTGTCTAGCCTCCGAAATCGAGCACGCGCTTCCGAACCGTCGGCGACAGATCAAGGATCCGAAACAAGACTTTTGTCGCGGAACGAAATCCGGTGCTGATCGTTCGTCAATGAGGCTGTAACGTTCCGACAGGAGCTGCCCATGAAACGATTTATCCTGGCGCTGGCCGCGTTGGTCACCTTGAGCGCGGCAGCGATAACGACGGCGAACGCCGTGGAGTTCGGCGTCGGTCCGAACGGTGTTTACGTTGGTCCGGACCGGGACCGCTACTATCACGAGCGGAACTACGACAACTACGGCAACTGCCGGGTGGTCATCACTCATCAGACCAATCGCTTTGGCGAGGACGTCGAGGTCCGCAAACGCATTTGCGATTGATCGCGATGAGCTGACGGGCGCGCCTCACTTGCCTGGGTGATTGGCGCGCCTTTCCTCTTGGTTCAGGTTCATCACCCCCGCCGGAAGCGGAGAGCGAGCTTCCGAGCGGGGTGGATGATGACGTGCGGGCACCGTTTGAAATGAATGTGATGGTTCAAGCATGGCGCACCACCGCCGACGAAGCTTGAGCACCATTGCTTTACGGTGGCGCCATGTTTCCGGAGCCTGCCGCGCGCGCCATCGGCAGATCTGCGACGCCCCGAGATCCTCCACCACGCGTCGTGGGCTTCCCGATATCGCGAATGGTCCGCACTGCGAGTGCCGCCACCAGGCGATGGCGGCACCGTGCGGATACTCATGCTCCTGCGATCTCGTCGCCGACGCGGGCAAAGAACGGGTGGTCGCAGAAGACGTAGTTCTCGCAGACGTGGCCGTTCCGCGTGCGAACGCGGTCGCAGCCGCCGAACTCGGCCTTGCCGTCCGGACCAGTCATTGTCGCGACCCAGCGGATGAAGGTGAGGTCGCCCGACGAAGCATGCTCCTCTACGCGCACCGTGAAATCCGGAGCGACCCGGAGCATCGTCGCGATAACGTTGACGTAGTTCCGCGGGCCACGGACATCGCCAATGGGACGTGGCCAATGGCCAACGACGTCTTCCGTCAAGACCTCTGCGGTATGCGACGCATCCGGCTTCTTCCAGAATGCCGCGAAGGCCTCCACGCTCCAACGTCGGCCAGGGTGTATCTGTGTCATCGCGGGGTCTCCTTCGTTGTCACGGTCGGTATTTAGGGCGCACCCCGGCGAGCAATCGATTACGTGTCAGGTAATGATGCGGATCTGTGTCGAATGGTCGCCATCACGATGAGAATGAAGCTGCCATGCGCGCTTGGGCGATGCAGCGAACCGATCTAGCCCCCTTTGTTCTTCATGAAGCAGAGAGGCATGAGCACAAAAAAGAAATCGTGGGTATCACCTCGGCGTAAGCGTACGCAGGGATAGCCAAGCGGGAGCAGATATGAACGCATCAAATCTATTATCACGTCAGGGCCATCGATTGCTCCAGACTGGCGTTGCGCTTTTCTTGTTCACGTCATTCGAGGGCTTTGCGGTTCCACACTTCACTGTGCCGAATCTCGGACGGTCGGTACATACGCTCAGTGCCTTCTCGGGGGTCCTGCTGCTGACGCTGGGGCTTGTGTGGCCGAGGCTGAATCTCGGCGCTACATCATCAAGGATCGCGTTCTGGTTTCTCATTTATTCGGACCTTGCCACGGTGGCGGCCTTCTTGATGGCTGGTGTTTGGGGAGCCGGCAACTCAATCATACCGCTGGCGGCAGGAACTGCTCATGGGAGCGCCTTTCAGGAGGCTGCCATCAGCGTCGTGGCATATTCGGCTGCGCCGACGGGTATCACTTCGTTCGCGCTAATCCTCTGGGGTCTTCGCGTCGCGACACACCAGTCACAGGCTGGTTAGCCGTCGATGCGTGCCATTCGCGCGATTCGGCGACGTCATCAAGGTAAGTAAATCCCGCCTTCCTGCCTTCCGCAACGGCCTTGAGCTTCGGCAATCCCCGGCGCCTCCAAGAGAGACGATGTGCGCCGGCCGCTGAATCTGAGAGGCCGAAATGACGCAACCTGACCGACGTGATCTTGCTGTCACGCCGCAGATTGAACTCTACGGTTGACTGCCCACGTTTTGAGGCCTTCGATCCCGCCCCAGCTGACCACAACCAAGCGGTGCGGAATAGCTTCGAGATACGCTCCCTCGCACGCCCCTGCCGGCTGCGGTATCTGCAGGCTGGCTCGGCACGATCATGTTTGCCCTTGCGCTGGCGCTGTTCGCATGGGCGATCTCTGCCGTGACCCGGGCCGGCCCTGCGATTTTTCGCTACGCCTCGTGGGCGGCGGTCTTCCCGATTTCGCAGGGTGGTCCGGCACCCTTCGATAGAGGCGTTCTTGATCAATCCCGGGATCGACGCGATGGGCCATAAACTGACCCGAGATCGACCGGTATTGCACTAATCTTCGCGAGGAATAATGTACAGGAGGTGAGGCAGTAAGATTTCGGGCGAGAAGTAAAACGGCCCTTCGCCAATCTTGATGGCTCCCATCCTCTTATAAAACCCTTCCGCTGAGGGTTCAGCGTAGACCATGATCGCGCCGGCCTTTATCTCTTTTGCATAAGTTACAGCCGCTTCGAAAAGAGCTCGACCGATCCCGTGTTTCCAATATACTGGATCAACAAATAGACCGTGAAGCAGCGCAATTCCTTGAAGCGCTGTCGGCGTCACCCAAACGACGCCCACGGTTTTGCCGGAGCTGTCTTCCGCCACTCGAACATAGTTCGCGTTAATGAACGGCACCGTTATCGTAAGCGCCGGCATTGTACGATCGATGAATGCTTCGTCGTGTCCCGCACGTATCGTCGCGCGCACGCACAGGCGTGTTAGGTCTCGTTGTTCGTCGGGCTTGGCCCCTCGAACTAGATAGACGTCCATTGGAGCCATTGCACCACCTACCGTTCCCGAGCGCCATGAGCTTAGCGGGTCGGCTGGAAAGCCTGCAATGGGTCACGGGCTGCCGTTCCCAAATGGGTAGCGCCACTGCTGGTTGTACCCAGATAGCTGCCGACTGGTGCATCAGGAGATTCCGGCAGCCCTGGGCCAAATGCGGAAGTGTTACGCTACTCGGGAGTATTTTATGGTCGCCATCGCCCAAAGCGCGGCCTTTATTGGGCTTTGCAGAGTCTCTGCCGTACATGCTGGGCGTTTGAATGATCATGCCAGCGTAAGTTACCGAGTAATTCGGCAACTTGTTCTCGGTTCTCCAATCTCAATTTGGCGCGGGAGAAATCGTTGAACAATTTAGAATGACCAGCAAACGAACTTGGTGTCTGCCGACTCCAATAAGCTTCTGCCCATTTCATCAGGTCGGCGGCGTCCCGACTGGTTGCTCCTCGCCGCAGACCGCGAGCGAGTAGCCCGGCACGGCAAAGACTCCACGGAAAATCTAACCAAACAAGTGCCGTTGCTTTGGGAAGGGCGACCTCCGCAAGCCACCCAAACACGCCTTCAATGATCCAGCGCGGCTGGTTTGAAACATCGAGAGCCATTTGCCGCGCAACGTCTTCATGGCGCCTTGTGCCGTAACCGTCCTGCTCCCAATGCAACAGATCGAGATCAATCACAGGAATATGGACTAAACTGGCAATGGCCGCGGCTAATGTGCTCTTTCCGGACCCGCTATTCCCTATAATCACTGTGCGTTCGACCAGCGGAGCGCGGATTTGCCCGCCTGAAGCCAGGCCTCGATCGCTTCCGGAATGTTGCCTGCGCGTGCATAATGATAGCCTAA
>WNGQ01001763.1_pt1 | contig 22122 bp, 21 predicted proteins | sample 5407661 | NCBI WGS metagenome assembly WNGQ01 (sample SAMN13153382, study PRJNA577476) | soil metagenome | isolation source: 60 cm soil or saprolite under Garry oak tree replicate 2 | place: USA:California | collected 2016-06-15 | reverse complement strand
ATTTCTGGTTGTTGCGGATGGTGGCGCGGACCACCTCGGAGGGGATCGACAGGAACTCCTGGTCGAACGAGCCCATCAGCACGACCGGCCATTCCACGAGACCCGCGACCTCATCGAGCAGCGCCTGGTCCTCAACCAGTTCGAACCCTTGCGCGAAGGCAAGCTGCTTCGCATCGGTGAGGATCGTGTCCTTGCGGCGCTCGGGATCGAGCACGACCTTGGCATCCAGAAGCTTCGCCTCGTAGTCCTCGAACCGGCGCACGGAAATCGCGGCCGGCGCCATGAAGCGGTGGCCATAGGTGGTCTGGCCGGCTTCGATGCCGTCGACGGCGAATTGCACGACGTCGGGTTGTTCGGTTTCCAGGCCGAAGGTCGCGGTGATCGCGTGCAGCGGCCGCACCCAGGACATCGCGCCTGATCTCGCCGAGCGCTCGCCCCAGCGCATCGATTTCGGCCAGGGGAAGGTGCGGATGATGACGGGGAGGATCTCGCTGAGCACGTCCAGGGTGGCGCGGCCGGGCTTTTCGATCAGCGCGATATAGAAATCGCCCTTCTTGGGGTCGCGCTGGATTTTCGCGTCCCCGATCGCGGCCAAACCGGTGGCCTTCAGAAACCCCTGGATCGCAGCGTCCGGCCCGCCGACACGCGGTCCGCGGCGCTCTTCCTTGAGATCGGACTGCCGCACCGGAATGCCGTGCACGGTGAGCGCCAGCCGCCGCGGCGTGGCGAACGCCTTGGCGCCCTCATAGACCAGTCCTTCGGCGACCAGCCGGTCGGTGACCATGCGGCGCAGATCCTCGACCGCCTTCGCCTGCATGCGCGCGGGGATCTCTTCGGAAAACAATTCGAACAGGAGGTCGGGCATCAAGTCTTCAATCCAGTCTCGCAGACTGTCCAGGCCGAGAGACAGTCATCTCACGTCTGACGGGTCACGCCTATGCCGGCAGCTTGCCGTGCGAACCGTCGCACAGCGGCCGATTGGCCGTTTGCTTGCAGGCACAGAAGAACACCTTCTTGGTTTCCGGCGCCGTGTATTGCAGCGGCGAAAACGTCGAACCCTGGTGGCTGCCGTCGCAGAACGGCTGCGTCGCGGATCTGCCGCACACGCACCACCAGTAGTCCTTGCCGGCTTCGACCTCGACCGGGATCGGAGTTCGGCCGCCGATGGCAGGTTGCTCGCTCATGTCACCCCTCCCGCTTCCGTATGCATCCAGGCGTCGCCGCAGGCCTTCGCGAGGTCGCGCACGCGCATGATGTAGCTCTGCCGTTCGGTCACCGAGATCACGCCGCGCGCGTCCAGCAGATTGAAGACATGGCTCGCCTTGATGCACTGGTCGTAGGCCGGCAGCGCCATCAGATGCCGCTCGCGCTTGCCGTCCTTCCAGCCTGCTTCGAGATATCTCCCGCAGGCCTGCTCGGCCATGGCGAACTGCTTGAACAGCATATCGGTGTCGGCGTACTCGAAATTGTGCCGCGAATACTCCTGCTCGGCCTGGAAGAACACCTCGCCATAGCCGACGCGGTCGTTGCCGTCGCGGCCGTTGAAGTTGAGGTCCATGATGCGGTCGACGCCCTGCAGATAGCAAGCGAGCCGCTCGAGCCCGTAAGTGAGCTCGCCCGCCACCGGCGCGCATTCGACGCCCGCGACCTGCTGGAAGTAGGTGAATTGCGAGACCTCCATGCCGTCGCACCAGCACTCCCAACCCAGCCCCCAGGCTCCGAGCGTCGGGGCCTCCCAGTCGTCCTCGACAAAGCGGACGTCATGCAGGTGTGAATCGATGCCGATGGCGGCGAGCGATTTCAGATAGAGTTCCTGCAGGTCCGGCGGCGACGGCTTGAGGATCACCTGGAACTGGTAATAATGCTGCAGCCGGTTGGGATTTTCGCCGTAGCGGCCGTCCTTCGGTCGGCGCGAGGGCTGTACAAAGGCCGCGTTCCAGTGTTTCGGACCGAGCGAGCGCAGCGTGGTCGCCGGGTGGAAGGTGCCTGCGCCGACCTCCATGTCGTATGGCTGCAGGATCACGCAGCCATAGTCCGCCCAATAGCGCTGCAGGGCCAGGATCAGTCCCTGGAACGAGCGTTCCGGGCGCATATGCGAAGGCAGGGAATCCATCGTCGGAATCGGGTCCAGGGGTCTTGAAAACGCGCGGGACCGTATCGGCGACGGAGCGGGGAATCAAGGCAATGGCATGCCCCGCCTGTGGCTCATGATGACGAGGGCCGGCCCCCTCACGGCCCAGGCTCTAGCCCGGACGATAGGCGCCGGTCACGGGATCGCGCCGCAGGGTCGGAATATCGCCCATGCCGGTCGTTTCGGCGACACGCGCAAGGCGAATCTCCTCCAGCTCCCGGTTGATCCGCACGGCGGTCTTATAGGCCCAGCGAATCACGGCGAGCCCACCCAAGGCGCCCGCGAATGCGATGAACGGTGGCATCGGTCGATCCTTCAAAATCCTCGCCCCTGGGTTCCCCGATCCTCGATTCCCCAAACCTTACACCATTGTCGCGCAGCCGGGGGCTGGCCGCAATCGCGATCCCTGGGGCCAAATGGCGCGGGGGGAGTGCCGCCAATGTGAAATTCCCGCGCCGAAAGCCGGCTCAAAAGCCGAATCTGGCCCAAATTGCCCGGCTTTCCAGCGCCGAAATCAGCTCGTCCGGCAGCGTTGCACCCGCCTCAAAGGCGGCGAGCGCCCCTGCCCCGGCCGATCTGCGGCCGAAGAACCCCGACACCAGGCCGGTCGCCGGTGCGATCAGCGGCATCAAGACCTTCTCGCCATAGCGGGCGCGCAGGGTCGAGCGAAGGTCGCCGATACCGTCCGCGAGCCCGAGAGTGACCGCGGTTTCGCCCACCCAATATTCACCTGTGAACAGGATGTCGTCCGCGCCCTTCAGCTGCGCCCCCCGGCTTTGCTTCACGAGGGAGATGAAGATCGCGTGGATCTCGCGCTGGATTGCCTTCAGCCGGGCGACATCATCGGGGTTTTCGGGAAGGAACGGATCGAGCATCGCCTTGTGCTCGCCTGCCGTGTAGAGCCTTCGCTCGATTCCGATTTTCCGGATCAGGTCCTGCAACCCGAACGAGCCGCCGACCACGCCGATCGACCCCAGGATCGAGGACGGATCGCAGAAGATCTCGTCGCCGGCGCAGGCGATCATGTAGCCGCCGGACGCCGCGACATCCTCGACGAACACCAGAACCGGCCGATTCTTTTCCGCGGCGAGCTGGCGGATGCGCAAATAGATCTGGCGTGACTGCACCGGCGAACCGCCGGGGGAATTGATGACGAGGGCCACGGCCTTCGCATTCTTGATCGAAAAGGCGCGGTCGAGCGTGCGCGCAAGGCCTGCGAGGGTCATGCCCTGGCGCAGCGGCGTCACCGCTCCGATGAGGCCCGACAGTCTGACGACGGGTACGATCGCAGCGCCACGCCTCATGCGTGCCGGCAGCCATTCCATCAACCTGTCGACCAGGCCCGGCCAGCCGCCGCGATCGCTCATTTGCTCGGTCATTCGCTCACCCCAAATTAACCATTTTGTTTCACGCGTCTGCCATTCAATCGCTTGGAACGGCCGTTGCACTAGGGCCGTTACGTAGTTGCGAAGGCTGCGACGACCAAGCAGCGGAAGGCGGAGGACAACATGAAAATCTATCTGCTGATGCTGCTGATCGGTACAATTTTGACGGCCATCCGCTTCACGCCTGCGCCGGATCAACGCCCCGAGGCGCGTCCGCAATAGGGTTTCCGCGTATTCGAAGGTTCAAGGCAACACCGCTTCTCCCGCCAGGATTTCAACCGCCAGTTTATTGGGCACGGCCGCTTCATCATTGAGCATCAACCCCGAATGGAGGCGCGTCGGCGCCCTGCCGCCCTTGACGGCGCGAACGAGCACGCGGATCGCGGGCTTTGCGGCTTCGCCGTGAACCGGCAGGATCTCGAGGCTGCCGAAGCCGCGCGTCAGTGCCGCCAAGACCTCCGCAATCCCGTCCGCGCGCCAGATCAAGGTGAGAACGCCGCCTGATTTCAGAACCCGCCGCGCCGCGTGCACCCAGACTTCGAGCGTCGCAGGACCCGCCACATGGGCCGATGCCCGTGCCGCATCGGGCGAGACGCGATGCCGCGCGCCATCGTTGAACGGCGGGTTCATCAGCACGACGTCGACACTGTCGGCGGAAAATCCGGCGGCCGCGAAGGCCTCGGCCGTCGCGGTGACGTCGAGCACCACGGCTTCGGCTGCAATGCCGTTAGCGATTGCGTTCTGGCGCGCAAGCGCCGCCAGGGTGGAATCGATTTCGACCAGCACCAGATCCAGGCCCCCCACGCGCCTTGCGAGCGCGAGGCCCGCAGCGCCGACGCCCGCGCCGAAGTCCACCACACGCTGGCCCGGACGGGCCGATGTCGCCGCAGCCAACAGCACGGCATCGTGACCGGCGCGATGACCGGAGCGCGGTTGCCGCAGGCGCAGACGACCGCCAAGAAACGCGTCCTCGGTGCAGTCGCAGCTACTCATCGGGACGCAATTCATGGGACAGGCCGGCGTCGCTGAGAATCCGGCGCGCCTCGAGGTTATCGTCCTCGTGGACGAGAATTCGCCGCGGCAGAATGCCGAGCGAGCCCTCGATCACACTCATGTTCTGGTCAAAAACCAAATGATGGATGTTGGCGCCATCGAGCAGCGCGCCGACCGCCGAAACCAGCACCATGTCGTTGGTTCGAACCAATTCACGCAATTTTCAGCTCTCCAGTTTCGGCGAGACACGACGACGCATGAGCGTTGTCAAGGGTCTGCCGCCCTTGCCGCGACACGCGGCACTTTCTATTGTCTGGGACAGACTAGCAAAAGTGGAGACCGGCGTGGCGGTTATTGTACCCTTCGAGAGCCATTCGGGCGCATCGATCGAAGCGCTGGTCGCGCTGCTTGCCGCCGACATGGCGCGTGTCAACGCCGCAATTCTGGCGCGGACCGGCTCGGAAGTGACGATGATCCCCGAAGTCGCCAACCACCTGATTTCCTCGGGCGGAAAGCGGCTGCGCCCGATGCTGACGCTGGCGATGGCCAACCTCACGGGCTATTCCGGCGACGGCCATATCAAGCTCGCTGCCGCGGTCGAATTCATGCATACCGCGACGCTCCTGCATGACGACGTGGTCGACGAAAGCGAGCTCAGGCGCGGCAAATTGTCCGCCCGCATGCTGTGGGGCAACGAGGCGAGCGTGCTGGTCGGCGACTTCCTGCTCGGGCAGGCGTTCCGCATGATGGTCGAGGTCGGATCGCTGCGCGCGCTCGATATCCTCTCCGCCGCGGCGGCGACGATTGCCGAAGGCGAGGTCATGCAGCTGGCCGCGGCCAAGAACACCGCGACCACCGAAGACGAATATCTCGCGGTGATTCGCGGCAAGACCGCGGAACTGTTCGCGGCCGCCTGCGAGGTCGGCCCGGTGATCGCCAACCGCCCGAAGGCGGAGCAGACCGCGTGCCGGTCGGTCGGCATGAATCTCGGCATCGCGTTCCAACTCGTCGACGACGTGCTCGACTATGGCGGCAAGTCGGCCAAGCTCGGCAAGAACATCGGCGATGATTTCCGCGAAGGCAAGATCACGCTTCCCGTGGTGCTCGCGTTCCGTCGCGGCAACGACAGCGAGCGCGCGTTCTGGATCAAGGCGCTGGAGCGCGGCGAGATCGGTGGCGGCGACCTCGATCATGCCATCGGGCTCATGAGCAAGCACCGCGCGCTGGAAGACACAATCAACCGCGCCCAGCACTATGGCGCGATGGCAGTCGACGCGCTGGCGCTGTTTCCCGCATCGCCCATGAAGAGCGCGCTGGAACAGGTGGTCGCGTTCTGCCTGGCAAGGTCGCATTAGTTGGAATGAGCACCACAAGCATATCGCTGTTCCTGCTCGCCGCCCTGATGATCGCGGTGATACCCGGTCCCGGCATATTTTACGTGGCGGCGAGGACGCTGTCGGGCGGCAGGCGGGCCGGGATCGCGTCCACACTCGGCACGGCGCTGGGCGGACTTGTGCATGTCGTCGCGGGCGCGGTCGGCGTCTCCGCGATCATTGTCGCCAGCGCCGAGCTCTTCGCCGTGCTCAAGCTGACCGGTGCGCTCTACCTGATCTGGCTCGGCATCAGGACCTTCCGCGAGGCCGGCAATCGCTTGCCCGAGCCGGTCAGTGCCGTCGGAGCACAGCGATCATTTCGGGAAGGCGTCCTGGTCGAGGCGCTCAATCCGAAGACGGCGGCATTCTTCCTGGCGTTCATTCCGCAGTTCGTCGACCCGGCGGCCGGCCACGCCGCGCTGCAGTTCATCGCGCTCGGCCTGATCTCGGTGGCGCTGAACACGTTTGCGGACGTCATCGTGGTGGCTTTCGCCGCAAAGGCGCGCGCCACTCTGATGGCGCGGCCGCGGTTGATCCAGCGCCTGAGGCAGGGCTCCGGCCTCTTCATGGCCGGCCTTGGCTTGTCGCTCGCACTCGCGCGGCGGCCGGTGACAAGCTAGCTCAACGTCCCCGCATGGATCCACCAGGCCGGATGATCGGCCATGATCGTTCGCGCCGCGGCTTGCGCGTCGCCCGCACGTGAATAGATCGCAAAGCAGGTCGCGCCCGACCCGGACATGCGCGACAGCAGCGCGCCATCGCTCGCCCGCAGCGCCGCCAGCACCTCGGAGATCGCCGGCTGTACGCGGATCGCGGGCGCCTCGAGATCGTTGGGCACCGGCGATAGGGCCTCGATCCAGTCACCGATCGATGCGCCCTGTTCCGGCCAGGCTCGCGCCTCGATCACGTCGGTTGCGCCGACCAGTAATTCGCCCTTGCGTAAACCCAGCGCCGCGAACACGTCCTTGGTCGCGACCGGGACCCGCGGATTGACCAGCACGCAAGGCAGTTTCGACAGGCTCAGCGGCATCAATTTGTCGCCGACCCCGGTCATGTCACAGGCTTGCGAGGCAAGGCACACCGGCACATCGGCGCCGGTCAGCAGGGCCGCGTCGAGAAGGCGCCGATCGTCCAGCGCAAGGCCGTTGAGACGCGCCAGAAGCCGCAAGCCAGCCGCAGCGTCGGCCGAGCCGCCGCCGATGCCGGCGGCCACCGGCAACACCTTGTCGAGGGTGAAGGCGCCGAGCTTGAGACCCGGCACCCGTTCAGCCAGCAGCCGCGCCGCCTTCAAGACCAAATTGTCCGATGTCTCGCCGCAGGCCTGCGCCAGGGGACCTCTGGTTTCGAGCTTCAGCTCTGGTCCGGGTTCAAACCTCAGGCGGTCGGCGCAATCGGCGAACGCGACGACGCTTTCGAGATCGTGATAGCCGTCGACGCGGCGCCCGACCACCCGCAGGGTGAGGTTGACCTTGGCGCGCCCGTCCTCGGTCAGCCCCAAAACGGTCGACTCGCGCGCGGCGGATTTGACATTCGCTTCGGCATTTCCGCTGACCATCATGGCGAATGTCAAATCTAGAACCGCACCAAACTCATGAATGACCGGTATCCTTGCGGTTCTCACATTGGCAAGGGGACCCGCCGCGACGGAATGCGAATGTCAGGACGAGGACACCAGTTTGGTCGACACCAGCATCGGCGATGATCAGCCGCCCTTGCCGTCGTCCTTACCGCCGTCTTCTTTCTTCTTGTCGTCCGACGACGCCGCGGACGACGAGCCCGGATCGTCCGGCAATCCGTTCACCAGCTTGGCTTCGATCTTCGGCAGGTCGTCGGGCTCGGGCTTCAGGTCGCGGGCGTGGGCCCACTGGAATCTTGCTTCCAGCGTCCGGCCGACGCGCCAATAGGCATCGCCGAGGTGATCGTTGATGGTCGGGTCCTCGGGCCTGAGCTCCACCGCGCGCTCGAGGTTCTTCACCGCATCCTCGTAATTACCGATGCGGTAATACGCCCAACCCAGCGAATCAACGATATAGCCGTCGTCCGGACGCTGCTCGACGGCGCGCTTGATCATCTTCATGCCCTCGTCGAGATTGACGCCCTGGTCGATCCACGAGTAACCGAGATAGTTCAGCACGTTTGGCTGCTCGGGCTGCAGCTCGAGCGCCTTGCGCATGTCGGCTTCCGCCTTGGTCCACTGCTTGGAACGCTCCTCGCAGATGCCACGGTAGTAGTAGTAGACGCTGTTGGCCTTGTCGTTGTTCGGCGGCAACACGTCGATACCTTGCGAATAGGTCTGCGCGCAGTCGGCGAACTTCTTGCGGCCGCGCTCGATATTGCCGAGCGCCATGATCGCCTCGAGGTCCTTCGAATCCTCGGCGGTGACGCTCTTGAGGATCTTGATCGCCTCCTCGCTGCGGTCGGCGGCGTCGAGATCGGTCGCGAGCTGAATCTGCGCATTGCGCTTCAGCGGCGAACTCGACGGCACGCGCTCATAAATCTTGATCGCCAGTTGAGGCTTCTTCACGGATTCATAGAGATCGCCGAGCGTCAATAGGGCCAGCGGATGATTGGGCACGAGATAGAGCGCGAGCTGCAGATAGACCAGCGCGAGATCGTCGCTGCGCCGCGTCAGCATGGCGCCGATGCCGTAGAGCGCTTCGCCCGCGCCCGCCTGCGCGGAATCGACCAGCGGCGGCATCTTCTTGCCGGCCTTGGTTTCACGCAGTCCCTCCAGCACCAGCGGGTGACGCGCGAGCTTCTTGTCGAACGCCTCATAGATCGCGGTCGCGGCGGTGTCGCTCTTGTTGCGCGACAGCCAACGCGCGTAACTCTCGGCCACGCGCAGCGTGGAATCGTCGAGCTTGTAGGCGCGCTCGAATCGGGTGCCGGCGTCCTTCTCCTTGCCCGCCAGCTCGAGGATCATGCCGGCGTGGAGGTCCTTGAACAGCGGATACCATTCCGGACCGCTCAGCTTGTCGATATTGGCGACGGCCGCCTTGGCGTCGCCGGCGCCATACGCGGCCCAGCCCGACAACAGCGCCGCCACCAGGTCGGTGATCGGCCCGCGGATCGACTGGTTGATGTTGGTTTGCGCGGCGGCGTATTTCTTCAGCTTGATGTCCCGCACGCCGACGACCAGACGCGCGACACGGTTGGATTTGTCGACCGCCAGAATGCGGTCGGCGAGCTTGACCGCCTCGTCGATATCCCCTTCGGCGACGGAGGAAATGAAGGCGCGATCCAGAATCTCGTTGTTCTTGGGGTCGGTCCGCAGCGCCGAGCGGTAAAATGCCGCGGCGGACGCGGCGTCGCGCTCGACGCTGGCATGGCGGGCGGCGAGCCAGCTGCCCGACGCGGTCAGCGATTTCAGGTCCCGGTTGGTGGGAAATTGCACCGCGGTGTCGGCGGGATGATCGGGGGTCTGCGCCGACATCGAGCGAGGCACGACCAGCGCAGCCAGGGCGAAGGCGGCAACGGTCCAGCGATTGCTACGAGTGGAATACATCACGGTTCGCTCTTGCTGTTAGGAATTGGCGGATCGTCTCGAATGCGAACCCAACCGGCGGCATCAAGGCAGGCGACCATGCCGCGTTTGTCGCCTAACCGCAAGGATTGGGGTACGATTCAGGTGGCGTGAAAGTCTCTTCCTCGCCAAACCCCGGTAGTATGGCTGTATCGTGACCGGCGCGCGACCGCAAGCGGCCCCAACTCACGCAATCGTGCGTCACATGGCCTCGTAGTTCGGGCCGCCGCCGCCCTCCGGGGGAACCCAGGTGATGTTACCGTTGGGGTCTTTCACGTCGCAGGTTTTGCAATGGACGCAGTTCTGGGCGTTGATCACGAACCTTGGACCTGTCGTCTCCTCCACCCATTCATAGACGCCGGCCGGGCAATAACGGTTGGAAGGACCCGCATAGACGTCGTGTTCCGAGGTCTTCTGCAGGTTCGGGTCGGCAACCTTCAAGTGAACCGGCTGATCCTCCTCGTGATTGGTGTTGGACAGGAATACCGATGAGAGGCGGTCGAAGGTCAGCTTGCCGTCGGGCTTGGGCGGAGGGATTGGCGCATGCGCTTTCGCTGCGTCCAGCGTCCGGCGGTCGGGTTTGCCGTGCGACTGCGTTCCCAACAGCGAGAAGCCCAGCGTGTTGCACCACATGTCGAAGCCGCCGAGCGCAACGCCAATGATCGTGCCGAACTTCGACCACAGCGGCTTGGCGTTGCGGACCGGATGGAGGTCCTTGCCGACCGGTGAACTCCGCCAGGCATTCTCATACGCGACGAGTTCGTCATTGGCCCGGCCTGCCGCGAGCGCTGCGCTGACGTGCTCCGCGGCGAGCAGGGCGCTGCCCATGGCGTTGTGCACGCCCTTGATGCGCGGCACGTTGACGAAGCCGGCCGCGCAGCCGATCAGCGCGCCGCCGGCAAAACAGAGGCGCGGCACCGACTGATAGCCGCCTTCGGTGATGGCGCGCGCGCCATAGGCCAACCGCTTGCCGCCCTCGAACACGCCGCGCATCGAAGGATGGGTCTTGAAGCGCTGAAACTCGTCGAATGGCGATAGATAAGGATCGTCGTAGTTGAGATGCACGACGAAGCCGACGGCCACCAGATTGTCGTCATAGTGATAGAGGAACGAGCCGCCACCGGTCGAATTGTTCAAGGGCCAGCCGAAGGAATGCTGGATCAGGCCCTTCTGGTGCTTGGCCGGGTCGATCTGCCAGACTTCTTTCAGGCCGATGCCGAATTTCGGCGGTTCGCTGTTCGCATCGAGCGAAAACTTCGCGATCAGTTGCTTGGACAGGCTGCCGCGGGCCCCCTCGGCGAACAGCGTGTACTTGCCGAGCAGTTCCATGCCGCGTGTGAAGGAGGACTTATGCGAACCGTCCTTGGCGATGCCCATGTCGCCGGTCGCGATGCCGCGCACCGCGCCTTTGTCATCGTAAAGCACATCGGTCGCGGCAAAGCCCGGATAGATTTCCACCCCGAGCGCCTCGGCCTTGCGCGCCAGCCATCGGCAGACATTGCCGAGCGAGCCGACATAGCAGTGATGATTGTACATCAGCGGCGGCATCATGATGTTCGGCAGCCGGATCGCGCCGCCCGCCGTCATCCAGTAGAAACGGTCGTCCTTGACCTCGGTCTTCAGCGGACAGTCGTCATCCTTGCGCCAGTCCGGAATGAGCTTGTCGAGGCCCACAGGATCGATCACGGCGCCCGACAGGATATGCGCGCCGACCTCGGAGCCCTTCTCCACCAAGACGACGTTGAGATCGGCGTTGAGCTGCTTCAGCCGGATCGCCGCGGTGAGGCCGGACGGCCCGGCGCCGACGATCACGACGTCGAATTCCATCGATTCGCGCGGGGGGAGTTCTTCGGTGCTCATGATCTGATCTCAGCCAGCATGTTATTGCTTGTTGCGCCCCCTTGTTTCCGATTTTTCGGGGGAGGACAACCACGGAAATGCGTTTCGCAATTGCGCAAGACGACCTAAATTGGCTCCGCCCGAGTGACAATCCGCCATGATCCCCGATCCCGCAATCACCATCCGGCAATTGCTCGCCTTCTATCTGGAGGCCGGCGTCGATTGCGCGCTGGCGGACGAACCGGTCAACCGGCTGGCCGATCCCGACATCGTGCCGGTCGTCGCCACCGCCGTGGCTGCACCGGTCCAGCCCGCAAGGGTCATCAGCGCCGCCCTGCCCGCCCTGCGCGGCGAACCGCCACCGGCGCCGGATGCGGCGATTGCGTCGGCGCGGGATGCGGCGCGCACCGCTCCCACGCTCGAGGCGTTGCGTGCGCTTCTGGAGAATTTCGACGGTTGCGCGCTGAAGCAGACCGCGACGCGGCTGGTGTTCGCCGACGGCAATCCGCGGGCCCGCATCATGTTCGTCGGCGAGGCGCCCGGCCGCGACGAGGACATCGAGGGACTGCCCTTCGTCGGGCGCTCCGGCAAATTGCTGGATCGCATGATCGCGGCGATCGGGCTCGACCGCAGCAGCGCCTACATCGCCAATGTCATTCCCTGGCGGCCGCCCGGCAACCGCACCCCGACGCCGCAGGAGACCCAGATCTGCCTGCCCTTCATCCAGCGCCAGATCGAGCTGGTCGATCCGGACGTGCTGGTGACGCTCGGCAATCCCTCGACGCAGGCGCTGCTCGCAACCCGCGAAGGCATCATGCGAAGCCGCGGCAAATGGATGGACTATCACACCGGCACGCGAGCGATCCGCGCGCTGGCAACCTTCCATCCGGCCTATCTGTTGCGTTCGCCCTCCTACAAGCGCATGGCGTGGCAGGATTTGCGGGCGATTGCGAAAGTTCTCGGCGACCTGAAGTCGTCCTGAGGCAGCCGCACAAATCCGATCTCAGCGCCCGGGCGGCCATTCGGGAAAGCGCGGCAGGCCTTCTCCCTCGGCAAGCCAAGGCACATCGTGCGAGGTCCAGATGTGAACGACCGGCCTGGCGGCCGGATCCTCATCGAGGGTCGCGACGCGAAGCACGACATGGGGCTGATCCGCGCGCTCCGCAACGATATGCGTGCCGCACGCAGAACAGAACCGCCGCAACCGGCCTGGAGAGGATTCGAAGGCGGAGAGCTTTTCCGCACCCGCAAGCAGACGAAAATGGTCGCGCATGACGCGCGCCGTCGGCGCGTATGGCGCCGCATGCGCCTTGCGACAGGTCGTGCAGTGACAAAGACCGATCGGGGTGTCGAGGCCGTCGACCTCGTAACGCACCGCCCCACACAGGCAGCTGCCTTTCAGCGTCACGGGGCTCCTCCTGTCTCATATTCGCGCGCCCGCGAAATGATGCGAACGTCAGAACCGGGATACTACGGCGACTTCGGCCGCACGATCGCCCAGCCGATCCGCAACAGCGGCTGCCGGCCGTTGACGATCCATTCGAACGCCCGCGGGACCTCCGGCACCAGGCCGGGAAACCGTTGCGCGATGTCGGCGGGCGGCGTGCCGACCGTGTCGGACGCACGCCAGACCACGACACCCCCGCTCTCCTTGAATTGCGCCGGCGTCAACCAGGGTGTCCGCTGCGGCGTGCCGTCGAGCAACAGATGTGGACGTCCGCTGTCGAGCGAAACCAGGCTCGCGAGTTGCGCATCGCCGGTCACTGCCCGGAGCGGCTGATTGGTGCGCCGCTCATAACTGTCGCCGAAGAAACGCGCGATCTCCGGGGCGGGCAGCGAGGTGGCAACCTCGCCGCTGCCGGTCCAGGGCAGAAACAGCGTGGTGAAGACGACCCCCAGCGCCGGCAAGACGATGGCGATCGCCCAGATCGTGCGAAGCACGCGCTGGCGCCGCAAATGGATGAGATCGCCGGTCGCGACGATGATTGCAAGCCCCGACATCATCAGCGCAATGCCGGTGCCGCCGACGACATGCTCAAGATCGAACAGGCCGGCGATCAGGCTGCCCGCGAGTGCCGGCGCGATGGCGAAGCAATAGACGAAGTCGCGCGCCAGTGGCTCGACCGGCGGCCGAAAGATGATCGGCGTCTCTTCCGGCGCGCGGCTGAACCTGCCGGAATTGACCACCACGAGGACGATGATCGCGGACATCGCCAGCAGCTGCCCCCCGAGCAGCCCGCCCCAGTGTTGCGCCGTCGCACTCAAATCTGCGAGGTGCGGAAAATGCGGCAGCGACAGCGCGCCGGCTCGGATCAGCCAGACCACATAGGGCAGCGCCAGCACGACGATCACCACCAGCGCAAACAGCGGATCGAACGACATCAGCGTGCGGCGGCCCTCGACGGTTGCGAGCGCAAATCCGGCGATGAGCAGCAACAGGCCGATCGCGGCCGGCGTCGTCAGCAGCAAGAGACCGGCTTCGATCGACCATGCAAACCAAACATTGCGGCGGCCCTGGCCGATCAATTGCCAGGAATGCAGCAGTAACAGCGCCCAGATCGGCCGCGCCAGCACCAGGGGACCGAATTCGAGGCCGCGCGCGGCGAACGCCGTGATTGTCGTCGTCAACAACACCGCAAGCACGGCCTGTTGTGCACCGACGACAGTCCGCGCCAAATGATAAAGGGTCCAGAAGGTTGCCACCGCGCAAAGCTGAGCCAGGAGATAGACGCCGAACATGTGATTGCCGGCGGCGCGAAACGCGATATCGGCAAGCCAGAATGCCAGCGGCGGGCCGAACTCGGTTCCGACCTGGTATTCCCTGCCGAAGGCGATCACGGTTGCGAGATCACCGGGCGGGCTTCGGTAGAACAGGAGCGACACCAAGAGCCAGAGCGCCGCCTGACCAAGCACCACGATCCAGACCGTAAGCCGCGGCCGGGCGCGGATCAGTTCGACGATCAGAGAGGTAAAACGCATGAAACGTCCGGCAAACCGGACCGGTCTTTAAAGCCGGCCCTCCGCGATGCCGACGTTGATAAAGCGCGTCAGCCGCCGAGGCAACAGATTGATCCGCGTCAACACTCCAACACCCACACAAGTCTTATTTTGCCTTGGGAGCGGCCATCGGAGGCGCTGCGGGCCGCGCAGACTTTTCACACGCGCGACGTTTCGGATCGCGTCAAACAGGACGGGCTTCTGCTTGCCGGCGCAAACGATCACTACGTGCCGCTGGCTCGACTTTGGGAACAGGCGCGCGAGTTGTCGCAGGCCCGTTCGATCACCACTTACGGCCAAGGAACAGGGGGCAAGCTCACTGCCACGTCGGAAATCTTCCCCTTGCGATCGCCACGACCTCGGATTGGGCACGCAAGATCAGCGGATGACGGATATGTCCGCCCCCGCAGCTTCAGCAGGCGGCAGCTCAAACGCGAATTCGAGGACGGACCGCTCCGAGGGGTGGTGCTTTTCGCGCGCGGCCACGACCGGCGCGAAGAACCTGCGGTGATGCGCCGACGGTCCCAGCCGGTCCAGTGCGGCGAGATGCTCGGGAACCGCGTAACCCTTGTGCTGTTCGAAGCCGTAGCCCGGGCAATCCTGGGCCAGCGCACACATCAGGCGATCGCGCGTCACCTTGGCGATGATGGAGGCCGCCGCGACCGACATCACGAGCCCGTCGCCGCCGATCACGGCCTCGCAATCGCAGTCGACATCAACCCGGTCGCGGCCGTCGACAAAGACATGTCCGGGCATGTCCGGCAGGGCGCGCACGGCGCGCGCCAGCGCCCACAGCGAGGCACGCAGGATGTTGTCGCGATCGATCCGGGCGGGTGAGGCAAAGGCCACGGCAAACGCCGAGGTCGCGCAGATCTCCTCGAACAGCTCCTCGCGCCGCTCGGCGGAAAGCCGCTTGGAATCGTCGATTCCCTTGGGGATTCGCTTGGGGTCGAGCACGACAGCGGCAGCCACCACGGGACCCGCCAGCGGACCGCGGCCGGCCTCGTCGCAGCCGGCCACCGGCCAGACACCGCGTTTGATCAGCGCCCGTTCGCGGCGAAAGCTCGGCGGCGCCACCGCGATGACGCCGTTGCGTGCTGGCGCCTTGGTCGGTTTTTCGGGAAGACGAATCATGACCGGGATCGTTGCGCAAGCGCGGCGCGCGACGCAACCGGGAACTCGACGCAATTCCCGCTATTCAAACGCTGGGGTCAGTCCGGCAAATGAACGCGCTGGTCCTCACCCACCTCGATGTTGGGTGCGACCACGACTTCCCAGGGATGATTATCGGGATCGGCAAAATAGCCGGAATATCCGCCGTAGTCTGTCACATGCGCGGGCTTCAGCAGCGAGGCCCCTTTCGAGACGGCGAAATCCAGCACCGCCTCGACCTCCTCCCTGGCGCGGCAATTCCATGCCAGCGTCATTCCACGAAACGCCTGCGGCCGCGGGCGATCGGGCAGCGTGACATCCCGGGCAAGCTGATCCCACGGGAAAAGTCCGATCGCCGTGCCACCGGTCTCGAAAAACGCGACGACCTCGCCGGTGGCCTCAAATCTGCGCCGAAAGCCGAGTGCCTCGTAAAACGCGATGCTGGCGCGCATATTGCTCACGCCAAGCGTGACCATGGTGAGCCGCGCGACGGGTGCAGGCTTCTCATTCATGACGGATACTCCTCGGCGCCCTAAAACAAACTGAGCTGCTGCCCGCTGCCCTTGGGCCTTGCGAAATGATCAGTCGTCAGTTTCGAACGACGCTTGTTGAGGCCGAGCTTCTCGCAGGCGATCTCGAAGCGGCGGCCGATCATCCAGGCCATCGGACCCGTCCCCTTCATCCGCGTTCCCCACTGCGAATCATAGTCGCGCCCGCCGCGCATATCGCGGATCAGGGTGAAGACGTGGCGATAGCGATCGGGATAGTTCGCAAGCAGCCATTCGCGGAACAGGTCGCGCACCTCGAGCGGCAGCCTTAGCAGCACGTAGCTCGCCTCCTTGACGCCGGCATGCGCGGCCGCGTCGAGAATGCGCTCGATCTCCGAATCGTTCAGCGCCGGGATCACGGGCGCGACCATCGCCGTGGTCGGAATGCCCGCGGCGGAAAGCGACTTGAGCGCCTCCAGCCGCCGCGTGGGCGTCGAGGCGCGCGGCTCCATGGTTCGCGCGAGCTCGGCGTCGAGTGTCGTCACGGAGATCGCGACCTTGACAAGATTGCGCTTGGCCATCCGCGCCAGGATATCGATATCGCGCGTCACCAGCGCCGACTTGGTGACGATGCCGACGGGATGGCCGGCGCGCTCCAGCACTTCGAGGATGCCGCGCATGATCTTCCGCTCGCGCTCGATCGGCTGATAAGGATCGGTATTGGTCCCGATCGCGATCATGCGGGGTTCATAGCCCGGCGCCGCCAGCTCCTTCTCGAGAAGGGCCGGCGCATCGGGCTTGGCGAACAATTTGGATTCGAAATCGAGCCCCGGCGAGAGGCCGAGATAGGCATGGGTCGGCCGCGCGAAGCAGTAGACGCAACCATGCTCGCAACCCCGGTAGGGATTGATCGAGCGGTCGAAGCCGAGGTCGGGGGAATCGTTGCGTGTAATCACCTTGCGCGACGTGTCGAGCGCGACCGTGGTCGCGAACGGCGGCAAGTCCTCGAGACTCTGCCAGCCGTCGTCGAACACGACGCGCGCTTCGGCCTCATAGCGTCCGCTGGCGTTGGACTGCGCACCGCGGCCGCGGCGCCGTTGCTTTTCGATCGCGACCTCGAGCTCGGGAAAGGGCGAAGGCGCACCCGCCGGTTCGGAGGGCGCCGTGACCGGCGGGTGCTTGAGGGCATGAGAGGATGCTCGGCTCATGGATGGCTAGATAGCACATCTCATGAACAAATCAAGAACAATACAGCATCAATCTTTGAACCGGTAAGACGGCATCCGGCGACGCCCAGAGCCGGAAATGACAGTTTTATGAATGATCTGGCGCAAGGAGGCTATCGCCAAAGCGAGGCATATCGACGTCGCCTCCCTTGGACTGTCGCGCCATGAAATCACACATCATTGAAGAGCTCGGGCAAGCGGACATCCTGCTGCCATCGCTGGTAGCCGAGGGGCTGGCCGCCAACGACCGCATCAAGGTGCGCATGAGCGCGCTGCAGGCGGCAGCCCAGCATGCGCGCGAGCCCGATCGCCCCTCGACCGATCTCGCTTTGGAGTGCCGGACGGCGGGGATCAGCCCTGCCGTGCTCGCGACGATGATCGGCGGCGCGCATCTGTCCGCCGATGGCCGCCTGGCCGCGCCAAATCTCGCGACGCTGATGAAGGACATTGGCGATGACGCAATGACCATGATCCGCGCGGTCAGCGCCGGAAAGGCGTCCGAAGGCCAGGCCGGCGGACGCGCGCCTCGCGGCGATCCGCGCCGCGGGCTTGCTCGAGGCCGGCAACGACGTCGCGCTGGCGCGCATCGCGCGCCTGACCGGCGTCGGCGAGGGCGGCGACAGCCTGCATCGGCTGGTCATGGACCTGCACAAGGCGCTCAACCGGCTCGCGGCGGATTGCGCCGAGGAGGTCATGGCCGGCGCCCATGTGTTCGGTCTCAAGCCAGGGGATCGCACCGCCGTCGAAGGCTTCATGCGCGGATTGAACGAAACCCGCGCATTGAAATTCAACCATCCCGGCCTCGATACGATGGCGACCCGCTCCGGTGAACGACTGCTGATCCAGAACGACATCGGCACCACGGATGCGCATGTGGTCGTGATCGCCGTCGATCAGAACAAAGTGACGGTGACCTACACCGACGTGCATCTGGCCCGCGCAAAGTTCTTCATCGGACTGTTCGAGAGGTTCGCGGCAACATGGAGTGGGCTCGATCGTCACACCGCGGCCGGCCTCGGCGAGGACGACGCGTTCTTTCTCGTCACCGGCGAGTATGACGCCGACGGCGACAGTGCGCGCGACGAGTTCCTCGCCGCCGTCGGCGCCGCGCTGGTGTTCCTGATCGACTGGAACAAGGCGCGCAAGCTGTTGCGCAGCTGGGTCGCCAAGGACGACGCGGCGGGCATTCTCGAATGGGCCGCGCGCCACCGCATCGGCCACCGCGGCTTTCTCGAACTCGGCGGCAATGAATTGCTCAGCGCCGCGGTGCGCAATGCCGCGCCCGCCCGCATCGGGTTCGGCGAGCGGCTCGACCAGACGCTCGGTCGTACGGCTGCCATCGACTTCCTCAAATCGGCGTTGCGCAATTCGACCGAAGCGCTGCTCTCGGGACAATCGGTGCGGCTGGTGCGCGACCGGATCGAGGCGGATCTGGTGCGGCATCTGGAGCGGGTCGACAGCACGCTGCTCGCGATCGTGACCCGACAGGTCGGGCTGGCGCATGATCTTGCCGTTGCGATCTCCCGCCACCTCGCCGCATTGCGCGCCGGCCGGCCCGCCGACGGCAAACTCCTCACCGACCGCGCCGGCCGCATCGAGCAGAAGGCCGATCGCATCGCGATCGAGGCGCGCAGCGAGGTGACGCGTCTCAATGCCCGGCCGGTGATCGGAGAATTGATCGACCGGATCGAGGAAGCCGTCGACGAACTCGAACAGGCGGCCTTCATTGCATCGCTCGCTCCCGTGAACGTCGACGTGGCCGCGCTCGAGGCGCTCGTCGAGCTGTGCGCGGTGGCGATCACCGCAACCGAAGCGGCGGCGTCTGGTCTCGCCGCTGCCGCCGAGGTTCCGGAAGGCCGGCGCGCCGATTCCGAGGACGCGCTCGGTGCCGTGGTGCGCCTGATCGACGCCGAACACGACGCCGATTCGAAAGAGCGCGCGATCACGATGCGGGTCTTCACCGGCGGCTTCGACGTGGCGACATCGCTCGCGGTGCTGGAACTCGCCCGCGCCATCGAACGCGCAACCGACCGACTGGCCGGGTTCGGGCACCTGTTGCGTCGATACATCATGACCGATCTTGCAGCCTAGTCAGGAATAGCACATGCAAATCTCGCGTATCGGCGGCGCATCGACCGAGCAGCGTTCCGCCGAGGCGATCGGCGCCAAGGCCGCCAATCTGGCGCATATGGCGACGCTCGGCCTGCCGGTGCCGCCCGCCTTCGTGCTGCCGGTGAAGCTGTGCGCCGACATCTGCGACAATAACCCGCGCGCCGAACACCATTTGCGCGACGGGCTGACGGAAGGCGTCGCGTTTCTGGAAGACGCGACCGGAAAACGTTTCGGCGACCGGGCCAATCCGCTCCTGGTCTCGGTACGCTCCGGCGCGGCGCGCTCGATGCCCGGCATGCTCGACACCGTCCTCAATGTCGGCTGCACGTCGAGTGCGGTGCGGGGCCTGATCCGCGCCACCGGGCGGCCGCGGCTTGCATGGGACTGCCGGCGGCGCTTCCTGGAGAGCTTTACCGAGACGGTGCTCGGCCTCGATCCCGCGCCCTTCGCCGCGCGGCTCGCCGAACTGGTCGCGCGCGAGGGTGTCGCCAGCGACCGCGAACTCGACAGCGAGGCGATCGAGCGGCTCGCCGAAGAGGAACTGACCCTTATCGAGGGACGGGACAATGACTGGCTCGAGGACGCGAGCATGCAGCTCGAGGCCGCGGCAAGAGCGGTCTACCGGTCCTGGATGAGCGAGCGCGCAAAAACCTACCGAAGGCTAGAGAACCTCGAACACCTGCGCGGCACCGCCGTGACCGTGCAGGCCATGGTGTTCGGCAATGGCGGGCTTGCCTCGGGCGCAGGCGTTGCGTTCTCGCGCGATCCCTCGACCGGGGCGGCACATCCGATGATCGACCTTGTGCTGGATGCGCAAGGCGAAGACGTGGTCTCCGGTCGGCGCACCCCCGACACGGACGAGACGATCGCTCGCGCGCTGCCTGCGATCACATCCGAGCTCGGCGCGGTGCTGCGGCGGCTCGAAGCCGATTTCGGCGACGTGCAGGACGTCGAGTTCACGGTGGAGGACGGCAAATTGTGGATCCTGCAGACGCGGGGCGCGAAGCGGACGCCGCGCGCCGCGCTCAGGTTCGCGATCGACCTCGTGCATGACGGACTGATCACCGGCAAACAGGCGCTAGAGCGGATCGCCGATCTCAACCTCGACGCGCTGGTGGAGGTTTCACTGGTGTCCACGGACAAGCCGATCACCTCGGGCATCGGCGCCTCGGGCGGGATCGTGGCCGGCCGCGCCGCCTTCGAGTCCGGCAGCGCCGAACGGCTTGCGGGCGCGGGCGATCCAGTGATCCTGATGCGTCCCGATACCAATACGGCTGACGTCGCGGGTTTTGCGGTGGCAGCCGGTATCGTCACTGCCGTCGGCGCCCGCACCGCCCATGCTGCGCTGGTGGCACGCCAGATGGGCAAACCCTGCATTGTCGGCTGTAGCGACATGGCAATCGACGTCGCCGCAGACCGGGCGCAGCTCAGCGGCACCGCGATTTCGGCCGGCGACTGGGTCACCGTCGACGGTGACAGCGGCTGCATCTATCTCGGCAGGCTTGAAACCGTCGCGACCCGTCCCGAACGCGAGCTTGCCGAAATCGCAGGCTGGCGGTCGGAAGCCGACGACCATCACCACCACAGGAAGACTACGGCGCAGCATCAGTCGGCCTACCGCTGAGCGGCGGCGCCGCCGTCCGTTGGCACCTTCATTCACCCTGCCCCAAAAAAGCTGCAAGCGGCCGCTGATTTGAGTGTGACAAGGTGATAACAGTGCGGCGTTTTCCACTTCTTCGAGGTGTCGACGAGCCACCATGCTGAGTGTCATTATCCCCACCGAAGGCGTCGAACAGCCCGCGGTCGCAACCCTGTCCGCGCTCGTTCCGGGAGCCGCGGCGGGCGTCGTGCGCGAGGTCCTGCTGGTCGATCGGACCAACAATGGCGTGATCGAGCGGGTCGCCGACGTCGCGGGATGCCATTTCCTGCGATCCGAGGGGCCGTATGCCGCAGCCCTTGCGGCCGGGGCCTCGCGGGCGCGTTCGCCCTGGCTGATGTTCCTGCGCGCCGGCGCGGTGCTCGATTACGGCTGGATCGACGAAACCATGCAATTCATCCAGGGCGTCGCGGCCAGCGGCCGCCCCCGCGCCGGGGTGTTCCGCTATGCCCGCTCGCCCTATTCCGAGACGAGGGTACGCGACCGGTTACGGTCGGTCGCACGGCTGGTCGCGGGTCCGCTCGCAGACCAGGGCCTGTTGATCGCGCGCCAGCACTACGACCAGCTCGGCGGCTACGCACCCAACGGGCGGCGCGCGGAGGCGCGGCTCTTGCGGCAACTCGGACGCTCCGCCCGCACGGTGCTGCGCAGCCGCATCATCATGATCTGATCGGCCATCCCGGAGACACCGTCGCCACAGATACTTGCCAAAGTCAAATAACTATTTGACAATGGCAATCATCGAGGTGCCCACACCCGTGTCCTCCTTCATCACGTCTTCCTCCGTCACGTCCTCCTCCGCGTTCCAGCCGGCTTGCGATGAGGACGTCGCGGCGGTCCGCGCCTTCAACCGTTTCTACACGCGCAAGCTCGGCGTTTTGGACCAGCATCTCCTGCAAAGCCCGTTCTCCTTGAGCGAGGCGCGGGTGTTGTACGAACTCGCGCACCATGACGACGCCGCCGCCAAGGAGATCGGCATCGAACTTGGCCTCGATCCCGGCTATCTGAGCCGGATCGTCCAGACCTTCGAAGAGAACGGGCTGATCACCCGCACGCCCCTGCCCGCGGACCGCCGGCAGTACCAACTCAGCCTGACGGCCAAGGGGCGTCAGGCCTTCGCCAAGCTCGACCGCAGTTCGCACGACGAGATCGCGGCGATACTCGGTCAACTCGGCGGAGCCGAACGCGCCGCGCTCGTCAACGCGATGGGAATGATCAAGCACGTTCTCGAGCCGCGGGCCGGCGC
>WNGQ01001760.1_pt1 | contig 22177 bp, 19 predicted proteins | sample 5407661 | NCBI WGS metagenome assembly WNGQ01 (sample SAMN13153382, study PRJNA577476) | soil metagenome | isolation source: 60 cm soil or saprolite under Garry oak tree replicate 2 | place: USA:California | collected 2016-06-15 | reverse complement strand
CGCTTTGGGGATCAGGAACTGGCAACCTGCAAGAGCAAAGCCGAGGTCAAAGCCTTGCTCCTCAAACGGCATGAAGCTTGGAAGAAGAAAAACGGGTTGTCCGTAGTACAACCCCCAGCCCAGTTGGGTCTTTGGGATGTCCCAGAGGCTTCAACGGGCTTAGGTTAAGGTTGAGAACCCAGGCCAAATGCACTATTTGGTTATGGTCTTGGCAACTATTGCGGTCCTTCCAGTTCCACCATTTCAAAAGCAATTGCCTGGGTCATTTTGATGATTGCGCAGCATGCCCTCCGCCTCCTCTGCTATCATGCTTCGCAGCGACTCTGGCTCCAATACCTGTACGTATCTTCCCCAACTGAGGAGCCATTGCAGTATTTCGCTTTCCTGGCGCACATGGAGGGTTACCAGCAGCCCTTGCGCGCTTTCTTCTACGGCGACCATGAAGTAGGAGCGTGACTCTCGCACCCAGCGCGCTACCTCCTGGTCGAACAGGGCGCGTACCACTACTCTCTGCGCTTCTTCCTGTCGCCGCTGCTGCATCTTGAAATCAGTAGGGCGCTGAAACGTGCGGGACAGTAATTCCAGGTTCTCCATGCGATCGAGCCGGAAGTTTCGGATATCCTGACGCAAATGACAGTAAGCTACCAGGTGCCAGGCATTTGCATAATGTACAAGTCCATAGGGATCTGCTTCGCGGGTCTGCTGCGTACTCTGGCCATTACGGACGTAGCGCGTATGGTAGCAGAAACGCACTGTGGCGCGCTCAATGATCGCCCGGCGCAGTTGGCGCACCATCTCTGTCTCGGTGATATCCTCAGTAGAACCGCTGGAGATAAAGAGAATGCTGTCTTGTAGGTAGCGCACTTCATCGCGCAGCTTCTCAGAGAGGACACTCTCGATCTTGCGGCTGGCGGATTGGGCGGCGCTACGATACTGTGCATCAAAATTTTGTGCCGTAAAGTCGCTGCCCAGTAGGAGCATCGTCGCCTCGTCCGTAGTAAAGCTCAATGGGGGTAAAAAATATCCTTTCATCAGCGAGTAACCACGGCCAGGAACGGAGATGAGCGGTACGCCCGCCTCGCCCAGCGCCTGGATATCGCGATAAATGGTGCGTTTACTGGTCTCGAAAGTCGCCGCCAGGTCTTCGGCGCGCTGTCTCCCTTTGCCCTGCAATTCCAGGACAATGGCCAGCAAGCGATCTGTCCTGTTCATAAGTCGTTAACTCTCTTTGCCGCGCACCAGCGAGGTGAAAATACCAAACGCCGCGATGCACGCGCAGACGATAAAGGTGGTATGGAAAGCGTGCGTGAAGGTCTGTTGTAGATTGGCAATTTGAGCCGGCGTCAAGTTTTTGTTGGTGATAAGTTCGTGACCCGCGGTGGCGCCGCCCAGGCTGGTGAAGATGGCTCCTGACAGGGCGACGCTCACGCTCTGGCCAACCACGCGACCGGTAGCCAGGAAGCCGGCGGCGCTGCCCTGCTGTTCTTTAGACGCTGCACCCATCAAGGCGCTGTTGTTGGGTGATTGGAAGAGAGCCTGGCCCATACCGGTGATCACCAGGCGCCAGATGATATCCCAGGTCGAACTATGGGCGTCAAGCTGGCTGATCAATATCAGCCCGATACAGGCTATGGTCAGCCCTCCCGCCGCTAACCAGCGCGTGCCGAAGCGGTCAGCAAGCGTTCCACTGAACGGCGCGATGACGGCAATCGTGAGTGGCAGTGGCGTGAGAAGCAGCCCCGCCTGCACGGTCGTGAAGCCACGCAACTCTTCAAGGTAAAACGGCAGCATGAAACTCACAGCGAAGAGCGCCAGAAAGCTCAATACGAGGCTCAAGGTGGCCGAGAGAAAGACACGGTTGTGGAGCAATGACAGGTTGATGATCGGATCGGCGACGCGTTTTTCAACAATATAAAGAAGAATTAAGGCAATAACGCCTGTTGCAAGACAGCCGATGAGCAGCGGTGAGTTCCAGCCCCACTCTTGACCAAAGGAAAGTCCCAGCGTAATTGCGACCAGTCCCAAAGCGAGCAGGATCGCTCCCGCCGGGTCGAATTTACCACGGTTCCAGCGCATTTTTTCTTTCAGGATGCGCATAGTAAGAATGAGGCCGATGATACCGATAGGAAGGTTCACGAAGAAAATCCAACGCCATGAAAGGGTAGATGTGATTATACCGCCCAGCGTTGGGCCCGTGCTCACTCCGAGTGCGACGACCACGGCGTTGAGTCCCAGCGCCCTGCCTCGTTCATGCGCGGGAAAGGCGCTTGTCAGCATCGCCGGGCTAATGGCCATGATCAGCGCACCGCCGAGACCCTGTAATGCACGAGCTGCGATCAACAGCCCCAGCGAAGGAGCGAAGCCGCAAAAAGCCGATCCTACAGTAAAGATGATCAGGCCGGCGGCCCAGATTGGCTTGCGTCCGATCATATCGGATATACGCCCTGCCGTCAGCAATACGCCCGCGGTGACCACAAGATACGCGATAATTACCCACTCTATCTCCCCACTGAGGGGTACGCCGAAGGAGCTGGCGATCGCTGGCAGGCTGATATTCACAATTGACGAATCCAGCGTTGCCATGAAAACGCCGATGGCGACGATGACCAACACTGCCCATTTGTTTGCCTGCTCTGTTTGCTTAGGGCCCGGGGTATCTGCCTGTGGCCGCGATCCATCGTTTTCAGGCCCGGTGAAAGGTGGTTTTACCTGGCCTTGAGTAAGTATTTCCTGCTTTCCTGTTTCCTTTTGTGCCATATCAGTATCCATTTGCCGCGAAGGTCAAGGGTTAGACAAAAAATAATGGGCGCAACGCTGCGCCCATTGATGCCTGGTAAAAAAGATTAAATGATCTCGTCCGCGAAGAAGCGTACCCAGAGCAAGGATACAGCCAGGCCGGCAAGAAGCGTAAAGAAGGCAATGGCGCCAGAATATTCCTTGTTGTTCGGGTCTTTGAACGGGTAGAAAATCATCAAAGCCAGCCAGGTAATAGTAAGCACTGTCGTCAGGCTGAGCTTGGTTGTTTCAGCGTTAGGCCGGTCAAAAATATGATAGAGAACGATGATGAGCAGGCCCAACAGTCCCACCAGAACCTTCAAGCCAATGAGGATTCCACCGCCAAAATCAACCGCCAGCGTTGGTTTGATAAAGAGAAAGCCGCAGATCCACAGGAGGGTAAGTATAGCCCCCCCAATTATCGTTCTAAGACGTACGGTACTCGTCACGCTACAAGGCTCCTTTCGAGGAGTTAACTGAACTGCTCGTATGTTGAAGCAGCCACAAGGTTGCCTATCTAACCTCTGTACCAGTATTGTAGTCGTTGTGACAAAATAAATCAACAGCCGATACTTTTTTTTAGACATTTGGAGATAAGGCATGTCATCCCTTCGCTTCTCTCAGGGCAGGCTCTGAGCGCAGCGAAGGATCTGGCGAGATTGCCGCAGAGATCCTTCGCTGCGCTCAGGATGACAGTCAGGACAGCTCTCAAATCCGCTCACGGGAAGTCTTATCTCCAAATGTCTGCGACTGCCAGAGTTGAATATCACACACACCTGTGATATGCTACCCTGTAATAATAAAGCCATGAATAATGAATTTGTAGGTTTTGCCCGCCTTCAGCACCCTGCGCTTCCTGTAGAGGCGCGTGCATTATTGGTACCACCCGTTCTACTGGGAAGTGAGGAGAGGTGTACTCATGTCTACTGCGATTTGGGGAGAGCCAGAATCACGACCTGATCAGGACGTTCCCGCATCATTGCTCAAGCGTCTTCTACGCCAGATGATAGCGCAGTTTGCATGCACTGGTGCATGTATCGCATTGTATGATGAGCAATTCGATCACATGAAGATACAACTCCACGTGCGCTTGCGTAACGGGAACTCGACGACGACAGCGGCTCCTCAAAACGCAACGAATACAGAGGGCAATATCCTTGATCGCCATATCACCGACAGTCTGCCTGATCCTTCTGCTTCGCTTCCTGGGCGCGCGAAACGTATCACACAGGCGCTAACCTCGGAGGAGGTAGAGGTCGTGACGCCACGGCAGTATGATCTCTTTCCCATAGGCGCTACCTATCGGCTTGGACAGGATCTGATTGGCTATGTCTGGCATAAAAACGAGACGCATATCATGCGCCACGAGGATTACTTCGCCTTCTTTTATACAGGTCCTAAAGAAGATTTAAAGATAGATGTCGTGCCGACATGGTACCTTGTTGTACCAATGCAGGAGCCAACACTTATCGACGAGGTCTACGGCAGGAAGAAACAGTCTGGGGTGATGGGCATTATTATCCTCTATCAGACCACTACGGGAGCGGTATTCCTGCAAAGGCAGCGCTCCGAAGCACGAGAATTCGCCGAACGTATCGCGCTTTACCTGCAGAATGACCAGTTACGCAGTCAGCAAAGACGTTCAAGCGACTATTTAAAGCAATTACAGAGTATCAGTACCGCCTTCCCAACGTCTGTACAACTAGCAAAACTCGTAGAGAATGTCTATCAATTCACCTCAAGCATTGTTGATGTTTTATCAATGTTGATCAGCCTCTATGACCGCGACACGGAAAAGATTTATGACGTTTTTGCTATACGTGAAGGAAACCGCGTGGAGGGCCTGGCCGAAAAGCCCGAGATCATAGAGCCAGGTGAGCATCCCGTATGGTGGAGGGCCACTCAAGAGAAGAAGGAAAAGCTGCTGCTGGATCTCAGCCATTATGAAAGTGGGGAATACGACGAACTCTTGACCGGCACATGGGGTGATCAACGTAAAGCTGGTTCTTTTTTGCTCCTGCCAATGAAGATGTTTAATCGCGTCATTGGTTCACTCTGTATCACCAGTTTGCATCCAAATGCCTACCACGAAGAGGAAATACAGATCCTGGAGACGATGGTACAGATTGTAACGGTGAGTATTGAGAATGCCAAACTGTACGAACGCTCGCGGGAGGCACTGCGCGGGGCAAAAAAGCGTGAAGAATTGCTGGCCGCGATGAATAGTGCGCTGCAAACCATTAGCGTCAGTACCGTCCTTGATGTGAATGATATTCAGCACAAATTCGTTGAATCCGCGGCCAAACTGGCCCAGACGGAGATGAGCATCTTCTTCCAGTGTAGCGCCGACAAGGAACAACTGATTGTGCAAACTGCTTACGAGACGCAAAAACAGCGATTCCAGGGAAATGAAGACGTTGACTATGCAGTCAATCAAGAACATCACGATAAACTGTTAGAAAAGATTCGCATTCCGTATAAGGGCTCTCCGCTGGAAAAACTTGTCGGATTGGGTTTTTTCTACCTCGATCAATCCATAGCGGCAGAACTTGCCGGCGCATGCGATGAGGGAGGGACCATTTTCCTTTTGGAGACAGGTATCCAGAAGATGCTCATGATCCCCGTCTTGTACCAGGCGGAACTGATAGGCATCCTGGGCGTGCATACGCCAAAGCAGGTACGCAACTTCCGCCCATCAGAGATCGGTATGCTCCTGGCTCTTAGTTCACAGGCAGCCAGCGCGATACGCAATGCTCAGCTTTTTGAGGAAATACAGGTAGCATACGCTGAACAGCAGCAACTGGATAGGCTGAAAGATGAATTTCTCGTCACTGCTTCTCATGAGTTGCGCACGCCCCTCAGCGCTATCAGTGGCTATTCAACTCTGCTCAAGCGGCAAAGTAGCCGTATTAATCCGCAGCAGATCACGCGTTACGCCACAAAGATAACCGGCGCTGCCCAACAATTGACCGACCTGGTCAACAGTATGACCGAAGCGGCAAAGATAGGCGTGGTAGACAAGAAGCTTGATTTGCAGATCGGCCCGGTGCAATTGCACGCTGCCGTGGAAATGGCGGTGAATTTGCTCAGTGTCAATATTGAGCAGAAGCTCGTGACCCAGGTGGGGACTGATCTGTGGGTCGAAGGGGATCCGCTGCGTGTACGACAGGTGATTTCAAACCTGCTGGATAACGCTGCCAAATACTCTGAGGGAGATTCACGCATAGAAGTTATCGCCAATGCGACAGTCCTTGCACAAGTGGGGCTGCCTGAAGAACAGTTCGACATTGAAACAGACCCGGACCTTCCCGTGGTACTGGTGCAGGTCTATGATGAAGGAGAGGGTATCGACCCTGAAGATCAGCAGAAAATATTCGAGAAATTTGTACGGGCGACACGCTCTTTGACAACCCCTGTACGTGGATCTGGCCTTGGACTCTTTATCTGCCGCCGCTACATTGAAGCGATGGGTGGCAGATTATGGTTGCAGCAGAGCGTCCCTGGGGAAGGATCGGTTTTCGCTTTTTATCTACCACGCATGGAAGCGCCCGTTGAAGTTGAAGCAGGTAAGGGTGAGCAGGATGAACCAGAACCACCACAACAAACCTCGTAAAGTCCTGGTAGTCGATGATGACCCGATCATTCGCGATATGATGGTCGATATACTCGATTTTGAAGGATATGCTATCAGTACAGCACGGCATGGCCTTGAAGCGCTGGAAATACTGCGCGGCGACGAGCACTACCTGGTCTTCCTTGACGTGATGATGCCCGTGCTGGATGGTCAGGAGGTGTGCGCGGTCCTGCAAGCCGAGTCCGAAGTGCGCGGGCGGCATGTGATCGTCCTGATGTCGGCCATGGACAAAATAGCCGAGGTCTCCTCTCTCATTAACTTTGTGGATACCATTATGCCCAAGCCTTTCTCCGTAGACGATGTGTTAAGGATTGTGCAGCCTTATATGGAATGATGCCATGTGCTTCTAAAACTCGGTTTCGTCCAAACAGGCGCGACGGAGGGCGATGAGGTTATCATGCGCCTGTTGTTTTGAGATGGCGGCTGTCCAGCTCCGTTATCGGCTGATATCTATCCATGAGCAGGCTTTCCGTGTCAAACATGCCATGTAAGCTTGCCACTATATACTCGCCATAAAACTTGGTAGCGCGGCGCACGTCGTTATCGGCACTGTCAGTGAAGACATGGTAGACGAAGAAACGGCGCGGCTCCGTCTCTGAACGATACGCCTGGCTCGCGATCAAGCCCTGTTCTTTTTTGGATTGCTTCACATGCTCTCGCAGGATGGTCATGACTTCCTTCTCAAATCCCGGAACGGCAAGAAACGTTGTAGTATAGCAGATCATTAGTCTCTCCTCTTGAATGAGCATATCGCTTGAACACCTTCCTATGAAAAAATGTAAATGACGAATGACAAGATGTCAACATTACCATGAAACATACAGGAGTATGATGGACGACAAAAATTTCTATCCCCACTTTACGCAAGCCGAATTTGCACGTCGTTATGCTGTCGTGCGAGCAGCTATGCAGGAGGCTGATCTCCCGGCGCTGCTGGTCTACGGCATGCCATCCATGAGCAGCGAAGTGCAGTACCTTTCCAACTACGCGACAACGAGGGAGGCATTCCTTATTTTCCCTGCTGAGCCTGAACTCGAACCGGCGCTGTTCGCGCAAATGTACAACCACATTCCCACAGCACGCAGGATCACACACTTCACCGGCGTGCATTGGGGAGGGCCGGATACGGCGGAGGCTGCAGTCGAACATGTCAGGCAGCGGGGGTTTGCAGGGGGCCGTATTGGCCTGGTGGGGAGAATTCCCATGGGGCACTATGGAACTCTGAAACAGGGGCTGCCAGAGGCCACCTTCGTAGACTTCACCGCGTGGATGCTCAAAATCCGCCTCGTCAAGAGTGACGAGGAGCTTGATGCCCTGCGGATAGGGGCAGAGTTTTGTGACCGGGCCGTTGAGGCTCTTGAACGCGAGGCACGCCCGGGGATCAGCGAATATGAGCTAGCGGCCATCGTTCAGTGCTCCTACCTGGGATCAGGGGGCAGAAGCCATATTCATTATATGGCCACCACCCCTATGAGTAACCCCAGCGTCTGTGTTCCGGCACAATACCAATCGAAGCGCATCCTGGAAAAGGGTGACGTGCTCCTCACAGAGCTGAGCGCTCACTACTTCGAAGGATACCCCGGTCAGATCTTGCGGCCATTTACCATTGGTACGCAGCCGACCCCGCAGTACCAGCGCATGTACGATGTGGCCGTCGAAGCTTTCAATCGTATCGCGAACGTGATTCGCACGGGAGCCAATACTGAGGAGGTCCTGGATGCCGCCGAGTATATCCATCACGCTGGATACTCGATTTGCGATGATCTCGTGCATGGTCTTGGAGGTGGCTACCTTCCTCCCATCCTGCGCACGCGGCGTACGAGCGCCAGGCCAGCTCCCCCCTTTACCTTCAAGGAGAACATGACCATCGTTGTACAGCCCAACATCATCACGGAGGATGAGCGCATGGGCGTACAGGTGGGAGAGTTGTTACGGGTAACGAACAAGGGCGTGGAGTCGCTGCACCGCTATCCGATGCGCTTCATTCAGTGTAACGCGTAATTGAAGCGCCACTCTTTTGACGTATACACTTGCCGTTTGTCGACGCTCTCAGGTTGACGTAGCCAGAGCGAGACATGCGTTGGCTGCAAAGCAAGAGGGCCACTTCAAAGAAGCAACCCTCTTCATTTTCCCATCAAACGCGCTTGTTATCTTCCTTTGATGAGAATACCGTTTCCAGTGCTCCGCAGGCCAGTCTCAGCAGGGGTTAGAGGACAGCACCTGGCGGAAGTTGTTGAAGCGCAAGGTTGGCCCACCTGGCGCAGGATATGCCAGCAACAGCAGCCCACCATACTCGGCCGTCGAGGTACCGCCGAAGGTTTTCTTCGTTCCTGGGATGTGAGCACCGCCGAGCTGCCAGGTACATCCCTCGTCCGAGTTGCGGGTGGTGTAGATGGGGTAGAAGTTGGCACCCACTGGCAGATTCACACAGCCCTGACCTGGATTGGGATCCGCGGGATTCGCTACGTGGCGCTGGCACGGCGGAATCGTGTCGAACTCGATGCGCGGCAGATCTGTCTCAAATGCTACCCGGCTGTATCTCTGCGAGCCGTTGATGAGTGGGCTGGTGAACAGGATCGATCGGGGATTTAATCGATTGTTCGCCCCTGGATTGCTGAGAGATCCTGGCCAGGTATGCTGGTAGGACACACCATCGAAATCGGAATCGGTGCCAGCGCACCCCGTTATAGGGATGCGTGTCGAGGAGGCGGCGCTCAAGCAAAGTGTGTCGTCCTCAATCCCACTCAGGGTCTTATCGGTATCGTGCACACCGTCCTGGGTACAATTCCCCTTAATATCGATGGCGTTGCAGTACTCGAAGTGCCCGATCTCGTCCGAGAACGCGACGTTGTACGAGTGTGCCGTCCATGATACGCGCGTATGCTCGCTTGATGTGCTATACATGGGGTGGAAGGCGTAGGGTAGAACCGTGCAGCCTTTACCATTCGGATCGAACTTTATCTGCCCGAAGCCGTTGGCAATGCTGGCAGTCATAGAGCCCGATGTACCCTGTGTCAGGTCGTGGATGACGACCTGGAAGCCGGCCTCTGTATCGTGCAGGGCAACCGTCAGGGTGTCGCCAGACCGCATGAACAGGTCTTTGGTGGGATTCGGCGTCAAGACCGCCGGGTTCGTCGCAGTTGACACAGGATTGGCGGGGGCCTGCGCCACACCGTTTTTCGTGACGAACGCAAAGTTCACCGGCTCATCGCTGACGAGGTCACGGCAGGCGGTATTGTTGAACTGGTTTGTGTTCTGGTTCTGAATGAGGCTGTCAATATTGAGCGCGCCGCACCACTGTGTGGCATCACAGCTAATGCCGCCAGGCAATTCAAATGGTGCCCAGCCGGGAGGGTAGAACTGCATCTCCATGAATGCTGAGCCCGGGTGTTTGCCGATATAGTGCGGGTCATTTGGGTCCGCGCTATCGAAGATATTCGCGTCGCTATTTGGCGTGCATTGATTGGTAAATTCCGGCGCAGACTGCGTGTCACACATCGCCATGCCGTACCAGAAGGCGGGATGTATTTGGAAATTGAAGGTGCCGCCAGTCCCATTCTGTTGCGGCAGCTTCGGCGGATCCTTGGGCAAGGTCAGCCGGGAGACATACGAATTGCCGGAATCAGGCTTGTTGGAGTAGAAGAGGAGCGACGGCTCGTCGTGCCCAACGTAGTACTCCCCATAATCATTCGCGTCTACACAAATTTGTTTCTGCACACAAAAAGGTTCTTTGTCACTATCGGCTTTAGCAGCCCTGGCGTGGAAAATATTTCCACTCGACCCTACAAACATAAAGCTTCCAATTACCGTAACGAAGGCTACCAGTGAGAACATAATGCTCATCCTCGAGCGTGATGTGGGAATCATAATCTGGCTTTCCTTTCAAAATAATGTTGTTACAGTGTCGAAAAGCACCCTGTGTGACATGTCCTGGCGATGCGGAGCAAAGGACAATTCCCCATAACGATTATGGAAGAAACTCGACGATATGTCAAGATGGGTTAAACCATGTATACTTCTTTGCACCCCGAAAACCTGGTCCGAATCTTGATAATCTAACTTTTGTGGTAATATGGTAAAATAAGCGCAACCTGTTCAGGTTATGAGTTATCCTATTACAACTAAGAGCGCCTGAAAGCCCCGCGCTTTCAAGGCGGGGCTGAAGGGCGACTTCCTTGTTTGGAGCTTGGGATGGGTGGATATGTTGACAAACCATGTTGTTTCGACTATAATAACCGACATGGAAGAGCTGTATGTTCACGAACAGCACAGTGTGCATCATATCCTCTACCATATCATCTTTTGTCCGAAGCGACGACGCAAGGTGTTGGTCGGACCTGTTCATGATCGGCTCAAGACAATCATTGAGCAAGTGGCAGAAGAGAATCAGTGGCCTATTGTGAGGCTGGCGATCCAGCCTGATCATGTCCACTTGTTCATTCAGGCTAATCCCTACACCGAGCCCTCTGACATCCCTCGTCTCATCAAGGGCCGCTCTTCGCATCTGTTGCGAGAAGAGTTCTCACATCTGATGCGGATGCCGTCCCTCTGGACACGTAGTACGTTCTATTCTACGGCTGGCCAGGTGAGCAAGGAAGTCATCGATGCCTATATTGAAAGGCAGAGTCGATCATGAGCAAGAAACCGAAAGGCTTAGAGCACACCTACCAGGTTCGCTTGTACCCAACCCCTGAACAAGGACACTTGCTCATGGCCCATTGCCAGCAATACATCAGTACCGTCAATGTGCTGGCTTCTGCGCTGGATGCCGATGTGATCCCACACGAGGGCTTCAGCACGAAAGACTTTGTGGCGACTCTCCCCTCCTGTGTCAAAAATCAAGCCTTGCGCGATGCCCGTTCGCTCTTCAAGCGGTCCCTTGAGCTGGATAAGCTCCCTGTCCTCTTGAAGCCGATTTGTCAGTGGAATAACCAGAACTGGCAGATCGAAGCAGGCAAGCTCACGTTGCCCGTTTGTCTGGAAGGCAGAGTACAGCAAATCGAGATGACTTGTGCGGATCTCCCGTTGGAAGGCTTGCCCGGCCTTCTTCGTATCAAGAAGAAACGAGGCAAGTGGATAGCCGATGTCACCATGACCCAGGAGAAACCTGCACCGCGCTCTGAGGAGGGCGTCATGGGGATTGATCTGGGCATCAAAGTCCCTGCCGTGGTTCATATCCCAGGGAAGGGAACCCGCTTCTTTGGCCATGGCCGGTATCAGAGGCACATGCGCAGGCGCTTCTATGCTCGTCGCAAGACGTTGCAGAAGGCTGGCAAGACACGGGCCCTCAAGAAGAGCAAAGGCAAAGAACGCCGTTGGATGAAGGATATCAACCACAAGCTCTCTCGACAGATCGTGAACCATGCCCATAAACAGGGCGTGGGAACCATGAAAATCGAATCCTTGCACGGCGTACGCAAGGGCACGACACGCACAAGTCGTGGGGCATCCGCCCGCAAAAACAACCGCATGAAAAACAGTTGGAGCTTCTACCAATTGACTCTCTTCATCAGCTACAAAGCGGCACGGATGGGCATCAAGGTAGAGCAGGTGGACCCTGCTTATACGAGCCAGGAATGTCCAGCCTGTTTGACTCGTAACAAAGCACAGGACCGAACCTATGTCTGTGCTGATTGCGGATGGATGGGGCATCGAGATGCTGTAGGAGCAGTCAACATCAGCCGAAGGGCTGGCTTGTCTGGTCAAAGGACAAGTGCCACAGGAGCATGAGGCTCGGCCTGTGGACGGGCTACCTGAGCTAGCCCTTGAACTGTGAAGCGTTGATCCCGAAGACGAAAGTGATTGAGGGGGAGCCCATCAGAACCCCCGCATTGAATGCGGGGAGTGCTCAGTCTGTAATGATAATCGTATTAGTCCGACTCTTTCTCAGGATATCACCTCAAAGGAGGGTTTTCATGGGCATGATCAAAGATGGCCTGTCCTACTGGCAGGCCGACACCGCGGGGATCGATCTCCTTGATACTACACTTGGAGACCTCTTAGATAGCCGCGCCGACGAAATTCCCGGTCGCGAAGCCGTCGTCTACTCTTGCTATCCTGAATTTGGAGGCGCGTTGGATATTCGCTGGAATTACGCGGAATATCGCGCGCGCGTTGACGCGGTGGCGCGTGGGCTGATGGCGCTTGGTCTGCAAAAGGGAGATCACATCGCGGTGTGGGCGGCCAACCTGCCGGAATGGCTTTTGCTTGAGTTTGCCACCGCTAAAGCCGGGCTGGTGCTGGTCACGGTCAACCCGGTATACCGCGCGGCAGAACTGGAATATGTGCTCAAGCAGGGTGATGTGAAGGCGCTGTTCTTCATGGCGCAGGTGCGCGATCACAACTGCCTCGCAACGGTCCGTTCGATGGTGACGCCCGGTGAGAAGAACGGAGAAGTAAGTAGCGAACGTTTGCCCGCACTGCGCTATGTATGCTTGATGGGCATGCCTCCCAGGGGCTTGTTAGAGCAAAAGGAATGGCGTCCATCTATGTTTGGAGAAATGGTAGCCGGCGGCGCGGCTATGAGCAAGGAGGCGCTGCGCGAGCGACAAGCATCGGTACGGCCATCAGACCCCACATGGATCCTGTATACCTCCGGCACGACGGGTTTCCCGAAGGGGGCCATGCTCACCCATTACAACATTATCAACGATTTATTAATGGGATTATATCGCTCTGATGCATTGGATGGGAAAGGCACTCGCTATTGTATCCCCCTACCGTTTTTCCATATTGCGGGGGCGGGCATCGCGGCTGGCGCGATTGTCGGCAAGATGACGCTGCATCCCTTGCTTGCCTTTGATCCGCTCAAAACGCTGCAGGTCATCAAGCAGGAGAACTGTGAGTATATCTTCGCCGTCCCCACCATGCTGATTGCCATGCTCCAGCACCCTGAATTCGAGCAGTACAAACCCACAACGTTGAAAGTGGTCTTGAGCGGAGGCGCGCCGGTGCCTGTGGCAGTGATGGAGCAAGTCAAAGAGCGTATGAACGCGGATGTCGCTATCACCTTTGGACAGACAGAATCTACCGGTGGGGTCACGTATACTCCACCTGGTGACTCCTTTGAGCGTAAATCAGCGACGGTGGGCATTCCTCACCCGCACCTGGACGTCAAGGTCATCAATCCCGCAACCGGCGAGGTTGTGCCATGTAGGGAAAGAGGAGAATTTTGTTGCCGGGGCTTCGCGGTGATGGCAGGTTACTATAACATGCCGGATAAGACCGCCCAGACCATAGATGCCGACGGCTGGCTGCACACGGGCGACCTGGCAACGATGGATGAGCTGGGCTATGTCAATATCGTGGGACGCCTGAAAGAGATGGTTATTCGCGGCGGCGAAAACATTTTCCCACGCGAGGTAGAGGATCTGCTGATTCGTCATCCGAAGATAGCCGACGCGCAGGTACTGGGCGTGCCCGATGCCTTCTTCGGCGAAGAACTGCTGGCGGTGGTACTGCCCAAGGAAGGTGAAGAGATCAGCAAGCAGGAATTGCGCGACTTCTGTAAAGAACGCATCAGCTACCAGAAAATACCGCGCTATATCCAGTTCGTGAAGTCCTATCCCATGACTGCCAGTGGCAAGGTGCAGAAATTCGTGCTGCGCGAGCAGGCTATCGAGGCGTTAGGGCTGCAACAGGTGGCAGAGACCAGGACGGCGTAGTTTTCTTGACATGCGACGCTACCGACTGGTAAAATGAAACGCGACGCTTGCATTTGTAAATTTATTGAGTAGTGAGAAAACGGATATGGAGAAGCCACAAACGTGGCGTGACCTGCTCGCAGAGATCATCGGGAACCCTGATGAGAAGCGACGCATCGCCAGAGCCCTTGATGTCAATCCACTCACTTTGACGCGCTGGGTGCACGGCGAATCCGTTCCTCGCCTGCACAATTTGCGCCGTTTGCTCGAAGTTGTTCCTGACCAACGTGCCAGGTTCCTGCCCTTGATCGTTAAGGAATTCGGCGAGTTTTCTCCCGCGTCCGGTGAGTTTTCTCCCGCGCCGGTGAAGAGCATCCCTGTCACGTTCTACTCATACATCCTCAATCTCTCTAGCACTATTGCCCCTGAGCAACGGTTCTGGTCCATCTGTAATACCGTGTTGCACGAGGCCCTCAACCAGCTCGATCCAGGTCGCCTTGGCTTGCAACTGAGTATCATCCAGTGCCATACCCCCTCTTACGGGCAAAGCATTCGGTGTCTCCGTGAGCGCCTGGGACTGGGAACTCCTCCATGGGAGGAGCAGATGGAACCCCAGACACGCTTCCTTGGCGCAGAATCATTGGCCGGCTACGTTGTCTCCATCAACCGTCCGCAAGTCATTGCGAACCTCAACGAGAAGCACGAGTTTCCAAATCATCTACCTGAACACGCTTTGAGCGCAGCTGCGGCCCCTATCCTCTATGCAAGCCGCGAAGCCGGCTGTCTCCTTGTTGCGAGCACGCAGCCGGATTATTTTAGTTCTCCTGCTCTGCTTGAGCTTATCCAGGAGTATGCCTCGCTGCTGACATTGGCCTTTCGCCCCGAAGATTTCTATGAACGTGAGCGTATTGCCCTCCAGATTATGCCATCTTTCGAGGTGCAGCAATCCTACTTTGCTAGCTTCCGGCAGCGTATCATAACGCTCCTGAAAAAGGCGGCCAGTGACCGGCAATCGATGAGCTACCATGAGGCCGAGCGGCAGGTATGGTGGCAGATAGAAGAGGAACTCTTGCAGCTCCCTTGAATTCCAGGTTTTGCAGGCACAAGGGCGTGAGTCAGTACGAGAACAGCAGCCACGACGAAGAGAATGATCAAGATCGCGAAGCCTCTGAAGCGCCGTGCAATGCTGCGGCAATCAGGGAATGGGGGCAGATCGACTGCTGCTGGTATTGAGGGCACTCACACTCAAAGGCCTGGTGTTCTCCCGCTTCACGGTGGTATACGTTGTAGTAGATCCCCTGGCTGTCCCGAACCTGATAATGACCGAGTGACATGATACGTGCATGGGGTTTGCTTTGTTGGCTCGCGGCGAGCGCATCATTGAGCGCAATGACGCGCTCGGCCCTCATGCGCTCGGCCTTTTCGCGCGCGAGCTCTGCTTTGACCACCCGTTCATGCATCACCCACAGTTTCTGGTTCTGGCCAATCGTTTCCCGGATGGCAAAGATAAGCCGCAGGATCAGCAGTACCATAAGTATCCCAACCCCAATAAAGACCCCCATCCTCAAAGTACTATGGCCCCGCGTGGACATCGTGTAGCCCAGGAGAAAGACGACGATCGGGACGAACAGGTAAGGGAGCAGGGATTTCCATAAGAACGATGCGGATGATGGCTGGATGGCCTCTTCCATGGGTGGTTGAGCGCCAGGTGTCGTCCGCGTGGACAGGGTCCTGGAGGCCATGACCATTCGCATAGCACGAGCGCCCAGGCCGACCAGCATGTAGCCCAACGGCCATCCCACGTCCAGCATCGTTCCTGTGGCATACATGTTGTTCAGTTGCTGGTAGTCATAGATACTATCGGTAGCCACAATAATAATGAATGCGAGCGCGAGGATGAGCGCAACCGGCCGGATGGTAAGATCATTGGAGTGGATGACTAGCAGCACGAGGCAGAAGATCAGCACGAGCGTCATGAGGGGGTAGGCCGTGCCGACGACCTGACCCAACATCGAATGGGCTCCATGCAAAATGGTCGGGCCGAGTATGAAAAACCAGCTAAACGTGGTTACTCCCACCATGATCATCAGGCTGTCCAGCACAATACGTGTCCGTGTATCGGCTGCGAGTGGCCGCGTGGGCAGCAGGAGAAGAGCGATCAGCACGAAGGGATAGGAACCCAGGAAGCCGGCGTCTGCCCAGGTAGGAAAGAGCTGTGAGGCTGGGAGTTGTAGGATATTCTCGTTGTATGTCCAGAGAACCTGTCCAATGATGTAGCTCAGAATACCCAGGCCGAGCAAGAGGGGTACCCAGCGCTGGCTCGTCTTAGCCGGAGCAACTCGTTCTGCAAACGAGGGAGGGGACTGTCTGATTCGATGGATAACCTCTATGAAAAACGGGAGCGCCAGTATCAAACCAACGCCTTCGAGGAGGCCCTGGATGATATTATCAATAAACGTCACCCGTGCTGGCCCGCCAGGTTTGATGAGCAGGTAAGCAACGAACAGGCCGGTGAGTACAATGACCAGAAGGCCGCTCTTCCAGAGGGAACGCATGCACTGTCCATCAATGACGGTCAGCACCTGCCCCCCCTGCTCAGGTTGCGGTGCAGCGCTGATCCCTGTGTCCGTATCAGCCATGCCCTCATGATCCTTTCGACTCGCGTGCTACGATTGTTCTTAGTGTAGCATCTTATTCTTTCCCTGTCTACACGGATTAGATTAAGGTACCGGGCAATAAATAGCTGGGTATGGTAGCCCAAAGGACAAGCGTTCAGCCCTGTAGATCGGGAAGGGCATTTTTGTCGAGCAGAGTTCCATTGAGGTTGGCTCCCCTGAGATCGGCTCCCCTGAGGTTGATCCCACTTAGGGTCGCCCTGATAAAATTGGCTCCCCTGAGGTCAGCCCCGCTGAGATCGGTCCCCACGAGGATGGCTTCACTGAGTTGTGTAAGGTAGAGATCGGCCTCCCTCAGACAGACAATGGAGAGATCTGCCCTGCTGAGATTGGCTCCGCTGAGGTCAGCCCCGCTCAGGGTTGCCCCTTTGAGGTCAGCGCAGCTGAGGTCGCTATCGTTGAGGGCCGTTTTGATGCACAGTGCCCACCTGAGGTCGGCTCCGCTGAGATTGGCCTCCCTGAGGATTGAGCCGTTCAGCGTTGCACCTCTCAGGGTGGCTTTTCTGAGGTCAGCACCCCTCAAGGTCACTTCTCCGAGGTCGGCTCTATTGAAGTTTACTCCTCTGAGAACGGCTCCGCGCAACGTTGCTCTGTTGAGGGTCGCCGAGTACAGGTTCGCCTCCCTGAGGTCCGCTCTGTTCAGATCCGCCCCTGAGAGATCGGCCCCGCGAAGGTCGCTTCCGACGAGATCGGCACAGCTGAGGTTTGCCCGCGAGAGGTTCGCTCCAGAGAGATCGGTTCCCCTGAGGGTGGCCTCGCTCAGCGTCGCTCCGCTCAGGTTCGTCCAGGTGAGGTCCGCACCATAGCCGTCAGCTCCGCGCAGGTTGGCTCCCCTGAGGATCGCCCCGCTGAGTGAAGCCCTGATGAGATTGGCCTGAAAGAGGTTGGCTTCAGAGAGATCCGCGCCGTCCAGGTCCGCTTCCCTGAGGATCGCCCCGTTGAGGTTTGGTCGTTTCTCTAAATGCTTAGCTCTCCACGTATTCCAGGCACGTGAACCTTTCTTGAGAAGTTTGAGCTGGTGTCGGTCTGTCATTGGGTCACTTCCTCTCCTGCCCGTCGCTCTCATTATATGATTAGGGGAGAGAACTCACAAGGGCGAGGTCCAATTATCCTACACATAAGAAATAAGTCACAACATGGGAAAGCAATGCACTTCATGGCTGCTACGGTGTGCTACAATAAAAAAATTAACTGCTTAAGAGGGAGGACGAGCGAATTAGGGAGGGTTCCTGAAAGGCTAGAAAATGTATGAATTAATTGTCCTTTCGCTGTTGATGTCAGGAAGTGCACATGGTTATTCCATCATCAAAACCATGAACGATATCGCAGGTCCCTACACCAAATTCAGTCATGGGCGGCTCTATCCGCTTTTAGTCAGGCTGGAGGAGGAGGGATCTGTTGTGACCGTTGACAATGCAACTGTCGAGCAAACAAAAGGACGCCCCCTTCACAGTTATGAGATTACGGAAAAGGGCCGCGAACGTTTTCATGAGCTGATGATGAACATCACCTCGAATGTAGGAGATTATCAAAAACTGTTCTTACAGGTGCATGGCATGAGTCCCTCCCACAATAACGCGCTCGTGAAAATCATGCGACACGTTGCCGATCAGTGGCAATTAGAACTCGAGTGGGCAAACGGGTTGCTCGAGGAAGAACGAGCACAACAGAAGTAGTTTTTGTCCGTTGCCTGACTGCCTCGGTTCTTTGGCTATTCGCTCTCCGGTGTGGACTTCCGAACATACATGACTCGGATTCGTGGCGTTGACCCTCCTCATTTTCGGATGGCCCCCAGCGATTGCAGGTCGTTTACGACCACTTCAACATCCGCGGGGGAAAGCTTCAATATAGTTGCAATATGCCTGACGCTTCTCTTTCCGTCTACTAAGGCGAAGATCTGCCTGTGCTTCCGAGGCCAGGAATTGATCACGCTCTGTTCTGCTTGCACGATCCGTTGTGGAGGTGTGTTCTGCCTGGCTAACTGTAAAAGGCCTTCCGGCTGCGCGACATGGTGCGGGGGGGGGAACCATATCGCGCAGCGGTCGGCAGGTCCGCCGGTTGCGAAACCCGTTGTGGAGGCGCAACGTGTCTCGGCGGAGGTAAGGGGTCCGCTGGCGCGGGACGAGGTGCGGTCTTGTGCAGTGTGAAAGCCTCCCGCGACCAGGCGAGTTCGCGTTGCCCCCACCCGGCTAACCAACGCAGAGCCTCGTCATCCGAAAGAAGTTTTCTCCCATCGACCAGGTTAAGCACATGGCATGCAGCAACGTGTCCCTCAACCAGGTGCAGGTGCGCTCGCCACATCTCCCCCATTTCTGTCCTCTCGGCCTTTGGAAGCTCAACATGAACAACCCCATTTTGTCGAGACATCTTCAGGACCCACAGGAGGCTCGCAAAGTCATTGGTGTTCACAAGGTATCCTCTCGGCCAAGAGACAGGACATCTCTTGCTACTCCATGTCTATATGCTGCTGATCTCTGAGGATATACCGCGCGGCAGAAAAAACATACTACATCGTTTCAACCAACCCTCCTCACTCAGGCGGGACTCCGCTCGTTCGGCATCTCCCTTGAGGCAGATGTGGATACTGTACTCTCATCATTGCTCTGACTTGCTCCTTTTAGCATCTCCGTACTAATGATTTCATAGGCTTTGCTCCACGCATCTTTCATCTGCGGCGTGAAGGCATCACCGAGAAAATCCTGGAATGTTTGCAGAAGGAGTTGTCCAACAAGTGGGTAATGCGCAGCTTGCGCGCCGTATCGTTGATGACGCCCGCCTAAATTCCGTATCACTTGTGTCAGGTTCTCGCCCCGCTCCACGCCTGCCACGACCACAGCAAGCGTGGCGATCAGCGACGATTCTTGTCGTCGCATGCCTTCCTCCGTTGGTGGAAAGAGCTGGCGTGTTTGAGGATAGCGCGCAAAGAGCTGGGAGTAAAAATGCTGTGCAAACGCCTCCTTGTGTGGGGCGACCAGGTTGAAGCTATCCTTTAAAAGGACGGGATCCATTTCTAGCTCTTTTTCACCGGACTGCACTTTGATATGGCCGCTGACCAGCAGTTCATACGTGACCTCCTCGATCTTATCAGATGGCTTGTGAAGGAGCGTGGAAATGCGCTCAACGTTCCGGTGTCCATCGGACAACCAGAAAACTTGCCGGTAGAGTCTGGCCCAGGTTGTTGCAAATGCGGCACGCATGGTTGTAAGTCGCAGCGCATGCTCGGTTCGGCGAGGAATAATTGACCATTTATGCATGAGATCTCCTTCTATGCTGAACTTTCTTTCAATGAGCTCCTTACATTGGCCTGTCTGTTCACACCCTACTATTTTCTACTGGAGTGTTGATGGCTATGAGGTGTCTTTCCCCTGCCCGTCTCATGAGATCGGTGATCATAGCATATGCTTGGGCCCATGTGGCTTCCACTTGTGCTGTCCATTTATCCTGAAGAAATTGTTTAAAAGTCTCCAGGAGAGCCTGCCCAACCATCGGGTAGTGCTCCGCCTTCACGCCATATATAGCATGGCGCCGGCCAAGCTGCTCAACGCTCGGGATGACGTTATCTCCTCGAGCCACACCTGCGACAACCAGTTCCAGTGTTGCCATGAGTAAACTCTGCTGGCGCTTCATGTTGGTTGTGGCAAATAATGGAATGGTTTGGGGATAGAGCGCAAATAGCCGTCGATAGAAAGCCTCGGCAAACGCCTCCTGTTGAGGCTCGACCTCGGCGAAACTTTGCTGCAATAATGCTACATTCATGACGTATCCCTTTCAGCCCATCTCAGGGTTCTGTATTGTACTGCTTCCTCGCACTTCTCGGTTCAAAGATAAAGTGACACATAAGTCTCCCCCGGCATGCTGAAGTTCTTCAACTCGCGTTTCCCCATGTTCGCGAAATGTATCTTTAGTATAACGTTCCGATGGGATTTTGCAAATACTAACTCATCTATATTGCATAAAAGCAGTACTTTCGGGCTACAAGTACATAAATAATTATGCCTCGGGTATATATCTTCTATGATATGACAACGTATGACACAGAGTCATATGCAAAGATCAACATTGGATTACCTTTAGCGCCTATGAAGAGGAGGGATCTACTCTCGCCCAAATTCAGAATTGAGCTGCTCATGGAGCCATTACCTATGCCTTTGTCACGAGCCATGCACTTCAGAAGCGCGGGTTTCGTTCCTGCCGTACCTCTTTCTTGGCGCAATCACTGCCGCCAATGCCGTACGCGAGCGCATTGATTGGAAATACAGCTTGCCATGTGTGGTGCTAACCGATGTGTTGCAGACATCGGCTAGCAGTTGAGAACGAATGGCAAGATATTAATTTTGCTCAAGGTACTTTACAGGTTCGGCGTACTCTGAGTCGTCTTCCTACTCAAATGGGTAAGGAGAGGGGTGATATGTATATTGAGTCAGAACCGAAGACAAAGAGCAGTAAGAGAAATATCGTGTTGACGGGATTTGCTCTTGATGCTCTTAGGCTGCATCGTCTACGTCAGGAAGAAATGAGGCGTGTAGCTGGTGACTCGTGGCAAGATCATGATTATGTATTCTGTTCTCCAACAGGTACATACCTTAGTCCAGGACATAACGCGCTTGTACAGCTAAAAAAGTTGCTCGAAAAGGCGGATTTACCAGATATCCGCTTTCATGACCTGCGGCACAGTACAGCAACTATGTTACTCATGATGAGCGTACATCCCAAGATAGTACAAGAGATATTAGGACACAGTGAAATTAGTATGACCATGGACATTTATTCACATGTCCTACCAACATTGCAAAAGGAGGCAATCGAGAAGCTGAATAAAGCGTTTGAGTGAACGCGCAACCGCTGCTACATTAGCGGTAACTGAACAAAAACATAACCCGCTTAAAATCGCTCTAAGACTAGCATCTGCTTACTCTGTTGAGGGAGAGTGGGGAGGAGGTGTTCAGATTTGCACTCGCTCAGAGTTTCTCTCTCCCATCACAAGGTCCCGAACGCAGTCCGTCTCAGGGATGGTATCTCTCCCTCTGCTACTTTCCTTTTTGTATGAGGTTGATGAGGTCGATTAGGGGTGGGAGAGCTTGTAGGCCGGTTCCGATCAGGAGGATCACCAGTCCAACAACTCCCAATGTACGGATGGGCAGCGCATCGGCCTTCCATAACATGTAGCGGGAGATGCTGCCGGCAGCCGCGTTCGCTGAGGCAAATCCCCCCACGATGAAGACTAAGGTCTGGACTATCTCCCACAGGAGTTGGAAGCCTGCTACGGGTCCAGAAACATGGAGGAATGCCGCATAATTTTTCGCCAGTTGATAGGTGAGCCAGAGGATGTAGCCAATGACGAACCCGACCAGCAAGCCTTTGCGCGAAAAGACCTGGGGCTGAGGAGAAGAGACTTCCCAATGGATGAAGCGCCAGAGGCTGATGAGGGCTCCACAAAGCAACGCAAATGG